>Ga0114977_10000742_pt1 | contig 21662 bp, 21 predicted proteins | sample S_130805_MF_Meta_FD_87026 | JGI IMG/M metagenome (GOLD analysis project Ga0114977, IMG submission 87026) | Freshwater microbial communities from Lake Simoncouche, Canada to study carbon cycling - S_130805_MF_MetaG | ecosystem: Environmental > Aquatic > Freshwater > Lake | place: Lake...
CGCTACGTCCTAACCGCCATAAAATCCATAACAACCGAAGTTGAACTTGCCTCTCTACTGCCATATAACATTGACAAATCTCTGATAAGCGGGTTATAATGGCTCTATTATTAGACGGTTACGATAAAGCTATAGTGGCTGGATTTAATAAATATATGGAAAAGCCGATTTTTATTGATGTGTTCCTTGAAACCATTAAATCTATGCTGAATAAATAAGGAATGTAAGCGAGTTTAAAATACATTCTATCTAATTTTGATCTGCTGCGTTTAAAAGGTCAGAGCTGGCCCGCAAGCCTTTTTCCTTCATATAATTAGTGTTAATATATAATCCTATGGTGTGTTTATTTGTAAGAGGTAAGCCTATCATGCCAAACTCATGAGTAGTGAACTGGTTACTTTCCCCGATTGTTAAAATGGGTTTATTTTTTGTCGCTAATATTGCATACCTTACCATGTCTGGCTTGGTAGTATTTACATAAACAATATCGCAGGATGATATTTGCTCATAATCAGCATTAGTATTTATTTCCCATTTATATCCATCCTCTTGCCCCATACTAACTAACTCTTGCAAGGTCTCATTGGTAAATAGATTAGTTTCTCCGGTAACACAAAAATGTATAGTGGTTTTCTTCTGATTATTTGCCCAAGCGATATGTTTGCTTGCTATTTTATAGATAAAAACAGCTCGCATTTCGTATTCAGTAAGGCGGTAATCTGGTGGACTTGTTGAATGAGCTTTATGGATTCCGGCCCTAACCAAACGGTCATATAAGGGGTCTTCTTTGGCAGCTGCATCTTCTTTAGCTCCTGCATGAGCCACACACGGGATTATAATAGAAAGCAATACTATAGCATAAAGTATTTTATTCATATTTACGCACCTTCTGCACTATACTCAGTTGCGATAGGCTCTTTTTTGATAAATTTTTGACATACGCTCGATATGGTCAAAAATTGCATCACGCACTTCAGGTAAGCCAATTTCCCAAAAATACTCCATAAGGTTTGACATTGTTTCTTTTTCTTCAAAAGATAATGAATTTTTTGCCTCAATAAATTCATCTATACCCACAAAATAGGAAACTGTAGTTCCAAGGGATTCGGCAATTAAAACCAACCTTGCGCCTGGAATATGCTGCTCACCACGCTCATATCTGGCGATTTGTGAGTGGCTGACTCCTACCAAATCACCCAGCTGTTTCTGGCTCATTTTTGGGGCTATGCGACTTCTTCGTTTCATTATGCGAACACCAATACGTCTATTGATGCTATCAATAATTTTTTCTTTGCCTTTTTTTACAAGGATTTCTTCACTCATAATTAGAACTCACAGTATGGTTAATATAAATACGAACAATGGTTTGCTAGGGAAGCCTGGAAGGTAACTATATTACTAATTAATATATTATCAGCCTTAGCATTCCTAAAACCACGAAGCTTCTGATGCTTAATCAGCTTACGTGCCACCCTTACCTGGATAATTTTAATAAAGTGGTATAAGCATTTATTGTAACGGTAATATACGAAATCTATCCTTTTAAGGTCTTTTTCTATTGCACAGATAGTTTGTTTTTCGAGAGCCTTAAGAAATTCAATTGTTTCTGGAGTAAGCTGTATGTGATCGCAGTAAGCCAGCAATTCCTTACAAGATTGCTTATGGGTTTTGATTATAAGAAATGCGTTCCTGGCAATTGTCTGTTCTGCTGTACCTAAGCTTAATTGTATTGAGTCATTGCAGTTCCTATGTTTCATAATATTACTTCAATTTATATTAAAAAATTTCTCGGTGTATTGATTAATAGACGTTTTAATAAAATTGTCAATATTTATATTAAAACATACTAATTTCTATGTTAATAAATGTGATTTGTTTTAAAGAAAGTATAGTGGTGATTTTATATTAATACCGCAAATATCCTGTGTTTTTCAGTATTTAGGCTATATATTAAGTCGGGTGATCATCTAAAATCTATTTTAATAAATATTAATAAGAATATTAATTTATGATTTACAATGTTAATCAAATGATGTAGGATGCTTTTGAAGGCATTAATATAAAAATGAGATTAATTATCATGTCGGTTAATAAAGCATTTGATTTTGACAGAGAAAAAGTCGCAAATCTTTTGGAAAAAGAGATGGGCAGGCAAGGCTGGCAGGCTACGGCTCTGTCAAGAAAAGCAAAATTACATGACCATGCGGTATATCACTTCCTAAATAAGAAAACCCGTAATGTAGAGAAACTAGAAGCTATAGCTGCGGTGCTTGGCAAGGATATTAGTTATTTTCTAACAGCAGAGGATGAAACTAAGGTAAGCGTATTTGCACATGATGATATACCTTATAACGGTGAATTGGTGCGCGAAGCTATGAAAACTGTTGAAGAAATCATGCAGGAAAAGGGCATCCCTTTGAGTAAATCTGTTGTAGATAATTTTACACAAACCGTATACAGGCACTCTCAGCGGAAAGAACGGGATGGCAAAATAAGTAGGGAATATGCGCTTGGCGTTATCGAGTACGCGCTGGACAACAAGTTGGTTACTTGTAAATCCTCTTAGCAAAACCAAGTAAATCACTGTCTATTACAATTTTTTCTTTCTCAGCCGGCTTCTCATTTATACGCACAACAACACCATCGGAACTTATTACAAATTCAATTATCCCGCCTTTGTCAGCAAAGTCATTTAAACTACTGACTGTAAGAATTTGTTTTCCTTCTACTTTTTCTAATATGTTAGATAGTTTATTATTTTCCGAGGTGCTAACATAAAGCATATGGCAGTCCTTAAAATCAGATTCATAGTTTTTCTTTTCAATATGAATCACAGGCGGCATTTTAGCTTTTTCTTCTTTTGCCCTTAATTCTTCCCTTCTTACTATTTCTTCAAGCCTTGAATGGACAGGTTCACGTCCGATGGTGCAGATCGTTAACTCCTTGTGCGGACGCTCAATCCATCTAATATATGGGATTAAGGTGTATACCCATTCCGCTTTAATTGCGCTCTCATCTGTTTGCGCATAGACAGTACCAGATAAAGAAAAGTAAATTATGTTAAAACATATTATTACTAATAAAGCTGGAAGATATAATAGTTTCGACATAGATATCATGCTGTTAGAAATCAGGGTTATAATTAAACCTAGCCTTGCTCAAGAATAAACATATATACATTATACTAACTTTTTAGCACCCTAAATCTATATAAGCAGTTGCTTTGTTATCCAAAAATACAACTTTTGAACCTCACAGGTTCATTTTAAAAGAAATTGACCTTGCAGCCAAAGTTAGTATTATGCCGTTAAATGGCATTGTTATTCACCTTTATAATGAATATATGCGTATATTAATAGAAAAAACTTCCATTTAATGAAACTTTTGGTCGAATTGAATCATAAAAACGCAATTATTGATTCAATTTAATAGCTATAAAAACAACCGTCTAGTAATATCTAAATATTAGCGTCTGGTGTAGTGAATATGAGCAAATAATGGCTACCAAAAATCCACAAATAAAGAATGCTATTGCTGCTTGGAAGAAGGCCATTGGCAATGAGTGGGTGCGGCTTGATGCTATTCCAGAATTTGAAACGGCCACATTCGAGACAAACCAATCTATTACAGCTATATTATTTCCAAAGAACAGGGAAGAAGTCCAACAAATCTTAAAAATTGCCAATATTTATAAAGCCCCAGTATACCCAATTAGCAAAGGTAAAAACTGGGGATATGGCTCCCGTGTTCCAGTATCAGATGGGTGCGCTATCATTTCTTTGGAAAGGCTAAACTCTATTATCGAATATGATGAGAAACTTGCTTATATAACAGTAGAGCCGGGTGTAACGTTCCAGCAGGTTTATGAGTTTTTGAATGAAAAGAACTCAAATTTAATGCCTCCCTCTATAGGTTCAACACCTCAAGCAAGCCTGATTGGAAATGCTGTTGAGCGCGGCATAGGCAAAGGCATAAATGGCGACCGTTTTGGCTATTCATGTAATATGGAAGTTGTTTTGCCAAGTGGTGAGTTTGTAAATACCGGGTTTGGGCATATTGACAAATCCCATTCAAAAAATGTTTACAGGTGGGGCGTTGGTCCTAGCCTTGACGGAATTTTTACCCAGTCTAATTATGGCATAGTTACAAGAATGACCTTCTGGCTGAATCCCAAGCCAGGTTATTTCCAGATATTTTTTTACACAGTAAAAGACAATGCACAGCTTGAAAAAGCTATTGATGCATTAAGGCAGCTTCGGTTAGAAGGTACGCTTAATTCTACTGCAACCTTATCTAACGATTATCGTGTATTAGCAATGAAAAGCCAATTTCCTTGGCAGCAGTTTGGTAATAACCAGAAATCACTACCGGAGGAATATATTGAGGAACTACGCCAAAAGGCTTTAAAAGGCGGCTTCTGGGTTGGGGATGATACCATAATCGCGGCTACAAAAGCGCAAGGTAAAGCCAGGGCTAAAAGAGTTATGCAAGTGCTTGGTAAAGTTGTAGATAAAATTATTATTATTAACAGCACAAATGCCCGTCTTTTTGGCCTATTGCATAAGCCAATTAAGAAAATCACCGGCGTTAATATGCTGGAAATATTATATTTCTTCCATAAGTCGCTTTACCTTGGCATTCCAATGGATAAGCAACTTGCTATCTGTTACTGGCGTAAAAAGACTCCAATTCCAAAACAGATGGATATGGATAGGGATAAGTGCGGTGTTATATGGCTCTCTCCCTCCATGCCATTTGAAGGTAGGCATGTTATAAAGGTTATGGAAATAATGTACCCCATATATAAAAAATATAATTTTGAGCCTAATATGGGGTTAAATTTGATGTCTGACCGGAATATCGCCTGCACTTCGGCTATTATCTATGATCGCGAAGAACCGGGCCAGGATTATTTGGCAATGGAATGTTATAAAGAAATGGTAAATGCCTTGGCATCAGGTGGATACGTTTCTTACAGGCTTGGCACCCAATCAATGTCTGAGATTCTTACCGATTCCAAAGAATACGCTGACCTACTAAATAATATAAAATTCAGCCTTGACCCAAATAACATCCTTTCTCCAAAACATTATGGTATTGAGGCCATTGTTGCTCAAATGGTTGATGAGATTGAAAATATAAAGGATGTGGCAGAAGTTAAAGAGCTGGAGATTGCTTAATATTATATACCGCGCTTCTTCAAGTAGAAAGTTGCTGCAAATTTGTTAGAGTAAGAAACATACGCTTGCCCCTATATGAAGGTTTTTCAGGTACGGAAATATTATCAAAGATAGTAAAATTAATTGCTAGATTACTGCAATGTTTTCTATTGTTTCTAGCCTGAATCTTTGGGGCAACTGTAAAAAGATAATCTGCTCCTAGTTCTTTACTGTAAAGAATAACTCTATGAACAATCCCTTCGCCAATTTTACCTTGTCTATATTCAGGCAACAAGACGGTCCTGTTTACCTCTGAGTATGATTTGTTATGTAGTGACAGTTCTGGCAATATATCCTTTAAAAGAAAAGAGTCTGATTCAATTGGTAATATTATATCAGAATTTTTATTGTGAATAATTACTCTAGAGCCTCCAATTACTCTATCTCCATCGCATACCACTAGAATATGCGTATACTCCTTATCGTCAAAATTATCTTCATGATCAGCAAAGTCTTGTAGGTTAAAATCTTGTATATAGATCTCTTTTCGCAATTCAAAATATTGATCTAAAAGATTTTTATCGTGAGTAAATTGATATGTAATATCATAATTCATTTATTAAAACCTTACGCTAACCTTTGCATAAACAGTTCTACCAACTTCTGTTTGAGCTAACACAGGTATTTCAGTAAATTCTTTATGATGTTCATTGAGTAAATTCTGCCCTACAAGGCTTAATTCAACTTTTTCTAATGGCTTCCAGGCAATACGCGAATCAAACCGTTCATACCCAGGAATATTAATAGCATGGAGACTGTCTACATAATATAGCATATTATCAAGCTCAACATTATGTGCTAGTTTTAGGTGGGAACGGATGTTAAACTGGTGTTTTGGTGATTGGCCTTGCTCTTTTATTAATGAGGTGTCATTGCTTCCTAATTCAGGTCTTATATCTGTAATTAAAAAGCTATAAGCTCCAGTAAGTTGCCAGTTGTTAGTTGCATCCCAGGTTGCTGAAAATTCTGTACCATAACTATTGGCTTTTCCCATATTTCTAACATATAAAGGAACTACAATATTCCCTATAGCAGTGGAACCTGCTTCGAAAGTTCTTAAGTTACTATAGTCGTTATAAAAAGCACTTATATCAAAAGAAGTATGTTCAATAGACTTGTTTTTTAAGCCTACTTCGTATGATATTAAATTTTCAGATTTCATCTGTCCATCACCAACAAATGCAATATAACCAACATTTTGTACAACGCCTACTATTTGATGTATACTCTCCTCTGCGGAGCTTGGTGTTCTCACAGCTTTTGAAACAGCGGCCCATAATGTATTATCTTTATTTGGTGTCCATGCCAATCTTGCGCTAGGCTGTGCCTCAAAGTTCGTATAGTCATTATACTCAAATTTTGAACCTAGAGTTAGAAACACTTTTTCTGGTAGTAAAGTTATTTTATCTTGGACAAAGGTGCTTAATAAACCATCACTACGTTGCGATGGAGTAAACGTAAAATAAGTTGTTGCAGGCTCTTCCTGCTGAGTTAACCTATAGCCAGCACCCCATGTAATATCATTACGTTTTCCAATAAAAAGGTTATGTTGGAAATCAACATCAAATGTTGAAACATCTTCACTTGTTATAGAAAAATTGCGCTCTGTATGGTCAATATATGATTGTAATGTATAGTTTGAGCCACTGTCAAAAGTGTGAGCATAGCGCCCCAAGATATTTGCCCCACTTATGTGGCTGCCATCTATTACACTCAATGAATAAGGAGTTGTTATGGTTGGTAGGGTAGCAAGCCTATCTGTTTTTGTATCATAAGTATCCCCTTGAATCGTTAGTAAATCTTGCGAAGTTTTATCCAAATCAACACGAAATCCAGCTTGATTAGAATTCCACGCATCGCGGTTATCATTACCATTAACTAGTTCTGAAGGAGCGTGATCGGAGCGCTTTGCATAAACACGATAAGATGTGTATTTGTTAATTTCTCCGCCTGCTCTTGCAGATTCGATGTTTTGATTGTTTCCGTAAGTAACATTGACCTGTTTTTCAAGAGTATTAACAGTATCTTCTGTAATAATATTAATAACTCCGTTTACGGCATTAGCACCCCAAAGTGTGCCTGCAGGACCGCGAATTACTTCTATTTGTTTAATATCTTCAATTAAAACACCCTGAGCATCCCAATTAACACCAGCAAAAACCGGTGTATATACACTCCTCCCGTCTATCAAAACTAATAATTTATTTGTGATAGTATCATTATTCCCCCTAGCCGCAACTGCCCACCTATTTGCTCCCATTTGGGCAACTTGTATACCTGGTGCTAACCTGAGTATTTCAGGAATAGATGTAGCGCCGGAACGTTTTATATCCTCGCTGGTTATTACATACACTGCTGCAGGTGCAGTAAACGGATCTTCTGGTTGCTTGGAAACCGAAGTTATTTTGATTTCAGAGAGTTTTTTCAGACGTGATAAATCTTTCTTGAAATAGCCACGGTTTTCTGTGTTTGAGCTATCGTTTTTCTCGCTTGTGGTATCGTTTGTGTTGGAGTCCTGGGTCTTAGAGCTATCATCAGTAGCAACATTATAGTTTTCGGCATTTGAATATATAGGTGATAATAACGCAAGACTGGTTGCCATTATGAGAATTTTTTTGTGAGACTTCATAATATATGCCTTTTACTATGGTAAGTTGCGTTCGTCGTCCATCCCAAGGGATAGAGATTAATACGGTTTAATATAACCTTATATAAAATTTAACACAAATAAAAAGTTTTATTAGCATTTGACATTTAAACCGCAAGTTACATAAACACCTAAAACAAATGAATAAAATCATTATATTCCGATAAATTAACGAACTTTTAATCTTTGTACTATATTGTTTAATAACGAATATTGAAAATGATGACGTTCGTTACCTATTATTATTGCTTAGAAAATTATGGAAATTGCAAGGAAGTGGATTAATAAGTTCCTTAATAAACCAGTCAAATTTAAACTGGTAGCAATGGTTATGGCTATTACATCCGCGGCATTAATAGTTACCTGCATAGCTTTTATTAAATACGACATATCTTCTACAAAGCAAGCAATGGTTGATGAACTAAACTTGATTGGCGATATTATAGGCAAAAGGACTGCACCAGGTATGCAATTCCTAGGTAAAGAAAACATAGTAAAAACAGAAGAAAACCTGGCTGATTTGTAAAGCAAAAAATCAGTTGTACTTGCTTGTATTTATAAAAAGAATAGCGAATTATTGGTAAAATATGGACAGGATAATGCCATTACATGTCCCACTGATTTACCAAAACCAGGGAGCTATTTTATTGATGATTACCTGGTTATTTATCAAACTATAAGGGCAATTGATGGCCGCGCAGTTGGTTCTATTTATATAAAATCCGATATGCGGGATATTAATGAGCATATTACCCAGATTATAATAGGGATGCTCCTGCTTATGGGGGTGATTTTATCTATAGCCTTTATTCTAACCCAGAAAATCCAGCAAGTTATATCAACTCCAGTAAAAAACCTTACAAATACCGCCCAATCCATAACACAAAGCAGTGATTATTCAAGGCGCGCACAAAGGTTTTATGATGATGAGCTTGGCATTCTTTCCGACGCTTTTAATACCATGCTTGGTGAAGTGCATAAACGGGATGCCGAATTAAAGGAAGCAAACGATACACTTGAAGAAAAAGTTGAGGTACGTACTGCTGAACTTAACCATGCTTTGCAGGCTAAAAGTAACTTCCTCTCCAATATGAGCCATGAAATCCGCACCCCAAACCATGCAGTAATGAATAACAGCAAATATGTTACATGTGATTTGCAGGATATAATTAAAGTACTTGAGGAACAAAAAGAATCACCCAGCGCTGAAATGGTGGATAAATTGATGAAATTTGCCCAAAGGGGTTTAAAAAGCGCATTGCAGATACGTGATTCCAGCAACCGCCAGGGACATCTTCTAAATAATATACTCGACCTGTCAAAATTGGGAGAAGGCACGATGGAAGTGGATATCAAGGCCAACGATATCAAAATGATAATCCAGAATGTCATGGATGAAAGTGAAGGATTATATAAGGAAGGAGTTAAGAACCTCGAAGTTGTTTTTGAAGAACCGGACATTGACCCAACGGCAGAATTTGATTTCCTGCGTATAACTCAGGTAATCAGTAATCTCCTGGGCAATGCTATTAAATATTCCAAACAGGGCAAAATAACCTTGCGTCTTGCAAATGCACCTTTAGAACTTAAAGATAAAACACAAGTTCCCGGCCTTTTATTCAGTATATCTGATGAAGGCATTGGCATTCCTGCAGATGAGCTTGAAGCCGTATTTGAAAAATTTACCGAAAGCAGCAATACCAAGAAGCAATCCGGTGGCACAGGCATTGGCCTTGCAATATGCCAGGATATTATAGCTCTCCACTCTGGAAGAATCTGGGCTGAGAATAATAAAGATAAGGGCTCAACATTTATTTTTATAATTCCGCTAACTAAAATTGAGGATAAAGCCGATGGACAATGGTGATATTAAAGTCCTTGTAGTAGATGATGATGAGATTAACCGGGATTGCGCAGAAACTAATCTGGACAGGTTTATAGGTTATAGTAATTATGCCTCAGCGGATGACGGTATAAGCGGCCTGGAATATTTGGCAAAGAATCCAGATGTGGCCGTTATATTCCTGGATAGGATGATGGATAAGCTAGATGGTGTACCAATGCTCTTGAAAATGAACGAAAATCCGGCCTATAAAGATATTGTAGTTATTTTCCAAACTGGGGATGTTGGCAAAGAAGAGAAGCAGGAATGTATAGATGCAGGTGCAATGTATCTTTTACAAAAACCGTACGGGGATACTGAACAGGGCTTAATTATTAATGCTGCCGTCCCTATTATTCGGGCAAAGCGCAGGATGAAAGAAAAAATCCAGTCCTTTAGTGGAAGCGGCAGCACAAGTTTCACATTTAAAACTTTTGAAGACGCAATTGATGTTGCAGCTAACCTGGCAACACATTTCCCAGATCCTCTGGCCGTATACGAAGCAATATATGAATTACTGCTAAATAGTGTTGAGCATGGCAACCTTGGGCTTGGCTATTATACAAAGATGAGTAAGTTGAAACAGGGTAAATATATAGCGGAAATATCTGCTAGGCTTGTATCTGGAGATAACAACAATAAATTTGCAACTGCAGAAATTGAGAAAAATGACCAGTCTGTAAAACTTACCATTAAGGATATGGGAAAAGGTTTCACCTTTAATGATTTTAAGGAATTTGGGACTGAATCATTGCGCGAACCCAATGGCAGAGGTATCCATAAGGCCAGGAAGGTTTTTGATAAAGTAGAATATATAAATGGTGGCAATGAAGTTGTCTGTACGTTGGGGTGAATGAAAGACTATAATGAGAAAGAAAAGAAACAGTTTTGTCAGGACTATAATGCGTAAATTTTTACGCAAAAAATCACCCCTTTCTATTTCTCAGGATTATTATATTTTTGCAGTCGGCATAGTGCTAGTGGCTTTGTTGTCTTCAAGTTGGTATGTCTGGAAGGAAAAAACTGCCAAGAACGAAGGTATAGAGCAACAGCTTGCGTTAGAAGCTAAACTTATTGATTCGGAAATATCCAATTACTTAAATTATGTTGCCTATATTGCAGAAGATAGTGGCCATAAAATTGCTGAGAAAGGCAGTGGTAATATTGAAAATATCAATTATTTACTGCAACACGCTTTTACCTTCCCAAAAACAGCAGATGGATTAAAGAATAAAATCTTCCGCTGGCCAAGCTTTTCCTGGGTAAATACTGAGGGGAAGGTTATTGTTATGAGTGGTAAGGGTGTCTTAACTCCTCCACTTGATACCAATACAAATGAAGATGATTATTTGTATAAATCATCACAAATTCCGTGGCAATTCCAATTGGCAAAGCCTGAATATTCAACATCCTCTGATGATATGGTTATAAAGGCCGCTATGGGGGTATTCGGAAAAGATAAGAAATATATGGGATCAATTATTGCATATTTTGAAGTGGATAAAATCGTGCAGAAAGTACAGGAGTCTTTAGACAAGAATGTAAGCTTCCTGATACTTGATAAAGAAATGGGAGTGGTTATGCAATCATATAACAGCCGCGTAAATAATGATGAATTGTTGCCCAAGCAATTTAAAATACCATATAGCCATTTACAAGGTTCCGAAGAACTTTCCAGCACATTTGAGCAATTGACAAAAATAAAAGTAAGGACCGATGGGGCAAATATTTTTTCCAACCCAGTAAAATATGGTAGTAACCTATATATTGCACTTCGTGAATCCAGCCTTTACCCTTTTATTATATTTACCGGGTATAATCCAAATTTAAGTAGCAACGAATTCTGGCTGGCTACAGGAAAAATGGCGGGAATTGTATTCTTTACGACTTTTCTGATGCTGATAATCCTTCTGTTGTTTTATAAGCGTCTGGTAAGCCCTATCCAACACCTTGCTGCGGTTGCGAAGAAAATAGGTAAAGGAGAAGATGGAGTTGAAATTCGCGAGGAGGACAAATACCGATATCACTACCCCCAGGAATTACAAGCTTTGCGAATTGGCTTGCTGATGACAAAACGCCACATGCGGCGTGTTAAAGAGACAAGTAGTGCGCTAACACTATCAAATGCTACACTGGAAGAACGCACTTTAGAATTAGAGAAAGTTACCAGCCGGTTAAAGTACCAGCAGGAAATAGCTGATACCTCAAAAGATGCAAAGGAAAAATTCCTGGGCAGGGTAAGACACGCAGTAAACAAGCCTTTGAATACTGCACTTGGTTACGCACAGCAGTTACTACGCCGCGAAATCGGTGATTTACCCCTCAACAATACCATTGCCGTTGAATATATAACCAATATCCTTGACTCCATAGCGCAGACGCTAACATATACGGCACACGAAATAGTCCTTACCCATGCTGAAATTGAGCCGCTCATAAATAGCTGCGTAGAGATACTTGCCAATGATGCCAGGACAAGGAAAGTAAGCATTAAAACAGATATTGGGGCAAACATACCAAACATTTATGTATCAGAAATAAATATCCAGCAGCTTGTCGCTTCGCTTATTTTCAGGGGCATTGAGGATACCAGGGAAAATGGCATAATCCATGTTTCTGCAAGATTAGAAACTAAAACAGAGAAAAAACAGAAATTACAAAGCCTCGTAATTATTATTAAAGATAATGGACGTGGGTTTAGTGAGGAAGAAAGGGATGATATGCGCGAGAAATACGCAAAGGATGCGCCAAAGCCTGATGAAAATATCCGCCTTACCATGTCAGCAATGCAGCATATGGTGAACCTCCATCATGGCTCACTTTCTGTTAATAGTGCATGGAATGAGGGTACTACTGCCATACTTATCCTGCCATACCGCGATGAAAAGGAAGCCGATAAATCGCCTGAACTTAAAGCTGAAACAGTCACTTATTTTGATTTTAAAAATAAGAAAAAGCTGGAAGATTAATTAGCTGGCGGACAGCCTCATTATATCGAAACATTCCATTAGTTGAGTTGGATACGTAATTTTGAACCTCATAGGCTCAATTCATAGTGGAATTCACCTAGAAATTACCTTTCCAACATGTCATTTTAGGCGGAGTTAAATGGGAACTCCTATAAAATGGCCAATGTGCTAGCAAATTATTTATTAAACTTTTCTGGGATTTTGTCTCCGTATAAAAGCCATAACGGATTTACGTCAAGAATTTCGGCTATAGCTATTAATTCCAGGTCCCGAACAAACCTTTGGCCGTTTTCAATTTCAGATATGGTGTTTTGGCCTGTATGTATATCAAAATCTACATTCATTGCCGCGCTTAATTCAGTTTGTAGCATTTTCTTGACTACCCTGACTTGGCGGATTCTTTCACCGCAGACATTACTTTGCATACCGCCCTCAATATTTAGAAATTCTTTAAGCGTTAAAAAGCGTGAGGATAGCAGCTATTTAGTTGCCTTGCTCACGCCAAACCTATATTATTCACCATTACAATGAATGAAATCGTGTTTTAATGAGGAATATCCATTTAACAGTAATAAAAATATAGCATGGTAGCGATTGTGGGTCACTCAGAACACATTATCCAGCAAAGTGCTTCACTTTATTACCTTAAGGATATGGTAATGATCAATCCTGATATAAAACGTTTTTTCACGAGTATTGGCCGCCAATTAAAAATTGTAAGGAACAGCCGCAAAATATCAGATGAGCAATTTGCAAAAGAAATGGGCATTACTTCAGAGCAACTTATTAAAATTGATTGTGGTGAGGTTTGGGTGGAGCCGGAATTTTATAAGAAGGCTGCCGAATTCTGCAAAATGAACACAAGGGTGTTCATAGATAGTATTTCAGCATATGAGTTGCCAGCGGTCCTGGCCAGGCACCGTGATTTTATACTAGCCTCGCTAAATGATGAAGAACTTATAAATTACAGCCAATACCACAGGGAATGTAAGAATGCAGCACGACAAGGTAATCTCCAGGAAGAAAGAAAGCAGGCTTAGAAAGCTTATATTAACTATGTGGAAAAGAATATGCAAAGTTTTAGAATGGTCAATATCAAGCGGGGGACCGTTTCATTACCTTTTTTGCCTTTTCTGTATTTTTATCAGCCCTGTGGTGCTCTCATTTCATGCTTTGTACTTTGTTATAAAGAAAGCGATTGGAAAAATAAGAAATGAATATAAGCACAGAAAAATTTAATGAAATTGTTGGAAAAAATATCAAAAACATAAGGAAGGCAAAAAATATGGATCCTGATCAATTTGCCCATAATTTAAGGGAAGAGATTTAGTGTTATGCAAAGGCAAAATCACTAGCTTCCATAGTGAGGCTATCCACACCTGTAAGCACAATAGTATCTACAATATTCGCATTGTCCGTATACTGGATGTGAGTGTCTGCCCCATCCTGAGTAATTGCAAGATCGGCAAAATTAAGACCGGTTCCATGGAATTCTATCCAGTCATTATGGGTAAAATCAGTAATGGTATCGATAAATCCAGTTGTTCCGCCTTCGCTGCGATTGTTGAAAACAAAAGCATCCTTTCCAGCACCACCAGTTAAAGTATCATTACCATCGCCTCCAGTTAAACGATCGCTTCCTGTGCCGCCATTTAGGAGGTCATTACCGCCCAATGAAATTATTATATCATTGCCTGCATCCCCAAAGAACTGCTCATTAATAGTGCTGAAATTACCTATGCCTTGCATATGATCGTCGCCTGCTCCGCCATGCATAATGAATTGACCACGCTGTGCAACAGCAGTCATTATATCATTACCATTGCCACCATCGAGTGTACCACTTGCAAAACTACCTAGGGAAATATTATCATCTCCATCACCACCGTTTAGAGTAAATGCACCAAAAGCACCACTTAAAGTATCATTTCCTGCGCCACCATTAAAAGTATTAGTACCGCCAACTCCAAATATAGTATCATTTCCCACACCACCATCTGCGGTAAATGTAGCTTCGGAGCCTGTTGTGCCTGTGCGTATTATATCATCCCCCGTTCCTCCGGATATATAATAAGATCCATTAATCACATGTGCATCTATTGTATCATTGCCAGCATCGCCATAAAGTTCACCAGTTGCATGTTGGGTCGCATTTCCTGCATCGATAGCATCATTGCCACCGCCACCATGAACAACTGTAAATCCAGTAAAATCAGTTGTGGAACCCAGAGCGCCTGTGGTATAAATAGTGTCGTTACCAGCCCCACCATTTAGATGGTCATTACCACCACCTCCGGTTAAGATATCATCACCCTGATTTCCATTAATTGTATCATCGCTTGTGTTACCAATAATGGTATCATTACCCTTTAGCCCATTAACGGTATATGGACCAAGAGCTGGATTAATAATTGTGTACAGATCGTCATTATCTGTAAGATTTACAACAGGCATAATAATATTCCTTTATTTTTATTATTATAAAAAATCATGTGGCTACATTATCTGAAGCTTACAAACTGATAGGAAAGGCATAGTGTATGATTAGATATAAGTAATCAATATGGAAAATCTGTAAGTATATGTTTCTAATACTAATTTCCGGCTTATTGAACTTATGAAATTTATATTATATCAATGAGTTAGAATTAGAATATTAATTGTGTCCATAATTTATAAAACAAGAAATGGCCTTGTTAATGGCTGTAGAATTACATATTAGAGCTATTGGGTTCGCTAATCCTAGCACCACATTTGATTTTCAGCAAGTAACCCTGATTTCAAGCAGAGTACTGTGTTTATTGAGCAAACTAAGAATATTTCTATATTGCATTTAAAGTGGTTATTTATATGCTCAATCAAACTAATTTTTAAGGAATATCAATATGACAATGAAAGTATCAAGCTATGCCGCGCAGTCTGCAAACACAGCATTAGAGCCTTTTAATTTTGAGCGCCGCGATCCAGGGGCTGAGGATGTGGTTATTGATATTCTTTATTGCGGGGTGTGCCATTCGGATGTACACCAAGCGCGCAATGAATGGGGCGGCAGCTTATACCCTATGGTGCCTGGTCATGAGATCATAGGTAAAGTAACACATGTGGGAGCGGGTGTAAAAAAATTCAAAGTTGGTGATTATGCAGGCGTTGGTTGCCTGGTTGATTCCTGCAAAAAATGCGGAAGTTGCGTTGATGGTTTGGAGCAATATTGCGAAAATGGTTTCATTGCAACATATAATTCTAAAGATAAAAACGGCGCACTCACGCAAGGCGGCTATTCAACTGCAATAGTTGTGCAGGAAAGCTTTGTACTAAAAATACCTAATAATTTAGACCTAAAAGCAGCCGCGCCGCTACTATGTGCCGGCATTACCACTTACTCTCCGCTCCGCCACTGGAAAATAAAGAAAGGCGATAAGGTGGGTGTGGTCGGATTAGGTGGCCTTGGACATATGGCTGTAAAATTTGCTAATGCTATGGGCGCACATGTTACCATTATAACCACATCACCTAATAAAAGTAATGATGCAAAGAAATTAGGTGCGCATGAAGTTCTTATCTCAAAAGATAAAACAGCAATGGAAAAACACGCCAGCCATTTTGATTTTATAATCAACACAATACCGAACCCTCATGATATCAACCCTTACGTAGCCTTACTTAAGCGTGATGGTACAATGACTATGGTTGGTTGCCTGAACCCAATAGATAATGTGCAGCTGGCTTCTATGATATTAGGCCGCAGATCAGTTGCAGGTTCAGTAATTGGCGGGATTGCTGAAACTCAGGAAATGCTCGATTTCTGTGGCAAGCATAACATCACTTCAGATGTGGAGGTTATTAATATGCAGGAAATTAACAAAGCATATGACCGCATGCTTAAAAGCGATGTTAAATACCGCTTCGTGATTGATCTTGCTTCTTTGAAAGAAAAATAAAGATTAATTACTTCATATCACCCATTTTGCCGGTTTGCCATATAAGACGCAAGGCGTTGAGTATGGCAATACCGTCAATTACTTCTTGCAATAATGCACCTACTACTGGCGATAAATGACCACTAGCTGCAAAACCCATTCCTACAAAGCTTAAAACCATACCGCCAATGGCGCTTTGGAGCGCAATTTTTCTCATTGCTATACTTATATGCAGTAATTCATCAACCTTTTCTAATGTATTATCAAGGATTACTGCACCAGCTGCTTCGGAGGTAATGCTGCTTACCCCGCCAAACGCAATTCCAACTGTAGCTGCTGCTAGTGCTGGAGCATCGTTAATACCATCGCCCATATATATAGTGGGGCTCTTTTTGGTTTGGGCTCTCACGATGGCTAATTTTTGCTCCGGGCTTTGGCTTGCATAAGTTTCCTTAATGCCCATGATATTTGCAAGGTAAGTTACTTCTGATTCCCTGCCTCCAGATACAATCATAATCTTGCTAAAATGGTGCAATGGCGCAAGATGCGAAATAAACCTTTTGCCCTCACTTCTGGGTTTATCTCGCAAATGAAATGTTGCTGCGTATTTATCATTTATAAGCACTGAGAATTCTAAACCTGAATATACCGGAGGTAACATGGAAAGCATCTCTGGGAATTCCTTTGCGATGCTTTTACGATGCGTGACTAAAATACTGCTCTTATTAACAATACCAAATAATCCTTTACCTGGTTTTTCAGAAACTTTATCTGCCTGTAGTAAAGATAAAGGAGATTGCTTTGCTGCATTTAAAATTGCTGTTGCTAATGGATGTTTAGAGTAACGCTCTAAACTTGCCACTTGCTGTAGAACCGTATCAGAATCCATTCCTTTGGCTACGATAATTTCCACAAGTTCTGGCTGGCCATATGTAAGAGTTCCTGTTTTATCAAAAATCGCAGTGCGGCAAGTAGGCAGACGCTCTAAAACCGTTGGATCCTTAATAATTATCCCCCGCCTTGCGGCGATGGAAATTGCGCTGATGAGGGTTATAGGAATTGCAATTAATAATGGGCATGGTGTTGCTATTACCAGAACAGAAAGAAATCTTGTGGCATCGCCCGTAAAATACCATACTAATCCAGCGCAAAGTAATGCAACAGGTGCAAATATTGCACCAATCTGATCGCCTAATCTTCTTAAATTGGGGCGTTTTTGTTCTGCATCCTCCATCACTTTCATAATTTGGGCATAGCGTGAATCTTTTGGCAATGCTTCAGTTTTTATTGTAAGAGCGGCCTCGCCATTTATCGCACCGGAAAGAACTGTTGCGCCTGGCGCTTTCGATACCTGATATGGCTCGCCTGTAAGATACGCCTCATTCATAGAGCCATGGCCTTCAAACACTGTACCATCTACTGGGCAGGTTTCATGAGGAAAGACCACAATCAAATCATCACAAGCTATTTCAGAGATTTTAATATCTGTAATAACATCTTCAGCTTTGCGATGCGCTATGGAGGGCATACGAGATGCAAGCGCAGTTAAAACTGCAGATGCTTTTCGCGCAGCCATTTCCTCAAGCGCCTGACCACCAGCCATCATAAGAATTATAAGTGTTGCTGCCAGATATTCTTTTAGAACAATCGCCGTAATCAACGCTATGACCGCCAGAGAATCTGCGCCTAAATCGCCTTTTAATATTTTTCTTACAACTTGTAATCCAAGTGGCAATCCTCCAATTATGCTAACAAAAACAAGTGGTATATCTCGTAGATCTATTCCATAGAATTTATATTCCGGCCATAATAAACCTAACACAACATAAAACGCCATGGATACAATTGCAGCTATAGCAAGTATTAATGACTGCTTATTAAGATTTCGCTCTGATATAATTGATTTGCTTTTTTTCATGGTTAAATCATGCAGCTAAAAAAATAAAGCGCATTGATCTAAATTAATTCTAATAGTGAAATTATACGAAGAAGCCTTATAGCTAAATACTCTGGGAGGCTTTTTTTGCTGCCAATCTTCAACTTTTTTAGAAGAGAAGACTATATTTGGCATAATCATTCATTCCTATTTGTGTAGCAAAGGATTGCTACACAAAAGATGCTCACTGGTGTCTATGGAAGGACATAAGACACCAAAAATCTTTTTTAAATCTATCTAAGCCCTCACTTCAGCAAGGAAAATACCAACTTCTGTATTAAGTTTCTCAGATTCTTTAGAAAGCATAGAAGCTGCCTTCAGAACTTCTGATGCAGAGTTACTTGCCTCAACAGAAGACTGGCGCACATCGTTTATATCACGCGATATGCTTGCAGAACCCTTTGCTGCACTTGATATATTACCTGCTATTTCACCAGTTGCAGCGCTTTGCTCTTCTATTGTTGCCGCAATCGCAACTGAATATTGCTCAGCGTCAGTAATGGATTTTTTTATTAACTTTAATCCACCCAGCACCTGATTAGAAACATTCTGTATGCTTGCAACATACTGTGAAATTTCTTCAGTTGCTTTTGTTGTCTGGCCAGCAAGGCTTTTCACTTCACTAGCTACAACCGCAAACCCTTTTCCAGCTTCACCAGCTCTTGCTGCCTCAATTGTTGCATTCAGGGCAAGTAGGTTAATCTGCTCAGAAATATCCTGAATAAGCTCCACTACTTTTCCAATTTTTAGTGCAGATTCCTGCAACTGGCTCGATGTTCTATCAGTTTTATCAACCTCAACTACAGAAGACCTGACAGATGCTGAAGATTTTGTAACCTGCTCATTTATTTCATTAATTGAAGCAGACATTTCTTCAGCCGAAGAAGCAACTGTATTTATATTACTCGATGTCACTTCGTAGTTAGATTTAACGTTTTCAACTTTTGTGCTGGAAATTTTCATTAAATTATCCATTGATTCAGCTGAATAGTAAAGTTCGGTTGCAGCTGATGCAACAGTTTGTATTATACCATTAACACGGGTTTCAAAGCGCATCGCAAGTTCATTAGTTGCTCTTATCTTTTCTTCCTTAGCAAGCTTATCCTTTTCTATATTTTCAGCTTCAAGTTTTATTTTCTCAAGGCCGCTTAAACGGAACGATTCCACACAAAGTGCCATTGCAGCCACTTCGTCCTTATATTCCTGTCCTGGTACTAAAATATCTAACTGACCATATTTAAGCTTAATCATTATTTCCTTAAGTGTGTTAATAGGCTTTGAAATGCTTGAAGAAATATATAGTGATAATATAAACGCCAATCCTATAATAAGGGCACAGATACCAAGTGCCACAAACAAACCATGGTGCAAAATATCTATTCTTATATTCAACATTTTATCAAGCTCTGAAGCAGCAACCACTGCCACCTCTGTGGCTGCATCATGTGCAACATCTGCTATTGCAAGATATTCAGATGGAAGTATGCTTGCACCATTTATTTCGCTCTCTAACACCTTAATAAATTTATCCATTGATTTATGGTATTCATCAAGCTTTGGATCAATTGATGGTTTTAGTGTTGGGTTTATCCCATTATTTGCAATATCTGCAGCTATACCAGCATTTATACTGTCAGAAACTTTTGGATAATATATATTTTTAATTAGGTCAAAAGCCTCAGTTACAGATGCAAGAGCATCTTTGCTAATTTTATGTTCAGTGTTATGCAGCTCTGTAAAAATTGTATATCTTGCCTTAGCTAGTTGGTAAAGCAGAGTTGGGGCTTGTGTTGTGGCCGCATCCTGAATGTAATAAGTATCAAGCTCAGGGTCAAGAATCAGGTTAGATTTTTCTGCAACATAGCTCAATAACGCCTGATCGTCTTTGAGAAAGCTATCATAAGCTTCTTTAGAAAACTGGTTTGATTTTATAAATTCCCATTTTTTCTGTAAGCTGGCCGCATTTACTTCACTCTTCTCTATTTTCAGACTAGTTCCAACTTTTTTATCAAGAGCATCAAGTTCTTTTAATGAATTTTCTATATCTTCAGATAAAACTTTGATTTTTTCTTCTGCTGAAGTATCACCATCTTTAAGCAGTAAATTGTCCATTTGGTAATCTGAAACCTTATTCATCAGTTTCAATAATGGTCTCAAATATCCTGATCCATTAAGCTCTGCCTTTGTAAAAACAATATTTTCCTCTAGCTTTACATCAAGTTCATATGTCAACAGGCCAATTGGAATTGTAAATATTACAAGAATAATCATCATCTTGTTTCTAATCAGCATATTATTTAAGAAACTCATTTTAATTACCTATCACATGTTGAACATAAACAATTCGCAGAACTTATAATTGCAATTATGCCATATGTTTATTAATAATTCGTTACTCTACATAAAATTTATTGCAAATAGGAATGTTGTTATATATTTTCGGCTTTACGTGATTGAAATCAATTTTTATCAAGGTAATTTTATTATGCGCAAATATTTATTTTTATTGTTAAGTGCTTCAGTTATTCTACCTGCTGCTGCATTTGCAGAAAAAACTCCCGCTCCTGTACCTACTCTAGGTAGTGTTCTTGAAGCTTCAGGAATTACAGCAACTGGATTCGTTGATGTAATGTATACAGCTAACACAGGCACTGGAAAATATGCTAGCGGTAGTGCATATACTACTAACAGCAATAATAATAGAGTATTTGATGTTGGGCATAACAGCTTCTTGCTGAACGCTGCCAACCTTACTCTATCTAAATTACCTACAGAAGGAGTTGGCGGATTAATTGATGTTACAGTTGGTAAGGATGCTGATACTATCGCTTCATATGGTACTATTAATTCAGCTAAAGGACCAGCTAATGGCGAAGACCAGTTCTTTGACGTTACACAAGCGTATATAAATTATGCTACAGGCCCATTAACATTAATGGCTGGTAAATATAACACACTAGCTGGCGCTGAAGTTATTAAAACTACAGGTAACTCAAACATTTCTCGCTCAATCCTATTCGGATATGCTATTCCATTCACACACACTGGACTACGTGGCACTTATAAAGTTAACGATATCCTTAGCTTGATAG
>Ga0114977_10000743_pt1 | contig 21638 bp, 13 predicted proteins | sample S_130805_MF_Meta_FD_87026 | JGI IMG/M metagenome (GOLD analysis project Ga0114977, IMG submission 87026) | Freshwater microbial communities from Lake Simoncouche, Canada to study carbon cycling - S_130805_MF_MetaG | ecosystem: Environmental > Aquatic > Freshwater > Lake | place: Lake...
AAGATTTAAAATGGCACAAAATGCTATTATAAATCTTCAACGGTCGTAATATTTTTGCTATTGCTAACAAAAATAAGATAGTACTATCAATTGTTAAAAAGTGGTACTATCTATTTATCAAATTAAAAATTGATAAACGGTTTTTTCCAACACATAGGAGCTCGTTTGGAACGCAAACGGCCTATTTGATGGGGACTAAATAATAGAACTTTCGTTCCAAGCACACCTTTATTTAGTTCAGGATCTATAGATCATTAGACAGGTAGAGTGTCTTCACTATTCCATATTATAATATGGTTTTATTCTTATATCATTTTCATAACATTTTTGTCCCATTTTAAATCTTCAAGGGTTTAAATTTATGTCTTTATTATATTTATTATACATATTTGTATATCCTTGTAATATTAATTTATCAATGTCTTCTATTGTTATATCTTTGCGAACATAGTCCTTTTTAATTTCAAGATTAACACTTTCGATATGTGATTCTTTAATTATAAGTAAATAATCTGTTTCTTTTATTTTAATTATCGGTAAAACATAAGTAGTATTTTTTAATATTATTTCTAAGATTCTAAATGCATAATTATAAAAATCAATGTTTGTATCTTTTGGTATAATATCAGTGCAACTATCAATATTAACTATCACACCTAATATATTTTTATGAGGTATATTATCAAATAATTCAATTGGAAAATTATTTGTAATGCAACCATCGACATAATAATAACCATCAATTAATACAGGTTCTGACAAAAATGGTATTGACATAGATGCTGCTATTGCATCAAACACCGAAACATTCGGTGAATTTGTTAAATTGAAAATAGTATTTTTATAATTATTAACATTCGTCGTACTTACATTGAAATCAATCCCCGTTTTCTTACCTAATTCTAAAAAAGTAATATCTTCTATATCATATTTTTGCTTAAGATATTCGCGAAAATAAGTTAAATAATTAATCGTTTTATCGATACCATTATTGATAAATAAATTAGCAAATTCTTCTTTTTTTATAACTAATAAGGAGTCATTGGAAATTATTTTTTTAACAATAATTTCTAAGTCTTCATATGGTATTTTTAAGCAAAGTGCAAATCCAAATAAAGACCCCATTGATGTACCAATAATACATTTAATATTATTCTGAAGATTATAGCAATATAAATATCTTATAACACCTAATAAACATATAGACCGCATTGCATTTCCTGCAAATATTACATGTGTTATATTGTAATTCATTATTATTTTTAATTGTTTAATTGTTTATATTATTTTGTTCTAAAGCACGTTTAATTCCGATATTAATAGCCAAATTTGCTATTTGGTCGCATAATAATATTATTATAATTCCAATAAAAATAAATAATAATATATTAATATAATCTATTTTAACTTTAGGTTCTTCTTTCTTTGGCTCTTGTTTCTTTTCAAAATAACTTAAATATGATTTTAATTTATCACAAGTTTCCTTTTTTATTGAATTATTACATTCTATTACTGGTTTGGTTGTGAAAGATTCTGTTATTTTATTATTATTATTATTATTATTATTATTATTAATGTTATTGAATATATCTTCATAATTTAAGTACATTTCTATATCATCATTCATATATGGTTTAATATTATTCAATGATTTAGATTTTATTTGATTTTCGCTCGTATAATCTTTTATTTTTTCATTTTTATTATCAACAAATGTACTATAAGTATTTTCAAATGATTGTTGTGTTTCATTTGAAACAGGTATTTTATAAATGGGAGGTTGCAATGGTTCGCACGGAACTTTTTTAATCGATGGTTGATTATCGAATTTTTCATTTTTATTATTGCAAGTAGGAAAATTTAAAGAATAATTATTTTTATAATAACAATCTTCTCTACCGGTATAATCAGTTTCAAAAGGTTCTGCTTTAGAATTTTCATCTGAAATTACAGGCATTGGTTCATTTGCAATAACTTTCTTTTTTTTATTTGGAACTGAATTTGGAAAAGCATCTTGTAAAGTTGAATATTCAAGCATCTTATAATTCTATAATATTTAATGAAAAGAAAAAATTTCATTTAATGTTATAGAATGATAAATTTATTTCTAAGATATTTAATTATAGGTCTTTTAACCGGCTATTTATTAATTTATGGATTACGTCCTTCATTTCCATATCCAGAATTTATTTTAGAACCATTTGAACATAATTGGATTTTTTTAATTATATTTATAGTAAATTATTACGCTTTCATATGGGATTCTAAGGTTGGATATTTAATGTTGTTAGCAATAATCGCATTAATATTTGATTATTTGATTTTTACTCAAAAATATAAAAAAAAATTAAATTAAAATTTATTTTCTGGCTGCTTCCAATAATATTTATTACGAGAAGTATTTACGAATTTGGATCTATCATAATAATAATATAACATCATTAAAAATATTTTAAAAAATATAAGAATACCAGCAATGATTATATTATTATAAATAATTGCAATATTAAATAATATTAAGAATGTCGCAAATGATAATATTATAAATATATTTATTGCTCTTTTCTTATTTTCAAGAGATTCTAATAATAAATCATTATTTACTTTATTCTGATAGATATTATATTTGTTATAAATTCTGTTATATTTATCTAATTCGTTCTTAGATTTTTCATTTATTATATTATTTACAACCTTAACATTGGTATTATTTAAATCAAGCATTATATTTGCAAATTTTGTATTAAAGTAATCAATGATATCATCATTTTTACTAGCAGTATCAAAATATTCTTGTATATTCTTATATATGTAAAAATAGTAATATATTATAAAAAATAGCATACTGACTATCATTAAAAACACCATATTATATAATAAATATACTTGTTTATCATTTGAGATTATTACTAAAATTGTTAGCAAACCAGAAATAACTAATATAACAATTGAGAATATTTCTAAATAAATAGAATCATTTAATACATTTTCTTTAAAATGTTTATATTCATTTATTTTTAAACTAATTTTTGATTTAACTGTTCTTAATGATGAATTAGTTGATTGTATTTCATCCATAGTATCATATATTTCCATAGATTGGTCTGGTAATTCTGCTGGGAATGTATTTGACAATTCATTTTCAATTTTGGATATAAAATTAGTATAAGTGTTATCGCCGTTTAAAACTATCGAAGAATAAGGTGGATTTGAATTATTATATATCTCTTTATTTATTATCAAATTATATCTAAATATATTTAAACAATTTTTATAAAATTTATAAAAATTTATAGATTGATATACATCAAATTTTTTTATAAAATTTATATGTTTAATAAAATCAGTTTCTATTAACTTAAATAATATTAAATATCCTTTATTATTTGCATCGGTATTTGGTGTGATATTATTGATAAAGTTATCTTCAATTTTATTTATATTAGATAAATTATTAGTTGTTATAAATAAAGGCGTACTAACAACGTCCTCCTGTCTACGTGTAAAACTTTGTAGTTTAGTGGCTTCATTATATTTTGCTAAGATATTTGTTGATATTGTAAATCCTTGCTCTAATAAATCATTAATATTCATCGGTACTGGATTATATATATTTTTAGATTTTTGAAATTTATATATATTTTCATATATACCAGTTAAAACTTCTAATAAGAAATAATATTTATACATCTTATCCGTTAATATTAATTCATTGTCGCTGATTTTATTATTAAAGAAATCTTTGTTTGTTTCTACACATAATCTAGTAGGTGATTTTAGTAATTCTCTATTTTCATTTGCATTAATATAATTATATAAAAATGTATTTACAATTTTAATATCGTCATCGGATAATATTTTATTCCAAATCATTAAACAAGAAAAGCCCCAATCACTATTATTAATGTCATTACCAGTTTTATTTATAGATAAACTATTCCATTTATCTCCACCGAGTGCTCCTGAAGCGCCTACATTTGTTGAAGTGGTACTACCTGTTGCTGAATAAACAGTTTTATGTACTGTATCATTTGTTCCTGTTAATATTACCCACTCTTTTTTATTTAAACTACTTGGAGATGCAACTTTAATATAATCAGTTGCTGTAGTAGATGCTGTAGTAGATGCTGTAGTAGAATATCTACACGCTTTAACTTTACCATTATTATGACCATGATACCAATTAGGACCGGATTGCAAAACTAATTTTTGTTTTGAATCTGAATCTGAATTATATTTTGTTATCGATGCAATAGTAAAAGAAGATGAACTTTGTGGTAAACCTGGGAAATTTATTCCACTTGTTATTCCACCGGTAAGGGTTCTGGCATCTTTAGTTGGTGTACCAAAAACAGTAGCATTTCTTGCTGTTACACCAGTCGCATTTGGAATTAAACCCAGAGAAGAACCAGTAGCCGGTATATAATCTTCTGCAAAAAAAATTGCATACGGTGGATTATCTTCTGTAAAACACGTATAATAAGGATTAGTAGTACTTGGTTTTTTATATTTATTAGTATTTAATATATACGATTTCATAATATTTGCTTCGGTAATATTAGTTCCATCTAAATTTAAATCATATGTAACCGTTCCATCTTGATTTATATAATTAAACATTTTAGAAGAAGAATCGGCACTGTTAAAATCTTTTGTTATATATTGACGTAATTCTTTTAAATTATTTCTGTAATCACTCATTTTTATATATACAATCTATATCTTAAAAATAATTTTTTATTTTGGTTTTTTCCAATAATATTTTGAATTATCTACATGGACATTTTTAACTTGATAAATATATAGACAATATAATAATATTACAAATATAGTAAAAAATATTATTATTAATGGTAGTAATAAATCATTATTATACCCATAAATAATAAATAACATTGATAATAAAATACTTAAAATAAATATTAAATGAATTTCATATGCTGTTTTCTTATTTTCAAGTGATACAATATTAAGTTGATTTAGCGAATTTTTACTATTGGTCGATTGAATATCAAGATATTTTTTATATCTATTTTTTTCTTGTTGAAGTGGTATATCACTTAAATTAGTAACAGTATATATTTGATTTTTTCTAATTAAAAGATTAATATTTTTAAATAAAATAATATAATTATTATTTGCATATTGTACGTCAAAATTTTCATTAATAATATTACGTAAATATGTAAAATAAATAATTAAATAGATTAATACGAATGCGCAAACACTAATAGTTGAAAATTTTATAATAGTTATATTATCATTTACAGATACTAAATATATATATATAATGATTAAGATAACTAATAATGCAATTGCTAGTAATTCTATATAACTTGAATTAATTATTTTTGATTGTTCTGTATATTTATTGTTGGAACGATTAATATCCATATTTATTTTTCTAATATTTTTATTTATATCACCGATTTCTATCATATAATTTCGTATAAAATTATTATTTTGGTTATCGATTACTAAATTATTTAATCCATTACCAATTGAATTATAAGTTGTTGTATTTAAAACATTCTTATAATTTTGTGAGCAAGTAATTTTAGATATATCACTATTATTAATTTTTATGATTACTACACCAGAACCACCTGAAGCACCATTAAATGAAAATTCCGAACCTCCGCCGCCACCTCCTCCCATATTCTTTCTACCATTTGAATTTGGTGCATTCTTTGTTCCACCGTTTCCACCACTTTCTCTTCCACCAGGTGTTGTTAGTCCATTTATACTACTTCCGCCGCCGCCACCTGAACCATAGCAAATAGAAGTTCCTGTAATATTACAGGAAGTACCATCTTTCCCTTCAGAACCTACAGTATTTGCTGAAATTCCAGCAGCAGTATTTGCTTGACGATTTTTACCACCACCTTTTTCTCCAGGACTTTTTGCAAGTAGTGTATTTGTTCCACCCGCCGCCACCATATCAGGAATTGATTTCTTCAGATGTATTACAAATGTTTGTATTCCAGGATTGTTTGAATCACCACCGCGTCCAATTTTTATTTCATATAAACCTGGTGCTAAATATTTAGACGGGATATAATTTAGGGTTCCACCATCACCACCATTAGAATTTGATGTATTATTTGTCCCACCTGCACCACCTCCTACTAATAAAATATCACAAGTAATAGGATTTAATACATTTATATAATACACTACATCTGTTTCAGTAAAACTAAAATAAGAAAATGAATTATTTATTTTTTGTACTTTAGGAAAACTAGTATTACACAATCGTGGTTGTATGGTTTGATAAGGTGATGTAATTGCTCTATATAAATATGACAATATATTTGCTGAGTTAATATATATAGATGCACAAGTCGTATAATAATACCAATATGATTCAACTTGAAACATATCATTCTTTTTAATTAAATCTAAATGATTAATAAATGTACTTTTAATATTTATAAAAGAAGCATTATATGTAGTTTTTAAACTATGATTTATATTATTATCAATATCATTAACAAATGTTGTTGTTTCTGTTGTTGCGTTTAATAAATTACTAGTAGTTAATATAAATACACTTCCATCTTGTTGAGTGAAATTAAATTTTAATCCATTTTTTAATAAATTATTTTTTCTTTCTGGTCCAGTATCATTTTTAAATAGTAGAAATTGCTCATATAATTGAGTTAAAATAATTAATAAAAAATTATATTTATTAAATGTATCAAGAGTATAAAGCGCTCTAGAAGGTTTGATTAAACTTATATCTTTGATTAAAAATTTATTTTTAGTCATACCTGGTGTGCTTAAAAATGATACTAATAATTCTTGTACATTATTGACAACAACACTATTATTTTCCCAGATTATTAAACATGCAAAGCACCAATTACCTTTAATTGGTGAATTAATAATAGAATTATTAATAGTTAAATTATCATTTCCTTTATAATTACTAGTTTTATTATTATTAACTGCAATACACCAATCATCTTTATTTGGATTAGTATTATACGTATAATTTACAATAGATGGTGTAGATGTTGTAGTACCATAATAATATGTATTTTTTACATTAGTAGAATGTCCATGATACCAATTTGTATTTTTACCTTGCAAAATTCTAGTATTTGTACTTGCAGTTGTATCTGTATATTTTGTTATTGAAGCGATTGTAAATTGCGATGGAATACTTCCATCGGGAAAATCAATTTTACAATTTGAATCTCCTGATAAATAATTTATAGAATTTATAGCACCCTTACCTGATGCTGTTGATTTATTAATAGTACCAGAAGTAATAGCATGTCTTCCATTTCCTGAACAATCATATAATTTGTTGTCTCCTGCAACATAATCTTCGGCAAAATACATAGCCCATGGTTTATTATTTTTAATAAATTCATAATGAGGATTTGTTATTCCAATGTTTTCTTTATAATAATTATCATTCAATATTAACGATTTCATAATATTCGCTTCGGTAATGTTTCTTTGAAATTCATCTACATCAGTAGTATTATTCAAGTCAAGTAAATTAACTTTACCATTTAAATTATCAATATAATTATATATATTATTAAATGTAGCATTATCATCATCCGATCTTACATTTATAGTTATATTGGCTTTAAATTTTTTTAATTCTGCTGAATAAGGATTTGTACTCATATTTCTATATATTAAATTTATAAATTTAATATAAATAGAATCATAATGGATCCATTATTAATAATTTCAGCGGCTACTATGCAAATAGGTGCTAGACATCTTGATTTAGATTTAACGCCATTTCAGAAAAAAATAATAAAACATAAATATTTTCAGATATTTATATTATTCACTATTTTATATATTTCAACGAAAGATGTATTTAAATCTGTAATAATTCTAATAATTTTATATGTATGTTTGAATATATTATTTAATGAAAATCACGAATATAATATATTATCAAATGATACTGAACATAATTTAAAACAAATGTACTATGAAACATTAAATAATATGAAAAATTAAAAAATGATATTATATTTAAAAATAATTATATAATTAAGAGATATGTCTATATATGCCGAATTATCTTATAATAATCAGAAGGTTGATATTCAAAAAGTTGAAGGAATTCAATTTAGTGTTTTAGGACCCGATGAAATTATTAAACGTTCTGTTGTAGAAGTTAATAGAACTGATACTTATAGTGGTAATGAACCTATTATTGGTGGGTTATTTGATTCTAGAATGGGTGTATTAGAACATAATCGTATTTGTACTACTTGTGAGCAGAAAAATATTTTTTGCACGGGCCACTTCGGGCATATAGTTTTAGCGAGACCAGTATTTCATGCAATGTTCTTTGATATGGTTAAAAAAATTCTTAAATGTATTTGTTATAGATGTTCTCGTATTTTAATATCACCTCATACGACAAATAAAGATTTTAAGGTAGATATGCAAAAAATTATGGCTATTAAGAATAATCAGAAGAGATGGGATGCTTATTTTAAATTATGTAATACAAGTACTAAAATTAAAAATTGCGGTGTTGATGGATGTATTGGATGTAATGCCATTCAACCTTCCCGATATAACAAGGAAGGTGCTATGAAAATTATTGCCGAATGGAAAGATAAAAATAAGAAAGATGAATCTGAAACACTCGAATTTACACCCGAAGATGTACTTAGAATTTTTAAAAGAATTACTGAAGAAGATATGGAAGTTATGGGATTTAATCCAAAATGGAATAGACCCGAATGGTTAATTTGTACAGTCCTTCCTGTTCCGCCACCGGCAGTTCGCCCAAGTATCATTGAAGAAAATGGACAAAGAAGAGAAGATGATTTAACTCATAAATTGAGCGATATTATCAAAACTAATAATAATATTCTCGATAAAATTAAAAGAGGTGCATCGGAAGATACTATTAAACTTATTACTATGGTTTTACAATATCATATTTTCACTTTAATTGATAATCAAATTCCGGGATTAGCACCATCTCAGCAAAGAAATGGGAGAAAGTTAAAGTCTGTTTCAGACCGTATGAAAAAGAAGGAAGGAAGAATCAGAGGTAATTTGAATGGTAAGCGTGTTGATCAATCCGCTCGTTCAGTTATTACACCAGATCCTTATATTAGTATTGATGAACTAGGTGTTCCTATTCGCATCGCTTTAAATATTACTTTCCCCGAAATTGTTAATAGTTATAATATTGAAGAAATGAGACGATTAATTAAGAATGGCCCCGATAAATGGCCGGGTGCTAAATACATCAAGAAGAATTATGATTCATCTACTATTAATCTTAAATATACTGATTTGAATAAAGTCGCATTGGAATTAAAAGAAGGCGATACAGTCCATCGACATTTGAGTGATGGCGATTATGTTCTATTCAATCGTCAGCCATCTCTTCATAAGATGTCTATGATGTGTCATAAAGTTATTATTATGCCTTATCAAACTTTTAGATTGAATGTTCTAGATACACCACCTTACAATGCAGATTTCGATGGTGATGAAATGAATTTACACTGTCCTCAAAATATTCAATCTATGAGCGAACTCAAAGATATTGCAGCCGTTCCTTATTTAGTCATTGCACCGAGAGATGGTAAGCCTATTATTGAAATTGTTCAAGATACTCTTCTTGGTTCATTTAGATTAACTAAAGATCACACAAATATTAATGATAAGCAAATGGCGAATTTACAGATGGTTAATAGTAATTTCAAGGGTTATTTAAATTCGCCAAATTCTAAAACTCTTACTTATAGCGGAAAAGATGCATATTCTGAAATTCTACCTGCTGGATTATTTATTAATCGCAAGAATAAGGCTGAAGAAAAATTCATTATTAATAATAGTAAATTAATTTCTGGTTCATTAGATAAAAATGTATTTCACGGTATTAGTACTGGTTTAATTCCTGTAATCTTTCACGATTATGGTCCTACAGAAGTTAAAAAATTCTTAGATAATACTCAGCGATTGATTTGCAGATGGCTCTTAACTGCAGGTTTTAGTGTGGGTATTAGTGATTTAGTAACCGACGAAAAGACTGATGAAAATCTCAAAAATAAAATTAAAGAAATGAAAGCGAAAGCATATTTAAAATTAGATGATATCAGACGTGGTGAGATTGATAATAATAGTATCTTTAATAATGAAGATTATATTGAAAGAGAAATTATTGGAATTTTAAATGAAACTACTAATCAAGTTGGTAAAATTGGCTTATCACAAATTGATGAAAAAACAAATAGAATGATTAATATGGTTAAATCTGGTTCTAAAGGCAAAGAAACAAATGTAGCACAAATGATTGCTTGTGTAGGTCAGCAGAATGTGGATGGTAAAAGAATTAATTATGGTTTTACCGATAGAACTCTTCCACATTTTACAAAATATGACGATGGTCCTGATGCAAGAGGATTCGTAGAAAATAGTTTCATTACTGGTCTTTCACCACAAGAAGTATTCTTTCATGCAATGGGTGGTCGTGAAGGTCTTATTGATACTGCAGTTAAATCAGTAACAGGTGATACTCCTATTATTATTATTGAAGATGGTGAATGTAAATGTGTTAATATTGGTGATTGGATTGATGCAAAGATGGATGATGAAAAAAATAAAGATGGGATTGAATATTCGGGACCAGAAGAAATGAATATGGAATTTTTAAATGTAAAAAATAAAATTTATATTCCTACTGCTGATAATAATGGCAATACTTCTTGGGGAGAATTAACGGCAGTAACTCGACATGATCCTGGTGATATATTATATAAAATTGTAACGAATGGAGGCAAAGAAGTTATTATTCCAAATTCTAAAACACTATTAATATGGAATGGTAAAGAATTTAATGGAAAAAAAACTAATGAAGTAAAAGTTGGAGATTATGTTCCATCAACTATTAATCTTCTCGAACCACCTATTATAAAAACACATGTAGATATGTCAAAATATTTTCCTAAAAATGAATATATACATGGAACTGAAGTAAATAAAGCAAGAGAATTATATTTAGAAGAAATGAAATTAGTTGAAAAATTAGGTAAAAGTAAAATTACAAGAGGATGGTATGAAAAAAATAATGAAAAAACATTTACAGTTCCATATGATAGTATTATTAGATTTGTAAGAGCTGCAGTTAGTGGTAGATCAAATACTGATAATATTAAAGAGGGGGGTATATATCCTTATGGTGCAACTAGATGTCATAGTTTTATACCAGATAAATTTGAATTAAATAGAGAAAATGGAATATTTATAGGATTGTTTATAGCTGATGGAAATGCAAGAGATTATGAAGGAAGTGTAAGTATTACGAAAGAAGAACCATCAGTATTAGAATTTGTTAAAAACTGGTTTGATAAATATAATATCACTTATAAAATAAGAACTAAAGAAGTTTTAGAAAATGATAAAGGATTAATTGTAGGAAAATCTACAACTATTGTAGGAAATAGTTCTTTATGGGCGCGATTTTTAGATAGTTTCGTTGGTACTAATTGTTATAATAAACATGTTCCGAATGAAGCATTTAATGCACCAGAAGAATTTATTATAGGATTATTAGATGGATATTTCTCTGGAGATGGTTCGATAGCATTAGATGGCAGTATTGTTGCATCATCTGCATCTGAAAAATTAATTATAGGTGTTAATGTATTATGTAATCGATTAGGTATATTTGGTAAATTATCTAAACAAATTCCCAATACTACTAATTTAAGAACAGATGTAAAAAATTTAGCAATTATTAATTCGATATCAATTAGAGCCCAATGGGCTAAAAGATTTTCAGAAAAAATTACATTAATTAGTAAACCTAAAAATGATAGATTAATAGTTAATTTAACAAAAAAAAATTTACATCAAAATTTTAAACAACATAATGATATTGTATTAGATGAAATTAAGAGTATTAATGTATTATCTCAAGAAGAAAAAATAGGGTATAATAAGCTTTATGATGTGACTGTACCTTCAACTATTAATTTATCACTGCTAAATGGTCTAAATATCAGTGACACTTCCGAAACTGGTTATATCCAGAGGAGATTGGTAAAGGCTATGGAAGACGAAAAGATTTATTATGATAATACAGTAAGAACTGCTACAGGTAATATTATTCAATTCATTTATGGCGAAGATGGTATGGATGGATGTAAGATTGAAAATCAAGTAGTTCCAACGATTGAAATGGATATTATTGATATCGAAAAGGAATATCATTTACGTAAAAGTGATAAATTAAAGGTGTATTTAATTCCAGAGGTATTTAAAAAAGTTGATGCAGAAACATTTAAAAGATGTGATGAATATTTTAAGCAAATTTTAGATGATAAAGAATTTTTAATTAAAAAGGTGTTTAATTACAAGAAAAATAAAATTATTAATTATCCCATACCATTCGATAGAATTATTAAAACTGCTGTAAAGCGTCGTGAATCAGTTAATATTAAAGGAGTAATGACTGATTTGAGTCCCGATTATATTTTAGATAATCTTGACAAATTAATCAATGATTTATATGTGAAAGAAAGAAATCAAGGAACGAGATTCTTTGAGATATTACTAAGATTATATTTAGCACCCAAGAAATTAATTGTTGAATATCATATAAATAAAGAGATATTTGATTGGATTGTTTTACAAATTAATGATTATTTCAATCAAGCAATTGCGCAACCAGGTGAAATGGTAGGAATTATTGCAGCGCAAACTATTGGTGAAATGGGCACTCAAATGACTTTAGATTCATTTCATGTATCAGGAACTGCTGCTGCAGTTAAAGCAACAAGTGGTGTTCCTAGATTGAAGGAAATTTTAAGTGCAACTAAGAAAACCAAAACACCAACATTAATTATTTATATGAAAGAAGATATATCCACAGTTATTAATCCTATTATGGATGAAAATGGTATTGATTCTAATGATATCAGAATTGAAAATACTAAGAGTATTGCAATGAATGTTAAGAATAGCATTGAAATAACTAAACTTTCAGATATTCTTGAATTTAGTGAGATTTATTGGGATAATGATAGTCTTGAAACATCAATTGGTGAAGATAGTGGAATTATTGATATTTATAAAGCATTTAATAGTATTGAAGCGGCAGCTAATAAATGTCATAGTAATTCATCGTGGGTATTAAGAATGAAATTTAATAAAGAAAAAATGAGTTCATATGGTCTTAGAATGATTGATATTTATACAAAATTAAATACTGCATATGATAAATATATTGATTGTATTTACAGTGATGATAATGCTGATGATTGCATCTTTAGAATTAAATTAACTGAATTTGCATTCAAAGATATTGATAATAAAGATGAAATTGCTACTATTAAGGCTATGGAACATAATTTAGTATATCAAGTATTGCTCAAGGGTGTCAAAGATATTAATAAAGTTTCTTTGAATAAAAAGAAATATGATAAATATAATGAGAATACACAAAAATTTGATAAAATTATTGAATGGGTATTAGATACTGATGGTACTAATCTAATGGATATATTATCAAATCCTAATATTGACCCGACAAGAACTATTTCAAATGATATTAGAGAAATTTATGAGGTTCTTGGTATTGAAGCCGCTAGAAATGCTTTATATCACGAATTGATTAATGTAACTAGTGAAGGTTCTATGAATTATCGACATTTATCTCTTCTTATTGATACTATGACTTCTAAAGGTCAATTGATGTCAATAGATAGACATGGAATTAATAGAGGTGATATTGGACCATTAGCCAAATGTTCTTTTGAAGAAACTACAGATATGTTAATAAACGCAAGTATCTTTTCAGAATATGATAATGTGAATGGTGTATCTGCAAATGTTATGTTAGGGCAACAAGCACCCTGTGGTACTGGCGATAGTCAAATTTTAATTGACGAAGAACATTTCATTGAATTAGTTAAAAATATTGATAATAATAAATTTGAAAAAATAATTGAAGAGGAATATGAAAATGAAGAAGAAGATGATGATGTATGTCTTGAAGAAAATATTGCTTTCACATTTAAATTACCTGAAGCAGATAAATGCTTTCAATTAAAAGACCAAGAAATTAAGATTCTATAATTTACCAAATAAATCTGATAAGTCATCAATAGATGAAAAAACTCCAATGGTACTTTTACAAATTTGCAATTGTCTATACCAAGATGCCTTTTTGTTTAATAATTTTAATTCTTCTAATCTTATATTTATATAATCTAACATTGCTTTATTATAATCACAATCATCTCCAGATATAGCCTGTGATGTAAAATATCCTTGTATTCCTATTAAATATAATTTAATATGAGAAACTTCAGATGTATTATTTATAATTTTATCTAAATTATCAGGAGACATTGATGCAGATATATTTTTTACATCTCCAATTTTATGAAATTCAGAATCAATAGTTTTCTTTCTATATTCAACCGGTATTCTATCTTCAATATTTACTTTTTTAGGTTTAAGTTTAGATTTATCTACATCCATTTTAGATGGTTTTATTATTCCCCTTGATACTTTATCTTTATCTACATCCATTTTAGATGAATATGATTTTCTAGGTGGCATTATAATTATTTCTATATAATAGAAGGATTATAATTTTTTTAGATGTTCTTCTACTAGATATTTAATATTTAATGGCACATCTTTGTATTGCATATAAATGCTATTAGGTGTAATATTATCAGTTTGTTCAATTATAACATTATAACTAGATTTAATATTATCTGTCGTTTTATTTAATATTAATAATGGACGCATATTCATATTATTAGGGGCGTTAAATAGCGTAGAAGATAATATTAAATCATCTAAATCTCCTCTTACTAAATCTGTATCAGATTTACCATATTTACCACGATGTATTGTTAAAATACTAATATTTAATAATTCTGAAATTGCCAATATAGTAATATCATTAGGATATAATTTTTTATCTTCTACTATTTTTTTAAGTACATCTGAATGTTCTTCTGGAGAAGATTTAGAATAATACTTATCCCAAAATAATTGAATAGTTTTAAATTTCTTTTTTATTTTTGAATTCCATTCATTAAAATATGAAGGGTCATCTAATATAGAAAACATTGCTTCTTTGTTTTCAAGAATTTTAAATAATTTGCTTTCTGCTAATCTAATAACTTCATTAAATGTTATTCTGATATTAAGTAATTTTGCTAACCATTCGTATAATTCTATTAATAAATCTTGACTATAATTATTTTTAATAATAACCATATTAGTCCATTTGCTTTTTTTATGCATTATCCATTTGGTTTTAAGTTTCTCAAATGTACCATTAAATAATTCAGGCATCTTAACACTAATTAATTCATCATAATCTAAAATAAAATCTTCTGTAGTTGATGTAATTAAATTATTTCTTGGGGTATTTTTATGATATAAAAGAAGTTTAGATGGAATACCATTTAATAATGATAATTGCGAAAATACAAATTCGCTATTATTCTCATTAATATTATAACTATTATATTTATTATAATATTTATAGTAATACATAATATCATTATTATAATCTTCAATATGCTTGATTGAATATAATGGTATTTCCTCCAGAATTAATTGAATTTTATTTTTATCTGGATTATTATCAAAGAATTTTAATAATTCTTTTATCATTTGATATCTAGGTAATTTGCGCAATTGTGTGATTTTTGTATCATTTAGTTTTTTTACGAGAACATTTGTAATATACAAATGTAATTGATACCATTTTTTATTTATTTTATGTTGCTTACTAGTTGATTTATATAAATCATCTACAACTCTTGTGTGTATTATGTTATTACCAAGTTTAATTACAGGGATAATAAGAGTTGTATGAAATTCAATATCTTTGGAAATTCCTTCTTTTAATTTACCTAATTCCGCTTCTATTTCTAATTCTTTTAATTTACTTGCAAATTTTTCAAAATCTTTCACAATAACTCTGATATCAAATGATTTGCCAATAATATTATCATAAAATAATATTTTAGTAATCTCTAAATTTTTAATTAAAAGAGGTAATAAACTAATACTAATAGGTTTTATTCTAAGTAGAATATTACCTTTAGTTAGAAAATGTTCTATAGTCATATTATTGCTAATGACAATAGTATTAATTAAAAATTTATTAATTAAAAATTTCTTAGTCCATTGATTTAAACTATAAATATTACTATAAATCTTATTATTATGATTATGTAATTCTTTTAATTGACTACATTGCTTAATTAATTTTTGAATATTTGGAAAATCATTTAATTGAATTAATTTCTCTCCTTCTGTGCTTCTTAATTTTAATTCAATGGGTTCATAGTATTGATTTTCCTTAAGTAGCATAAGAATATTAGGATTTAATCCAAGACCTGCAATAATATCTTCAAAGCAAGTATAATAAGGACACATTATTTGTATATCTACTGGTGTCTTTTCCCATATTACAAGAAGTACATCATATAATTCGCTCATTAGAGAATATAAATAATAAGGAGATTTGTTATCAGGATAGTCGTCAGCACTCAAATATGCAATAAATTTTAAATAACTATTATAGATGCTTAATAATCGTGATTTATTATAATCATCATTTAAATCAAAATATTTATCTGCCATAACTAACATTTCTTTTAGCATTTTAGGATGTTCATCGGGTATAAGTGGAAGTTCATCCATAAAAGCCCTGCAAACTTCTCCATTTTCTAATGAAATATAACTGATTAAATCAAGTCTTTCTTTGATATCATCTATGAATGCTTTTTTAGTTTTAAATTTAAGTGCACTTATTATAGCATATATAATACTATCATTATTAGTTCCATAACGATGTTTAATTCCTCTGCGTACGAAGCATTTTTCTTTTTTATTTAGAACTTTAGAACATAATGCAAAACTAACTTTTGGAAATAATAACTCATGTAATAATTGTGGGATATTACCATAGCGCCCGATTGATATAGGTGCTGATTGATTTACTATATAATTTTCTTCTGGTTCTTTTTCTTCTTCAATTACAACTTCTTTTTCTTTCTTTTTCTCTCCATAAAATTTGCATTTATTTAATTCATCTTCTTTTGGTTCTTTTTTGAAACAGCAAGGTACGCAAATACCATTTTCGTCTGGTTTAACTAACTTGACATATCTCTTTTTATTTCTATCTTTATCAAAAAATATTTCCATAGGTTCTTCATCCTCAATTGGGCATTTGGCTTTTGGGTCATCTGGATTTAAAGGAATTTTACTTTGAGGGCACCATAAACGAGGACAAGCATAATTATTTTTAATTGAAACATCACTTCCATAACTTAAAACGTTATCAAAATAATCTTCTTTTTTATCTTTTAATTTTTTTAATTGGTCATCTGACATTACTATTGGTTGATTAACTGCTTGGCATTTTTCTCTAGCATAATTATTTGCAAATAAATTTTTATCTGCCTGTTGAAGAAGATTTACAAAATAACTATGTTTTTCTTTTCCCAATGCACCACCTGCAACATCAAAATCTGATAAATCGTCATTCACTTCATCCAATTCAGATTTATCTGATTTATCATCAGATTTTTCAGATGGTGGTGGTGTATTTAATTTAACCTTTGCTATAATTTCTTTCTTTTTAGGTTTTGCAGAATCACGTGATAATGATAAAATTCTTGTAAGCCAAAAAATTAAATTTTCTAATTCTTTCTTAGTTGGTATATTATAAATATTAATTAAATATCCATTTTTATATAATTCGATTGTTATTATTGTATCAATTTTTTTATTGTATAAATCAATTTCATTAACAACTTCAGTTGATAATAAATCTATTTCTTGATCTATTAATGTAATTGCATCATCTCTTTTAATATCTAAATTAGTTAATTCATGAATTAAATCACTTTTTGAAATACCTATTTCTAATCTTGATTTTATATAAGAACTGATATCTAAACCTTGTTTATTATAATTAGAAGAACGTTTATAAATACAATTAATTATATATTTATCTTTATCTTTTATTACTTTGAGAACTTGAAAGATATCTATATATTCACCTAATTTTTTAACAAGTAATTGAATATTACTATTTGACTGCTCAAATTGTAAATTTAGTTTTATTGATTTCTCTTGAAGTTTTATCTTTCGTTTTAGTTTTGTTTCAAGTATTGTTAATATTTCTTTCTTATGTTTAGTAATTTCATCAAATGAAATATTTTTACGAAGATTAAGGGTATATGCAAAATGAATAATACCATCTTGGTCTATAGTAATCTTACAATAAGTACTTTCTGCCAATATTGAATAGATATTTACATATTTATTATTTCCTGGTTTTTCAATATTAGTCCAATTTGATAATTGGTCTGATGTGATATTATGTTTCTTATTTAATTTATAAAGAACTTTAAATGGGTCATATATATATTGAATTAATGATAATTTTTTATTTGTACTTAAATTCTCAAAAATATCAGTTAAATTAATTGGTTTTTTTAAAATTCCAATTAAATCATAGCGATGATAATTACTTGAATTTAATATTATATTTTCAATATCTGTTTCAATCAATGCTGTCATTATTTTATTTCTTTTTTTATAATGGTCAATAGTTGGTATTTTTTTATTAATAAAATAATATTGATTGGTTTTTAAATTAGGGATATCATTTGAAAATACAATATTAATGTCATCATAATTAAACAACTCACTTGAGTTATATGAATAATTAATGGGTTCATCTATTTCTCTTTTATTATCTCTATTTTCTGATTTAAAGGGATTTACGTTATATCCAGACCATTTAATAGAATCGATATTAAATAATAATGATTTATTATTAGCCCAAGCATAATATGGCAATTCTAATGTAGGATTTTGTTCTTTTATTGATAACGCTATTTTATTTAAAGCATCTTCCATATTATCATCTGAATAAATAAAAGTCGGGTCATTTAATGTATAGATTTTTTTATTATGATTTACCTTTATTAATTTAAATGGTTTCATATTACTCTACTTAAAAGATAGATTTATTAAACCAACCGAAAAGATAAATGGGACAAGATTATTTTTTTTTATATATCTTAAAACTATGTTTTAGGTAATTTATTAAATGTTCTCGCTTTATTTTGGTAGTTATTATATCTTTTATTACGATTTCTATATCTTCATAAGTATTTGGACTTTCTTTTTTTATATAATGTTTTAATTGACTAAAAAATTCTTCTATAGCATTTGTTTCTGGATGATATGGAACACTATATAATAAATCATTATTACTTTTTTCTATTAGTTCTCTTATTTGTTTGGAACGATGTATAACAGCATTATCCATAATAATTAAATAATTTTTATATTTATCTTTAATACTATTGTTATAAAAATCTATAATATTAGTTGTTTTTAATCCACCTTTTAGGTCTTTATATAATACATAATCTATTATTTTATCAGCACTAATAGCAAATAATAGATTATATCTTTTATAAGGATATTTATATGTTTTATCTATAACTCTTGTACCACTTTTACTTCTTCAATAAGAAGGTTTCATATTTAGATAAATAGAAGTTTCGTCTAAACAAATTGTTTTATCATAACTAAACTTTTTTAATTTATTATAAAACACTTCTAAATCTTCTTTTTCTTGTCCGTCTTTCTTTTCGGGATAGTATTTGCTTCTTAATTTTTTTCTTGTAATTTTATTTGATTGTAATATATTATATATAGTATGGTCTGATAATTTTATTTTATATTTATCATTAATCAATTTAGAAAATTCCCATAATGTAGTAGTAGGATATATTTTAACATATTGTTTAATAAAATCAATAATTTCTGGTGTAATTTTAATATTTATATGTTCTCTAATTTTTCTTTTTATATTATCATATTTATTATATTTTATTTTCCATCTTGATAACGATTGAATTTTACAATTAAATATTTTATTACAAACTTCTCTCATCGTTTTATTATGTATTAAATAATATTTTACTGCTGTTAATTTATAATCTTCACTATGTTGTTCTACCATTCTAATAAATGTACTTAAAAATATAATACATAATATTATATAACATTATGAATATTACTGAACTGATAGAAGAAAATAAAATATTAAAAAATGAAATAAGTGAATTAAAAGAACAATTAAAAAAATATACTTATGGTAATAATCACAAAAGATATTATGAAAAAAATAAAGTAAAAGTAAAAGAAGATGGTGCAAATTATTTAAAAAAATTAAAAGAAGAGAACCCAGAAAAATTAAAAGAATATAGAAGAACTGCTTATCTAAATAAGAAGAATAAATTAAAAGAGTTATAATTTTTTTTTATTTTTTTTATTATTTTTTTGTTTATTTTCTATTTCTTTATTTTGTTGGTTAGTATGATATAAACATTCTAAATCTTTACAACAATTTTTACATCTATTAAAAATACATTTATTACTTTTTGAACCACTACAATTATTACCTTTACATATAGTTAATTCTCTTTTTTTAATTCTTTTTTTTTCTTCGTTTATATTTTTTACTTTATCTAATATAGCATCTATAATATATTTAACTTCTTTTTTTATTTCTCGTTTTTCAAATTTTTTATCATAAAATATACAAGTTTTTGATACGTTATCATGACCAAATAAACCACATCTTGTACATATTGCATCAGTATTTATATTATCATTTTCAAATGATAATATATAATAATTTCTTATTTTATCTATAATACTAATTGGTAATATATCATCTAAATCTTCGCATATATCCATCTTTTTATCATATTTAATATCTAAATTATAATCTTCTATTATTTCAATTAAAATCCGTATATATATAATATACATAGAATATTCTAATATATTATCTAAATCTTCTTCAAATATATTACTAAATAAACTTTGTCTTCCATAATATGGATCATTATAATATTCTATTTTTCTTTTAAATTTATCAATTGGAAGATTACATATTTTATCTACAAATTCATCAGTATCACTTTCATCTGATGATGAATAAAATTCTTCTAAATTATTTTCTATATAAGTTCTTTTATTATATTCTAAATATTTATTAAATAACAAATCATTACAAATACTATCTTTTAAATTATATCTAAAATCTCCTATAAAATCACAATCATCTTCAAATAAATCATATAAATCTTTAAATTGATATTCTTTGTTATAAAAATCATAAAATTTAAGAAAATTTATTTTACAGAATTTACCAAATATTATTTTATTTTCAAATGGTAAATAGTCCGTAATTTTATATAAAATATCTTTATTATTTAATATAATATCAAAAGTCATTTATACTTTAAAAATTAAATATAATAATTGTCATTTTTTTATTTAATATTAAATAAAAAACTATATAAGAATTACTACATAATAGTACATAGAACTATACATATATGAAAGAACCCCCTGACAAGTATAGGTGTATTAAAGTACCTATTACTTCTATTTTATATAAAAATGAAGAAAGTCAAAATATATTTAATACCATTCAAGATGCAGTTTATAGAACAAACTATATTACAACAAAAACAAGTTTATTATTAAGATTATGGTGTTTAGAAAAGTTTCATAATGGTATTGAAATACCTTTAATTACTGAAAATACTATA
>Ga0114977_10000746_pt1 | contig 21575 bp, 24 predicted proteins | sample S_130805_MF_Meta_FD_87026 | JGI IMG/M metagenome (GOLD analysis project Ga0114977, IMG submission 87026) | Freshwater microbial communities from Lake Simoncouche, Canada to study carbon cycling - S_130805_MF_MetaG | ecosystem: Environmental > Aquatic > Freshwater > Lake | place: Lake...
ATTGACCTCACCGGCTCAATTTCGCGGATCATGCAAAGCTTGCTCGAATCCAATGATTTGAAACAAGCCAACCGTTTTCGGCGCATGTGGACGCTGTATCAACAAAATTTGGATTTGATTCAGGTTGGTGCCTATGAGCGTGGCACCAACCCTGAGTTGGACGATGCCATCCGTTTGCATGACCGCATGGTGGCTTTTTTGCAGCAAGACATGCACATCGAACAAGACTATGAAAGCACGCGTGCAGAGTTGCGCGCGTTATTGGAATCATGAAAGCACGTGCCGCCTGGCCACTGTTGGCCCAAAAAGCAGAGGACGCCGTCAACGCCATTCGGGTGGAGTTGGTGGCTTCGCGCAAGCGCATTGAGCATTTGCAAGTCAGCCGTGCCCGCATGCAAAACCTGTATGACGATTACAAGCGCCGTGCCATGCAGGCCCAGGAAAAGCTGCACACCATGGTGGAGACGACCAGTTACCGCCACTACATGTTGCAACTGCAAGAGCTGGTGCAGCGGGTGGACAAAGATTTGCAATTGGCGTTTCGAGATCAGCAGCAGATCAAGGACAAATTGCTCAAGGCCGAACAGCACTTGATGCGCATGCAGTCGTTGGTCGAGCGCGACCAGGAGGCGATTCGCAAACACAACCGGGTGCAAGATCAAAAGCAAATGGATGCCTTGGGGCTGACGCTATTTAACTTGCGTTCGTGACCCAACCGGCTTGCAGCCAGTGCCAGTGGTGTGGTTTGAAGGCCCAGGGGATCATCTGACCTGGGGTGTGTACAGGCAATACGTCGGCGGTGAGGTGGTCCAGCCACTCACCCTCAGCGCCGACGAGTGCCAACAGGTGTTGTGCCCAAGCGCTGTGCGCAAACGGGCGTGCGGCGTGCAAAACGCCGGTGTCGGTGCGCTCAAACGCCAGTGTGAGCGCGGGTGTGATGGGCGGGGGGTTTTGTTGCACCTTGCCTGAGTAAGCGTCGTGCACGCTGCCCCAGGGGTGGGTGCGCAAGTCGTGGTGCAGTTGGTGCAAGCGCTCTTGGGCGGCATCGGTGTCGCCAAAACGGTAGCGCAGTTGCCCCAGCAGGTTGTCAAACCAGACGCAGGCTTTGGGGTGTTGTGCCAGCAATGCGGGCAAGTGGGCAATGGCGTCATAGCGGTGGTAGTGCAGGGCCACGCCGTGGGCGCGCAAGTGGCGGGCATGGCGTGCGCGAAACCACATGCCAGCCAAAGGATCGATGTCAAAGGCGTCAATGCGTGCAAAGCGTTGCAGCCAGGTCGTGGGCATCATCCAACCCGCGCTGGCGCCAATAAGCAACAAGTGTGGCCGCTTTGGGTTCACATGGGCCAAAAAAGCCGATAGCGCCTGAACGGTGGGCTGCCAGTCGTGGCGAGAGTGGTGGGCATGCAGATGCCAACTCAGGCCGCCTGTGCCACCCGCATGCCAGGCTTCACTCAGCCAAGACCACCAAGCCGGGCGTGGCTCAGTGGGCACACACCGCCTTCATGATGTTGGCCATGGGGGTGCTGGGCGGCACGCTCATCCAATCTTGGAACACGCCCTCACTGACCAGCACCTCGCCGGTGAGTTTGGCGCCACTGTGAAAAGACACGGTCAGGGCACGCACCCGCTTGTCTTTGCAATCGAATTCCATTTGGGCCCGTGTCGACTTGAAGCTGTGGCCCTGTTTGTTTTTTTGCGGGTCGCGGTAATCGAGCATGGTCCAGGCGCGGTACTTGTCACCTTGGTGCTCAACAGAAGATGAATCGTAGTAATAAATACCCAAATCGTGCAGTCCGGCGGCGGTCCAGTTGACCGCAAATGCGTTCACACAAGAGAGCAGGCAGGCCAACAAGAAGAAGTGTCTGGAACGGTTCATGCTTAGATCATAACGCTGGACCCGACGTGTCAAAAATTTGGCATGCGAGTTGAATCATTTGGTATTCATCAAAACCGTTTTACCTGGACACATTCAAATGCAAGCCGCAGATTGGTTTCAATATGCCTTCAGTGCCGTGGTGGTGCTCGCCACCTTGGGCGCTGTGTTGTGGTTGTTGGTGCGTCGTAAAAACGCATTCGCCCCCAAATCCGAGGGCAGAAAAATCAAGTTGCTTGAAACCATGCCTTTGAGCCTCAAGCACAAACTGATGTTGGTGCAAGTGGAAAACCAAATGGTTTTGCTCAGCGTCAACCCACAAGAAATCAGCACCTTGCATGCCTGGCAGCCCCAGGCAGACAACGCAAACAGCGCTGCCACCCCCACCCCACCAGCGATGGATTTTCGCTCGGTGATGCAGTCCAACCTGTGAGAGCAGCATGCGCAGACACACCCTGATTTCTGTTTTGTTGCTGGCGGGCTTGTTGCTGCTCGCCCCCTGGGCGCAGGCCCAGGGCATCCCCATGCTCAATGTCAGCAGTGCCAAAGGCGGTCAGCAATACAGTTTGACGCTGCAACTGCTGGCCTTGATGACCACGTTGACGCTGCTGCCGTCGATGTTGCTGATGATGACCTCTTTTGTGCGCATCATCATTGTGCTGTCGCTGCTGCGCCAAGCACTGGGTACCGGTCAAACGCCGCCCAACATGGTGTTGGTGGGCTTGTCCTTGTTTTTGACCTTGTTCATCATGTCGCCGGTGTTTGACAACATTTACCAAAATGCTTTGATGCCCTATATGAACGCGAGCATGCCGTTTGAAAAAGCCCTGGCCTTGGCCGAGGCGCCGGTGCGCGATTTCATGATGCACCAAACGCGTGAAGACGACATCACGATGTTCATGCAAATTGCCCAGAAAAAAGAAGTGGCCAGCGCCGCTGATGTGCCCTTCACCACCTTGATGCCAGCTTTCATCACCTCTGAACTGAAAAGCGCCTTCACCATTGGGTTCATGATCTACATCCCCTTTGTGGTGATCGACCTGATTGTGGCCAGCGTGCTGATGTCCATGGGCATGATGATGTTGTCCCCCATGATCATTTCCATGCCTTTCAAACTGATGTTGTTTGTGTTGGTCGATGGCTGGACCTTGCTGATGGGTTCATTGGCTTCGAGTTTTGTCTTTAAATAAGGAACCCACCATGTTGGACACTGCACTGGTTGTGGATTTGGGCCGTCAAGCCCTGTGGATGACGATGCTCATCTCCGCGCCCATTTTGGGCATTGGTTTGATCGTGGGTTTGACGGTGGGCGTGTTTCAAGCGGCCACATCGATCAACGAACAAACGCTGAGCTTCATCCCGAAGTTGGTGGCGCTGGGCGTGACCCTGGCCTTGACCGGTGGCTGGATGATCAACACCATGGTCGACTACACCCGGGTGTTGTTTGGCCGCATTCCCACGCTGTTTGGTTGAGCGCAGACCATGAACCTGGAGATGCTTAATCTGCTGGACAAGTTTTATGCCTTGATCTGGCCGATGCTGCGCATCTCTGCTTTTTTGGCGTTTGCTTCTATTTTTTCCATCCGTGCGGTCAATTTGCGCATCCGCATGGTGCTGTCGCTGGCGTTTTCTTTTTTCATTTCGATGCAAATCGACATCCCGGTGATTGATCCGCTGACAGGGCCGGGTTTGGCCGAGGTGTTCAACCAAGTGTTCATTGGTTTTGCCATGGGCATGATCATGCAAATTGCCACCGCTGGTGTGGTGGTGGCCGGTCAAGTGGTGTCGGGTTCGATGGGCCTGACCATGGCCACCTTGATCGACCCCAACGTGGGCAACGTGCCGGTGATCTCGGGGTTGTTCAACGTCTTAGGCACTTTGATCTTTTTGGCCATGGGCGGGCACTTGATCATGTTTGGTATTTTGTTGGACTCGTTCACCCAGTTCCCGATTGGCAAAAACCTGATGACGCAAGACGTCTACGGCAAGATGCTGGCCTGGAGTGCCATGATGTTTTTGGCCTCGGTGTTGATTGCCTTGCCGGTCTTGATGACCTTGCTGTTTGTCAACGTGGGCCTGGGTTTTGTGACCCGAGCCGCACCGAGTTTGAACATTTTTTCAGTGGGTTTTTCGGCCATGTTGATGGCCGGCTTTGTCATTTTGTGGCTGGCCTTGCCCAGCACCATTGGTCGGATGAACTGGCTGTGGGTGCAAACCTATGCGCAGATGCGCGCTTTGTTTTTGGGGTGATATATGGCTGACGACAGCGCAGAAAAAACCGAAGAACCCACAGGCAGGCGATTAGAAAAGGCACGCTCCGAAGGGCAGTTGGCGCGCTCCATTGAGTTGCCCGTGGCTGCGATGTCGGTTGGTGCGGTGGGTTTTTTCACCCTCATGGGGGGCTGGCTGTTCAACGGCATGAGCCAATTGTTTGTGTCCCAGTTGGAGTTTGATCGAAAAATCACTGACAAAGCCGAGCTGCTGCCAGGCTTGTTTGCACAGGCTGTGGTGGACGCTTTTTTGCTCATCTTGCCGCTCATGCTGCTGATGTACTTCATTGCCATTGCCTCGACCGTGATGGCTGGTGGTTTGGTTTTTTCCATGGGCATGGTGACCCCCAAATTCAGCAAGCTCAACCCGATGAACGGCTTGAAGCGCATTTTTGGCGTCAAGTCATTGATTGAGTTGGCCAAGTCGATCGCCAAGTTTGTCGTGGTGGGGGGCATTTTGTTATTGCAGGTGAGCAACCACATGGAAGAGTTGCTCAACTTGGCCAATTTGGATTTGAACCAAGCCATGGCGATTGCGGGCAAGCTGATCGTGGACGCGTGTTTTTGGTTGAGCATGGGTTTGTTGCTGATCGCCTTGGCCGATGTGCCGATCCAGCAGTATCAAGTGCACAAAAAACTCATGATGTCGCGCCAAGAGGTCAGGGACGAGATGAAAGACTCAGAGGGTCGACCTGAGGTCAAGCAAAAAATCAAACAGCGTCAACGCGAAATGGCCAACAACAAGATGATGGCCAAAGTCAAGGACGCCGACGTGGTCATCACCAACCCGCAACACTTTGCCGTGGCTTTGTCCTATGACCCCAATGGCGAAGGCGCGCCGATTTTGCTGGCCAAAGGCAGCGACGAGTTGGCGCGGCGCATCCGTGAGGAAGCCCAGGCCCACGCGGTGGAATTGTTCCCGGCCCCAGAGTTGGCCCGTGCCTTGTACTTCACGACCCAAGTCGATGAACCCATCCCCGAAGGCCTGTACCATGCGGTGGCGCAGGTGATTGCTTATGTGTTCAGTCTGAATCAGTCTTATGCCGCTGGCGAGGGCCTGCTCAAGCCCGAACCCGTTGTGCCGGAGAATATGCGTTTTGACAGCAACGGTTTGCCAGTTTGATGGGATGGATGGCCAAATGAGCACTGTGTACCAAAGTCCGGGCGACAAGATGCGCTATGAGATCTTGCTCAAGTCCATGATCGAGGGTCGATTGAACCTGGCTGTGCTCAGTGACAGCGATCTGACGTTGGACTTTTATGCCAATCAAATCCATGAAGATTTGCGCGCCCGTGGCGAGCGCATGGTCGAGTTTTGTTTTTCTGCCGACTCGGCCAAGCTGGTTGAAATGTTCAACGGCATCTTGTCCGAGCTCACGGTGTCCCAGGCAAGGGACAAACAGGTCAAAAGCGCGCCCAAGCGGTATTTGATTTTTCGTGACATCTTGGCCATGCAAGAGTTTGAATTGCAATTGTTGGCCCGATTGGTCAATGGGTTTCCGGCCAGCAACATCAACGTGGTGTTGATGGTCAATGCCAGTACCTTGCATGCAACCAAGCTGCAAACCTTTGGTAAAAATTTACTGACTTGGGAGGTCGAGGGCGAACCCGGCCAGGTCAAAGCCGAAACGCCCGAGGCGCGCGGTTGGTCTACTAACGCTCAGCGCGAGCCTTTGGTCGCTGCGGAACCGGCCCCTGTGCCCAAGCCTGCCCCTGCCCCTTTGCGCAAGGAAGCCCCGCCAGAGGTGCCCGATATTGGCAACATGTCGGCCTCAGAGCTTTCGGCCGACGATGAACCAGGTGACCCGTGGGCGCCTGAAGTCAAACCCCAACGCAAGGGCTTGTGGTGGGTGCTGGCCGTGGTGTTGCTCAGCACCTTCGTGTTTGGCTATATGTACAGTGATTTGCTGCAGCAAGAGTACGCTGACCTCAAGCGTTACCTCCACCTCAGTGAGGCGCCCCCAGCCCCCCCCATCAGCCCCCCATCGGCCAGTGTGGGCATGGCCACCTCCACGCCTGCACCGACCATCAATCCGACCGAATCCTTGGGCGAAAAAGAAGAGCTACTTGACGGCAAAGTCGCACCACCGGCACAGGCCCCACCCGCGGTGGCTCCTCCAGTGGCGGCGCAGGAAAAGATGGCCAGCCAGACCCAAAGCGATGCCGTCAAACCTGACGCAGACGAGGCCAAAGCCAAGGGCGATGCGCCCAAGACCAGCGCCAGTGACAAAGCCGCCGGCGCAGCGCCCACAGGTGCCCAAGACGGCGCCAACTGGGCCCGCCAACTGCCCGAGAAAAGCTATGTGTTGCAGCATGCGGCTTTTGAGTCCTTGGACGAAGCGCTGGCGGCGCAAAAGAGGTCCCCGACCTTGGCCAATGCACTGTTATTGACGGCGATCAAAAAAAATGGTGTCAAGTACTACGTGATTGTCACGGGTCCCTATGAAAATCGGGCCCAGGCAGAGGCTGCCATGAAATCCGAAGCTGTTTTTGCCAAATCGTGGCTGCGGACCGCACAGTCGGTCAAACAACAATACGCCGCCCTTTGAGCCCACCAACTGGAATCCGTCCATGAGTGAAGAAATTTTTGGCGATAAATCCCCCCACCAAGTCAGTGTGTCTGAGGGCTCTGGCAATGCGGGCAGCTCGCGGGGCCGCTCTGGCAAATTCAAGGCCGACTCCTCCCGCCGCATCAGCGTCAATGCGCAGGAGGGTGAAATCGTCAGTCGCCACATCCAACAAGACACTGGAGCTGGCTTGGGGGCAGACGATGGCCAGCACCTGACAGATAAAGACACCGACGGAGATGGTCACGATCTGGCGACGGGCAACCATTCGCAAAGCGATGGGTCACCCAAAGGCCCCCTGCGCGCGGGCGAACCTGAGACAGACCATTTGGTTCAAATCGAGGGGGAGCACAGCGACGAAAACCGCCTGACTTTGCCCGCCAGCAACAAACCAGAAGACAACCTGGCCCACATCGACCAAGACACCGGGGCCGATAACGTGGTGGCGCTGCCGCTGGCCCAGGGCAAGGAGGACAATCTAGCGAAACTGCCTTCAGAGGCTGTGTCAGACCATCGGGTCAGCTTGCCCAGCCAAGGCCCAGGTGCTGATGATGAGCCACTCATCACCGATGCCGATGTATTGCACCGCGCGGGCCCAGTTCAATTTGATGCCGCAAATCCATCGCGGGGATTGACCAAAGAAGCCTCGTCCATACCCCACAGCGAGGCTTTGGCCAAAGTCGACAGCGGCCAGCACCCATCTGGACCACAGCTTGCCGGGCACAGCCCACACCATGAAAGCGTCCCCACACAGGGTTTGGAGGACCACCACGTGCCTTTGCCAGGCAATGAGGCCACGCCCGAGCCGGCGCACGCACACACCACCCAGGCTTTGCACGACCACCACGAGGCCTTGCCCGGCACACACCAAGACACCCATGTCCAGCATCTGAACATGGGCCGAGATGGCCTGCGTGAGTTTGACATTCATGGCCAAGGCGATGAACCAGGGCAGGAAAATGCGCCCGATGCTCATGAAATGACGGCGTTGGCGCACACTCACATGGAGGGCGAAGTGGCCTTGGCCATGGCCGATGCGCATGAAGAAAGCCACCCGCCGCCTCAAGCCATCAAGCTTCAAGCCGATCTATGGCGTGAGGGGTTTCGCGGCCGAGTGGCCCAGATCAGGGAGCAAGTGGCCCTGATCAATGAAAACCTTGACAAACTAGAACAGTAAAACGGAACAACACATGTCGGACGAGACCAAGGGCCAAGACATCGAGCCCACACTGCAAGACCAAGATGCGACGGACGGTGCGTCCGAGCACGGTCACGCCAGTCACCTCGATGAAGTGGCCGCCGAGGTACAGGCCGCGTCAGAAGCTTTGGCCGAGTTGTCGGGCCAACCCCTGGACGCCGATGAGGTCGCGCGCCAACTCGAAGACATCACCAACGTGGTGTTGAACTCGGCCGAGGTATCCACCCGCTCGGCATCGGTGGCCGCCAGCATCGGTCATCAGTTGCGCGCTGTCAGCGACACCATCACCGAAAACTACAAACGCAGCGTGTTGCACTCGCGCGTCATCATGGGCGTGTTCATGGTGTTTGTGGCGATTGCGGTGGGCACCTTTTTTGCCATTTCAACCCGCATGCAGCAAAACATCCGCCAGCTCGACACCATCACCACTGCGGCGGCCAAGCGGGTGATTGAACTCGATGCCGCGATCAGTTATTCGGTCGACTCGACCAAACGCCAGCAAGAGCTGCAAGACAAGCAAGCCGAATTCACCGAAAGCCAGACCAAGATTTCGGCCCGTCTCGACGACATGAGCAAGGCGGTATTGGCTTTGCCCCAATCGGTGACCGATCAAAACGGCAAGGCCAACGACGCCAAGATGGCAACGCTGGAGAAAAAATTGCAAAGCTTGGAGACCAAGTTGCAAACCTTGGTGGACAAGCCCGCGCCCAGCATTGGCCCGAGCCAACAAGCTTTGATGGCGGACAAACAAGCCTTGGCAGCTGAAAAGCAAGCCTTGACCAGCGAAAACCAAAGGCTGAAAAAAGAAATTGACAACCTCGCGGCCAAGTTGCGCGAGAAGCCCCCAGCGCCCAAACCAGCGGTGGCCGAGCCCAAACCCACGCCCCCGCCTGCGCCCAAACCCGCACCCAAGCCAGTGCCCAAGCCCGAGGTGCAGCCTGAGCCCAAGCCAGCCCCGGTGGTTGCCGCACCCGTGGTCGTTGCCCCTGAACCACGTCCTGTGGTGCCAGCGGTGCCCCAAACCCCACCGCGTGAGCGGCCCTTGCAGTACCCGCGACCGGCCGACTGAGTGTGGCCTGTCGGTCAGGCAAAGCGCTCAGCGCTGGCTTGAGGGTATTGGTTAAACGGCGAAGGCAAAGCGCTGGTGTCAGACAACAGCGCACCAGGTGCGATCTGGGTGAACAAATCAGACAACGGGTGAGAAACTGCCTCGCTGGTGCGGCGCATGATGTGTCGCAACGCCACATCTTGTGGTTGGTGCAAGCCTGCGGCCTCCAGCAGTTCTTTGAGCGCTTCCAAGGTGTGGTGGTGAAATTGCAGCACCCGTTGGGCTTTGTCGGGCACCACCAGGGCAATTTGCCGTTTCGGGTCTTGCGTCGTCACCCCGGTGGGGCAGTTGCCGCTGTGGCAGGTTTGGGCTTGGATGCAACCCAATGCAAACATGAAGCCACGCGCACTGTTGCACCAATCTGCGCCCAAAGCCAAGGTGCGCGCCACATCAAAGGCACTGATGATCTTGCCGCTGGCACCCACGCGGATGTGCTCGCGCAGGCCCACCCCCACCAAGGTGTTGTGCACCAAACGCAGCCCTTCTTGCATGGGGGTGCCCATGTGGTCAGAGAACTCCAGCGGCGCAGCACCGGTGCCGCCTTCGGCCCCATCGACCACGATGAAGTCGGGGCGAATGCCGCTTTGCAGCATGGCGTGCACGATGCCAAACCATTCCCACGGGTGACCGATGCACAGCTTCATGCCCACCGGCTTGCCTTGCGAGAGGGTGCGCAACTCTTGCACAAAGGCCATCAACTCGAGTGGGTTGGAAAACCGGCTGTGGGCCGAGGGAGAGACGCAGTCCACACCTTCGGGTACACCGCGGGCTTGGGCAATTTCGGGCGTGACCTTGGGCCCGGGCAATACGCCGCCGTGCCCGGGCTTGGCGCCTTGGCTGAGTTTGATCTCGACCATCTTGACCTGTGGGTCACGCGCTTGCGTGGCAAATTTCTCGGGGTCGAAGTGGCCCTGTGCGTCACGGCAACCAAAGTAGCCTGAGCCAATCTCCCAAATCAAATCGCCTCCGTGCACCCGGTGGTGGGTTGAGATAGAACCTTCACCGGTGTCGTGGGCAAAGCCTCCGAGTTTTGCGCCTTGGTTCAAGGCCTTGATGGCGTTGGCACTCAAGGCACCAAAGCTCATGGCCGACACATTGAACAAGCTGATGGCGTAGGGTTGGGCACATTGGTCGCCACCAACTTGAACGCGAAAGTCATGGTTGTCAATTGTGCTGGGTGCGATGGAGTGGGTGAGCCACTCGTAGCCCAAGGCGCGCACATCGAGTTGGGTGCCAAAAGGGCGTTTGTCCGATTGGCCCTTGGCCCGCGCATAAACCAAGGAGCGTTGCGCGCGCGAAAAGGGTGCGGCGTCGGTTTCGCTTTCCAAAAAGTATTGTCGAATTTCGGGGCGGATGTACTCCAGCATGAAGCGCAAGTGGCCAATGATGGGGTAGTTGCGCAAAATCGAATGGTGCTGTTGCTGCAAATCGTAAGCGCCCAGGGCAGTCAGGGCACCAAACAGCAGCAACCACATCACCTGGCCTGCACCGGCCAAAGCCATCAGGGCCGACAGGCTCAAGCCGCCCAGAGCAATAAAGAAAACCGTGTAGCGGACCGGGTAAATTTGATTCAGGCGTTCAAGCATGTTGGTTTCCGCCCAAATGGACGGCCTATTCTGGAGGATGTTGCAGGCGGGTGGCCAGGCGATTTTGCGCCAAAGTGGAAACCTCGCTGCGCAAGCGGGCTTGCACCAACTGGTGGTCGGCAATGCGTTGCACCGAATGCAATTCGTTCAAGATGGTGCTGCGCAAGATCAGCAGCCGGGACTCCACTTCGGTCAGTTCGTCGCGCAGGCGCTTTTGCTCGCGCATGCCGTGGTTGAGTTCGGACACTTCCGCGGCAATGCGCGACCAGTGTTGGGTCAACTCATCGGTGGGTGGGGTGTGCAGTTGCTCGAGCAACTCGCCGAGCAAGGGGTCGCGCAGGCCTTCGCCCAAGCTGCCCTCGCGGGCCGGGGCCGGGTCGCTCTGCGCGAGCAGGTTAGCCTCTGGGTCGAGGGTGGGCCCTTCTGCCAAGGTGGTGTCGCCATTGGCCAGCAACCCATTTGGATTTTCGCTGGTGGACTCTGGCGTGACCCATCCCTGGTCGGGGATGTATTGCTTGAGTCCCTTGCGGGGGATGAATCGGCTGGGCTTCATGCGCGTGCTGTTCACAGCTTGGTGTCCACCGCCGAGCGTGTCATGCGGCGCAGAAACTGCGGAATGCCCAGCGCCGTCATGCTGCGTGCGGCCAACGAGGCGGGTTCTTTTTCTAACACCTTGCGCTGGCGGTGTTGCCCCAAAACTGAGTGCTGCGGGCTGGCCGAGGCTTGTCCCAAGACACCTGACCCCGTGCTGGGAGTGATGTTGTTGCGCCGACCCAAAACCGGGCCGACGGCTTGGCGTTTGGGATTCAAGGCGTTCTCGCGCATGTTGATGTCGCGCGCTTCGCACACGGCGCGGGCAAACTCCAAAAACGATTGGCCGCAGTCGTTGCGTGCATCCATCAGGTAACCGCGCTGGAACATGTCGCGCGCGGTTTGGGACTCCAGCACCGGCGGGGCCAGCATGAAGCTGACCGGAAAGCGCTGCATCGAAAACACATCGGTCTCCAACTGCTCCAAGGTCACACGGGTGGGGCACAACAGCAAGGTGGGCGAGCGCAGGGTGGCCGAATCGAACACCCAACGGTGGCGGGCCAAAAAACCAGCGGTGGTGGCCATTTCGATTTCAGACACCGAGGTGGGCACGATGATGAGGTCAAACTCGAACATCAATTCGGCTGCGATGGCGTCGCTCCAAGTCAGGTCGCACACCACAATTTGGCTGCTGCTGGCCGCGCGGCGCAGGTGCAGTCGGGCCTCCAAAATGGGGCGGTTGCCGCCTTTGTCCAGCGGCAAATGCTCATGCAAGACCACCACGCCAAGCTGGGGCGCTTGTTTGAGCCAGGTGCTCGACGAACCGTGCGAGTCCCAGTCGATCAGCGTTGTCTCCAAAGCCATGCGGCGACGGAAAAAAGCCGCTAAATTGGCCGAAACCGTGCTTTTACCCACGCCGCCTTTTTGGCTGGTCACCAAAATCTTGTATGCCATGTCGGTCAACCTTTACGTTGTCATCCATCTGAGCGCATCCAACTTATTTGAAATCAACTACTTGCGTTGATTTCCTAAGTTGGGGGATGGGATGTTAACTGGAAGACCTTGTTTGTCAACAAAACTGTTGTTGATTTGTTATATTGATCAAAATAATGATATTTCCAATGCTAGCTGGCCTTGCTCAGCCCGAGGCGGTCGATCAGCCGCTTTTCCTTGACAAAGGTTTGCTGGGCAAAGCGGGTGTATTCCTCACTGCCCATGTACACCGTGGGCTGGTCGTACTTTTCAAAACTGGCGATGACCTGCGGGTCATCCAGCGCCTTTTTGAAGGCTTCGTCCAACAGCTTGGTCAGCGCCAGGTCCATGCCCCGGGGTGCGCCAATGCCAAAAGGCGAGTCGGACACGGTTTCAAAGCCCAGTTCGTTGAGCGTGGGCACTTGTGACCAGCGTTTGGTGCGCTTGCTGCCATAGGTGGCCAGCAGCCGCATGGTGCCGGCATCGACGTGCGGGGCCCAACCGGTGGCATCGCTGTGGGCCCCAATGTGCCCACCCAGCAAAGCCTGCAGCCCATCGCTGCTGCCCTTGAAAGGCACGTGTTGCAGTTCAATGCCGGCTTTGAGCGCGAACTCCTCCACCGCCAGGTGCGGGGTGGTGCCCGTGCCGGTGGAGCCGTAAGAGAACTTGCCCGGGTTGGCCTTGGCGAAGTTGACCAGGTCTTTGACGCTTTTGATCGGGTTGTCAGCGCGCACCACCATGCCAAAGGTGTAACCCGTCAAGCAGGCGATGTAGGTGAAATCGACCAGCGGGTTGAAGATCATTTTTTGCATGTGCGGCAGCCGCATCACACCGATCGTGAGTTGCGACAAGGTATAGCCATCGGGCTTGGCCGAGACGAGCTCATTGGGCCCGAGCATGCCACTGGCGCCGGGCTTGTTCTCCACCACCATGGTGCCGCCGAGCACCCGGCCTGTGGCGTCGGCCAGGGCGCGCATGACCTGATCGCTTGAGCCACCGGCAGGCCAGGGACAGATGAGTTTGATGGGCCGGTTGGGGTAGCCCGATTGCGCCCAGCTGGGTGCTGCTATGGCGCTGGCAGCCAGGGTCGCGGATTTGATAAAAGAGCGGCGAGAGGGTTTGGCGTGCATGATGGACCTCGATGTTGAAAAGTATGGCAACAGGTCTTCAAGCGCAACCCGCCTGGGCATTTTCATCTGCAAGATGTGTGCGCCGCCACAGGGTTGTCATGGAGGTGAAAACCCCATTCCCACGCCCGGGTGTTTGGCCCCATGCTTGGGTCCTGTCAGCCAACCATCACCCTGACCTTGCAAGAAATCCGGGAAACCTGAACCTTGTTTTGAAAGCCCTAGACCATGTACAAAAAATTATTGCTCGCATACAACGGATCCACCGCCGGGCAAAAGGCGTTGCTGGAGTCGCGCGAACTCGCCCAATGGGGTCAGGCCGCCTTGCATTTGGTGGCGGTCATGCCCATGGCACTCAACACAGTGGTGGCCGAGGGCATTGTTTTTTCTTCCGACCAAGAGGCGGCGCACCGCAAAGGGTTTGAGCAGGTGCTGGCCCAGGGCTTGCAGGCTTTGGCCGATCAAGGTTTTGCCGCCACCGGTGAACTGTTGCTCGGTGACCCGGTGCACGAGATTTGCGCATGCGCGCGCCGCACAGGGGCTGATCTGATCGTTGTCGGGCACCAGCATAAAAACAGCTGGGTCCAACGCTGGTGGCACGGCTCCATATCGCCTTCGCTGATCGAAGAAGCCCCGTGCAGCGTGCTGGTGTCGATTTTGTAGCGGGACCTTATTTGTCCAGGGTTGCGCTCCAGCGCGCGTCCCAGCCGTGGCGGGCTTGTTCGAGTTCACGCCGGTCGCGCTTGGTCGGGCGGCCTTGCTCTTGGCTCAAAGCGGGTTCGCGGGCATAGCGCTGTTGCAAGACCTGTTGGCTGCGCTTTTCTATGCTTTCAGCGGTTTCTTGGTACAGCTGTTGGGCCACCGGTGCGGGGCCGCGTTGTGCGCTCAAACCCAGCACCACCACTGTTCGCACCTGGGGCCCTTGGCGCAGTTGAACCGTGTCGCCGGGCTTGACCTCGCGGGCGGGCTTGGTGGTTTGGCCATTGATCTCGATCCGGCCTTTGTCGATCTCATCGCTGGCCAGTGAGCGCGTTTTATAAAAACGGGCCGCCCACAACCACTTGTCAATGCGCATTTTGTCCATGGGCGCATTGTCGGTGGAGTGCACGGGCGGTGCCAAGCCCAAGCCAAGGCAAGCGCTGCAGGCCCGAGGCGCTTGGGCATCGACCAAACCCATGCGTGAAGCCAGCTTGGCGCAACTCGGTTAGGCTATGCCCCCATGCTGCCCCGACTCACCCAAGCCCGTGCCCCCCTGACCTGCGCAGTGCAAGCGATCAATGAGCACGGTCAAACCGAAGACCTGGCCATACCCGCTGAACGCGCGCTCACGGTGTACGTGGACAAGCGCGAGTTGGTCACCTTGATGACCTTGGGCGCCCACCCCGAGTGGTTGGTGCTGGGTTATTTGCGCAACCAGCGGCTGGTCGACGGGCTGGCAGCGGTGGAGTCGATCACGGTAGATTGGGATGCGGGCGAAGGCGGGGCGGGCGTGGCCGCGGTCAAAACCCACCACGGCATTGCCGACTTGAGCGCCAAAACAGCGCAACGCGTGGTCACCACCGGTTGCGGACAAGGCAGCATGTTTGGCGACTTGCTCTCCGACATCGACGGCTTGCAGCTGCCCCCAGCGCGGCTGAGCCAGCAGCGTTTGTATGCCATGGTCGAAGCCATTCGCGTCAAGGAAAGCACCTACAAATCGGCCGGATCGGTGCATGCCTGCGCCTTGTTCCAAGACGGCGCCATGCGTTTGTTTGTGGAAGATGTGGGTCGCCACAACGCAATCGATACCATTGCCGGCTGGATGTGGATGCAAGGCATTGAGCCTGGCTTGGCCCCCATCGATGCGCCCTGGGCGTTTTACACAACAGGTCGGCTGACCAGTGAGATGGTGCTCAAGGCTGCGCAAATGCGAGTGCCGGTGGTGGTCTCGCGCAGTGGCATCACCCAAATGGGCCATGAGATGGCCCACCGGTTGGGCCTGTGCACCGTTGGGCGGGCCACCCACAAACGCTTTCTTTGTTACACCGCCCCACAGGTGTTGCAGTGGCAGCCCGAGTTGGCGCAAACCCCGGTCAAAAAGGTCGGCCCATGATGCATTGGTGGACATTTGCCTGGCGCAACCTGTGGCGCGATGCCCGCGCCGGTGAGTTGCGATTGCCCATGGTGGCGGTGGCCTTGGGCGTGGCCGCGCTCAGCTCGGTGGCCTTTTTGGCCGACCGCTTGCAAGCGGGCATGGCGCGCGATGCGCGCCAATTGCTCGGTGGCGACGTGGTGGTGGTGAGCGACCAACCCACCCCCGAGCGCTTTGTGCAACAAGCCAAGGCTTTGGGTTTGCGCAGCGCCACCACACTGAGCTTTCCCACCATGGCGCGCGCCAGCGACGAGCGCGGTGGCGCCAGCCGCTTGATTGCCCTCAAGGCGGTGGAGCCGGGCTATCCCCTGCGCGGCGCATTGCAGGTGCTGAACACTACCGCGGGTGAGCTTGCCATGGCAGGGGTGCCCCAGCCCATCAACACCAACGGCACGGTGGCCGCACCCAACAACCAAACCGCGTACGACGGCCCATCGGTGGTGGTGCGTGCCATTCCAGCCCCCGGTCAGGCCTGGGCCGAACCGGGCCTGTTTGAGGCGCTCGAATTACAACCCGGCGACCACCTGTGGCTGGGCAAACACCGTGTGCGCTTGTCCCAAGTGCTCACGGTGGAGCCCGATCGGGGTGCAGGGTTCATGAACTTTGCCCCGCGCTTGTTGCTCAACATGGCCGACCTCGGTGCCACGGGCTTGGTGCAACCGGCGAGCCGCATTGCCTGGCGCTTTGCCGTGGCCGGGCCAGAGGCGCGCGTGCAAACTTATTTGCAATGGGCCCAGTCCGAGGTGGACCAAGTCGAGGTGCGCGGGGTGCGGCTCGAGACGATGGAGGCGGGCCGACCTGAGATGCGCCAAACCTTGGAGCGCGCAGAAAAATTCCTCAACCTCGTGGCCTTGCTGGCGGCCTTGCTCAGTGCGGTGGCCGTGGCCTTGGCGGCCCGGGGCTTTGCAGCGCGGCATTTGGACGACTGCGCCATCCAACGCGTGCTGGGGCAAAGCCAACGTGAAATGACCGTGGTGTACGCCGTCGAGTTTGGTTTGCTCGGCTTGGTGGCAAGCTTGCTTGGCGCTGCATTGGGGTACGGCTTGCACGAGGTGTTTGTGGGTTTGCTCAGCGGATTGATCGAATCGGACTTGCCCGCTGCAGGTTGGCGGCCCTTGGTCTATGGCCTGGGCACAGGCTTGACCTTGCTGGTGGCCTTTGGTTTGCCCCCGGTGCTGCAATTGGCACAGGTGCCGCCGCTGCGCGTGATTCGCCGCGATGTGGGCAAACCACAGGCCGTTTCGTTGTCGGTCATGGGCGCTGGATTATTGGGTTTTTCGTTGCTGCTCATGGCCGTCAGCCGTGACTTGAAGTTGGGCTTGTGGGTGGTTGGCGGTTTTGCGCTGGCGGTGGCTTTTTTTGCCGCTTTGTCGGGTTTGGCTGTGCGGGCTTTGCGCTGGTCGGTCAACGAGACCCGTGCACCTCAATGGTTGAGCTTGGCCACGCGCCAAATTTCAGCCCGACCGGTGTTTGCCATGGTGCAGGTCAGTGCCTTGTCTGTGGGCTTGCTGGCGTTGGTGTTGTTGGTGTTGTTGCGCACCGATTTGGTGGCCAGTTGGCGCAACGCCACGCCAGCGGACGCGCCCAATCGGTTTGTATTGAATGTGCAGCCCGATCAGTCGCAAGCATTTCAAGACCATTTGCGCCAAGCCCATGTGCAGCGTTTCGACTGGTACCCCATGATCCGCGCCCGTTTGGTGGCCGTCAACGGGCAAACGGTGTCGGCACAAAACTACAGCGACGATCGCGCCAAGCGCTTGGTGGACCGCGAATTCAATGTTTCGCACAGCGTGGCCGCTCCCGCACACAACAGCATCGTTGCCGGTGCTTGGGTGCCCCATGAAGCCCAAGCCTTGAGTTTGGAAGAAGGCTTGGCCAAAACCTTGGGCTTGAAAATGGGCGACCTGTTGCGCTTTGATATGGCGGGCTTGACCAGCGAAGCGCGCGTCACTTCGATTCGCCGGGTCGATTGGACCTCCATGCGGGCCAACTTTTTTGTCATGTACCCGCTGGCCCACATGCCCGATGTGCCCATGACCTATATCGCTGCATTTCGCGCCCCAGCGGTGCGCGGCTTTGACAACGCCATGCTGGCGCGCTTTCCCAACATCACCAACGTTGACCTGGGCGCGAGCCTGAATCAAGTGCAAAAGGTGTTGGCGCAAGTGGTGCAAGCCGTGGAGTTTTTGTTTGTGTTCACCTTGGCCGCTGGCTTGGTGGTGATGTTTGCAGCGGTCACCGCCACCCGCGAGGAGCGCGCCCGTGACTACGCGGTGCTGCGCGCCTTGGGCGCATCCAACAGATTGCTGGCGCGCATGCAAGCGGCCGAGTTGGTGGGCGTGGGTGCATTGGCCGGTGCCCTGGCCTCGCTGGTGGCTTTGGCCGTGGGTTGGGGCCTGGCCCATTTTGTTTTTGAGTTTGCTTGGACCCCGCCATTGTGGGTGCCCTTGGTGGGCACACTGGCAGGTGCTGCATTGGCGCTGGCCGCTGGATGGTGGGGCCTGCGTGAAATACTGCGCCGACCCGTGGTGCAGACCTTGCGCCAAGCCGCCCATTGAGCACGCAGATGAACCAAGACGTGGATGACGCACCCAACGAGGGACCTACCGCATTTGAGTTGATGGGCGGCGAAGCCAGCGTGCGGGTCCTGGTGGACAGGTTCTACGACCTGATGGACTTAGAGAGCGCTTATGCCCATTTGCGTGCCGTGCATGGCAGCGACCTGAACGCGGCCAGAGATAAATTGTTTTGGTTTTTGTGCGGTTGGCTGGGCGGGCCGTCGCATTACACCGAGCGCTTTGGGCATCCGCGTTTGCGCATGCGACACATGCCCTTTGCCATTGGTGTGCGCGAGCGCGATCAGTGGCTGGCTTGCATGGCCCAAGCGATGCAAGAGGTGCAAGTGCCCCAGGCCTTGCAACACCGATTGAGCGAAAGCTTTTTTCAAACCGCCGACTGGATGCGCAACCTCAACGGTTGATGGCCTATTGGGCCGAGCCCGGTGCGAGCAACACCCGCAAAGCCCCTGCGCCGCCTTCAGAGGGCGTGGCTTGCACAAAGGCCAGCACCTCGTTTTTTTGCACCAACCAGCGCAGCACTTTGTTTTTCAGCACCGGCGTTTTGCCTGGAGAGCCCAGCCCCTTGCCATGCACCACCCGCACACAGCGCCAGCCTTGTCGGTGGGCTTGTCGGATGAACCCGCCCAAGGCCTCGCGCGCCTCGTCGCTGCGCAGGCCATGCAAATCGATTTCGCCTTGTAATGCCCAGCCGCCTTGGCGCAACTTTCGGATCACATCGCGGCCCATGCCCTCGCGCAAATAACTGAGTTGATCATCGGTATCGATCAGGCTGCCAATGTCAATTTCGTCGCTCAAGCTCTCGCGAAGCACGGCTTGCTGGTCAAGTTGCAACTGCAGTGGCTCGGGCGCGGGGGCGCGGGTTTTCAGTGGCACCCGCGCTTGGGGGGCCAGCGGCTTGACCGGCCCGACTGCACGCACAAACAACTGTTGCTCGGCCTGTGCTTGCCGTTCTGCCTGGGCTTTGGCTTGGGCGGCCAACGCTTCGCGCGCCTGTTGCTGTGCCAATTGTTGGCGCAGCGCATCAAGGTCTTTCAAGGAGCGCGATTTCATGGGCGGCTGAACAAGCTTCAAGGGGTTGGGTGCAAGGACAAGGCCTGCGCACCGAGGGGGCATCATAGCCAGTGTGAACACACCACAGTTAAGGCTTGCGCTCAGAGCAAACCAATTTCAGCCATGGACAAGGACTGGCCCGGGGCCACGATGATGTGGTCCAGTACCCGCACATCCACCAAAGCCAAAGCTGTTTTCAAGGTTTGCGTCAATGCCTTGTCGGCCACCGAGGGTTGGACAGCACCGCTGGGGTGGTTGTGGGCCAACACCACCGCGCTGGCGCCGGTGTCGAGCGCGAGCTTGACCACCTCGCGCGGGTAGACACTGGTTTGGCTCAACGTGCCCTCAAACATGGCGCGGTATTGCAGCAAATGGTGCTGGGCATTGAGCAACAGCACGGCAAACACCTCGTTGTCTCGGTGCGCCAATTGCATTTGCAAATAGTGCTTGACGCTGTCGGGTGAATCAAACACCGGTCGCTGCGCAAGTTGCTCTGCCATGGCGCGGCGCGACAACTCCAGCACCGCCATCAACTCGGCCCGCTTGGCCGTGCCACCCAGACCCTTGAAACGCTGCAAGTCTGTGGCATGGGTTTTCAGCAGGCCCGAGATCCCGCCGAACTGACCGAGCAACTCGCTGGCCATTTGCAGCACGTTGCGCCCGGCGGTGCCAGTGCGCAGCAGCAATGCCAGCAATTCGCTGTCGCTCAAAGCGGCGGGGCCACGCGCAAGCAGCTTTTCGCGCGGTCTCATTTCTGTGGGTATGTCGCGCATGTGCAGGTGGTGTGGGGATTTTTGTTCTAATGCCAACCGTGCTCTAAAAGTTGACAAGCCCATGTCAGGGATTTCTACAATGGCGCGCGATACAACGAGGCTTTATGACCCCTACCCAACCCGAACTTGCTGTGCGCGTCACGCCCGGTGCGTTTTTGACCTTGCACTACCGGCTCACAGGGCCGCAAGGCGACGTCATCAACACCTTTGCCGAAAAAGCGGCCACCTTGTCTTTGGGTTCGGGCGAACTGTCGCCTGCTCTAGAGCAACAGTTGATGGGTTTGGCCGAGGGTGAGCGTGTCACGTTTGACTTGCCCGCTGGCGCAGCGTTTGGCCCACGCAACCCCGACATGATGCAGTGGGTGAGCCTGGAGTTGTTGCGCCAAATGGGGGATCCGTACGAAAGCTATGCGGTGGGCGATGTGGTGGCTTTCCCCGCGCCCGATGGGGCCGGCAGTTACGCTGGTGCCGTGTGCCAACTGGGAGACACGGCGGTGTTGTTTGACTTCAACCACCCACTGGCCGGGCAAGCGGTGCAATTTGAAGTGCAATTGATCGGTGTTTTATGAACAACTCAGGGCAAGCCGAAATTGTGTTGGCCGAGCCGCGCGGGTTTTGCGCCGGTGTGGACCGCGCCATCGACATCGTGGAGCACGCTCTCACCAAGTTTGGTGCGCCCATTTATGTGCGCCATGAAATCGTGCACAACACCCATGTGGTCAATGATTTGCGATCGCGAGGTGCCATCTTTATTGAAGACTTGAACGACGTGCCACCCAATGCCACATTGGTCTTTAGCGCCCATGGCGTGCCCAAGGCGGTGGAGATGGAGGCCCAGCGGCGCGGATTTCGGGTGTTTGACGCCACCTGCCCCTTGGTCACCAAGGTGCATGTCGAAGTGGCCAAACTGCACCGAGAGGGGTATGAGTTCATCATGATTGGCCACAAAGGCCACCCCGAAGTGGAAGGCACCATGGGGCAGTTGTCCGAGGGCATCCACTTGGTCGAAGACGCTGATGATGTGGCCAATGTCAAGCCCGGTCAAACCGAGCGTTTGGCCGTGGTGACCCAAACCACGTTGAGCGTGGACGACGCTGCTGAGATCATGGCCGCTGTGCAAAAGCGCTTTCCGCAAATTCGACCGCCCAAGCAGCAAGACATTTGCTATGCCACGCAAAACCGCCAAGACGCCGTCAAATTGCTCAGCCCGCAAGTGGACATCGTCATCGTGGTGGGCAGCCCCAGCAGCTCCAACAGCAACCGCTTGCGCGACGTATCGGAAAAGTATGGCACCCCCAGCTACATGGTCGACCATGCCGATGAGTTGCAGGCGTCCTGGTTTGAGGGCAAGCAGCGCATTGGCCTGACCGCCGGTGCCTCTGCGCCCGATATCTTGGTGCGGCAAGTCATCACCCGCTTGCGCGCCCTGGGCGCGGTGTCGGTGCGAACGCTTGACGGTATCCAAGAAACCATCAAGTTTCCATTGCCCAAGGGACTCAAACCCGACGCTTAAAGCCTTTGCCACCGGCGCGCCCGATAAAAATTACAATCCCCCACCATGCTCGATATCAATTTGCTCCGACGCGACCTGCCCCACGTCATCGAGCGCCTCAATACCCGCAAATCGCCGCAAAACTTTTTGGATGTCGATGCCTTTCTGGCCTTGGAGGGCGAGCGCAAAACCTTGCAAACCCACACCGAGGAACTGCAAGCGCGGCGCAACAACTTGTCCAAGCAAATTGGGCAACGCAAATCCAAGGGCGAAAGCAGCGATGACATCATGGCTGAAGTGGCCAGCATCAAAGACGAC
>Ga0114977_10000749_pt1 | contig 21465 bp, 14 predicted proteins | sample S_130805_MF_Meta_FD_87026 | JGI IMG/M metagenome (GOLD analysis project Ga0114977, IMG submission 87026) | Freshwater microbial communities from Lake Simoncouche, Canada to study carbon cycling - S_130805_MF_MetaG | ecosystem: Environmental > Aquatic > Freshwater > Lake | place: Lake...
AAACCCGCCCTCGCGCACAGCGCGAAAACCCGATCCTCCCCCAAGCTTCCCTGCGAGCGCAGGACCGTTCCCGCGGAGCCCTTTCAACAACAGTAGAGTATAGAGTGTCCCCTTTTGTGTAAATAGGTGGGACCGACCCCTTCTGTGAATTTGACAATCTAGGCCCGGCGGTTCGGTATTTATCATGAGAGGGATTGCACGAGCCCTCCCGCATCGGAAATTCAAACCCTCCTCGAAGGTATCATGACTTTGAACGAAGATCCCCTTTGGAAACGGTTGGTCGCCTTTGAATTGGATAACATCGGCGACGCGCTGAGCTTCACTCAACGACTGGCCCGTGAGAACGGTTGGCAGCTCGGATTCGCCCGACGGGTCATCGAAGAATACCGACGCTTTCTCTTCCTCGCCTTGCGAGCCGGCCACTCGGTCACCCCATCCGATGAGGTCGACCAGGCTTGGCACTTGCATCTGGTCTATAGCCGCTCCTACTGGGACGAACTTTGCACCCAGGTGCTGCAACATCGGTTGCACCACGGACCCACCCGGGGCGGCTCCGCCGAAGATGACCGATTCCTGGAAAACTATGAGGCCACCCGCGCCAGCTATCGCCGGTATTTCAACTCTGAACCCCCGGCCGACATCTGGCCGGAACCTTCCGTGCGTTTCGCTCCTCAGGCCCGCTGGCAACGGATCGATCGAGCCTCTCACTGGTGCCTGCCCAAGCGCGCTCTGCGACGAACAGGCTTCGGCCTGCTGGGAATTCTCGGACTCTCCAGCGCGGCGGTCGGCTGTTCGGAGGTCAATGGCGAGGCACTGATCGGCAATGGTCTGTTCGTCATGGCCTCCGTCGTCGTGGTGGCCGCAGGATTGGGTTGGCTCATATTCCGTACCGCCCGCGGCGGCGACTCCGGCAGCAATTCCGCCTCCAAGCACGGTTCTTCCGGTGGCGGAGACGGAGGCATCGGAGGCGGCTGCGCGGCCGACTCGGGCGGCGGCCACCACGGCCATTCGGACGGGTCCTCGGGCTGCGGATCCTCAGGGTGTGGGTCTTCGGGCTGCGGTGGTGGCGGAGGGTGCGGCAGCAGTTAAAACCGGCTTCTTCCAGGACACGTTTCTCCCCGATGCCCTCCGAATCTCAAGACGAGCAACGCCTGCGCGAACTCGGCTACCGCCAAGAACTGGCCCGCCGGATGAGCGGCTTCTCCAACTTCGCCCTGTCGCTGGCCATCATTTGCATCCTCTCCGGCGGCATCACCTCATTCCATGTAGGCTTCAACAGTGCCGGAGGCGCCAGCCTTGGAATCGGATGGCCGCTGGTCAGTCTCTTCTCCCTGTGCGTGGCAGCCACCATGGCCCAGGTGGCCAGCGCCTTCCCGACAGCCGGCGGCTTGTACCACTGGGGCAGCCTGCTGGGCGGACGCGCCTGCGGCTGGGTCACCGCTTGGTTCAACCTCGCTGGTCTGATCACCGTACTGGCGGCGATCAACACCGGCACCTTCGACTTCGCCACCGCAGCCTTCGGATGGACTCCGGCCGCGGAATCCGCTGGAACCGTCCGCGTCATCTCCGTGTCGGTGATGACCTTGTCTCAAGCCCTGCTCAACCATTACGGCAATCGCTGGACCACCCGACTCACCGACTTCAGTGGCTGGCTCATCCTGGGGATCGCTTCGGTGATGACGGTCGCCCTGCTGGTGGCCACACCGCACTGGGAATGGTCGCGCCTGTGGACCTTCACCAACTTCAGCGGTTTGCCGGAAGGTTCGCCCGTCTTCCCCAAACAAGACTCCCTACCCTGGCTCTTCTGCCTCGGATTCTTGTTACCCGCCTACACTCTCACGGGCTTCGATGCCTCGGCCCACACCTCGGAGGAAACGCTGGAAGCCACCCGCAACGTGCCCAAGGGCATCGTGCGTTCGGTGGCCGTGTCGGCCGGTTTCGGCTGGGTGATGATCGTGGCCCTGCTGCTGGCCATGCCCGACCTCAAGACCGGGGCCGCCAAGGGAATCGAAATCGTCCCCTGGATCCTTCGATCGGTCCTGGGAGAAGGGTTTGCCCTGGCGCTGCTGGCCGGCGTGGTGACCGCCCAGTACCTTTGCGGATTGGCCGCGCTGACTTCGGCCTCGCGGATGACCTACGCCTTCGCCCGGGACAATGGCCTCCCGGGCTCCCGTTGGCTAAAACGGGTCGACCCCACCACGCACTCGCCCTCAGCAGCCGTGTGGAGCAGCGCCCTGGCCTCGGTGGCTCTAGTGATTCTGCTGCGCTATGAAACCATCGCGGCGGTGTGCGCGGTGTTCCTCTACCTCAGCTACGTGCTGCCGGTAGCCGCGGGAGCCTGGGCCCACGGACGCACCTGGACCCGCTTCGGCCCTTTCCAGCTCGGACGCGCCTTCAAACCGCTCGCCGTCTTGGCCAGCCTGGGCTGCCTCTTCTTGCTGGTGATCGGCGTGCAACCGCCCAATCAACAGGCACTGCCTATCCTGCTGGGCAGCGCAGCGGTCATGGCCCTCATCTGGTTCGGCTCCGAGCGCCGACGCTTCAAGGGCCCACCGGGTGGGCGGCTATCCTAAATTGTTCCGGCTGAACGCCTCAATTCCCATCGCGCTGTTGGGCCTGATCAAAGGCGTCGGCCAAGGCGTTCCAACCGCCGGCACTGGGCTCGATGGAGGGCCGCGCTACCGGCCGATGAGGAAGACGCCCACCACCGGAGTGGGGAGCCCGCGGGGCATTGGGGGCCGTACGCTGCTCGCGCTGAACACCGATTTGCGGATTGGCCTTCATGGAGAGGGCGATGCGTTTACGGGGCAAGTCTACCTCGGTCACCGTCACCCGAACCTTCTGACCCACCTTCACCACCTCGGACGGATCCTTCACGAAGCGGTCGGCCAATTGACTGACGTGAACCAGCCCATCCTGATGCACACCAATATCCACAAACGCTCCGAAGGCCGTCACATTGGTCACGATACCCGGCAGCTTCATACCTGGCTGAAGGTGTTCAATTTTTTCAACACCCTCCTGAAAGGCGAACACCTCAAAGCCTTGACGCGGATCACGTCCAGGTCTGGCCAACTCCTCCAGAATATCCTTCAGCGTCGGTAGACCCACTTCGCTGGTGACGTACTTTTCCGGACGGATCTTACCTCGAAGCCCGCCGTCCCGCACCAGATCGCTCACAGCGCACCCGAGATCACTGGCCATGGCATCGACCAATTCGTAGCGCTCCGGATGAACCGCGCTCGAATCCAGAGGATTCTCAGCCTCATGAATGCGAAGAAATCCGGCGCATTGCTCGAAGGCCTTCGGGCCCAGGCGGGATACTTTGAGCAACTCCTTGCGGGAGCGAAACGGCCCGTGCTCGTTGCGATGGCTCACAATATTGGCGGCCAGCGATGGACCCAGACCCGATACATAGCTGAGCAATTGCTTGCTGGCGGTGTTCAGTTCGACACCCACTCGATTCACACACGACACGACCACGTCATCCAGACCGCGCTGGAGGGCATTGGGATCCACATCGTGCTGGTACTGGCCGACACCAATGGACTTTGGATCGAGCTTCACCAATTCGGCCAGCGGGTCCATCAGGCGACGGCCAATGCTCACCGAACCCCGGACAGTCAGGTCTTGATCGGGGAATTCTTCACGGGCCACCTCGCTCGCCGAATAAATTGAAGCACCGCTCTCGTTCACAAGGACCACAGGGATGTTCGCTGCCAGGTGCAGGGATCGAATGAACTGCTCCGTCTCGCGGCTGGCAGTGCCGTTGCCGATGGCAATGGCCTCGATACCAAACCGAGTCACGAACTCTCGAACTTTCTCTCCCGCCTGCGCTACTTGGTGTGCTCCACCCGCGGTGGCGTAGATAACATCCTGATGCAGCAGCTTGCCCTGGCGATCGAGCACCACCGTCTTGCAGCCCGTCCGGAATCCGGGGTCCAGAGCGAGCACGTTCTTCTGGCCGAGAGCCGGTGCCAGCAGCAGTTCTCGGAGGTTCTCGGAGAACACTCGGATGGCCTCCAAATCGGCTCGTTTCTTGGACTCGATGCGCACCTCGGCCTCGATGGCGAATCCCACCAAGCGCTTGAAGCTGTCCACAGCCGCCAGGCGCACCTGCTCGGCTCCGGGTGTGCCACGGGCCTTGACGAAAAGTCCCTCCAAGATGGCGATCGCCGATTCTTCCAGGGGCGTGATGCGAACCAGCAGAACCCCCTCCTCTTCGCCACGGCGCATGGCCAGCATCCGATGACTGGGGATCTTGGAGACGGGCTCGGTCCAGTCGAAGTAGTCCTTAAATTTGGCCCCTTCGGTTTCCTTACCCGTCATCACCTTGGATCGCACCTGGGCCGATTCCCAGTAGAGCTCCCGCAGACGCGACCGGGTTGCGGCATCCTCACTGAAACGCTCGGCCAAGATATCCCGGGCACCGGCTAGAGCTGCGACCACGTCGGGCACCAACTTCTCGGCATTCACAAAACCCGCTGCGACCGCCAGCGGATCGACCGTGGCCTGTTCGTTGAAAAGTTGATCTGCCAACGGTTCCAAGCCCGCTTCCTTGGCAATAGTCGCGCGGGTGCGGCGCTTCGGGCGGAACGGGGCGTACAAGTCTTCGAGGGCGGAGAGGGTATCGGCCCCTTCCACGGCTGCCTTCAGGACTTCGCTCAGCAATTGCCGCTCGGCCAACGATTTCAAAATCGCTTCACGGCGCTGTTCCAATTCCGTGAGTTGGGCCAACCGGTCGCGAATGGATGTGATGGCCACCTCATCCAGGCTTCCAGTCACTTCCTTTCGATATCGGGCGATAAAGGGCACGGTCGCACTCTCACCCAGCAGGCGAGCGGTGGCCGAAACCTTGGTGGCCGGCAGGTTCAACTCGGCAGCAATGCGGGTGATGAATTGATCAAGCATGACGTCAGCGGGGGGCGCTGTTTAGAGCCTCCCCCCATTTCAGGAAAGCTCCGTGTTCTCCCAATTTCGTTATTCCTTCATTTTCCGTTGTTGGTCTTCTCGTCGGCATGACTCGTCTGCGGAAACCCTTGGGTCGATGTGCGAAGTTCTCAGCCATCCTTGTTCTGGCTGCGCTAGGAGCACTGCCGGTGCCTGCCCTCGAGCGCGAAAGACTCTTCGGGCCCGAGATGAAGACCGGCGACTACAAGCACCCGGCGAGCTTCACCGAACTGCACAACGGCGACCTCTTCGTGGTCTTTTTCAGCGGTCGGGGTGAATACAAAGACAACCAGGCGGCTGTCTTCGGCTCGCGCCTGAAAGCAGGCACGCGGCGGTGGTCGAAACCGATGTCCATCGCCAGTAACCCGTTCCACGCGCTGGGTAATGCGGTGATCTGGGAGGCTCCCGACCACGTGGTTTGGCTCTTTTACGTCACCCGCTACGGCGAGCTTTGGAGCGACTCGCGCATCACCGCCAAGGTCTCGCGCGATGAGGCCAAGACCTGGTCTGAACCCTTCCAGGTGACCTTCGAGGCGGGCACCATGGTTCGCAACCGCCCCGTCTTGCTCACGGGCGGCCAGTGGCTGCTGCCGGTGTATCACGAGATCGGCACCGACCCGGAGCTGGATGACCCTCGCAACCGTTCCTTCTTCCTCCGATACGACCCAACCAAGAAGGCATGGACCGAAAGCAACCGCATTGGATCACGACTGGGCAATATTCAGCCCGCACCGGCGGTCATCGACGGCGATCATTTGGTGGCGTTTTGCCGCCGCGGTGGGAATTACGACGGACGGCCCGATGGATGGATGGTGCGCACCGAGTCGAGGGACGGCGGACGCACCTGGAGCGAGGGCATCGACAGCGCGCTACCCAATCCCAATGCCGCCGTGGATTTCCTGAGGTTAACCTCGGGGCACCACCTGCTGGTCTATAACCACAGCTTCACCAACCGGACCCCTCTGACAGCCGCCTTGTCAGTGGATGGTGCGAAGACTTTTTCGCGACGCCTCGACTTGGAAACCGATCCAAAGGGCGACTTCGGCTATCCCACCGCCCTTCAGACGCGGGATGGAAAAATTCATGTCCTTTATACCAGCGACGAGCGGACGGTGGTGCGACGGATCGTGTTGACGGAGGCTGATTTGGAATCGGGCGAATCGACCCGCTAAAGGGTGCAGGCGCTGTGGACAACACGCCGTGCCCAATGGGTTTTAAACAGTCCAAAGCGCTTCAAAATCGTTCACGGCAATGGGACAGGCTCCCCTGTCGCCTGTGATTGAAGTGATGATAGCGACGATAGCGCAATAATTCCGGCATGAGCCAACTCCGGCCATTCCGCAGTGCGCACTAACCGAGCCAAGGCGTGTGAGGCCTCCGGATTTCGGATGCGCTCGATAGCCCATCCCAGCGCGGCCCGGGTCGACGGCGGCGTGGATGCCTCGTCGTGAAGCCGGACCAATTGCTCAACCGTGGATGAACGGGCCCCGCGGGCCAGGGTCTCCACCACGGCCTCGATGAGGTCGATGTCTTGGGTTTGCCCAAGGCTCATCGCCAGGGCGGCCATGTCGTCTTCGGTGGAGAACGCTTTGAAGGCCTCCCGAAGGACCTCGGCTTCTTCGGGAGACTTCGGGTTGAGACTGGCTCGAGTCACGGCTTGGATGAGGGCATCAACAGCGGCCGTTCCGCCCGAAGCGGCGATGCGGTCGGCCCACTGGCCTTGTTCCTCGGGCGTGGAAGCCGCTTCGAGGCCCTTCACCAGCGATGGAAGATCCTGCAATTCCAGATCCATCTCTAAAACGGCAGGCGGAGACCCGTAAATCGGAACGGGCCTCCGGCGGAAGATGTGACTCCGGCCTCGCGCATCAGACCCCTCAATTGAAGAATCTGATGCGGTGGCCGGATCGGAGGGATCGCTGGCGATCGCACCCTCCGAACTCACCTCATCGACCCATTCAGATCTCTCCTTCTGATCCGACCGATCGGACCCCGCCAGGGGCCCCCAACCATAGCGCAACCCGAGGTTCAGTCCCACGATGAGACCTAGCAGAATAAGGATAGCTTTGGTGGAGCTCATGGCGTTGGTGGCTCAGCGGTCGGCGTGACACTCAGAATTACTGGGTGATCTGGAGTCCGTAGGCGCCCGTCTCGGTGCCGGAGGAGCCTCGAACAACGATGTAGTAGGTCCCCGCCGACAATTTGCGGCGGATGCGGAAGTTGGAGCCGACACCCAGGTCGTCGTCTTCGGCCACCGTCTGGCCAATGGCATCCCACAAGGTTCCCCGAGTATTCAGCGATCCCGTGCTGGTCAGCGATACGGTGGCTGCCTGGGATAAAACGAATCGGAAGACGTCTTGATCCTGGGCGACGTCGAGTCGAGCCGGGGTAGTCGAAGGTACCGCCACGCGCGTGGCCGTCGCCGGGGTGTTCCCCACATCATCGGCGGGAGAGGTGCCGAGGCCGACGATGACGAAGTCATACGGAGACTCGTCGGCATCATTGTTGGAGAGGCTGACCGAGGCCTGGTGGCGCCCTACTGTCGTCGGATCGTACGTGATCTGAAAAGTGGCCGAACGACCTGCGGCCACCGTGGAGGGCACCTGGGTGGTGACCCGGAATTGAGCCGCGCCCGAACCGCTAAGCTGCACAGTCCCCAGGGTGAGCGTCGCCTTGCCGGTATTGCGAACGGAGAAGGAGGTTGAGCGGGATTCATTAGCCAGATCGACGGACCCAAAGTCGGTGCCATCGGTGGTTTTGGCTATCAAGGCCCCGTCGGTGATGGGTGTTGAATCCAAACCCACCAACCCGATTTCCGGAGCCCCGACTGTCACTGGGGCCGCCGTCCACTTGGCAAGGACCGTGTAGGCGCCCCTCGATAAACCCGTGCCCGTCACTTTCAAGAAGTAGGTGCCTGCGGCCACATTGGTAACGATGAGGAAGTTGGGAGCCCCGGCGCTGTTGTTATCTTGGGCGAGGACGGCTCCCGAAGCGTTGATTAAGGTGCCTTGGACATCGTTGGTCCCGGAACTAACAAGGTTCAGTGTCACCGATCCACTGGCTTCGAGGCGAAACCAGTCTTGGTCGCTGGTGGTTTCTAGAACGCCGCGCGTGGGTGCATTCCACGCCACCGCTGTGGCCGTGGCGGCGGTGTTGCCGTGATCGTCGGTGGCTACCGAGACCGAGGTCTCGATTTGCTGCAAGATCCACGACCGGTAGTTGATCGTGTTGCCGTAAATGCCCGGGGTCCCATCGCGACCACAACCGTCCCCGAAACTCACCGTGCCGGCATGACGCCAACCGCCCCGACCATCGGAGACCACCAGTGGCCCGCCGCTGTCGCCCTGGCAGGTGTCCCGGCCGCCTCCGGGAACTCCGGCCGCGAGGTGGGCTTGTGACAACCCGGGGTAAACCTGGGAAGCATCGGCCAGGCTGACGAGGTTCATGTCGACCTCCAACAAGATCGCCGACTGCCGGCCAGCCTCCGAGGTGGTGCCCCATCCCATGCCCTTCACCGGGGTTCCGGGAGCAACTTGGCCGACCGCGTCCACCAGCGACAGCACTGGCACTCCGGTGAGCGGTTTGGAGAGCTTGAGCAAGGCAAAGTCGTTGACCAAGGCGCCCTTCACCGTGCTGAAGCGGGGGTGAATGATAATCTGGGAAACCGAGACCCGGGTGCCATCGCTGGATGACTGCAAGTCATAGCCACCCACCAGCACATCAACCGAAGAGGCCGACATGTCTTCGACGCAGTGTGCCGCCGACAACACCCACTGGGGATGAATGAGCGCGCCGCCGCAAAATTGCCCTTTGACCGGGGTTTGCCCTCGCAGGACTAGAGCGCTCATCCAGGGATACGCGCCTTTGGGTGCCGAGTGGCCACCGACGATTTTTGGCAGCGGCGAGGTGGTTGAAGAAGCAGCCATCAGGCGGCCACCGACCGGAGTTGCGTTGCTCGCCATTAAGGCCAACCCGAGGATAATCAGGCGGTGGCTAGGGCGGAGGCGAGGTGTGGAAGTGAGGAGTCTTTGAACGAGTCCTTGGAGTTTCATAACGCCCACAGCATCGGATCCCGTTGTTACCGCCTGATGACGTCCGAAGCGTTTTATCGGACCGGGTATTAATCTTCGAAGTGTTCGCCTTCGACGTGTCAGCCTTCGAAACGATATCCCACCTGAGGCACGGTCTGAATGAGGCTCGGACGATTGGGATTCTCTTCAATCTTGGAACGCAACGTGGTGACGGCGCGATCGACGCTGCGGTCGGTGACGGCGGCAGAGTCTCCCCAAACGGCATCGAGAATTTGCTCACGCGTGAGCGCCCGGCCGGACTTGCGGGTGAAGAATTCCAGCAATCCGTATTCCTTCGGGGTCAATTCGATCTCCGCACCCTTCCGACTCACCCGTCGTGCTCCACGGTCTACCTCCAGCGAGCCGATGTGCACCACATCGGGGGTGACCCGACGGTGACGGCGCAACAGTGCGGCGATCCGCGCCATCAATTCACTGATCCCAAAGGGCTTGGTAACGTAATCGTCAGCCCCAAGATTCAGCCCCCGGACCACTTGGGCTTCTTCGCCTAAAGCCGTCAGCATGACCACGGGTATCTCAAGACCATCGGCACGGATCCGGCGACACACCTCATGACCCGACAAGCCGGGCAGCATGAGATCTAGCAGCACCAGGTCGGGCCGCACGGTCCGCGCCAATTCTAAACCCTGATGACCATCACTCGCCGAGCGCACCTCGTAGCCGGCGCGTTGAAGATTGTCGCGCAGGCCAAAGAGGATGGCGGCGTCATCCTCGATCACCAAAATGAGTTCAGGTTTCATAGGTACGCTCGGAGTCATCGGAAACCACCGGGACATGGATGGCGAAGCGACTGCCCTCGCCCGGGGTCGTCTCCACCTCCACCCGACCTCCATGGGCGTCGACGATGGACTTCACGATATGGAGACCTAGACCCGCGCCGGTGACCGAATTCCCGGTTCCTTCAGCGCGGTAGAATTTCTCAAAGATGCGGGACCGCTGCCGAGGGTCGAAGCCGCGACCGTTGTCAGTGACCGCAAAACAGAGGGTGGAACCGGAGCGGGTAACGGTGAGCAGAATACGCTTATCGGCACCGGTGTATTTGTGGGCGTTCTCGAGCAGGTTCAACAACGCGGTGGTGAGCGACGGAACATCGGCCTGAATCATGGGTAGCTCACGAGCGATCTCGGTGCGGAAGTCGCAGCCCGGAGCCGTAAATCGTGGCTCGACGCTGCGCACCGCGGCTTCGACCACGGTTTCCGGAGCCGTGGGCTGAAAGTCGTAGTTCATGCCGCCGCGTTCCAGTCGGGCGAAGGTGAGGTAGTCGTCGACCAAGCGGCCCAGTCGGAGCGTCTCACGAGAGACGACTTCCAAATAGGCTCGGGTTCGATCGGGTTGCGGATTGGGGTCGGACACCAGCGTCTCGATGAGCATCCGAATCGAAGTCATAGGAGTGCGCAATTCGTGGGAGATGGTGGTCAGGAAGTCATGGCGCACCTCGGTCAGGCGGACACGCTGCAAGAAACGTCGCACCGCCAAGACGCTCAGGACCGCTCCGAGGATCACCGCGCTGGCCGCCGAGGCGATTTGGAGGGCGGCTTGTCTGCGGGCCGATCCGGCCAGTTCGGCCGTGGCCACCGAGGTGTCGAGCCGCAATGCCCAGCCCGGTAGCACCGAACCGATGGACGCCTGCAAATTCCCCACTCCCGAGACCGGATTCCCCTGCGTCACTAATTGCGCCCGGTATCCCTGCGGCCCCAGCGAGTGATTAACCCGGGCTTCCAATTCTCCATGAAGGCGCTCCCGACGGTACAACCAGATCACGCCCCCGCCCGGTGCCGGCACCAGCCAGATCTCCTGGCTCGGGCCGTCGCCCGAGAGGCGCACTGTCTTCGCACTGGGTTGATCTCGGTCTGGCTTGCCCTTCAACTCCTGGATGACCGCCAACCCGAGCACTTCGGCTGACTCGGTGGGTAAACGGGCACGGGCCCCGAGTCGCTGGAGTTCGCGCCACAAGAACAATCGCTGACTGGCGGGCATCAGCGGGGCCGCATGCCGAGTAACCCGACGAGCCAGCGACTCAAGGGTGGGCTCGAACCGTGCATCCTGCCGGGACAGTTGCTGGAGAGCAGCCAACTCAATGGAGGGGAGATACAAACGGCCGGAAGGGGAGCGGCTTCCTTCGAGCCCTTGCTCGACCCACTGGGCCGCCAATCCCAAATAAGCATCGCCCATCGACTGCGTCAGGAGACGTTGGTGGAAGGCACCCATCAAGGCCTCTCCCCGAACATCAGCCTCCGGCGGATCGATCACACCGACGGCAGGCGCGGGATACAGCGGGGTCCCGTCTGCGGCCAAGATCAACAAACCGTCTGGAACCCTCTCTGGGGCAGCCTCTTCCTCGACATCACCGAGGAGATCCCGAAATACCACTCCCGCCTCTGAAACCTGGGGCGGAGTCCGGTGGCCCGCGCGGGACCCGCGTGCCTTCAATTCGACGTCGAGCGTCCGAATGGCTTCCTCGAGCCGGAACCGGTGCAAGGTTTGCAGTTCTTGAGTCCAATCCCGGCGATCGCGATCAAGGGTGCGGACCGTAGTCCAGACCCAGGCCACCGCCGGAAGAGCGACAGCCAATCCGATGCCCAGCAACGAGACGAACAGTTCGCCCCGCGGCTTGAGCCGGAGCCCCAAAGAGGATGGAAACAATCGCGACAACACGAGGTCAAGATTCCAGCGAAAGGGTGTTCACAGCTCGTAGGGCTTGAGCAACTGACGGGCCCTCAGGAGATCTCCAGCACCCAACGTGGTGCGGACGGCGACCCAATCTTCCGCCCAACGCCGGAGTCGCTGGACACTTGGGGAATCGAGGGCGGCGGGGTTAACGGGATCGACGGAGCGGTTGCCTCCAGACTTCGGATTCGAAGGTGAGATTAATCGGCCTTCGATCCCACGAACCTGTTCGATGGCCGCCGACAGCAAGACCATTGGATCGTTAGAGGCGTCGGTAGACTCGATGACCTGAAGGGCCTCATCGACCCCGGTGAGGACTGCGACGAGTTCCGGGCGGATTTCTTCCGGAAAATCGGACAACCCCGACACATGCAAGGTGAAGGCTCCAAAGGCGCGATTGAGGGTCCGGGAGGATTGCAGCCAAACCGCGCGGGCTTCCCGAAAACGCCCGTCCGAAGCCCTCAACGCCACGGCGGCTGTCGATTCCTGGACCAACTTCAGGTAGCCCGCCGTGAGCGATTCTCGACCCGCACGAACGACCGGATCGGCCCACCGGGCTGCCCGACCGGCCTGTCTTCGGATTTCGGCCGCATCTTCCTCAACCAAAGCTCGGGCCAGCCGATCACGACACTCCACCACAGCCGCATTAGCGTCGTCGGGCGCAAATAGCGAAGCCCGATCAAGCATCCAAGAACGGCCCGGGCTTTGTGTCCACCCCGTGCGGATTCCTGAAGTTCTGGGACTTGCCAAGGACGCCTCGAGCGATTCCATCGCCTGCACGGTGCGATCGACCGATTGCAAGTCTTGCCCAGAGAGTTGCCGGCGCATCATGCGTAAGGCTCCGAGCATTTCGCTAGCAACCTCGGTCGCGCTGTAGACCTCCGCATGCGTCAGGGCCCCATCCAGCACTAAGGCTAAATCACCCAAGAACAGGCGCTCGTCCTGAAACCAGCTCCGGTCGGACGGATTCGACTCCGGCGACAAGAGCAGGAGGTTGTGGGAGGCCTTCTGGGAAAACGGTTCGGTGTCTGGAAACTCCCGAAGCAGCTTAAGGAAGAGGGTGACCGCTGGAATCAGGTTGCCCTTCATCGTGTAGCAAATGCCCAGGCGGTGCATCGCCTCCACACGTATCCGGTCTGGAACATCGGGTTGCTCGAGCAGTTGCTCGTGAATACGAATGGCACCGTTGTAATGGCCGAGGACCTCTTCCCGCCACGCACCTTCTTCGAGGGAAAGTTGCAGCGGCAGCGACGGGCCAGCCTCTAGCACGCAAACCATGAACCCCACGAATAAGACCCACCCCGGAATTCTTCGATAGCCGCATTGGTTCTTCATTGGACGGAGGAATTCCTGCCACAGCCTTGTTACCGGACGATGACGGCCACGCTATTTCTCTCGGGACGATGGATTCAAGTGTTCCCGCTGGCCAGCCGACGCTCGGCTCTTCAATCATGCAGCTACGATGACCCCTTGGAGATGCCTAACTGCCTGCGCGTGGAGCCTGTCGTTGGGACTGGCAGCGGCTGAACTGCACTTGGCCGCGCCACTCGATTATCAGGTCGTTCAACGACAAACCATGAACCGAGGCACGGTCACTTTGATCGGGACCGATGGCTCGCAGGTGGATGGGGCAATTTGCCTGGAGACCCGGTTCGTGGCCGACGGCCGTCCCAGCCCTTGGATCCGCCTGGATGCCCCTACAACGAAGGGACAATTTCGGTGCTCCGTGGAACTGCCCGCGGGCGGATGGTTCCAGCTCGAGGTGCGCCAGCGGAGGGGCACCTCCGTGGTGGCCCAGACCCAGATCGAACACCTGGGCATCGGCGAGGTGTTCGTGGTGACCGGACAGTCTAATTCGGCCAACCATGGCGAGGAACTCCAGCAACCGCAGTCCGGCCTAGTGACCACCTTCGACGGCACCCGCTGGCGTCTAGCCCTAGACCCCCAACCCGGTGCTAGCGGCGGTGGCGGCAGCTTCCTGCCCCCTTTCGGCGATGCGCTGTCCCGACGGTTGGGCGTCCCGATCGGCCTCGTCTCCTGCGGCATCGGAGCCACCAGCGTTCGCGAGTGGCTGCCGAAGGGCTCCCGCTTTCCCAATCCACCGACCCTGACAAGCCGAGTCCGCCGGCTCGACTCCGGTGAGTGGGAAAGCGACGGCGCAGCCTTCGAAGGTCTGGTGGCTCGCATGACTCCTTTAGGTCCCGGCGGGTTCCGTGCGGTGCTCTGGCATCAGGGTGAGAGCGATGCCAACCAGGCGGATGCCTCACGAACCCTCACCGGCACCCGCTACCGGGAATACCTGAGCACCGTGATCCAAAAGTCCCGGAGCCGCATTGGTTGGGCGCCGCCGTGGTTCGTGGCGCAAGTCAGCTACCATGTGCCGGGCGATGAGGCGTCGGCTGACATCCGGGCGGCCCAGGCTTCCCTGTGGCAGGAGGGCATCGCCCTCGAAGGGCCGGACTCGGACGCCCTCAAAGGCTCCCTGCGAGATTCCGGCGGCAAGGGTGTCCACTTCAGCGGACCCGGCCTGCGGGAGCACGGCCAGCGCTGGGCCGACAAGGTCGGTGGCTGGATCAACTCACCGGCCGCGCACCGGAAACCGGCCGCTCAATAGGCGATTGCCCAGCGCCGACGGGCGAACCCATAGGCGACCGGCTTCACGGCTTGAAGCTTCGAAGGAACATCGTCGCCGCCAAAACGCTCTTCGAAGGCGCGGATGTCGCGGTCGTATTCGGCCAGCAGACGCGCCTTGGCCGACCCCTCCAGGTAGGACCATTGCAGCGAGTTGCGTCCGCAGCGGACCAATTCGTCCCACGTCAGGTTGAACTCGCTCACGGCCGTCAGGTACTCGTCGGTCATCCCAGAATCCCACATCCCGGAATCGTCGGTCGATAGTCCACAGGGCACGCCCAAGCGAAGCATCTCCGGGAAGTGGTGCTGGGAATAGTCGCCCACGTATTCCAAGAGCAGGTTGCTCACGAGGTTGATCTCCACGAAGGCCACGCCGTGCCGCAGGTGTAAAACGAGATCGTCGTCGGTGAGCACGTTGTTGCCGTGGCCCAGTCGGGTGGCGCCGAGCATGAGTGTGTCGCGCATGTGGGCATTGGGTTCATCCACCTCGCCGGCATGAATCGAAAGTCCGATGCCCGAGTGCTGACGGCGCATCTTGCGATACACCTCCAAGAAACGCCGGGGGTGGCCTTTGTCGTTGTCCTCGCGGCCCGCCATGTTGATGCCCACCCAAGTGTCTCGGTGGCGAGAGACCCAGTCGTAGGCTTGCTCCACGCGCTGCACCGCATTGGGGGTAAATCGGAGCACCACGAATTGCAGGCGCAACGTGACCCCGGAAGCTCGGGCATCGGGTTGAGACAACCGTCGCTGGAGGATGCGTTGACCCTCCTCCGGATCGAGCATCGAACCATCGGCGGCCACATACAGATCGGGAATGGTCTGGGCCTCGATGTAGCGAACGCCCTCGGCCCCGTAGCGTTGCAGCGTGCGCACCATCATCTCGGCGGCGATATTCGCGTCGCGACCCACGGCCCCGAGTCGCGGCCAAATCCGCTCGAAGAACTCCTCGCGTCCTTCGCCCGGCGCATCCAAGCGCAGCGAGTTCATCCACTCGCGGGCCTGGGCCGCCGACAGGGAATCCAGAGCCGTGTACTCGGAGCGGCGGCACTCATCCATCGCGCTCCACTGGAAAGCCGAAATCGTGGCGAAGCGGGTCCAGTCATTGGTGTCGGTGGTGCACCCGCCGGCGCGGATTCGGGTAAAGAACCGATTGGTGCCCACAATGGATCGGTTGGTGGCCACCGAGTACAAATCCTCCATGCGCCAGCAGCCCCCGGCGTGATGGTGCAAATCACCTCCCTTGGGCATGGCGTAAAGCAGGCGGTACAGCTCGCTCTTGGGGAGCGACCGCTTGAGTTCTTCGAAGCGCGTGGCAAACCCTTCAGCCCGGACCAAAAGCAAACTAGCGCAGCAAAGGCCGAGGAAAACGGCCCACTGGCGGGCGTATGAGACCCACAGCACCGGTGATTTCAGGAAGGACTTCATGGCGCAGCGGATTGGGGAACCTTGTCGGCATACTGCGGCCAGTGGTTTACGAGTTCGTGCAGCACCCGGCTACCGACACCATAAGCGGCCTCCAAGCTGGGGATGTACGCGGAGAACTTGCCGCTGTTCTCTTCAACGAGGTTTTCGGCGGCGGTCTTTCCGGGCGGCTGCATGTCGAAGTTGCTGGCCGTGCGCAGCACCAGGACCCGGTTGGTGTCCACGCAGCCGGCCTGACCCAGAAAGGTCAGGGCCTGCAAGGTGCCGCTGTCTTCCATGGCGGTGGTGACGTAGTTGCCCTTGCCGTCGGTCCAATAGCGGGTCCAGTCGTTGGCCCACTGGTTCATGAGCCGGCCATGCCAAAAGGTCGAGGCGGCCAGATTGTCACCCTTCATGACCGAGGGCGACTGACGCGCCTTGGGATGCTGCGTGTAGCGGTTGCGGTTCTGAATCATGACGTCCGTCTCCATGAGCGGCGTGTCCCGAGTCAGGCGGTAGGCCCAGTCAACCAGGCCGGGATTGAGTCGGAACACCACGTCGCCCAACTGGTTTTTCTTGGGCTCTTCGTACGGCTTGGACTGGCTGAGCGGCACATACCCGGTGGACCAGTCGGCCGGCATTTCGCGCGGGTCGATCTCGTGGGCCAGATCGCCGTCGACAATGTACTCCGCCCAGGCGGCGCTACCGAGAGTCCCGTCGGCCGGATCAATGCCGGCAATGCCAGCGGTGATCCAGTAGGCCTTGCGAAAATCAAACCGCCGATCTCGCGCCAGAGCCGCGATGACGGCCGCGGTTCGGGCGATGCCACCGCCGGTGCAAACAGCCAGCACCCCGTCGTCGCGGTAGCGCAGGGGCCGGTAGGTTCCCGGGATTTCTAGCTTGCGGTTCAACTGCTCACGCTCGACCCAAAACTGGTATTCTCCAGGTCGATCGCCGGTGTCTTCGCCCGGCTCAAAGAGGGTGATGATGACCACCTTAACGGGCATGGGTGAGGCTTCGGACGGAGTACCGGATGGCGAAGAAAACACCGCCCGACGGGCGGCACATCCGGAGCCTACGGAGACTAGGCAGGCCATGAACAAGGAAAGCAGGAGCGCAGGGTGGAGAGTCGGTTTCATGACGGTTGAACTCGATCGGGCGGGAGGCGGGAGACAGGGCACGGAGCGGAGGGAGAGGTGAGTCGCATTGTGAAAGAGGGGCGGCGACACGAAGGCTCACCGCCCCTATTGAACCAAAGACTTTAGACCAAGGATTAGAACCGGTAAGCAACCCGGCCCTCGAGTCGGAAGGGCAGTTCGGCAATAATGGACTCGTTGCCGTAGACGCCATTCGGAGCGCCCCAGTTCTTCTCGTCGGTGACGTTCAGCAACATGATCCGGGCATCCCAGTTCTTGCGGGCGTAGAACACGGTCAGGTCGAGCGTGTACTGGGCCGGAATCACCAGCGTTCCCACGTTGTTGTTCCAGATGTCTCCGGTGGTCACCAGGTTCGCACTGACACCCGCGCCGCAATCCAGCTTGTAGGTGGTCAAGAGGTTGAACAAGTGCTCCGGGGTGCCCTGACGGCGGATAGAACCGGACGGTGCCGAGAAGAATCGGTCGGCCGGGGACACCAGAGTGGTGTTGCCCACATCGAAGCCGGCCGCACTCGACTCAGCCTGAATGTAGGAGTAGCCGAGCGTGGTGTAGAAGTTGCGGTTGGGCTGCAAGTTCAACTCGAACTCCACACCGCGGGTGTCGATCTCGGTGATCTGACGCGAGACCGTGTTCATGTCGGAACGGGTCTGCTGGAACACGGCGAAGTTCAAGTAGCCGTGTCCGTCCAAAATCCCGCGCTTGCTGCCCACCTCAACCAACTCCGCCTGAGTGTGGAAGCCGCCCGAGGAGAAGTTGGCTGCGCCCTGGGTGGTGATGCCACCGCCATTGCCGACCGTACCGGCCGGGTTCTGGCTCCAGTTGTAGGTCGCGTATCCCGACCACGTGGGCTGGAACTTGTACACCGCGCTGGCATTGGCATTGAACATGCCCATGGTGGTGTTATCCCCCGGGATCCAACCGGCCGGATCCTTGTAGTCAGCGAACATCACGTCCTCGCGCACGCCGGCCAGGAGGCTGAACTTGTCGGTAACCTTCAGATCATGCTGCCAGTAGGGACCGACCTGCCAGGTTTTGCTGATGCCGGAGTCGCCGTTGACCGGCATGAAGTAGCGATTAGGCCATCCGGGGACCGGAGCGAAGTGACCTCCCTTGTTGAAGTAATCGGCGTTGTAGATGTTGATGTAATTCCGGTCTTTGGTGATGTCCCAAACACCGGCCGGTTCGTTGAAGAAGTCGTTGTACGCTTCGACCTGCTGGTAGCGCACCGAGAAACCGGTGTTGATGTTGTTCTTCTCGCCGCTGAAGCGGGCCTCGGTGCGGTTCTCGAAAGAGAGGCTCGGATCGATGATCTCGGAGTAATAGTACGAGGACATCGTCTCGCGCCGGATGTAGCGGAAGAACGAGTTGTTCACGAACTCCCAATCGCCGCCCGGCTTGATGGTCTGAACCACCTGGGCATTGTAGCTCCTGCCCTCGGAGTCATCGCCCGGGCGCAGCACGCGCAGACGGCGGTTGAGGGGCACCTCAGGCCCGAGTTCGATCTGGTTGACCGCCGGAAACCCGGACGTCACGTACTTCGAGTTCTGGGGGTCGGAGGGCAGACCGGGGAAGTTGTTGGTGTTGATGCCAGTCCGGTACAACCCGTTGTTGATGAGGTTCATGGTGGGGCGGTTCACACCGAAGTTCTCGGTGTAATTGGCCCACTGGAACTCATTGTTGAAATCAAGGGTGTAATTGTCGTTCGCAATCCACGTGACCGCCCCGTAGCCGGCCTGGGTGCGGCGAAATCCGTCGTAATAGTAGCTGCCGGACTGCTCGCCGGAGTAGCTCAGACGGTAGGCCAAGTTGTCCTTGATGGGTGCTCCGATGTCGGCAGTCCAGCGGCGCTGATCGTACATGCCGTAGGTGCCGATGACCTCGCCGTGGAAACCGTCGAAATACGGCTTCTTGGACTGCAGGTCGATGTAGCCGCTCACGTATTGGGAGGGTCCGTACACCGCCGAGGCGGGTCCCTTGACGATGTTCACCGACTCGACCGCGTTGAAATTGACCGGCATGCCGTTGCCGTTGCTGGTCAATCCGGTGCGCATGCCGTTGACGAAGGTGTCGGCGATCTGGCCGCGGATGTCCGGCGTGGTCGGTGCACCGAAATTGGATCGGGTGTACGAGCTGGAGGTCAGCTTAGAGAAGTCTCGGACGTCAAAGATGTTGATCGCGTTCAACTGCTCCCGCGAGATAATGGTCACATTCCGTGGGGTATCGATCACGCTGCGATCGGTACCATAGACGGAATTGACGGGGCGTACGGTCGGCATGACCGATTCCTCCAGCGGCACAGCCTCGATCAGGGTCTTGTCGAGGACATTGGTGGAACTTTGGGCCTGGGCAGTATCACGAGCACTGAGCGCGAGTGCAGCCGCCGCTGCGATCGTGAGTCGATGGGTGTTCATTTTGTTCAGGTTGGTGATTTTCGGTCACAATCATCCCTCGAAGGAGATGACCCACGACCAGATATGGTGTTTTTAGACCGACAATACCCATAAGCAGCGCCGATGCCATGACTGGCAAACAAGCTGCAGCCAGCCAGGATCGCCGGAAAAACCGCCCCGCTCATGCCCACCGACAAGACAAAAACCAGACGATCCGCTCAAAAAACGGACGTGAACGACTGGCTCTCGCAACTGGGGGTTCCCCGAGTGGATACTATTAGCAAGCAAGCCCGCATGGACCGTCCCATCCATGGCACGACCTTGTACGTGGCCTCCTGCACCTTGGACACCCGCTTTGGACCCTTCCGGGCGCATGTCTTCCAAGACCTCATCCACAAGGGATACGTCATCGCTCTGACCCACGGCAACCTGGGCTCCGGAAAGGCTCTGTACACCCGGATCCACTCGTCTTGCGTCACTAGCGAAACCCTCCGGGGCTGCGATTGCGACTGCGTGCAGCAACTCGAGGGGGCCCTGGAGACCATCGCCCAGCGCAAACACGGCATCTTGTTCTACCTCATGCAGGAAGGCCGAGGCGTCGGATACATTGCAAAGGCGCGGGACCGCATGCTGGTGCAGGCCAGCCAAGACCAGATTTCCACCTTCCAGGCCTATGCGGCCATGGGCCTGAAAAAGGACTACCGCGATTACGAAGATGTGATGCATGCGGCCACGCTGCTCGGCCTCAAGAAGGCTCGCTTCATCTTGCTGACCAACAATCCAGACAAGATCGAAGCCATGCGGGCTCAAGGGCTCAAGGTGGTCCGGGCCGAGCCCATCGAATTCGAGCCCTCCCCCTTCAACCTGGCCTATCTGGCCTCCAAAGCCACCTCCGGGCACCGCCTGGATCGACCCAGCCTCACCGCCGTCAAATCGATGCAGCCGCCGGAGCCGGTCGAACCATTCTCTCCCCGTGCGCTGCCCGATGCCCAACGATTCATCTACACGGCCAGCTACTTCCTGCCGGTCAAGCCCGTGGACAGCGAGATTCTGCTGACCGAAGCGCAATTCCGGGCCCACAAGGATGACATCGAGGCTCAGATGACCGGCCATCGCCCCTGGGTGAAGGACTGCTACCTAATCCGGGACAACCGCTTCATCGTGACCATCGACTACGAGCGCTACCTCGAGTTCCGCAAGGGCCGGGAAGGCGACCCGTTGGTCTCACTCATCAGCACGCCCTACTGGTTCCGGGTCCACGTCTACTTCGACATCGTCAGCGGGCAGGAGTTCGTGGTGCTGACCTACGGCAAGCCCAAGATCTACGATTTGCCGGTCATCCGTCTGCAAAGCGAGTCGCTCTTCAATCGCCTGCCGCTGACCAATTCCGACAATCGGGACAAGTTCAAACGGTCCGTGCGAGAAATCGTCCACTATGGGGTCGGGGCCATTTGCCTGCTCTACTTCGACGGGCGCGGGGCCGGCTTCGGTGCCCACGCGGTGGACCGCATGCTGACCGAACGGGGCGACTCACTCTCGAGCGACGAGGCTTACCGCACCTTGGGCGTTGGCTACGACAGTCGAGATTACGAAGCCTGCCTGAGTCTCCTGCGCCATCACCTCCCCCACTCTCGGGTGCAAATGATCATGAACTCGCCTTCCAGCCTCATCCGGAAACCGGAATATGCGGCGGCCCTGAATCGCCACCGTATGGAAGTTGAGAAATGGATCTTCCTCGAATGAACGCTCCATCCATGACTCGGTTCCGCGGCCCAAAGCTAGAATTTCCCAACGCGGGTGCCGGGAAGTTTTCCTTGATGCTTAGGCGGACGCCTTGGGACCGTAACATCCCATGAAGTACATCTTCGTCACGGGCGGCGTCGTGAGCTCCCTAGGCAAGGGCCTCACCGCGGCGGCGCTCGGAACCCTGCTGGAGAATCGCGGGCTGACCGTCGCATTCCAGAAGTTCGATCCGTATCTGAACGTCGATCCCGGTACCATGAGCCCGTATCAACATGGCGAGGTTTACGTGCTGGATGATGGCGCCGAAACGGATCTAGACCTCGGGCACTATGAGCGCTTCACCAATACCAAACTAAGCCGGGCCAACGCGACGACGAGCGGGCAGGTCTATGAGCAAGTTCTCAAGAACGAGCGCGATGGGGTGTATCTGGGCAAGAC
>Ga0114977_10000751_pt1 | contig 21437 bp, 18 predicted proteins | sample S_130805_MF_Meta_FD_87026 | JGI IMG/M metagenome (GOLD analysis project Ga0114977, IMG submission 87026) | Freshwater microbial communities from Lake Simoncouche, Canada to study carbon cycling - S_130805_MF_MetaG | ecosystem: Environmental > Aquatic > Freshwater > Lake | place: Lake...
CCGAAACCGATGAGTGCCGCCCCGACTGTGCCTATCAGGCGAGGCGACAGAAGGAAGAAGAAGAAGAAAGCGTGTGCGACGACGAGCAACGCTCCTACGGTGATCGTGGTGCTCCTGCCCCCGAAAGCGATGACGAAGAAGAAGTCTGCGAATGCTCCAACTGCGACGCCCCCCTGGACGATGACGAACACATCTTCATCTTTACCAGGGGCGATGAGGAAAAGACGGTGTGCCAAATGTGCGGCGAAGATCTTCACGAAGAACTGAATGCGGACGGGTGGAGACGTGATGACGAAGAAGACTAAAATCAAGACCCTAAAGGACACCGTGGATCCTTTTTATTCGTCCTTATCCTTATCCTCCAATAAATACACACATTTTTCACTTACTACCGCCTGCGGATAATTCTTCGCTATTGTAACCCAACGAGTATTGAGTTTTTTCATTTCTCGCATCATATCATTCGTGATGCCTATATAATTCTCCAACATATATTTTGTACTCTTCGTCATAACTGACTTCGGGAATATTGTAACAAAATGACACTCGTTTAACATCTGACGCGTCGTCTGGCGATCACTCGGTAAATGAAACGTGAGAATACACGAGATTTTATGGTGCCGTCCAGTCTGTAAAATCTGGTCGAGTATCTTGAAAACCTCCTTGCGGTGCGACTTATTCGCGATCGTATCACAATCGTCAAAAATAACCATGCTTTCAGCAAACTCATTCGCCTCTATCGGATCACTCACCAACGTATCATCTATCTTCGGGCGTTTCAGATTTTTTATATCATCTACCGAAACATCTTCGGGGAGCGTCGAAAACATATATACAGGGCGGTCTGGAAACTTCTTCGTATATTCTTTACAAAGCATCTTCGTATAATAGGACTTACCGCTGCCTGACGCCCCAACTACGTACCAAATCTGCCTTTCGATTTTAGGGTTAATCATCTGGCAAAACTTACCCTCATCACCTTCGGGGATCGACGCCTTCTTGAAAATCTGAATTCGCTCTTCTTTCAGCGACTTATCATCTGGCGTGGATAAATACACCTTTTTTCCCGCGTTTGACCCGCCCACGATCTTACAAAAAGGAGCACCAACTTTCTCCAAGTTCAAACTCATATTATCTATTATCTTAACAATATGATTTTGTTTTTATTCCATTTCTCATTCATATTATCGAACACAAAATTCGTTGTGCCGTTTTATTGATAATTTTCTCATTATTCTTTATGATATTATCCACCCGTGCCCGTGTGACTGACCCCTTAAAACCCAATTTATCCTGAAAAAACACCGAAACTTGATTTTTAAGCAGTTTATCACTCTCCCATTTCAAAGTCTGGATCGCCTTCAATTGCGATGTTAATTGATACAGTTTTCCAGTTTCACTATTAAACAACTTGACCAATTCAATCGAGGTCTCGGGTTCCTCGTTTCGGATCCGCATCATAGAAAACAACCTCTTCAACGCCTTCCAGTATTTCCCCTCACCAACCAGTTCGCCGAAGTCCTGCTCCAATTCCTTCAATCTATCTTCGTCCGCATCTTCCCCAACTTCTTCTTTACCCATACTGTACATACACGACGCATCAAAAAACTCATTCGACGCCTCCTTCCGAAACACCACATCAACCTTGATAAAATCAATACTATCAAACGGTATTCGACTGAAAAATCCATGCGAATACTCGGGTGATCTGTATATCCGCTCCTTCTTCCCAGCGTTCGACTGAATCTTCATCTCCACAAAATAAATCTCTGGATTACTCTCTATTTTATGGATTACATCATTCAACCCAGTAAAAACCGAATCTCTCGGTAAGTCATTTATATCCATCGTAAAATCATAATCACCAGTATATAATTGCGACTTCAATCCTGCCGTGCCGATAAGACGGGGGCGACGATCATTCACCGTGAATGCCTTCACCAGCGGGTATTCTTCCGATGTCGGATATTTCCGTTCTGTTATTGTCGTCATTTTAATTCATGGATTTTTGTGTTTATTATTATTTCGGTTTTGTTTCGTATTCATACCCCAACTCCAACGATCTTCCAAAAGCAAATTTCATAAACTTACCAGGGTCTTCTTCCCATTCGCCCTGCCATATACGACGCTGTGATGCTGTACCCCAATTACTACACTCTGCTACAAGTTGTGGTAATACATCTTCAGGTTTTAGATTAAAATTATGCCCACGATAGTATCCCTGACCCTTCCCCTTCGCATTTTTTCTTATCACAGCACACATAAAACCATAAAACTCATCTTCTTCAGCATTCGTCGGTTTCTCTCCCCCCGTTTGATGAAACCCCAAACCATTCGTCTTCAGGTTGCGTTGTGCTGGCGATATCTCTCGTAACACCCAATCATCTATATAACTTTCTGGTATAAATCTCTCACCATTCGGTCGTTTCACACTAAAACCGACCACATGTTTTGTATTTTCGGCAGGGTTTATTTTCGCCAAGATTTCTATTGCTTCACGTTGAAGTAAGTTCAATTCTTCTTCGTTTTTTTCCGCGTCCATTCTTCCCAAATCTCTCCAAAGTTTGTTTATTTTCCAACTCGTCATATCTTGATCAATTCTCCAATCCCCCCCCCATTCCATACGTATCGAAACTCTATTACCAAGTTTATCCGTGAAATAATGATCTAATCGCGGCGAAAAATTAAAAGGGTCTCCAGTCATCTCATATTGACCCCCTCTTGAAAAATTATCTCGTATTGCTGCCATTCTTTCATCTGCTTTGTAACGTTTTACTGATTTTGTCCTCTCAACCTCCTCCGCCTGTTTCTTCCGCTCTGCTCTTACATCTTGAAGCGTTTTCCGTTCGATTGCGTTTAGTTCTGATTCCGCACCTTCCCTTGCTTTTTTAGTCGCACTCTCGAATAATGGTCTTAACGCACTTACTCTTTCTTCCAGTCTCGGTAATATCTCGTTCTTCCCTATCATCAACCATTTTTGAGTCTCTACCTCCGTCCATCTTTTTACACTTTCCCTTCCAATCATTCCACAAAACCATATACCCGTATGGTCTCTTCCAATTCCTCGTGCTGTGGATCGAAAACATGCCACACCGTCTTCTTTTAACAACCCCAACATCACATCAGTCAGTTCTACGAGGGGGTATTTTTCTTCGTCCCAATTCATCACAATCTCCGCACCACCTAATTCTGGAGTAGCGAGTCCCTGGTTCTCCTCGCGTTTTGTCAGTTTCCTCTCTAATTTTATTAAATGTGCTTTTGTGTGTCCTGACGGAATTTCCGATGCTTTGACTTTAACAAAATGATCCCTCATCGCATACCAATAACCAAACGGATCATCTTGAAACGCGTTTCTTACAACTTCAATCGCACCTAACCCAAACCTCGTTGCGTTTCCAATATACTTGAAAACAGTATCCTCCACCTCTTCAATACCCTTTTTATCGAGTTGTGTCTGTTTCCTTTCCGTTCGTAATTGTCGCAACTTCAATCGTGCCTGTTTTTCTTTAAGGTCAAGATAATCTTGTACCACTTTCGGTAATATAAATGCTGACGCTTTCTTCGTCTCTACTCGCTTCTCCATCTTATCCGCTATTCTCAACTGTTCTCTCGGTGTTTGAAACGCCGATGTATTCATGCCCATCAATTCCATCACTTTTCGTGCCAGTCCGCTCCTCGCCAATAACTTCGCCTTCATTACTGGAGTCATCTGTGTTTCTCGTATCCGTGTCAGCAGTTTCCTCTCCGCTGCTGTAAATACGGGTGATTTCATCAGTTTCATATATGATCTTTGTGGTGCTTGATCGACTGCCATCACCGCCACTTCTGCTGGTTTCGCAAATTCGCCCCCTGGACTTCTCGGTTGTTCTGCTACCAACTCTTCACGTAATTCAACCCTCGCACTCGCAGGTGCTACGACTTTCAGTTTCGGTTTTCTCTTCTTCGGTGCTGGTGGTGCGGGTGGATCGGCGGGTGGTGGTTGTTCTGCGGGTTCGGGTTCTGGTTCGGGTTCTTTCGGCGGGGTCGCTTTCATCACCCGAGAGGTTCTAAATGGTGTTTCCAACTCTGGTATTTCACCTCGTTCGTCCCGACGCACCTTCGCCCTCGCCCGCTTCGCCTTCGCTGTCGCCTTCTTCTTCGCCTCCCTCGCCTCGATCTGCTGACGCTTCTGCTCCAACTTCGCGTCAAAAATCGCCTTCCACTCTTCAATCGTGTATGTTTTCCCGCCACCTTCCATGCCCCCTCCTTCAAATGCGGCATTATATAACGGGTAAATCGAGTGTGATTTAACCAATTGATCCTTCTCCTTGATCGGGTTATAATAATCCACCCTGCTCGCATTCTTGCGGATTTCCGTATTAGGGGCGTACTGTCCCATGAGAATAAACAAAGGATCGGTATCCAAATAAATACGATGGTTCAATAGGTTTTCTTCCAGGATAAATTTCTTCTCAATACTCGGATTGTATGTCACCGCTTCTTCAATAATCCCCAACTCTAAAAATCTGTCTGCGATGCTTCCTGCGAGTGATGACCCAGTCGCAACATAATAAAACTGCGATGGCGGATAATTCCTCTGAAACCGAATCAACTTCTCCAAATCTTCCTGAAATCGTGTCGTCCATCGCAGATCTTCCCCAATCCCACGACCAATCACCGCCCACGTGTATAAATCTGTCCAAGAATGAACATCTGTCCCACGGATCCCCACCAACATAACATTCTCATCATCTTTTCGGTAAAATCGTAATGATGTATCATCTTTCACCATCTTAAACCCAGGTAATTCCAACGCTTTACCCTGGATATACATACTTCTCGAGAGATTGAACGCATTTTGCCTTCCACTTGCGGCGTCTTCTCCGTAGGCGTCCCAGTCTGGCGTGAATGTCGATCGCCCCGCCTTTGTCATATCACCATCAGGATTGTAAATCAACTTTCCTGCCTTTGCCAACGCAAACTCCACCATACCACCACCTTCCATTTCGCCGTCCTCACCCCCTATCGGCACACAATTCGGCACCGTTCGCTTCCCTTTCTTTTTCATTCCTATCATTTCATACCCCTTCCAGCACGGTTTCGCACCTCCCGCCACTTCCGCCTGCTGTAATAATTCCACCGATCCCTGTGCCTGGCGTGTCTCCTCTTCTTCCTCCACTTCCTCTTCTACGTTCCTGACCTGCTGATCGAATTGATCAATCTGCCACTCTGGAGCACCCTGTTCCCGTAATTGTACGATGAATTCCTCCAGTTGTGCTATTCTCTCCTCCGCAGGTAACGCCGCGAAATCCGCCTGTTCCTCATCAATCGCGTCCTCCCTCCCCACCGCGTCCGCCGCTTGTTTCGCATAATATTCCTGGTCTCGCTTCGCTTTATCCGCCTCCGCAAACATCGTCATATCCTTAAAATCCTGTTTCCCTCGCTCCGCCAAATCCACCAGGCGTTTCTCCACCCTCACTTTCGCCTCACGCATCTTCGCCAGTCTCGCCTGATCTGGTTCGATTCTCACGGGTCGTTCGCCCCTTATTATAGTCTTCCCCTTCTCTTCCTCTGCTATGTCCTTCGTCACCTTCTCCAACGCATTCTTCGCAACCTGCTTGTCTTGTAACAGTTTCGCCTGTTTATACTCAATCAAATCGATTCCCGTAAGTGTCCGTGGATCTATTTTCGCAAACTGCTTCATCTCCCCTTTACTCCACCCAAAATCCTCGAATCCCTCCGCCAGTCCTTTATCTTGCTCGTCCGCCGCAAATTGTCGCAGTTTCGGATACAACTCCTTCGCCCTGTCTTCAGGTATCCACATAAACTTATCGTTCTGGAGTGCTCGTAATGAGTAATCAATATCGTCATCTTTGAATGAATTGACCCCTGCCCATAATTTAATTCCCGCCTCGGCGAGGGTTTTACTGGTCGGTTTCACTATACCAAACAACGGGTTCGGTACTCGGATCATAAACTCCTTCGCTTTCGCCGAATCGTCCCTATGAGCAATCGGTCTATACGATTCCACTTCTGGATCGGTAGTCTCGGTTTTATACAATCCTCGCGGTTTTCGCACGATCAATTTCGGATCGGTTTTATCCCGCACAATCCCCATTTCCGCCTCTTCTTTTTTGATGCGTTTGATTAGTGCCGCTTTCATATCTGCGTTATACTGGTCTTTATTAAACATAAGATTCCACGTGTCGGTCATACTCTTTTTCAAACCCATCGCGGTTTTTGCCAAAGGAGCAACAATATTTTTCATGACCTTCTTTTTACTCTCCTCTTTACCCTCTTCGGAGATGCCGAGCAATCCTTTTTTTTGCTTTTTAGGATCGTCGGATTTTCCATATATCGCATCACCAATTCCATTCTGGATCGCAGTTCGGACGGGTTGTAACGCCGCCGCCGCCGCCGCAACAGCAGAAGGGGGTTCTGGTTTCGCCGCAGGAGCAGCACCCCCACCTAATTCGTCAGCACCCCAATTCTCCGTCGGTTTCTCATAATCCTCCATCTGCTTCTTCCAGTCCTCTTCGCTGATCGGCGTGGTTTTCTTCCGCTGGTTGTGCTTTATTAATCCCGCCCTAACATCGTCCCAAAATCCCTCCCCATACGCATTCTTCTCAAGATCCGCGATCACTTCGTTCTTATCCAGTATAATCTTCGTCAGTTCCTTATTCGTGAAGGGTTTGCCCATTCCGTAATTGTGTGCTACAGCAGGCATGACTTTCAGATTTTTTCCATACGGCATTCTGGTATCATGCGTTAAATCAACGGATAGGTGCGGTAAATCACGCCCATAGGGTTCTCTACTCACCTCCCCCTGATGTTCCAACGCAAAATTACTTCGGTTCATTTATATATGATTCGATCGGTTTGTTTTTATTATTAATTGTATGTAATAATAAAATCATCTATCGATAATTTCGTTCCACGAAATCTCTCGGCATCGCCGTTTCAACGGCAAGAAAATCCTATCTTTTTAGAATCAAACGGACGGATCGTCACGGCAGGTGAAGGACATAAAATCTTCCCTACATTTACCAATCCCGAGAGAATAGGGCGAATAGGGGGTCGAATGACGGGCATTTTTTATTAATACCAGATTTGTCTTTATATTTATTGCCAAAGCACATTAATCGCAAGGTTATTCGCACTATACTTATCGGATTTCCAGTCACCTTTTATGCCCTGTGCCCTCGCGAGATAATTTGCTCGACGTTCCTGATCTCGATGACGAGTGAAATCATCATACCCTATTGCCCCAAAATTAACGATTCGTCCATCGGGCGTCTTCACAGCAAACTTCTTATTCTTCGTTGCCGAGATGAATATATCAGCATCATCAGACCCCTTATATTTCATGAAATTTTTATAAACCCTACACATATCGCTCATTCTTTATATTAAATTCCGACACATTTGTTTATTACAGTTTTTAGTACGACATAACACAGGATTTCGGTAATTGATGGAATCGGAAGTACAGAGTATAAAATAGACCAGAACATTTATGGTTTATTTTATTATATTGCTTTTATATAATCTCTCGGCGATCGTGTTTTCAACTACCGCAAGAGACGCAAACATCGTCCTCACCAAGGCAAGGAATCTTACTATAATCAAACTGGTCGGTAATATCGACTGGATCCGACATACAGGGTGAGCAATCAATAACACCTACAATAATCGGTGCTGGAATCTTATCTTTCACCTGTGTTTTAACCTTATCCAATCTCTCGGTTAGATCCTGGATCTTCTTGAATTGATCCATCACCAACGCGGATAATCTCTCGTTCTCTCTCACGACATACGTCGTATGCTCCGAAAACTTCGCGGTCAGTTCCTCCTCCTGTGCGACAAGAATATCAGTCAGTTCCTTAATGGTGATCGTTTTAGGCATGGTAAAGATATAGATAATGTGCGGAAATTCCCTTTAAACGTTATTCATCGTCCTCGCCATCGTCCCACCAGTCTTTATCGGTGTTTTCGGTTTCGACAATCGGGGCACAGCAGTAATGCTCTGGTTTATAGACGGGTTTGACGATTTCAGGGAACGCCCAGTACTGTATTTTATGAGGGTGCTCCATTTTATAATGGTATAACCTTATATTTATATTAAAATATGAGATATAGATATATATAACAATCTAACATTATGTATATAACACAGTCTAACCTATGGTTAGGGTCATTTTTCATCTAAATTAAAGGCGACCGTATGGTCGGAACAACCAATCGTTTTCAACTCCCTTTTCTCCTGGAATCGGAGGGTTTGGCGGACTCGATCCCAAAATAACACTCTAACATATTGTTATGCTGATTATAAATGACTTAAAGCGATAGTGCTCATTATCTATATAATTACCTACCATGCCCTATATTTATTGGATTGACGGAGAACCTACTATGATGAATGATGAACCCCCCGCACCATCGCCAGTCACACCCTCGGAGGAACCTATAAGAATGGAAATCCGAGAGATTGAACCAGAACAGGAAGTCAAACCAGAATGGTCTATCGGAATACCGAATGATAAAATTGAGATCATAAGGGATTTTGTGTTACAAAAACTGGAGGACGCCCCTAAAGTCCGATGCCATACCTACGATATTTATGCGGTTTTCGATAAATGGATCACGGAGAATAAGGTGGGGTGGGGTGACGATAATCATTTTTTATGGTCATATATGGAGAAACACTACACGAAAAAGGGCATGTTTTATATCGGTTGTAAGTTAAATACGGAAGATGACGAGCGATTGAAGAAGGAGAAAATGATGAAACTGGGACGAATGAAGACTGTGGTGCCCGTGCGAGGATTGCTGGAGTCTGATGAAGAACCTGCTGAACCTGAAGCGTTGAACGAACTTAAAGATATCATCACGTCTGGCGGTAAAACGATCCACCGCCACCCTGATTATTTATGTTATGGAGGCGATCTTGAAACTGGTGAGATTTTTCGATTATATTACAATCAACCTGGTAAAATCGTATCATCGTCAGTCGATAAAGGGGTTGTTTTATCGCTGGGAAAAGAAGGCGGTAGAAGGAAACAGCAGTACATTTCAACGCAAAAGTTTATCGCGGAATGCGGAAAACTGAAAAGAGAGACGAAGAATCATACAAAACTGAAGATCAATACCGACTGCGACGTCTATAAAAATAGACCCAAAATTGAATTTTATCCGCTGGGTTGTTTATCGTATGAGTATGATGGAACCCCTCCTGCTGATATTACAAAACCGTTGAGTGTGAGAGAATTGATGGATAAATGCTCATTTAAAAGGCAGATCGACGATTATATGGCGGAAATGAAGTCGCAATATAAAGCAGAACTGAAGAAGAAAGATGACGAGATTCGGAAATTACAGGAAAAAGTGAATCTACTTGAAACGCAAAACGGCAAACTAAATAAACCACTCAACGCAGGGGCACTACAATTACAGCAACTCCTTATGACGCGGGTAGATGGTGGTGAAACAATAATAGATATGTTACATTATTGTTATAGAGATATCGTAAGGGACTATCCTAAAGAAGACGACTACGACGAGATCAGCGAAAGCGATGACGACGCCGAAAATCTTATCTTCGGTCAAATGTCACCTCGGGGACTGCCTTACGATAATGAGCACATTACCAGATAAGTCTATTGATCTTTTTTTGGCAGATTTACCTTATGGTGTTTTGAACAACGAAAAAGGTGCCAAACCGACGGGACGGAAAACGCATGGAAAATGTAACGAAGGGTGTGCGTGGGACGTGAAAATCGACCTCGTTGCGTTTTGGACGCAGGTGAAGCGACTGTGTCGTAATGAATACACACCTGTCATTATGTTTTGTAATGCCCGTTTTGGTGTTGAATTGGTGAATTCGAACCCCGACTGGTTTCGATATGATTTGATTTTAAACAAAGAGGTTGGCGTGGGGTTTCTGTCAGCGGGAAAAATGCCGATGCGATCGCATGAACTAATTTATGTTTTTGCCGAGAAATCCGCATTCTATAAACGTATCGATGAATATCGTGAGGGTATGCCTGCGAAGTATCGCAAACCGTCAAACCCGCGAAAAAATAACCTGCTGGGTCATACTGAAGGAATAGAGCAACCAGATTATACTCAAGAAGCGAATTATCGATGCCCCCTGTCGATAATCCACGACCGCCTGGTGAAGAAGAAACCGCACCCGACCGCAAAATCAATACCGTTGTACCGTTGGTTAATTGAACGTTATTCGAATGAAGGGGGTATGGTGCTGGATCCGACCGCGGGGTCATTCTCCAGCGGGAGGGCGTGTATGGAATTGAATCGTAGTTACATCGGGATCGAGTTGAATGAGGTATTCTATAATGCTAATAAAATAGAAAATTGAAATGAAATGAAATGATATGTATTGTATAACACACATCATTTTCTGAAGGAATGCCTTATTTCAAGTGCGTCGATGAAGATCTGCCAAAAAACCTCGTGAATGAAATCAAGGAAACCTTCGTATTTCGTGAGGGAGATGTATATAACAAAAAAACAGGACGACAATTGAAGAGGTATGTAAGGTCGGGAGTGCCCACCTATCTCCTGCTCCTCCATGACCTCGATAAACTCGGTTCCGTCCTTTACTTCAAACTAAAAGGTCGTGTTATAGATTACCCCTGGGCGAAGGAGAATCTTCAAAACCCTAATCCTCAATAAATCTTCGACCACCCCCCATTTCTCGTGGATAGTTCTCTATCATAAACTTCTTGACGGCACGTGCGGCGACCTGCTCATCATCAAACGACCCGAGGTTATGACTGAATGACTCGCGTGGATTATTATTGACGGTTGTTGTTATGACCACACCCCACCTCTCCAGTCCTTTCGACCAACGAACAGACCAGTACTTGGTATTGTTTTTCATGTTATTCGCATTTACGCGTTGATTACACCACCGAAGATTTCTGTAGTTGTTATTGAACTTATTGCCGTCAATATGATCGACGATCTTATAACGCGGGTTTGAGTTAGAAATAAAAACCATCGCCACGAGTCGATGAACGAGCATTAGACTTTCGGGACGGGGTGTTTCTCTGGTAGGTTTGCGTCCATAACCCGAGTTAGGACGGACGAGATTGCCTGACGCGTCGGTTGCCCGATTGAGACTGACGCACATATATCCACTCGAAGGGGAGTAATAATGTTTGAGTTTTTTATTGAATTTTAGGTTTAAAACTTCACCGTAACGATTAATAGCATAATTGTCTTTTGCGACTCCGAATCTCTCGTCAATCGTAACCCAAGACTTCATAAAATCCGCCTCCTGTTTCGAGACGATATCAATCACATTTCCAGCGACGTCTGTTGCGACGTTATTCACCTTGAAAAAGGCGTTGATGAGAGATTGTGTAATCATCGTGGATAATGGATAATGGTTTATATTATCCATAGTAATTATTCTTTTAAGTCGTATTATCCGCTTTTTCGCGTTCTTTACCAAACCGTCCAACCGCAACAAACGCAGGTTCTTTTCGGTGATGTTCCACGGGGGGTGGAGGGTACGGACGAGGGGGTGGAGGGTGGAGTGGGGGAGGCGGAGGAGTCTTCTCTGTAGAGGAATTGCTTTTTTTTAGTTTCGTTGATATTGTAAGTCATGATTTTAAGTGCGTAGATCATATAAATCTCTCGTCATATCGTTTTATTTCGGTTTTGTTTTCAATTTTTTCCACTCTAAACTATGTTGTTCGTCGATGTCAGTCCATTTACCAGAATGGCGGAGGTGTTTTTCCGATGTGAAATGACGGCGTAAAATGCCAGTTGTGAGGCGAATAAACGCACCGCATTCGCAGGTTTTTATGTGGTTTTTTGAGAGGCAGGAGGTATATTGACTCACGAGGGGTTCGATCCATTCTTTATGACGGTCATATCGTTCATTTTTCATAATTAGGTCTGGTTTAGAGGTGCCATAGGGGCAAAAAACAGGGTCGTACGTCATTATATAAACATAATTTCAGTATTCTTTTTATTATAGAAATGGCGGGAAAAGCACCCGAATATGATGATAACCTGGAGAATCTGCTAAAATGCGAGGCGGAGAAGGCGGAGTCCTTGTCGATTTTACACCGAATGTCGCATGAAAAATATGCGTTTGCGTCGAATCTAATTAATATTCCTGTTATTGTGTTGAGTTCTATTATCGGTTTTACTACTGGGATTAAAATCGATTATGATGATATAAATATAGTGCTGGGGATTGCGTCGGTGTTTGTTGGGGTGATAAAATCTCTCGACTCTTATTTTCAATTGGCACAAAGATCGGAGCGTCATCGACTCGTGTCGTTACAATACGGGCAATTATGTCGAAAATTGTCTGTTGAACTCGCTCTTGAACGAGATGTCCGAGAGAATGCGAAGGATATGCTGACGATGATTAGAACGGATATAAAGAATCTGGAGGAGATTGCTCCGATCATCGAAGATGATATTATAGATAAATATAAGGTAAAATACCCGAAGGTTGATGGTGAAAACATCAAACGACCCGCACTTACGAATGGACTGACGGAGGTGGTGATAAACAAACCAGAGAATTTTATTGTAAAGGCGGATTTGGTTACGAGGTCTCGAAGGCAATCAAAGGACGCCCCTCGTAATAATGAAATCGTTGATATTCCGCTTGACGAAATCGGGGTGATGTAAGTCGCAGAGTTAGTGTTTTACATATATGTTTTGCTGTGTGGATACGGAGTGACCCATGCCTTCGGCAATCGTGTTTGATTTTTCCTGATTTTCAAGGAGCATTTCGGTAGCAAAAATAGTACGAAGCATACAGCACCCGATCTTTTTGGGTCGAAACACCTTATTAAGACACCGAGTAATTCCGTTGCTGCTGTTAAACGCGGTTCCGCATCGGTAGAGTAAGAATGGGATAGTTTTACCCTTTTTTAAATCGACCCCGATAGATGGGATATCCTCCTTCCGAGAGAATATATAGAAGTAAATGATATCTAAAATTTCATCTGGGATTGCGACTTCCTGACAACCGTAATTGCCTACTGTTTTATATTTGTTGAAGATAAAGATCTTATCATCGAGAATGAGGTAATTTTGTTCTTCGTCCAGCACTTCGGGGCGTTTTTGACATACAATCATATAGAGATAATCCGCATTTCTGCGAGGCAATAATTTTACATAGAGGGTGAGGATAACAAAGTGAAGGAGAAAATGGTATTCGTAATCATGTGTAATAACCGACTTTTCTTTTAGGGTATCATATTGTTCTTTCATTTCGTCCCATTTATCAATAACGTCATTCCATTCAATCCAGTTTTCTTTTTGTGTTGGTGATTTGAGGTTGGCGATTTCCTTATGTTTTTGTGCGATCCGCATCATTTTCTTATGATAATGACATATAACACCGCCCGTTTCGCCGTCGGTGTATTCTTCAGTTCCATCGTCATTCTTCTTTAAGTAGGTGAGTTTGAGTGCGGCGTGGATCGAGGTATAATACACGCGACGGGTGTTAGGTTTTAGATGTGCGAGTTTTTCTTCAATCCACTCCACGTTAAGAAATGATGAGAGATCGTGAAGTGGTTTTCCAGCGAGGTTTTCAATAACTCGAAGGTAGGTTAGTCGAGAGCAGTTGGATAGTCCATGCTCGGTCATTTTTGCTTCAAGTTGCTCCATAAATGGAGTGATCGTATATTGTTTAGGTGGCATAATATACAATAATAATGTAATTGTATATTAACAGTTTTTCCATTTAAACCATTATCCACATCATTACCGATAACTTAATAGAAACCAGGTTTAGGGACGTAGAGACGGAAACCGACGGTGGCGGTAGATGTAGCGAGGAGAGAACCATCGGCGGCAATAGCAGAAATGGTGAGGGTATTGGTTTGAGCAGGGGCGGCACCAGCGATCACGAGACGACCGACATAACCAGCACCAGAGTTGGCGGCAAGAGCACCAGCGACGGCGGCACCGACAGCGGAACCCTGCCACCCTTCAAAAACACAGGCGGCATTACGAGCGGCGGGAATGGTATTGGTGGCATCATTACCGAGAATGGAGGCAATATTAAGTGTTGCTGTGCCAGCGACGAGGGTAACGGAACCAAAGAGAACATCAAACGCAGAAGTAGCACACAGACCAGAATATTCGCAGGCACCTAATGCGATACCTGGTGCGGCACCTGCCGATTTTGCGGCGGGAAGGGAACAAGGGACAAGAGCGTTGAGCGACATTCGGTATGTTTTATGAATATAGTTACAATTTTGTTTTTATATATAATTTCGTTCCGATACGGAATAAAAACAAAATCGAATGATATGTATAACACCGAAAAATGAACCCGATGCCGAATGAAGGTGTATTTGGATCCGCACAGAACAAACCGAAATTGCGTCAGATTATGACTGAACCGATGAGTGATGCGGATTTAGAGGTATATTTGCCATCGGCGAAGATCCTTATGTTTCGCGAACTGAAAAACTACCCGACGATCCAGTCAATTCTTCGCAAACCGCGAGATTATTTTATCATGCTATACGAGCATACTCCGCAAAATGGTCACTGGGTGGCGGTGATGAGGTATGAATCGACTATCGAGTTTTTCTGCCCCTATGGGTCATCACCGTACTCACCAGATTCGCCTTTGGAATGGAATTCGCCAGAGCAGAACCAGGTGGTAGATGCGACGCATAATTACCTCGAAGACCTGTTGAATAATGCGAAGACGCAGGGGTGGAATGTGATATATAACAAGATGGATTTTCAAGAGAAGCGAAATAATATTAATACGTGTGGAGCGTTTTGTGTGTGGCGGGTATTGTGCCTGATGGAGGACGATATGAAATTGCCAGAGTTTCAATCGGCGATGAAGAAAATACATACTCAAACAGGTATGAGTTATGATGAGATTGTGAGCGATGCGATCGAGATTCGTGAGTAGGATTAGGTGGTTGAGTATTGTAACTCAAAAGTAGTAGTATTGTAAAATACCCGCCCAACCCCTATACCGAGTGCCACACCGCGGATAGGATTAATAAAACAACCCGCGACGGAGGAGTTGAGAGCAACACCACTCGCATTTAAACATATAGACCCTGCGGTTTGTGAAGTTTCACCCGCCCCTCTTCCAATTGCTATTGCGTTTGCTCCCTGATTCGTGCTTCCAGCAACTGTCCCGATTGCGACTGCGTATGCTCCCTGACCCGACCCACCTGCTCCAGTCCCAACCGCAGTTGCCGAGTTGCCCTGATTAGCATTCCCCGCACCATATCCAACCGCCGTTGCCCCCGCTGCTTGATTAGTTTGACCCGCAGTCCCCCCAATCGCGATTGTTGATGCCGCTTGATTAGTTTGACCCGCCGCAAAACCGATTGCGACCGCCGCCGCCCCTTGAGACCCGTTTCCCGCAAAATTTCCAACCGCAACCCCCCCCGCCGCTTGTGCGACTCCAGCACTTTTACCAATCGATACTGTATCCTGTGTTAATTTTAAAGTATCGACTACACTAAAATTACCGTTTGATGGATTAATGCTTGTGGTTGTGGTGGCGATATCAGCGAGAAGTGGTTGAACACCAGATCCAGCAACGAATACTGGATAAAACGGGGCGTTTGCGTTTGTATCGGTGATGGTCGGAGTGCCACCATCATTAATCCACGATGTCCCAGTCCCCGCCCCCAAACTGCTTAAAACCTGACCTGCGATTCCAGACCCACCAGCAGTATCTAAAATACGTTGCGGTTGAAAAGCACCTTGAGTCGATACAGTTCCACTAACGCAATTCAGTTGTATTCCACCGCCACCGCTGACCCCTGGCACGGAGTTTTGTATAATTAATGCCCCTGGATCTTGTCTATTAATTCCTTGATGACCATAAAGCGTAGGGATTATTCCATTTCCGCCCATTTCTATAACAGCGGCATTATCAGTCAGGGTAATAACAGAAGTCGTTCCAGTTATGTTTTGAGTACCGAGTGCGAGGGTAGAGGTTAGGGGTGATTTAAGATTGACGACGGGTGATGGTGTGGTTCCAGTTATGTCGATATTATTTCCAGCAACAACAGCGACGACGGTTCCGTTACCCGCGATTGTATCAACGTAGAGTCGATTACAGAGATCGTTTGCGGCGACTGGTGCGATTGCGGTTTGAGGGCATGACCCGTCAAAGGAGTTTGATCCAGTATAGTTATTACTACCCGACATTACCTCGGCGTAACCATTATTAGGAATACTTGCCATTTTACTATAGAATATGGTAAGTATATGTTTTTATTATTAATCTCTCGGCGTTTATTAACTAAAAGCACCGACCCCAGCACCGATAATAGACCAATAAGAATTATCTTCGTCGCCTATAAATTGTTGTGATACGTTCCTCGTTGTGATTGTGTAATTAGCGTAAGAAGTTCCGTCATATATGAAAGTTCCAGTAAAGATACAAGAATGCGGAAGTGTCGCGTGCTGGCGAACATATCCATAACTATCATAAATCACTTTCCAAGAACCACTATAATTAACACCTGTTAATGTCACGCTTCCTCCAGGATTTCCCAAAGAAGTCCATACTTGATAAGAAGCACTTTTATAAAAAGCAGAAGCACCAGGATTATAGACCCCAATCTCTCCGCTGTAGTATGCTTGTTTATACTCAACAGGATTAGTCATACTTAATGTCGTATCGTTCCAATTAGCAGGATTAGCAGGTTCTATATATGTATTGTAGTTCTGTCCCGTTCCCGCTATTTGCGTGAAGTTTCCAGCAACGAATAGTTGTGAGTAAGGAGTAGATTTGATTACTCTAACACCAGCATTAAAATTATTACTCGCAACAGAAAACCAGGTCGCCAAACCATTATCATAATAAGAACAATATTGATACCCAGAAGGGAGACCACTAACATTAACGTTGCTGAAATCGCCACCGACAAAGGTGTAGTTTAGAAAACTCTCGTGGTGTATCGCAAACACCTTCGCATCAACTCCACCAGCAAACTCGGTATATATTTGACTTCCACCCCCCGCATAAGGAGACATGATTTTTGCTATATAATTACAGGTAGAAGCGTTAGAGAATTTATCAAAATTACCACCATAAACAATATCACTATTTACATCTGTTATACAATAAACTTCTGTGCCTGGAAACGAACCAAAAATACTACCCGCCGAGTCAAAAGTAGGGTCGCATAAAAAAGAACTATTTATCCTTGTAATACCGAATTGTGGTGTCGCATTTATTCCATTAGCATCTTGAACGGAACTAAATAACCCGCCAATCCACATAAATCCGCCCTGATTATAAAAACAGTTTATAGTTCCAGCACCACCGCTATTCGTCAGTTGTAATGTGGCGACGACCGTTCCTCCGCTGTTTATTACTTGTATATTTCCGCTTCCTTGTTCCGCATACCAATAATTTCCACCACCATCTATAGTAAAAGCAGAATACCCGCTATATACATTATTGCCGTAATTGCTCCAAGTGCTCGTATTCGTCAAACCTAAATTAGTAAGGGTTAGACGCTGATAATCCACCTGCGGAAGAGGGACACTAACAGTATTAAGATTTTGATTTGTTATTACTGTATCAGGATAGTATTTTGTATTTGAGAGAGATGTTGTTAATGTCGTTCCAACATTTGCCGATTGCTGTATTTGAATGCCGTCCGCCACCGAAGCATTTCCAATAAGAGATAATGGAGCAAAATTAGATCCAATTGTTAATGCGGTTGCCCCTACTGATTTGAGGATAGAGGTAGGTGTTATTGCGACTTTATTAGCGGCGGTTTCAATACTAATACTCGTATTGAAGAGGTTTGCCTTCGTCGTAGGTGTTGCTTGAACTGATGAAGTAAAACCGAGATTGCCGTTCATGTTTGCTTGATTTGTTCCGCTTGATAGGGTGATATTATTTGTTGATCCAGTAATGTTTTGAGTGCCGCATGCGAGCGTGGCGGTAAGAGGTGATAATAGACCAACAATAGGAGCAGTAGAAGTTCCAGTAATGCCGATATTGTTTCCAGCAGTTATAGAGGAGACGCCGTTTGCCCCCCATAATACTTGACCGCCTGTTCCTGCGGTTAGGACTTGACCCGATGTGCCGACACTTGATGCTCGATCACGGAGAGATTGAGTGCCGCAATTCAGTTCAGCGGTGAGTGGTGATAATAGACCTACAATAGGAGCAGTAGAAGTTCCAGTAACGCCGATATTGGTTCCAGCAGTTATAGAGGAGACGCCGTTTGCCCCCCATAATACTTGACCGCCTGTTCCTGCGGTTAGGACTTGACCCGATGTGCCGACACTTGAGGCACTATCGCGGAGAGATTGAGTACCGCAATTCAGTTCAGCGGTGAGGGGGGAGGAAAGATTTACTGTAGGGGTGGCGAGGGCACCACTTATGGTGATATTAACACCACCGCTGACGCTACTGACCGCACCACCGCCACCGCCACCAGAGACGACCCCCCATTTTAGACCTTGAGGTGCGACTGGATCAGCGAGAAGACAGACATCACCGACAATAGAGATGACACCAGTTCCATAAGAAAGGGCATAACCCGTCAATTGCCCACAATATTCAGGGGGGGCATAACCGCCACCGATTGGTGCGTTAAAATTACAATTGAAGGGGGGGGAGGGTGCGATGAGGTCGATGACTGTGTTAGGGATTTGAGAGGTTGCTGAATTGTAAAAACACCCTCCATTTGTTCCGCTCCAAGTTAGGGGTGTCGTAGTGGCAACAAACGGTATAATGACGGGAAGTGCTTGTATGCTACTGTCGGGTCTTTGAACACCAGTCCCTAAAAGGCGAAACAAGAAATTACCAGCACCCGCCGCACTTTGACCAACATTACAAGTGCCGCTGGTAATCATACTGAAAGGTGGTATAGTGGCGGTGGGGGGGGTACAGACAGTAGGGTTGAAGGGGAATGTTTGACCAGTATTAATAGCACCAGCAACATAAGAGTTGTCTGGTAGTGTTGTTGTCAGCAAAACAGCAGAGGTGTAAGGGGTGAATGCGAGTGCGGTGATGGTGATTGTGACTGTGGTGCCGACGATGGAGGTGATTGTGCCTGTGATTTCGTCGGTGCCGCTATAAGTGATTTTGATAGAGGTGCCGTTGATGAGTGATGTTGCGACGGTGGTGGTAAATGCTCGAGATTGTGCGACTGCGAGGGAATTCCAGTCATAAACAGTAGTCGTTAATAGTGCGGTTTCATAGGGATTTTGTGCGAATATTGCGGCGGCGGTGCCATCACCAGCAATCAGCGACCCTTTTTCGGTGAGGAGATTAATAATGCCACCACCACCAGCGGTATCAACATAGAGTTTATTACAGAGATCATTATTTACAACGGGGGGGATTGCGGTTTGAGGGCATGACCCGTCGAATGAATTTGACCCAGAGTAATTATTAGTGCCTGCCATAACCTCGGCGTAACCATTAGACGGAATACTTGCCATTTTACTATATAGTATGGTGAGTATTTGTTTTTATTATTAATTCGATATGAATGAAAAAAAGTGCTTACCTTCACTCTTTTTCTTACCTGATTAATTTTCGTCGTCGCTTTCTTCGTCTTCGCTTTCTTCGTCTTCGCTTTCTTCGTCTTCGAGCAGCAGTACAGCATCAGCAGCACGAGCAGCAAGGTACTTCACCCTCTCTTTGAGTTGCGTGTTCTCCTTCATCAAGAAGGCAATTACCTCGTTTGCTTGCTTGTATTGTGTTGCGATTTCCACAATTTTCGCTTCCATCATCTCCCTCATCGCCGTCGCAAGCACTTCATTCGCTTTGTCTTCATCTTCTTCTGCGTCAAACTTTTCTTGAAGTTCGGTGATCGTCCTCATCGCCGCCGCCCCCGCCTCCGCTGGAAGTCCTAATCTTACCGTCAGTTCCTCGACTGTCTTCTTCACCTCTGCGAAGGTGTCTTCTTCTTCGTCTTCGACGTCGTTGATCTCCGACCAGTTCTCTATCTGGTCTTCGCAGCAGTCGGCACAGAGGGGCATACCGACGTCTTTGGCGTAGTCGCCGACCTCCGCCCAGCACACTTCGCTTGGATCGTTGAATTCAGTTTGGCATCTGTCACACTCGTACTTACCTTCGTCATTTTTAGGGGCGGTGATGAAGTCGAAGTTGGTTTTGGTTGTCATTTGGATCGTATTGTCTGATTAGAGGCACTACATACTCCATATTGTAGAAATATCATTTCAATTTTTTTGGATTCCTATGTTTTTGGACGGATCATGAATTTTCTTATATTTGTATAATTTTTGATGTAGGTGAATTGACCTGTGACCAATCTTGGTATTCTGCCTGTGTCATTTCATCATTTTCGGGGTAGGTATCGAGGTCTTGACCTTGCCAGTAACGCATGACCCCTGCTGCTTCTTCTTCTTCGGTTCTCGTTTCGTCATAACAGGCGAAGCAGTAATGTTCTTCGAGGAGTTCTTCGCATTTTTGGCAGAAGTGTAAATTGCTGGACGCCTGTTCTAAAATATCATATTTGACCTGTTGATCGATTGCGTGTGTGCGTGCGGTGCGGAGTAACTCCTCCAGTTCTTCGACTCGACGGGTGAGTTGGTTGATTTTGCCTTGAGCGATTGATAGATCGTCCATAATTATAGGTTGTATATGTATATGCCGAGAGATTTTATGTTTGTTTCAATTTTATTGAAAAAAAAGGACTTCAACTGTCCTGTGATGTACTTACTCGAATCTTTCGGCGTCGATCATTTCTTGCGTGACTGTCTTGATACAAACCGAGTTGAGACCACCCCATTCTTCGCCGAGGCACCTTGCGTTTCCGAAAACATCACCGAAATCCATATCATCGGGAATGGTGAGGTCTTCGGGGAGACGCCAGACTCTCACGTGTCCGCAGTTGGCACCCCAGTAGAGATTGTCGGTTTTGAAATCATCTTGATCCACGAGGTATTCTTCTTCATCGTGAGAAGGTTTGCTGGCAACGAGGTCTTTGATGGAGGTCGTTCGGAGTTTTTCAATTTCATTTTCTTTGGCGATCATATCGTCGCGGTATTTGGTGGCGGCGGAGCAGATGTCTTGGCAGCGTCCTTGGATTTCTTCGCCGAGTCGGGTTTTGAGGTCTTGGAGAGTTTCGGCGGATATTTGTAGTGATCTTGAGATCATTTTGTTTTCATTTTTCAAGAGTTGGATTTCTTGTTGTTGAGCGAAGAACTTTTCGGCGATACACCTGAAAGAACTTTTGCTTTCGTCCTGCCCGAAACCGCACGAGTTCGCGAGTGCTCCGTATTCGATTTGTTCGCCGAGATTATTGAAAGGATTGAATGAGAGTGTCGTCATTTGAGTCTGGTGGATTCATGTCATCTGGGTATAATGGGAAAATGGATTTCAATTTTTTTGGATTTCTATGGATTTTGACGGATCATAAATCTTCTCACAATCTAACCTAAAATTAGAAAGACTAAAATGAAAATAAATC
>Ga0114977_10000755_pt1 | contig 21416 bp, 9 predicted proteins | sample S_130805_MF_Meta_FD_87026 | JGI IMG/M metagenome (GOLD analysis project Ga0114977, IMG submission 87026) | Freshwater microbial communities from Lake Simoncouche, Canada to study carbon cycling - S_130805_MF_MetaG | ecosystem: Environmental > Aquatic > Freshwater > Lake | place: Lake...
AGAACCAGATGTTCCACTTGAACCTGAAGTGCCAGAAGATCCTGAAGTGCCAGAAGATCCTGAAGTACCAGAAGATCCACTGGTTCCATTAGTGCCAGAACTACCGCTTGTTCCACTTGAACCAGAAGTGCCTGAAGAACCAGATGTTCCACTTGAACCTGAAGTGCCAGAAGATCCTGAAGTGCCAGAAGTGCCAGAAGATCCTGAAGTACCAGAAGATCCACTGGTTCCATTAGTGCCAGAACTACCGCTTGTTCCACTTGAACCTGAAGTACCTGAAGAACCAGATGTTCCACTTGATCCTGAAGTCCCAGAAGATCCTGAAGTGCCAGAAGATCCGCTAGTTCCATTAACGCCAGAAGATCCACTTGTTCCAGCTACTCCTTCTGTTCTTACTATTATAATTCTACTTGCAGGATAATTAGCTTGACTATTTATATTTTGAGAAGCCGTATCGTTATGAAAAACATAAACTTGAATATAATCATTATGCGCTAATACTATATTAGAGCTAAAATGATTTACCGGATAATCATTATTAGCTGGAATACTATTATAAGAATATCTACCTTGAGAAGAGTATATGTTTCCATTTTTAACTATAAAAACACTTCTGCTTGTTCCAGACGTCCCGCTTGATTGCCAACCAATATAACCTGCCACATTAATTACTATTGAGTTTCCAGAAGTATTTGTAAATTTATTAGTACCATCGAACGTCACTCCTATAGCTCCTTGAGTATTTGCCGTATCTAATGTACTCCAAGTGACCAATGTATTAGAAGATACGGCTATACTTTGTGTACTATTGTTATAATAAGCTAACGACGAAGATATTACTGGATCACCACTTGTTCCAGAAGTACCAGAAGTTCCACTTTGAGGCTCAATCAAAACACCACGAAAAGTCAATACATTTGCAGTTGTAGTTGATAACGCAAATAAAACCGGCTTTGAAACTTCTCCAAAGTTACTTGGTTCTGTAGTTGTTACCGTTCCAGGAGTAGCTTCTGATAAAAAATATATTTCACCAGCAATCAAACCCGACAAACCATTTATTAATCCATCTATTACTACTTTAAAAGTATTTGTAGTTGCCGACTTAACAACACCCAATACTTCTGCATTTGCGGCGCTATCTGCTCGCGCTTTAAAATAATTTGCTCCATTATATCCAATAACATCACCAGCAACAAAACCATGAGAATTAACAGTAAACTCTTCAATTAAAGAAGTGCCGCTCCCTGTATCTAATTGTTTTTTTACAATGTTATCTTCAACTACTAATTTATATAAATTTTCTGAAGTTGTTGTTGTCGGTAATTCAGTAAATACTAAATTATTACTACCACTATAATATAACGTACCTGTTGTTAAACTATCCGAATCAGAGAAGACCGGCAAATAGCCACTAACACCAGATCCATCAATTACTTTTTTGCCACTTAACGGACTAAGATTTATTATATTATTTACGTATCCAGAAGATATATAAAAAAGATCAGAAAATTCTGAGACCACTTCATCACTATTTATTGCGCGAACTTTAACAAAATAATTGTTTTGTTCGTTTACGGGAAAAATAAAACTTGGATCAATAGGCGAATAAGTAAAATCAGCAAAACCAGTTATTCTTTTTGCCATGCAAATACCAGTATTATAGTCACCCAAATAAGTTAATCCTGTATTATTTAAAGATGTATTAGTTAAATATCTTGAATCAGAATATGTTCCTGTATAAATTGTACCAGTATAATGTCCTCCAGAAGGTAAAAAATTAAACTTATTATCGCCAGTGTAATTATAACATAAAAAGACTTCGTTATTATTAGAGCTACCAGATGGAATTCTTATTTCTGATATGTATTTTAATCCACCTGTGTATTGTGGAAAAAAACCACTAGGAAAAGAACCAAAATCATCTACATAAATAGTATGATCTTCCCATTTTATTCCTGAATATCCATAATTAGAAAATATCGAACCAGTAAAAAGTATACCAGTTCCTGTTCCCGGCACAGTACTTAATATATTTTCTACTGTTCTATTGTTTAAAAAGTAATCGTATTTAGTTTTGTTTTTTCCACTTTCTTCGACTAATACATGAAAATTACAATCTTCTGATGCCGAAACGGAATCCCATTTTATAAATGCATTTAAATTTAAATCTTTAGATGTGTTATTGAAATCATAATAAACATATCCAGTAACCCCATTAATTTTATATGGCAATGCAGATTGATTATAAGAAGGTGGCTTTATTCCAGATGATGTTATTAATTGACCTGTACTAAAATAATTCGATGGCAAAAAATGAACATAATAAGGAGTTTTAACATAATTATTGACAAGCGAATCAGATCCTCTATTGTTTATCGACCTCTCTGTTACAAATATATTGTCAAAAGAAGGATAAAAATATTTATTTGTATATAAATAATTACCACTTGCGGCTGTAAAATCATAATCTTTAGTTACAAAAAGATCAAGTTCTTTTATTGATTTAGGATCTGATAAGTTTAAATTTATAGATATGTCAGTATCAAAATAAATAGAAGATATAGATAGACTTGAATTAGTAAAATTTACTAAAGAAACTCCTGTATTATAAAAACCACTATTATAAAATCCGCTATTACTAACGCAAACCACATCTATAAAAAATTGATTTAATCCCGATAAATTATTTTCTCCAGTTAATAAAGTAAAAACTTCTGAAATTTGTTCACTAGTTTTTGAATATTGTGTTGTATATAAAACTTCAGGATCTTGATATAGAAAATTTCTATTTTTATCGTAATAATTTATTAAAAACCCTGAAAAACCAGCATCAACAATAAAACCTGATAATAAATTTTTTGTTATCGGCCTTTCTACCTGCCAAGATAAATCTATAGAATCTTGTCTTATAGAACCACTTATAAAATCAACAGACCCATCCAACCCAAAGCTTTGCGCCGATATTGATTTGTCGGAACTAGACAAAGCGTTATCGAAGTTAAAATATAAATTTTTAACTACAAAAGGGTCGTTATAATTTACCTCAAGATTTTGTAAAAACGCCATATATTTAATTACACGTTAATAATTTTATAATTTAAATCAAAAGCATAAAGATCAATTGATGTTTTTGCTGATATATTTCCAGCGAAAGATTCACCAAGAAAAACTTTAACTTTACGAGCGTCTTCCTTTAACAAATTAAAATTTAATGATTTTCCATTTCTATTTATAATACACATTATACCAAATACATTATTTACGCCTCTTTGATTTATTAAATCAGTAAACATTGAAATAAAATCAACAGTTAAAGCTTCATACTGAGCGCTAAAAAAATTGTCATTTAATATTTCCTGTTCTATTAGAAAACTATAGTCATAGCTTGAGTTTGAAGCGCTTGTGTAATTAACAGATTCAATTTTAGTGTAGCCACTTATCTGAGTATCAGTAAATAACTCGCTCACAATACTAGAGGTCGAAAAAACAATTTCTTTCGGTTTGTTTTGAGCTTGATCTACATATTCATTTTTTTCTATTATGTCAAATTTTTCTTCTGTATACTTCATTGCTGATATAGTATATTCATTTGCTGAAACTTCATTTATACTAATAATTTTATACAAATCAGAAAGCAAATCATTTTCGTTTATATAAATAGAAAAATTAGCTCCTGATCTTAAATTCGAAAACTTGCCATAGATTGCATCAGGATATTTTGAAAAAAGAATGTTTTTAATTGTTTTATTTGGAACGTTCATAGCCACAACACCATGTAATGGTTTTCCTTTGGTTGTAGCAGATACGCTAACTGGACCATAAACTAGAGTTTCATTTCTATAATATCTTACATTTTCTCCATCATATGTAACTCTTAGTAAATCAGCGTCTTTGACGCTCGTATCAGTCACGTTTAAATTAAACGGCAAATTATCTTGTAAGATTGATAAAACAGCCGTAGCTCCATTTCCTATCACTTGAAAAGCATAATTTATGTCACTTTCATCTATTTTTGGATTATTTATTTTTGACAAACCAACGACGCTATTATGATTCCCAGCATCAACAACAGAAAAAGATATTTGACAATTATTAACAAAACTATTATTTGTATAAGCTTTTTTATCAAAAACATTACCCCCTGCAACTGTTCCTGTAAGTTTTAATCCAGAATCTTCAACAATAATTTTATTAACAATGCACCAACTCATATAAGCATTAGAAATTATTTTTAAACGCAAATTGGTATTATCTACTTCAAGAATTGAAAAATCTAATTCAGATGCTACATCATTAATTAAAGAAAATATTTTAATATTTTTTCCAAGACATTCTGCTGAAACTTCTCTATCAATATATATGTAATTATTTTGAAAATCTAAACTTACTATTTTACCAGAAACAGTGTTTGCATTTTTTAAATTATCAGACAGCCTTATTACATTACCTATTTGTAAAACTGTAGCCTCTAAACCGGTTGAAAACCCAACAATTTCTGACTCTAATTTACCAGTAGCCAAGAACCAACGCCCAATTCTTTGCGCTTCAGACCTACTGGTTATACCAAAACTTAAAATATCTTTTTCAACTATTCCATAGCTTTTAATTAAATCTTGATCTTCAACATACACGACTTTATCTTTAAAATTATCGCTTTTATCTAAATAAGGAACTTTTGCTACTGAAAACGAAGTGTTTAAATCAGAAGAAGCGTATGTGAATAAGCCATCTTTCACATTTGAATTCGTAAAAATATAAGTCGGCTTCTGTTTAACATCTGAAGTTAAATTTAAAAGACCATTTTTAAAATAAAATATCCCTCTGAATATTGAGGAAAGATCTGATAATATTTTGAGACCTTCTGTACTACTATTAATTAATAAATTACAAGAAAATCTTGGTTCTAAATAATCATCGTCTTCTGGATGTTTTGCGACACAGTACCCTTTATACACATTCAATGAAGCATCAAATATTTTTAATTTCATTTGATTTTTACTAACAGCTTCGTCTTGTGCAAGAAATAAACCCAAACTAGCATCGCCAATTATATATTTTAAAATGAATAGTTTAATTTCATTTTCAATGTTTTTAGAAGGATCTTGTTTAACATAGTCCATCAATTTTGAAAACAAATTTCCTCTCAAATCGCTTTCTAATATTTTTCTTGGACCAAAATCATTACATAGTTTTATTGTCGCAGTTGTACCGCTTAAAGAAACGGAACAAATAATTTTTTTAAAATTATAATCAACATTTTCATCATATGTATTTTTTAAATCATAAAGGTATAAAATAGATCCAATTGGATATTTTTGTTTTAAATTTTCCAATGTTTCTGTTGCTGCCACAGTAACAGAAATTACATTATAATTTGCTTGACCATATTGAATATTATTATCATAAGTGAATAAATCTGCATCATATTTTGTTCTAGAATTAGTTTTTACCAGTTCATCGCAAAATTTAGACAACGTTAAAAATTGCCATTTATTTAAATCTAATTCATTAATATGTCCCCTACCCATTCCGTATCTACTGTTAATACATAAATCATAAAACACCCAAGCCGGATTATTAGTCCACTTCAAACTAACATTGAAATTTCCCGACCAATTATCAACATATTCCCTAGCCTCACCATCATAATTTTCAGGAACCCTTATTTTTAATAATTTACAATCGTAAGATCTAGTTGGAATTGCGTTAAAATGTTTTGAACTAATTCTTGTAGAAACAGAGCTACAATAAGGATAACTCATGCGATAAGGAACATATTCAACGACAGAATCTAAAGAAAACGTTCTAAAAACATTTGTCTGCGACTGCACTGATTGTCTTAAACTATAAATAGTTATATTCATCTCAGGAAATGGATCTAACTTTAAATCTCCATCGTTTTTATTTAAACTTATAAAAAACGGTAAAATCAAAGGCCCTCCTTTTGCAACGAAAGATGCATTAAAAAATAAATACGAAGTTGTTCTTGCGCTTAAATTTTCCGCTTCAATCATAAAGGTAATAGGAGCCGCTGCTGTGCTACCACCATCTTCAATTGAATATAAAGTATCGATACTTATTGAAAATTGAACTAATGCTGCATATCTATTAAGCACACGATGACTTACTGGAGTACTAAATTGTTTATATTTAACAAAATCTTTTATTTTTTGATCAACGGATGCGTCTTCTAATTTAAAAGGTTGACTAAAGAAGCTTGGTTTAAAAACAGTTGGTTCTGTAAGTGTATTTTTATATGCAATTGCTTTTGGTATATCATATATTCTGTTTTTATATTCAAATAGGCTTGACGGTATAAAACTACCTTTTTTTCTTTCCGTTCCTGTATCAAAACTAATTTGAGTTTGAGCGAAGTTAAATAAATTTGTTCTGTAATCTACAACAGGTATATTATTATAATATATAGAGCTTCCTACGCTAGACAAAGCATCATCTATTTCTAAATAACCCACTGTTTCACCATTTTTATTTGCAAAACCTTCTATTGGTCCTTCGCACAAAAGATCGTCAGAAGAGTAAAACGATTCCGTTTCAAAAACATTACCTTGAGCAGTTTGCGCTTGGTTTTTCAAAAAAACAGATATCTGTTCGTCTAGTTCTATTGTCATTTTAATTATTATTATGGGTTAAGGTTAATCTCAGCCGATAAAGCTCTCGCTTGTTTAGCCACTAGAGACATTGCTTGATTTGAACTTTTGCTTTCCGCATGTATTGTAAAAGATATGTCGTTACTAATTACAATAGAACCTATTTTTAATCTTCCATAACCTATTGGAATACTCACATTTCTTAAAGAAACGTTTTCATAACCCGAAAATAATCTTGAAACCGTTTTTATATCAGTTGGAGATTCAGGAGTTAACAATTTTGTTATTAACATCTGAATTCCAGTAGATATAGCTAATAATATTAATCCAATTATTATTTGTTCAGCGGAACCTAATATCAATGGAACAACTTCAACTTTTGAATTCCTTTTTAAAATTGGAGAATTCAAATATTCTGGAGCCACAATTTTATCATCTACATAAATTATAAAATAACTTATATACTCATTTATATTTCCTAATGTTGATATGAGCTTACCAGTATTAGCTTCAATAGCTTGAAAAACCTCAATAATAGATTTTACATTTAGACTCCAATTTGTTTCAATAAAATTTTCAAAAACACCATGTAATTTTACATTGACCATATAATTAATTACACTTTCTTTCTATCATTTCATCACTATCTATATTATACATAAGCATGTTTATATTATAATATTTTTGATACATAATGTCTAAATCAGAAAAAAAAGGATTAGATAAATGACTATGGAAAAAGTATTTTATTTTATACTTATTTTTAATTTCTAGATAATCTTTTGGGGAAATTAAAAAATAATTCTTTTTATCTAAATGTTTATTTTTTATTGGCATGAAAATCAAATCATCGTCTGACTCCACTATAAATCCACACGTTTCCTCAAATGGATTTTTTTTACAATAATTTTTAATTTCTAACAATAAATTATTTTGAATTATCATAAGGAAATGTTGATGGAAAAGCACCAAATGGCAACTTCCCACCAGGAGTATCTGGATCTGCTAAATAATCTTTAAATCTTAATAAACATCCTCTAAGAGTTTTAGAACATTTATCCTGCTTCCAAATATCAGTATTAAGATCTGGTTGTTTATTTAAAATCTCAGAAGAAATGCAAACATAAAAATTCTTTGGTTTGTTATTTGTATTTAATACAAAATCATCATTCAAATCAGTTGGCACACTAGGTATAAAATCTAAATAAACAAAATCCCCTTGAGAATAAGTTATTGATTTATCCCATCTTCCTTTATACGTTAATTTTTCTAAACCATAATTTTCATTTTGTAAATTATAATTAGAAGTTTTTAGATAATTTTTTAAAAATGTTTTATTATTTTCGTCTGCTACAGGAACCCCGACATCTGCAACATTTCCCCAAACATTAGTAAACCACCACGAACTATTAAGCATTCCATATTTCTTAATATATTTATTGGCGTCATCTATTAAAGGTTGGCTTAATAGATCTGCACCGTCTCTAAAATTAGGGCCTCTATAATCAGGAGTATTTCCATAGTTACACCCACAACAACGATATCCCCACGAACAAGTATCGTTAGTTACTTTTCTTGCAGGTATATTCAAATTCTGAATATCTATTTTAGTTGCTAATTCTAATTCAACAAATTCTTTATTTTCAGATTTTTTCAGATTTATCAAAAATTTATCATAAGCAATATAAGTTTTAAATGATGAAATTCCAAATGGATTTATACCATCACTAAAATTTACAATATCTAAATCTTTAGCAAGAATTTTTTTTCTTATAAACCTCTTGCCAATCAAATCTTTACGATCTTTTAAAACATGCGATATATAATTATTTATATTAGCTATTTTTAATGTTGGCTTAGATTGTTTTCCATCTGACGAACTCTGTAGATTAGATAATTCAGAAGGTATAAAAATATATTCTTGGCCTTGAAAAACCATACCTTTAGAAAAATTTTTAGAACCATGAAAACGCAAATAACCTTCTGTCGATTCTAGCTCTAATTCATATAAATCAAAAACCACATAATTGTCTAGTTTAAAAAATGTTTTCATATTATGATTTTCCTGCTAAATTAAAAATATTCGGTAATCTAAAACTATATAAATCAGATTTCAAATTAATACTGGTACAATCGGTTTCTCCACTAAATAAACTCATATAGTAATCAGCATAATACGCATATGCAGAATTTAATTCAGATTCCGATAACAATCTTTTGTAAAAAGTTATATCAAAATAATTTATACCTATAGTATTTCTATTAATTAATTTTAAAGTAGTACCGTTTAAATTCTTTAATAAAGGGCCGGGCGAATTTGTTTGATTAACTAACTCCCTATTAATAAAATAACTATAAGTATTGCCTGTTCTTCGTATTTGTAATATAAACGGCCTGTATAAAGCGTTGGATTTAATTTTTTCTACATAAATATTGCTGCCACCTGATATAGTTGACGTTCCTAATTTAAAAGTATAATCTGTAATATTTGATACAGCGTAAGTGTTTTTATCTTGTACGTGTGGAGAACTTGAATCGTAACTAGCTATACCAGATGGCAGCGTATCCGCATAAAAACAAACAATATCTCCATTTTGTAAATTATGTTTAGTAGATGTTGTTATGACACTAGAACTAATACTCGATACTTTAGATCTAATATACAATTGTTTAGAAATCTTTCTTCCATAAAGTTTAGACGAAGAAGCATTTATTGAATCGATTAGACATGTATTATTATAATTAAATGAAACATTTTCTTTCGGAAAAGGGATGTTTAACAAACTTTCAAAATTTTTAATATTAAACTGACTGCTAGTTATATTTTTTTCATTTAAATACCAATCAAAAACAGAACAATAAACATCGACATCAGTAGATGTGAAATCATCAAAACTACAGACGAAAAATAAATCAAAATCATCGAAAGAAATATTTGCATTTGCAGCAAAAGTCAATTTTAGAAATTGATTATTTTTTAAATTTATAGCTTTATATGTTGAAGAACTTAAATTTTTATAGTTTGATATATAGGCCCCCTCGTTAGCACTTGTTAGATTTTCAAGAGTATAAGATCCAGAACCAGACCAACTTTTAGCTAAAGGGCTTGTTGCATTTGATATTCCACTTTGATTAAATCTAAATACATAATCAGAAGCAAGATTTTTATTATATAAACTATAATTAACACTGGAGTTTGAAAAAGAATCTATAAGATAACCGGGTTGTCTATTATTTAAATTTTTATTAAATGGATACCAATTTAATGCGGCGTTTACTAAATTTAGATAACTTATTGTTTGAGTCTCCTCAATTTTATAAGGAAAATAATAACTATTTTTTTTATTTCTCACTTGATACGTTAAATATGCAGAACCCACTTCACCTTTATCTAGTGTTGGGCTAACAACCTCATAAGTTAGTTCCGAAATTGACGCAGGGTTTCCATTATCATCCCTTATTCCTGAAAAACTTTGAGCAGTATAATAAACATAATAAAGCCAATATTTTCTATTAACTTCCGTATCTTCAAGATACCCTTTTGGATATGTACCATTAAATGGAATAACCCCGTATTTTAATGTATTTCGCAGATCTAAAGTGTCAAAAAATCCAAAATATGTTTGCCAACCCCTGACATAAACAAATCCTCCTTTTCCACCTCCAGCTCCAGCACCAAATTTTGGTTCGCATACTACTGAATTTCCTAAATTTGAAACTTTATTAATATTCGGTAATTGACTATATATATTATATTTTATATCTGTTCTCTGTCCTATATTTACTACATTTGTTTTTGCTTTTAATGTTATACATGGACCACCATTTGTTGTATCACTATATTTTTTTAATGGATCAGTTGGGTTTGTTCCATTATTAGTTTCAGAAAGATACAAAACTGTTTCTGCGGGTTTAGGAATAAAAGGCCCGCCAGGACCATAAACAAAAGACTTATCGGTTAATTCCATTCCTTTCTCATAATAAACATTAGTACCATCTCCATATTTACCCCTTAATTCCGTATTATATGGAACGTATATATTTATAAATGTACTGCCATCTCCAGTTAAGTTATTAAATACACCATCTAATCTCAAAGCCCCAACACTTCCATCTCTTGATTCAAAAATGCTTTTTTCTGGTAAATAAACGTTTATTCCTGAATAAGCTGAAAAATCATTGCTAAAATTATTTTGGTTTATTAATGCAGCGTATAAATCATAAGTATGACTATACCAAGTGCTAAAATTAATATAAAAATCAAAAGCTTTTTTAACTAATTTAATATTTATAGGCGCTCCAGAATATCCTATTGATACTTCATTTGAATAATCATCAGCATCTGAATTAACTCCAGTCGCATATACAGAAACGCCAGTATTGTTATTAATTAAACTATATAATCTAGCATAATAATTTTGATCGGCTGTTAAATTTGAATTTATACTTCTATTTAAAGTAAAAACTCTATCATCATCATTAAATCCATAATAAGTTGAAAATTTTGGATTTAAATCTGTATTTTCAGCTATATTAAAATCTTTAGAATATTCTATCTGTAAACTAGTAAAATTTACACCAGTAGCCAAATCTAATCTGTAACCAGTAATAAAATAATTTTTTAAATTAGATCCAGAAATTCCTGTCGGATCTTTCCAATAAAAATCATATTTCATGTTTTGTCTATCGCCAATAACTCTAAAAGCTCTTGGATTTCCACCAGTTATATCAATTAATTTAGATCCAGTTAAATTTAATGTAATATCTCCACTTGGATCTACTGACCCATCCTCGATTGAAATGGATGAAATAGTCAAATCAGTAACTTCATCAGCTAAAGAATTTGATAATGTAGGTTTATAAAAAATATCAAAAATATCATAATCACCCGCATTTACAGCAAAACTGTTTTTAGATAAACTAAAATTATTACTATTAGAATTTTCAATACTATAAAGAACCGCTGCATTACCGCTATTAGAAATCGCTATAGGATAATGTATTCCAAAACCAGTCAAACAGTTTCCTATATTAGCGCCAGTTGTTTTTATATAACTCATAGTTTTACTATTGTATTGAAATAAATATCTGAAGCTAAATGCCCTTTAAATTCTAAAAATTTTACATTAACATCATGATTATCTTTAAATTTATAAGTATGATTCCATTCTGGGCAGTAAAAAGTCAACCGCTTATTGTAAGGTTCTGGTAAAGTAAATTCAAATAATTTAAAACCACATTTATCATCTAAAAACTTTAAAATTGCAAAAGCTTCTTTATCAGATCTGTTTGTAAAAGATAAAGATAAATCAAGTATATTTTTATTTATTCCGTCCTGCTCATATGCAACCGAAGTCATTTCATATTCATTTTTTAAAAATCTTGGATTTAATGGAATTTTAAAATCGAGATCTGGTTTAAAATAAAACTTTTCAGTAAATAAACTGTTGTTTCCAGTTGGGCTTTGTGTACTATTTAAAAATGTAGATGCGTCTCCTGTGTACCAATAATAACCTCCAGATATCGATGTATCATTATAATAAACTACATCATGCTTTGAATACGTTTTATTTAGCAGAAAAGGTCTTATTGCTGATTCATCAGTAATAAGATAACCTTTATAATCTAAATTAGAATCATATGCTGTTGTGCAATTTATAACAACATTATTAATATTAGTGTCTACAGAATTATAATCTAAATTTTCAAAATAAATTTTAGCATTATCTTTATATGGATAAAAAAGATCCATTGAAACATTTTCATAAGAATCTATTTTATTTAGAGGTTCGTATTCAAAAGAGTTTTGAAAAAACCCTATCAAAGAAAAAGCCTGTTTATCAGTTAAACCGTCATATTTTAATGAAAAATTACTTACTAAATTATTTGCATTAGGTATTACATTAGAAAAATATCCATCACCAAAATTTGATTTAATAGCTTTAGTGTTAAAATTAGATGAACACCCATATGTTTTATTAAACAAGCCATCAATATTTTTAGTTAAATATTGCGAACCAGTTAAATTAATCGGCGCATAGTTATAACTATTTGAAGTGAAATCTTGAGTTGCAATATATAAATTATCGTCATTTGTAAAATATTTTTTAAATAAATATTTTTCTAATTTCAAAACCTCTTCGTCTGTCGGCGTTTTTGAATAACCAATTATTTCATAATAAGATATATTACTGGCATCATAATTATAACTAACACCTTGATTATTACTAATTATCTTACTATTAACAGCGTTTCCAACTCTTAAACTAGCACAACCAGTACCAAAAAAAGTAGCAGTATTTGTATTTAAAGTTTCAAATCCATTATTTCTTACTCTTAAATTTGTTGTTGTATTATTTTTTAAAATAGAAACTATATTTTTATTGAACAAATTGGCCGCTGAAAAATTAGTATTTATATTTGCTGAGTAAGTTGGATTAGAATCAATAACAAAACGCTGAGATCCAGGTTCCAAATTAAAATTTGGAATTTCTAAACCGTTCGTATTATTACCGTAAACTCCAAAAAAACCTGTAGATATGGTTGATATGTTTGCGTTATCTGTGTTTATAATTGTTGAATAATTTGCAAAATATCCATCCGTAGTGGTTAGCTTTCCCTCTCTCAAAGAATCAAATTCATAAACAACAAACCAACACCTATCTCCAGTCAAAAAACCACTAAAATTTGGAGAATTTGGATTAGGATACAATTGATTATACAAACCTAGATCAGCATTTGCTTCGCATTTTATACTATTTTTATCAAGATCGTATGCGGGTTTAGTTTGCGAGGCATCGTAGTTATATAAATTTTCTGTTGAATGTCCTGGAGCAGAATTATACCAAATAGAAATTTTACCTGAAGGGTCTATATCAAAATTATTTAAATCATCACTTTTAAACCAAGCAAACAAACCTGACATATCTGATGGATATGCGGTATCACCTGTATAATATTGATAATCTACTAGATCATATTTAGAGTATAATTGAGAATCAATTCTAAAATCTTTAATCCCACTAATTGAAAATTGCGTATCTAAAAATTTACTCATATATTATCCTCTTAATACCGCTAATCTTTGCGTCATGCTTAACGTACTCTGCAATATACCATCTGATGAAACGTTCAAAGAACGAGATTCTATCTTGCCTAAAATATTAAAAGTGTTTAATAATGTATTTTGATAGTTTTTTAGAAAAAGATTACAATTTACAGACTGGCCCTCTATATCCGCAACATTACTTTTTTTAAAATAATTTCCATCAACAGACATGGATTTTGTTTTATTTGTTTTCGCAACTCTAAATGGAACGATTTCTCCATTAGCAAAAAATGGCAATAGATCAACTTTTTCTGAATAATCAAAAGAAAAAATTTCATCAAATCCAAAAACCTTATCCACATCCATTAAAAAAGTATGATGCGAGTGAGATATGTTTGTTAAATTTGTGTTTCTTGTCGCCACGAACGGTTTTATTGCAGTAGTACTATTGACCACATTTATTGTTCCATACCAATCAAACTGAGCAGATAATAAAACAGGCTCAAAATTAGCAACTTTAAAAGACAGTGATTTTAAATAACAATTATCAATTTTAATTCCAGCAAACTCGCACGATATTGAACTTTCTGAATTTGATGTCGTATTTAAGTAACTGGGAAACGAATCTGTTAAATAAAATTCTGTACTCAAAGATCCTATTACAGTGTTATCTGGAGCGTATCTTAATAAACTTCCATCAGATAATAATACTGGCGATATATTAGATTGCAAAGAAATAGAAACTGAATTAGAATAAAAGACATCATCATTTATTCTAAAATCAATATTTTCATATTTTATAAATTTACTCATTAAACTATTGTGTAAGCAATTGTTGTTACTACGTTAAAATTAGCGGCTACTGTTTTAGTGCCATCTGTATTACATAATCTATATTGCAACAACTGACCAGAAGTAAAGCTAGTTGATCCAACAAAATTAGCTTTATTTTTAACTATAACGGTATTTGCAGTAATACCGGCAACAGTAGTTGCAGCAATAATACCGCTTACTGGAAATGGAGCTACTGGATTACTCGGTGGACTAACAGAAAAACCAGATACAAAACCGTCCGGTGTATCTTCATTGTATACTGATGAAATAGCTGATATTTCAAATCTATAACCACCAGCACTTTCAGCAGCGATATCGGAAGTCATAAACATCACTCTTTCAACACTTCCATCAAAATTTGTTATTGTAAATGGTGAGTCTATGGAATTATTACCAGAAGGATTATCACTTGAATTAGGATACAATGGATTAAAATATACATCAGTACCAGTTACTTGTGTTTGATATGTTTGTACGAATTTACCTTTACAGTATTGATCATTTGTTGTATAACTACCATCAATATCTAAACTCCCTGCCGCACTTAATTTTGCAACTACATTTGGAGATGCGCCAAAATATCCATTTCTTATAAAAACAAAATCGTCATTTCCACCAAAAGTGGTATCATTTTTTATATTACCTATAGACCATTTATCTACATCGGTAGAACCGTCATACCTAGAAAATGTTAAAAATGAATTTCTTGGCCCAGTATCTGCTCCACCAATAACTTTATTACTGCCAATTATAATTTCACAAGTTTTCGCACCTGTCGTTTCAAAATGAGCTACAGTATATTCTGTTGGACCAGTCGAAACTAAATCCAATTTATATAATGGACTAGTTGTTCCAACACCAATAAAACCATTACCTGCTATTACTAAATTATCTGCACTCAATATTGAACTCGGACCAACAAATGCTTTATTAGCTTCTACTCCAAAATAATAGGTAGATGCCGAAGTTTTATAACTACTTACACATCTCCCAACATTAGATTGAAATCTTGCCACTTCACCAGCAGTCCCGCTTACATGCAGCGTATAAGCTGGAATCGCATGTGCAATACCCACTTTAGGAGCAGTTGAATTATTATCTACATAGACTCCATTTTTTCCTATATTAATATCGCCTAAATTATTATAATTTAATAATAAAGTTTCATCGATTGCGCTTGTTTTGATCTCTGTATTAGATGGGTCAAAATATATAGCATTTCCATCTTTTTGAAACTGAATTGACGCTCCGCTAACTAAAAACTTATCTGATAAAATTCCAGTAGAATCTGTAATACCAAAATTACCATTTTGATCCACTACAAATAGATTAGTAAACGTTGATCCATTATTTACTGAAGACTCTAGATATAATTTAGTATCATTAGGTTTTTTACTAAATTCATAATAAGTATTTGGATCGCTTAATGAAAAAGCTATTTTTCTACCAGAATTAGCGGTGCTTAATCTGATTTGACCAGAACCAGGCGCAGCATTCAAATTATCTACGACATCTAATGAAACAAATGGATTTCTATCATTTATACCAACAAAACCATATTGTCCGCTTACTGATAATCCATAAACGCCATTAGCTTCAAAAACAGTAAAGCCATCGTTTCCTTTTGCATATAAACCAGTAAAAGATTTAGAAAATTCTTCCGCCGTTATTTTATTATCTTGCGTGGAATTTGTGTTGGACACCAAAAATATATCAGTCGAAGCAACATTTACGCCTAATTTATTAGATAATGATGATAGTGGTATACCCATATTAGTTGTTTAAATAACCTTTATAACTAAGTTTTACACTTAAAATGTCGTCCGCACTTGAATTAAATTCTTGAGACACTAATTTTACATTAGTAAACGATTGACTAAACATATTTATTCCTATCGCTTTTCTATACAAAAATAAAAAATCAGTTCCTCCATTAACTGTTAAATTTTGATTATCAACCATGAGAACTTCATCTGCAAAAACTGTTCCATTTATGTTTATTGAAAAACTAGTGTCATTATCATTATTTAATATATCATACAAAGATCTGGAAGTGTAATCATCCACTTCCAATGTAAAAGAAGCGCCTATTTCTATAGGCAAATTTAACAATACTTCTGCTGGTATATAATTCACGACTGGAGCAGTTGGTCCAGTTGGCGTTGAATAAGAATATCCGCTCTGATATAATGTATAAATAGGTTTTTTTTCACAATTAATACTATAATTAAAATTGGTTATTCTATTCGTACTAGATCCACTACAACTTAATATAATATCTTTTGTTTGCGGAACTGATATATATGGAGCCTTTAAATTTCCTGATGCGTTATAATTTGGCCCGACATCTCCATAAACAACAATATCTGATGTTGTCGTTGGTGTTTCCCCAACAGAGCAAGAAAGATTAAAAGAATTTAAATAACCCGATAAAAATCCAAATTTTTTATTTGAATAGTTTAAACTACCAGCAAAAGACTTAGCTGTTCTATCGTTATTTTCTCCAGTGAAATCTAAAAAAGGCTCGTTGTAAAGCAAATATTTATTTATAGAAAAATTTACAACTGGTACTTCAGCCATCACTTGTTTATTATATCCAACACCTATTGTTTTAATTGGTGCGTAATTAATAGTATAACTTCCATCAACTGATGTTATACCAGATATAGTACTATTATTTAAGAAAAAATAATTTTCGTAATTTAATGTCGCGCCTTTCATATTATCAAGTTCTTACTCCAGCTAATGAACCGCCAAATTGTTTTTCTTTTCTAATTACTTCGCCAACAGCAGCGTATATCTTATTATTTAAATTCTTAGATAATTCGATATCTTGTTGTTCGTAGCTTGTTGTATTGCTTCCCATCTTTAAAGATCCATCTCTTTGAACGCTTGTATTAAAGTTAAATGAATTATTTGCGCTCGTATTATTATTAACTGTAGAGTTGCTATTTCCAGCGCTACTAATTGGTGAACCACCGCTTTGCATACCAGTTCCGTATCTTTTTACCATTGGAGAGTCGTATAGTCCGCCTTCCATATAACCGGGAATCGTATCAGAAAGACGAGAACCAATTAATCCACCAGTTTGTTTGCCTGCTTTTTTTGGAGCAAATGGATTCATAGAACCTCTTTGATAAAAAGGAAGTTGACCACTTTGTAAAGGACCAGAAAAAATAGACGCGAAACCTGTTTGAGGTGTTCCTCCAATATATCTAGATGGCACGTTTGGCAGACTTGGAGTTACAATTCCTTTTCCTACAAGAGATTGTTGTTTGAAATATTCAGCCTCAGTTGTAGGACCACCCTGAGCATTCATTTTTTCTGTAAAACTCATATTATTTTTAGCATCTATATTTTTTCTTACATTAGAAACTCCTGCGCCAATAGCTATTGTTGCAGCAGCAGCTACTAAACTACCAATCATTGCTGCTTTTTGTTTTTTTGCTTCTAATTTTTTGGCTCTATCTTCTGCGGCTTTTTGTTTTGCGGCATCATTTAATTCATTATAATACGGACTATTTTCTAATCCCATTTCCGTCATGTTAGCTTCCATGCTAGAAATATCATTAAATTCTTTTTTGAATGTTCCACCACTAGCAAAACGAGGTGCAGCAGAGAAATTCAAGGTATCAAGAGCGGCAGGACCACCCATTGCCATTACCGCTCTTCTATTCAATACATATTCACCATTCTCAAGCATCGCTGGATATTTATCGCCAGTTCCCGTGCCTGATATATACATACCTGATTGAGCGCGAATATATCCACCTTTTTGATTTCCAGTCATTCCTCCTATTAAATCACCAAAACCTACTCCACTTAAAATATTACGAACTCCAGCTTTCATCAATGTAGTACTTATTTCATCTAAGAATTTAGAAGCTATGCCCATTAAAGCAGTCCCCAAGTTATCTGATTCTCTAATTGCGGCTTTAATACCATCTACTAAACCATCAGCGAACATTCCCGGTAAATTTCTACCTAACTGATCAACCATTTCATCAGCTTCTTTACCAAGATTTTTAAAACCAATAGCCATATTATTCACAAAGCCAGTGGATTTCTCAAAATCTGCTTTTGCTTGTGCAACTTTTGCAGCATAAACAGTAGCGCCAGAACCTAATGTTTCGCTTGCAGTTTTAAGATCTTGTATGGTATTATCAATTGCGTTTACAGTAGATTGGTCTTTTCCTACTTTTGAATTGTTTAATTTAGCCATCGCTTGTTCTATAGACATTTCATTAGTAACGCCAAGATCTGATAATTTATTATAAGATAATGTGTTTTTTCTTTCGTTAAAAGATTTTCTTAATGCTGTATTTCTTGCTCGTATTTCATTCCCTTGGTCTTGAATTCTGCCTCCTCTATCTATTTCTTCTTGAGTTGCAGAGTTTGAAGACATTATGCTTTCACCTTCTAGAATTTTGCTTCCAGCTATTGCATCCACTAGCGTTAAAATAGCTTCTGTATTAGTGTTTTGCGCGTTTATATTTGCTTCTTGAGTAGCAATTTCTATAATTGATTTTCTAGCATCTAGAATTGCTTGTTTTTGAGCTATTTTTTGCTCATCATCGAAAATTGATTTTTGATCTGTTTGCTGAGAAGCGAAAGTTTCTCTTTTTCCTGATCCTAAATATCTAAACTCACTTCCAATGTCTATTTTTTTTAATTCCAAAGCTTGTCCCGAAGTTATTTTATAACTTTCTGTATCTTTCCTTAACTGAAGGGTTGCGTCTTTTTGGGCATAAGTTATTTTTAATTTTTCTTTTTCGAGTTCTAATTGTTTTAAACCTGTTTCATAATTAATTTTATTTGCGGTTTCAGTTAAATCAAATTCTTGATTTTTCAACTTTAAGTTATTATCCAAATCGACATTTAAATCGGAAAAAGATTTTTGATTCGCTTCTAAAGATTTTGCTAAAACCAATGCTTTTTCAGCAGAAAGTCCTAAATTTCCAGCAAAAGTTTCAAATTGCTGTCTAGATCTATTCAGCGGTTCTGATATAAACTGTTTTATCAAATCCATTTTTTCTTGATTTCTAGTTATTTCTCCTGTTGCAAAAATAGTTTGTTCTGATTGCTGTTCATAAGAAGCTCTATTTTGAGTTCTTTTTAATTCTGTTGTTCCTGTTAATTGTTGTCTTCCTTTTACTAATTCGGATGTTTGAAATAAATTTGTGTAATTTAATTGCGCTGATTTTGCACTTATTCCTGCCATCTCCGATAAATTCCCAGAAATAGAAGAATAAATAGAATCATTTATTTCTTTCATTTTTCCAGAAATTAAATTAGTAATAGAAGAATCAAACTCATATTTTTTAATAGAATCTGAAGCTTTAATCAATGAGTCAGACAATAATAAAGTTAACTCTCTTTTCAATGAAAGAAAATTATTAACCAAAATATCTGCTGGTGTTTTAGAAGCTTCTTTTTCTGTTTTTGTCCTTGCATAATCTAATAATTTAGACAAACGAGCGATCAAATAACCACCAATTCGATTATCATCTTCTTCTAATTCATCAAAACGAGCAGCTAGACGTTCAGATATTCCTTCTGAAACCCCTTGATCTTTTAAAAAATTTGCAACTTTTTCAGTATCAAAAATTTGTTTGTCTTTTTCTTCTTGCACTAATTCTGCAAATTGTTTAGCTTTTTCTTGAGTTAATCCGCTTAAATCTTCAAAAGTCTGCTTGAAATCAGACAAAATTTTATTGTCGTTTTCCTTAGAAGCCGCTAAAACAGTAACATCAGATTGTAAAAATGAACCCTTAATAGTTTTAGTTTTATTATATCCTAATTCAGATAACTGTTTAGTTTTATACGCTTTAGTTGCTAAAGCAGCTTTCGTATCTTCATCAGCTTCATTTTGGGTTTTTTTACGATCTTTTTCGTACTGATTTAATGCTTCTCCTAGTTTTTTAACATCAGTACCTGTTTTTTGAAAAATTTCTTGTAAATTAACGTCTTTGATATTAGCAAAATTTTCAGCTAAAGATTCACTTGCTTTTTTAATTATTTCTGGATCTGTAGCTGTATTTAAAGTTTTTAATGTCTCTATATAAGTTTGAGCGGTAGATACATTGTCTTGAGTTTTTGATTTATATTCACTCGCTACTTGACTCAATTCATCCGCGCTTAATGAAGCTGCGCCTAAAGATTGAGCTAAACCTATAGTTGCGCCAACAGCAAGACCTACTGCCGCTCCCCAAGGACCAAAAGCCGCACCAATTGACGCTCCTGTTGATGCAGCGGTTAACCCAGTACTTAAAACTGATTGACCAATTCTGTTACCTTCAGTCATTTCTGTTCTCTTTTGATTTCCATAAGCAGCTTGTTCAATTAGTCCGGCAGCCATTGGACCAGCAAACGCTAAAGTTGTACCTATTTGATTTAATCGTTGTGCGCTTTTGTTTTTAGCTTCTTCTTTTCTTGCGGTTAATAAATTTTTATTAGCTTCTGATAAAGAAGTTTGAGTTAAATTCAAAACTTTAGCGCCAGCGCCAGAAGCTGCTATATAACCCGCATATTTAAGAGTGTTTCTTTCTAAAGTTTTTATTTGTTTATCAGTTAAACTAGTGTCTATAGCTAATTGATTTAAATTCTTATTTAAAGCCTCTAAAGCTTTTTTTAATCTATCGTTAAATGCGCTTCCGATTGGAAAACCTGATAATAATTTACTTTCAGATATTTGTGGTGCAGCAAAATTAGGAACATATCCTTTACTCATTAATCCAGCATTCTTCTGTCCTCTCATTGAATCACTCAACGCATTACTTAAACCACCATGATCAGAAACTGCGTCTGCAAAATTTTTCTGACCTGTGTTTCTAATAAAAGGAAAAGGTCCAGTAGAAGTATCTAAAACAGCTTTATTACCGCTCATGCTTTCTTCTAAGCCCATTACTGCTTGTTTATACGCAAAG
>Ga0114977_10000767_pt1 | contig 21224 bp, 18 predicted proteins | sample S_130805_MF_Meta_FD_87026 | JGI IMG/M metagenome (GOLD analysis project Ga0114977, IMG submission 87026) | Freshwater microbial communities from Lake Simoncouche, Canada to study carbon cycling - S_130805_MF_MetaG | ecosystem: Environmental > Aquatic > Freshwater > Lake | place: Lake...
CTCATAGGTGTATAGTTATAGGTGCCTAATAAACGATCCCAGAAAGAAAATATATTTCCATAATTACTATCGGTTTGAGGACGCTTAATATGATGATGAATTCTGTGCATATTGGGAGAGACAATGATGTATCCAAAACTTTGATCGAACCATTTTGGTATTTTAATGTTCGCATGATTGAACTGGGTTAAGACTACGCTTAAACTTTGATAGACCATGACCATCCACATAGGCGTGCCTAAAACAAGTACAGCCAAAATTGCGAAGACCGCTCTTACTACCGACTCTCCCGGATGATGTCTATTACCTGTAGTAGTGTCAACCTGTGTATCGGCGTGGTGCACCATATGAAATTTCCATAAAAATTTTACTTTATGTTCTATCATATGTACTAAATAAGCACCAATAAAATCTAATAATAATAAACCTGTAATAGCTTCCACCCACGGGCTTAGTTGTATAACATGTAGTAATCCAAAATTTTGGTTAACTGTCCAATCGCTCACCTTCACCATAACAAGTGCGAATAAAAAATTAATGACAATGGTGGTGAATGTAAAAAATAAGTTCAGTCCTGCATGTTTAAACTTATTATATTTAAAATTAAATAGAGGGACTGCAATTTCTACCAACCAAAAAAATGTAATTCCACCTGCTAATAACAAGGCTCTATGGGTGCTTGGTATATGTTCAAAGTAGTTTTTTATTGTCTCCAGCATGCTTGTTTTTTTATAGTATAAATGTAAATAAAAAAACCCGATGTACCATTGATTAGGTCACCGGGTTTTGAATATTCAAGCGTGTAAAAATAAACGCTTTATAGGGTAGGGATTATATTAGCTGTTTAACATTAAAGGCATGACCAACATAAGTAAGTCCTCTCCTGGTGCTTGCTCAGAAGGCTTAATAAGACCCGCTTTGCTAGGTGTGGAAAGTTCTAAGAATACATCATCCGTATCGGCAGCAGATAACATTTCAATTAAAAACTTTGCATTGAAGGCTATTTGAATGTCTTCGCCTTTGTATTCGCAACTCATGCGCTCATTTCCTTCAAAACTAAAATCAATGTCTTGTGCAGCCATTTGTAATTCATTGCCAGTAATATTTAAAGCCACTTGATTGGTACTTTTATTACTAAATACATTCACTCGGCGAAGTGCATTTTGAAAATCATGCTTGTTCACTGTTAAGCGGTAAGGATTGTCGGCAGGAATCACTACTTTATAATCTGGGAATCTAGCATCAATCAAACGACAGATCAATTGTGTAGATCCATGATCCACAAACAAATGATTGCTGTTAAAGCTGATGGTAATTGGATCTTCATTATCTGGTAAAGCATTTTTTAATAAGTTCAAAGGTTTTTTCGGCACAATGAAAGAAGCATTTTGTTTGGCCTTGGTATCCGTTCTTTTATAGCGCACTAAACGATGCGCATCGGTGGCTACAAACTGAACGCTGTCCTTGGTCAATTCAAAAAACACACCGGTCATTGCAGGACGCAAATCATCTCCACTTACGGCGAATAAAGTTTTATTGATGGCGGTTAACAAACCACCACTGGTCATGTTAAATCCTGTGGTATCATCAGCCGTAGGTTCTTTTGGAAAATTATCTGGATTCTCCCCCATCACTTTATACTTACCATTATCGCTGGTAATTTCTACCGCATAATTTTTATCAATATTAAAAGTAAGGGGCTGGTCTGCAATATTTTTTAAAGAATCAATCAAAATTTTTGCGGGAATACAAACGCGACCATTGGCCTTACTTTCTACATCCATTTGAACACGCATTACCGTTTCCAAATCAGTAGCTACAATATTTAATTTTTTATCTTCTATTTCGAATAAAAAATCTTCTAAAATAGGCAATACGGTATTGGTATTGATAACACCTGAAATTTGTTGAAGGTGTTTTAAAAGTGAGGAAGAAGAAACGATAAATTTCATAGGTCGCTATTGTTTTATTGGTATGGGTTAAGGCTGCAGACTCTGGCATCCAATCTAACTGCTTAGGTCTTACAATTTAACCATTATTACACTAACGAAACTAATGCAAAATCTTAAGATTAAAAAGCTATTTTAGCATTTCTTATTGACATTCTTATCGATAAAAATGCAAAAAATTAGAGTAGGTAAAGAGCAGGCTATACAAAGGATCCGGCATTTTTGTGCTTATCAAGAAAGGGCACAACAAGAGGTCCGAGACAAGTTGTATGCATTGGGGATGACCAAGGATGAAGTAGAGGAAATCATCTCCAATTTAATCACGGATAATTTTTTAAATGAAGCGCGTTTTGCCGAAAGTTTTGCCGGGGGGCATTTTAGAATTAAGGCTTGGGGAAAGCAAAAGATAAAATTCGCATTGCAACAAAAAAGAGTGAGTCCTGTGAATATAAAAAAAGCGCTCCAAAGTATCGATGAGCTTGATTATAAAAAAACCTTATTGACCTTGGCCACTAAAAAATGGAATTCACTGAAAGGGGAAAGAGGCATGAGTAGAATGGCCAAAACCAATTCTTTTTTAAATCAACGAGGCTTTGAATCGGCACTCATCCTACCCATTTTACAAGCACTAAACAAGAAATAAGTTTTTTATTTGAATATTGTACCTTTAGTATATAAGATAAAAGAATGTCCCTATCCACCCTTAGTTTTTCACTTATTCAAACAGCTTTATTTTGGGAAGATAAAGCCGCCAACTTAGCCATGTTGGCTGAAAAAATCAGGCGTATAGAGGAATACACAGAAGTGATTGTACTTCCAGAAATGTTTAGTACTGGCTTTAGCATGCAGCCCGAAAAATTTGCAGAAACGATGGATGGACCTACCATTGAGTGGATGCGCAGTTTGTCGGCAGAGAAAAAAGCGATCCTCACAGGTTCTATAATTATTAAAGAAGATGAAAAATATTACAACAGATTAATATGGATGTTGCCTAATGGCGAATTAGGCTATTATGATAAAAGACACTTGTTTGCTTTTGCAGGAGAAGATCAGCATTATAGTGCAGGCAATAAAAGATTGATCGCAAGTGTGAAAGGTTGGAAAATTAATTTACAGATTTGTTATGATTTGCGTTTTCCTGTTTGGGCCCGTCAACAAGGAGAAGAATATGATGTATTACTTTATGTAGCCAACTGGCCAGAAAAAAGAAACCATGCTTGGAAAACCTTACTCACTGCAAGGGCCATAGAAAATCAATGTATTACCATGGGCTTGAACCGAGTAGGTTTAGATGGAAACAATATAGCACACAGCGGTGATTCTTTAATTGTTGGCCCCCTTGGAGAAGTGCTCTACCACTGTGCTTACGAAGAAGATGTTTTTACCATTACTTTACAAAAAGAAGAAATTACGAATGCGCGAACCCAGTTTCCATTTTGGAAAGATGCCGATTTTTTCCATATTCAATAATTATAACTAAGTAGCAAAATTTATGATCACTAGCATATCGGCAGCAAAATTATTTACAGGAAGGGATTGGATGACGGAAGTGGTGATTGCATTTGAAAATGGAAAAATTATAAGTATCGCCAAAGAAGGATATGATCCTAATAATGCCATGCCTCTTGTAGTTCCTACATTGATTGATCTTCAAATTTATGGCGCAGAAAATAAATTATTGTCTGAATTTCCTGAAGCGGACACCATTGAAAAAATATATAATTATTGTGTGGCTGGAGGTGCCGCTTATTTTCAACCTACCATTGCTTCACAAAGTCATGAAATTATTCTAAAGTCTATTGATGCAGTGAAGGCATACAAGGCCATTGGTGGTAAGGGTTGTATGGGATTACACATTGAAGGCCCATGGATTAATGTCGTCAGAAAAGGAGCACATCAGGCCGATATTATTCATTCACCTACCTATCAAGAAGTGGAAGAAATTATACAATACGCAGAGGGAGTTATTGGAATGATTACCATTGCACCAGAAGTAATAGATCAAAAAATTATTGATTTAATTCAACAAAATAATATTGTTATTTCTGCTGGACATACGGATGCTACCTATACATTGGCTAATTCTTTTTTAGACAATGGAATTAATGTGGCCACCCATTTATACAATGCCATGAGTGGATTGCAACACCGTGCGCCCGGCATGGTGGGCGCTTTGTTTAATCACCCAACTGCAATGTGTAGTTTAGTGGCAGATGGATATCATGTAGATTTTGCTGCCATTAAAATTGCTAAAAAAATAATGGGTGATCGTTTATTCTGTATTACTGATGCGGTGACCACCACTAATACCGGACTGTATCAACATGCACTGGTGGGTGATAAATATGAAAGCAAGGGGGTCTTAAGCGGTTCGGCTTTAACACAATTAAAATCAGTAAAGAACTTGGTGGATAAAGTGGGTATTGATTTAGGCGAAGCCATTAGAATGTGTAGCTTGTATCCAGCTAGGGTAATGCAGCAAAATGAAATTTTAGGTACCATTGTAATGGGCGGAAAGGCAGATCTACTCTGCTTAAGCGCCGATTTGTCCATCATTAAAATGGTCTTGGCTTAAGTAAAAAACAAGTTATATTTTACCGACTTTATTGGCCAAAAGCATTCCAACCCTGTGCAGTAATATCAAATAAATTTTTACCCTTAGTAATTAATTTAGCGCCTTCTTCTTTATCACACATATAACCAATCACACTTATTTCTTCTTGTAAAGTAATTTTATCATAGTCGGATTGCTTCATGGTAAAAATCAATTCATAATCCTCGCCACCATTCAATGCAGAGACCGTAGGGTCTAAACCAAATTTAAAAGCAGCAGCACGGGTAGATTCGTGGATTGGAATTTTTTCTTCATAAATTCTACAACCCAAATTACTTTGTTTGCACAAATGCAATACCTCACTACTTAAACCATCACTGATGTCCATCATGGAAGTGGGTAGAATGTTTTGCTTTTCTAATAGTTCCAAAATGTCTTTTCTGGCTTCTGGTTTTAATAAGCGACCTACGATATAATCTTCGTTTTCTAAATTGGGTTGTATTTGTGGATTCTCTACAAATATTTTTTTCTCTCTTTCCATGAGTGTTAAGCCTAAAAAAGCGGCACCCAAATCGCCTGAAACGCAGATCAGGTCTCCAGTTTCAGCGGTACTACGTTTGATGTATTTATCGGGTGCTACTTCTCCTATTGCGGTCACGGAAATTATTAATCCTTTTTGTGAAGTTGACGTGTCGCCGCCAATTAAATCCACCTCATATTTTTCACAAGCAATATTTACACCTTCATAAAATTCTTCTAAAGCTTCTAAACTAAAACGATTACTAAAGGCAATGCTCATAGTAATTTGCGTAGGCTGCGCATTCATGGCATAGATATCGCTAAGATTCACTACCACAGATTTATAACCCAAATGTTTTAAAGGCGTATACATTAAATCAAAATGCACCCCTTCAATTAATAAATCGGTGGTGATCACTGTTTGTTTTCCAAAATGATCAATCACGGCTGCATCATCACCTATAGATAAAATAGTAGAGGCATTATGTGTTTCAAAATTTTCTGTGAGATGATCTATCAAACCAAACTCTCCCAATTTATCAATTTCGGTTCTTTCTATTGACATAAAAATATTTTATAAATTTCCACCTTTAATGACGTTTAATAATTGATCATGAATTTTTCCGTTAGTCGCTATAATGCCCGGCTGGTATGGGCTGTAGGGATTACCACTTAAGTCGGTTACTTTTCCTCCTGCTTCTTCTACCATCAAAAATCCTGCAGCGCTATCCCAGGCTTGTAATTTATGTTCATAAAATCCATCAAACCTTCCGGCCGCAGTCCAACACAAATCTATGGCTGCACTTCCTAACCTTCGAACAGGTATGGCCTTGCGAATTAATTTTTCAAAAATTTGTAAGGGTCCATTTTCTGAATCTAAATATTGATAAGGAAATCCGGTCACCAAACAACTGCTCAATAAATTTTCTTTTGCACTTACTTTAATGGTATTGCCATTTAAGGTGGCACCCTTTCCGCGTTCTGCAATAAACATTTCATTCATCATTGGATTGTAGACTGCTCCTAAAATCATTTTACCATTTTCCTCTACGCCAATACTTACACAACAAATGGGAATACCATTGGCAAAATTAATGGTACCATCTATTGGATCAATGATCCATTTTATGTTGGAGTCTTGTTTGATTTCTCCTGTTTCTTCACTTAAAATAAAATGACTAGGAAAAGCCTCTTGAATTACTTTGAAAATTGCCTTTTCTGAAGCGTGGTCCGCCTCTGTCACTAGGTCGTTCAGAGAACCCTTACTAGCAATTGTAAAAGAACCGTTAAAAAACTGTTTCAACACTTGACCACCCGCTTCTACCGCGGTTAATAATGTATTTTTAATCATAAGGCAAAAGTAGGTTCGTTTGATCGAATAACATTCCTATTTTTGTACATAATCTTTAAAATTAAACCCGATTCTGTAGATGCCCCTTTTTGAGATTAACTTGCCCAAAAACATCAATAAAGCACTAGGCATTCCCCCAAGAAGTCCTAAAAGAGCTCAATTGCGTGTGCTTAAGAAATTATTACGTCGCGCTAGGTATACTTCCTTCGGACAAGCTTTTCATTTTAATGACCTCTTGCTTAGCAAACATCCAGCCAAGGCATTTCAAAAAAATGTGCCCACCTATAATTACAATAAAATTTATAAAGACTGGTGGCATTTGACCTTAGAGGGTAAATCAGATATCTGCTGGCCTGGTAAAATAAAATATTTTGCCCTGAGTAGTGGTACCAGCGAAGCTGCAAGTAAATACATTCCAGTGACCAATGACTTATTAAGAGGCAATAAGATTATCATGATTAAACAATTGATTAGCTTGTTTAATTATCAGGAAGTGCCACTGGCTTCTATTGGAAAAGGTTGGTTGACCCTTGGCGGAAGTACCGATTTACAAAAAGGCCCCGGCTATTATGCCGGTGACTTAAGTGGGATTACAGCCAAGAAAGCCCCTTTTTGGTTTCAGCCTTTTTATAAACCAGGAAAAAAAATTGCTAAAGAAAGAGACTGGAATAAAAAATTAATTGAAATTGTAGAAAAAGCGCCCGACTGGGATATTGGATTTATTGTAGGCGTGCCTGCTTGGATTCAAATGTGTATAGAAATGGTCATAGAGAAATACCAATTAAATAACATTCATGAGATCTGGCCTAATCTTGCTTTTTTTGTGCATGGTGGGGTGAGTTTTGAGCCATATAAACATGGATTTGAAAAATTATTAGGTAAGCCCATCACCTATGTAGAAACTTATTTAGCTAGTGAAGGATTTTTAGCTTGGCAAGACAAGCAAGGTGCGAAAGGAATGAAGCTTTCTTTTAGTCAACATATTTTTTTTGAATTTGTACCCTTTGATGATATCAACTTTGATGCAAATGGTGATATGATTGAAAATCCTGAAGCGCTTTTAATTCATGAAGTGGAAGAGGGCAAAGACTATGCTGTATTGATTAGTACGCCCGCTGGTGCTTGGCGTTATTTAATTGGCGATACGATTAAGTTTATAGACAAAGCCAATGCAGAAATAATTATTACCGGACGTACTAAACATTTTTTAAGTTTAGTAGGAGAACATTTGAGTGTAGACAATATGAACAAAGCCATACAGTTGGTAAGTGAAGAATTAAATTTATCTATTCCTGAATATTGTGTTACAGGTGAACCGTCAGGAACTTTTTTTGCACATCATTGGTATGTGGCCTGCGATCAAAGCATTGATGAAAAAATATTGGCTGATAAAATTGATGAGAAACTAATTGAATTGAATGATGATTACGCCATAGAAAGAAAATCTGCATTAAAAGAAATAAAAATTACCGTTTTAAAAGAAGAAGCATTTATGACTTTTCTTCAAAGTAAGGGGAAAATTGGGGGTCAACATAAATTTCCAAGGGTATTGAAAGGGTCGATGTTGGAAGATTGGAAATTATTTATTTCAAAGCATTAAGATGATTGCTCCATTACTTAAAGGCTTGTTGCTTGGGTTTTTATTAAGCATCTCTATAGGCCCTGTTATTTTTGCTATTTTAAAACAAAGCTTAACCAATGGGCGAAAAGCAGGTTATGTTTTTGTAGCAGGCGTCTCTGCGAGTGATATTGGACTTTTAACGATTTGCAATTTATTTACTGGTTTCTTTACGATGGCCCTAAACCATAAAGCCTTGATTGCGATGGTGGGCGCTGGCTTTTTATTGTTGATGGGCTTGTATACAATTTTTTTCAAAAAAATAAGTTTTGAACCAGGTCAGGAAGACAAAGATAAAAACATGAGAAAAAGAGACCTGCTTGGCGTTTTTATCTCCGGTTTTTTTATGAATACCTTGAATCCAAATGTATTTTTATTTTGGTTTGCCTGGACCGCTGCCATCAGCGCTAGCGCCAATGAAACCAACGATCCTCTTCATTATAAGCTAATTGTTTTTGGTACTTGCTTATTATTTGTCTTAATTTCCGATTTGGTCAAGGTGATGCTAGCAGGCAAGGTTCGGTCTCGCCTAACACTAAGCAATATGGTGGTCATCAATCGTATATCCGGAATTATCATATTGTTTTTTAGTGCGGCGCTATTTTATGGTGCCCTGAATTATCATTAAGGAGTTAAACTGGCTAGGCAACTAGAAAAATGAGCACCAATTATATAAAGTTTAAATCGTAAATTGCTTAAGTGAATAAAAAATTACACTATACTTTTTTATTATTGATTTGCTTTGCAGCTTCAAGTATGGCGCAAGGGGATAGTAAAGGAGGTCAGCTTTTATTGTTAAAAGACAAGGGTGTCGTGGTACACTCCTATACCGTTGGGGATTACCTGAGTTTTCAATTTAGCAACCAACAGTGGTTAACTGGTTATATCGATTGGATAAGAAAAGATTCTGTTCAAATCAATCAATTTGCATTGCAATCAACTGTCTCTATGTATGGAACTTATGGACAGGATACTTTAAAACTGGGAAAACTAGCCGTAAAGATTAACGAAATCATTGCTTTTCCCATTGAGAGAGGTCATTACAATAGCGTATTTACGAATGGCGCTTTTCTAATGACTGGTGGTATTGGTTATTTGAGCTTAAATGCTATTAATTCGTTTTCTAATAAAGATCCTCTCTTTGCCAATGATAATATTCCAAGGCTAGTGGGTGGTATTTTGGCCTGGACGGCTGGGGTTCTATTACACAGAACACATCCTAATTACAGACCTATTGGAAAAAGATTTTCTGTAGAAACTTTATAAATTTTTGTTTGTGCTAAAAAAAATACGACTTGTCGTTTTATATTTATTTTTTAGTTCCATGATCTATGTTTTGATCACCAAGTTGCTCGAGCCACCCATTACCATTACTCAAATGACCAATGTCTTTGGATTAGGTTTAAAAAGAGATTATGTTGCATGGAAAGATATATCCTACAATATAAAATTAGCCGCTATTGCTAGTGAGGACCAAACTTTTACAGACCATATGGGTTTTGATTGGGATGCTATTGAAAAAAGTTTACATCCTAAAAAGAAAAATAAAAGATCAAAGATCCCCTTGGGTGGTGGGGCTAGTACCATTACCCAACAAACAGCAAAAAATGTTTTTTTATGGCAGGGTGGTCGTTATGACAAATACATTAGAAAGCTTCCCGAAGTCTATTTTACTTTTTTAATTGAATGGATTTGGGGTAAGCAAAGAATTTTAGAAGTCTATTTGAACGTGATTGAAACTGGTCCAGGATGTTTTGGTGTAGAAGCTGCAGCACAACATTATTTTCATAAGTCTGCTAAAAGGTTAACTAGGCAAGAAGCAGCCATGATTGTTGCTGGACTTCCTAATCCAAAAAAGTTCACTGCCAAGCCAATGACTAAAAGGGTGGCATGGCGTTATCCACAAATTCTAAGAGAAATGAATAATATTGAAACAGATGAAGATGTAATTGCCTTATTAAAAAAATAACAGCAGAGACTTTATTCAAAAAACTGATCAATCAATTGGATGGCGTTTTCTGTTCTTTCTTCAGCTTTACCGTTTACAATTCCCCAAGGTGTGTGCTGATTGATTAAAATATCTTTATAAATTGAAAACAATTCTTGTCTTGGTTTTTCATCAGGGTATTCACGCATTTCATCTGGGGCCCAAGGCAGGTCTATATTACATAGTAAATAAAAATCATATTGTCTTTGGTTGATTTGTTCCAATATATAGGGATGACAATTATTAAAAACATATTCAGCCCAAACCTTCATTACATACATATCAGTGTCAATAAATAATTTATTTTTTCCGTTTTCTTTCAATTGCTGCGCCGCTTTTTCAATGGCTTGGTCTTCTAATCTTAATTGTCCCTGGGCAATGGTTAATAAGTTTTCAAAATTGTATTTTGAACCATTTTCATGTAAATATTCCCTGGCATATTCTTTGCAGTCAACAGCGCCATAATGTTTAGCCAATGCTTCGCAGAGGGTTGATTTTCCAGTAGATTCTGGACCTAGCACTACTATTTTTTTTAATTTAAGCATCTTGCCCTTGTTTAATTTTATCGCTCCAAGATTTCCATCCTGCAATAGCTAAAATTAATAAAATAATAAATTGAACACTTGTAAATGCATAGCCTTTTATAAAATACAAAGGAATAGAAGCAATATTGGTTACTATCCACCAAATCCAACTCTCTAATTTTTTCTTGGCCATCAACCACATGCCCGTATAAGCAGCCGCGCTCGCCAATGCATCCGCCCATGGAATAGCTTCGGGTGCAAAATCTTTTTTTAATAAAACCAAAGAAAAATAGATGATCAAATAAAAACTTATAAAAAAAAGTAATTGATTGCGCCAGTCTTTTAATGTGCTTTTTGTTATTTTTAAAACAGGTGTTTGTTTATTCGGGTCTAATCTTGTCCACAAATACCAACCATACAAACTCATGATGGTATAATAAATGTTTACACTGGCTTCTCCCAATAAGTGCCCCTTGGCACTGAGATAAATGTAGATCGTCGTGTTTAATAGCCCAGTAGGATAAACCAATATATTTTCTTTTCTACTGTACCATACGGAAACAATACCAGAAATTACCGCAATTGCTTCTAACCATGTAGTTTGAACTAGGCCTGTATAAATAGATTCGATGATGGTTGACATTATTGGTATATAATTAATTAGCTTTTTTAGGAATTTTTCATTTTTTCAAGCTGCGTTTCTAATCTAAACATTTCATCTCTTAGTTTGGCGGCTTCCATAAAGTCTAAAGCCTTGGCAAATTTATCCATTTGTTTTTTAGTCTGCGTAATGGCTTTCTCTATTTGTGGGATGGTGGTATAGGTATTTTCGCTTTCCGCCACCATCAACATGTTGTCTGTAGTTTTAATATTAATATTATTGAGCGTATAGCCTTTGATATCCAATACCGCAGACTGCGCCATCACTTGTTGAATGCTTTTTACAATGGTGGTGGGGGTAATATGGTGCTCCTCGTTGTATTTAATTTGCTTGTCTCTTCTTCTATTGGTCTCATCAATGGTACGTTGCATACTTTGAGTGGTCTTGTCGGCATAAAAAATAACTCTTCCATTTACATTTCTTGCTGCCCTGCCTGAGGTTTGGGTTAAAGATTTTTCATTTCTTAAAAATCCCTCTTTATCCGCATCCAAGACCACTACTAAGGAAACTTCGGGTAAATCCAATCCTTCTCTTAATAAGTTGACACCTACCAATACATCAATAATGCCCAATCTTAATTCTCTTAATATTTCTACTCTTTCGAGTGCATCTATATCACTATGAATGTATTTTGATTTTATTTGAATTCGGCTTAAATATCGATCCATTTCTTCGGCCATTTTTTTTGTAAGGGTGGTCACTAGTACACGGTCTCCTTTTTCTACTTGCATTGCAATTTCTTCCAATAAATCATCAATTTGATTTTTAGTCGGCCTAACTTCAATGGGGGGGTCTAGCAATCCAGTTGGTCTTACTACTTGTTCTACAATTAAGCCACCTGTTTTTTCTAATTCATATTCTCCGGGCGTGGCGCTTACAAAAATGGATTGACCAACGATATTTTCAAATTCATTAAAATTTAATGGTCGATTATCCATCGCGCTGGGTAACCTAAAACCATATTCCACCAAATTCATTTTTCTACTTCTATCGCCACCATACATGCCTGATATTTGTGGAATCGTGACATGACTTTCGTCTACCACACATAAAAAATCTTTGGGAAAATAATCTAATAAACAAAAGGGTCGAGTGCCGGGTATTCTTCTGTCAAAAAAACGCGAATAGTTTTCAATTCCTGTGCAATAACCTAATTCTCGTATCATTTCTATATCGTATTCAACTCTTTCTTTTAGTCTTTGTGCTTCTATTTGTTTGCCCGTATTTTTAAAGTACTCCACTTGTGCTCGCATTTCATCCTGTATTTCAGCAATGATTTCTTGCACCAGTTCTTTGGGCGCTAAATATAAATTAGCAGGGAAGATGGCTGCGTTTTCCATTTCCTCTATTCTTTTGCCGCTTTCAATTTCTAAACTTTCTATAGATTCTATTTCATCGCCAAAAAATGTAATGCGGTAACCATAATCCACATAAGGCAATCTAATGTCCACCGTATCTCCATTGACCCTAAAGGAGCCTCTATCAAATTCTGTAACGGTTCTATGGTACAAACTGTTCACCAAGGCATGTAAAAAGGCTTGTCTGGAAACCACCATACCTTTATGAATTCTTATAATTCCTTTTTCATATTCAGTAGGGTTTCCCATTCCATAAATACAACTTACGCTGGCAACAATAATGATATCTCTGCGACCACTTAACAATTGTGCGGTGGCTTGTAGTCTTAGTTTATCCAACTCTTCGTTGATGCTTAAGTCTTTTTCGATGTAGACACCAGAGGTAGGTAAATAAGCTTCGGGTTGATAGTAATCGTAATAGGAAACAAAATAGCCCACCGCATTGTTGGGAAAAAATTGTTTGAACTCTCCATACAATTGTGCTACCAATGTTTTGTTGTGCGTGAGCACTAAGGTAGGTCGCTGAATATTTTGTATGAGATTGGCAATGGTAAAAGTTTTACCACTTCCTGTAACCCCTAATAAAGTTTGGAAACGATCTCCCTCTAAAACCCCGTCGGTGAGCTGTTGGATGGCCGATGGTTGATCGCCCGACGGGGTATAGGTAGATTCTAGTTGAAAAGGCATGTACAAATTTACATGCTAAAGTGCATCTAAATAAATAGAAAGTTTTTCAATGGCATTAGCCACTTGATTTATTTGTTCTTTAGCTTCTGACCAGTTTTTTTGTTCAATTGCTTCTCTCACGCCTGGAATTGTCTTAACTCCATAACCCGTATAAAACCCTGGCGCATAAATGGTGTGTCTGAACCAAGGTCGACGAGGAAGACCTGTACTCAAAAGCTGTTGCTCTGCGGCAAATATTTTTGCATTTAAATTGTTTATTTTATTTACATCTGCACTTGCTTTTGCTTGTTCTAAATGTGCTGCGGCTTTTTCAAGATTGGATAAAGCATTTAAAATGAAGGAGAAGTCAATAAAAGGCACTTCTGTTTCAGCGGTAGGGGTTTTTAAGCCTTCGGCAGGGTCTGCTGCAATGAGGTAGGCTTTCTTTGTGATTAGCTCGTTTTCAACTTTTACTTTTTCTCTCATTTGATCCACATTAGAAATTAACTCTGTGACATAACCTTTAATTGTTGCCTGTAAATTTCTAAAATCAAAGGGTAAAACATCTGCTTCTGCCAAGCGCAAAGCTGCACGACCAGAGGTTTTTGCAAGGGCTACGCCATATTCAAAACCAGGATCTTTAAATCTAATGTAGTTGTCATAAGAGTCATAAATAGAGTGGTATTCGCCGCCGCTATTTTCACCACCAAAACCAATATTTAAGGAAGGCACACCTAAGTGTTGAATAAAAGAAGAATAGTCTGATCCAGCACCCAGGGCGCCAAGTGGATAAGCGCTTGACTCAAGGGCTTCCTTTTTTGATTTAATAGTCGATGCACTGGTGGCTCTTCTTGCTTTTGATCTTTCAAAAACAGAAACCCCGGTTTGTGGATCGATCACCTCTTTACTAATTTCTGTGATCATTGGTGCAAAAGCATGAGAACCCTCTGCGCCCATAAACCCACGACCATTGCCATCTGAATTTATATACGCCACTGCTTTTAATTGTAACTCAGCAGCATGGTCTTCTGCCCACTCCGTGGAACCCAATAAGCCCGGTTCTTCTCCATCCCAAGCACAATAAACCAAGGTTCTTTTTGGACGCCAGCCTTGTTTTAATAAACCGCCAATGGCAATTGCCTCTTCTAATTCAGAAGCCATACCGCTTATTGGATCAGAAGCACCATTAACCCAGCCATCGTGATGGTTGCCTCTAATAACCCACTGATCTGGATATTCCGAGCCCTTTATGGTAGCAATAACATTTAATGCTGGTCGAAGTTTCCAATCAAATAAAACCTTCAAGTGAACACTTGATTTACTTGGACCGATATGATAAGTAAAAGGCAACGAGCCTGCCCACTCTTTTGGGGCTACAGGACCAGCCATGTCTTTTAACAGCGGCGCCGCATCACCATAACTTATTGGGAGTACTGGTATTTTTAATAAATTAGTTGCTTCAGTATGGTCTACTCTTTTTACACCTTCCACTGAACCAATATTGGGGGTAGTAGGATCTCCAGGATAAACCACCATATCCATAATGGAGCCTCTTTGTACTGTTTGATCATTTTTATAGGCGCCAAGTGGATAAACATCCCCTGCGGTATAGCCATCGTCCATTGGATCCGAATAAATTAAACAACCAATCGCACCATGTTCTTGTGCCACTTTTGGTTTAATCCCTCTCCAACTACGACCATATTTTGCAATGACTATTTTTCCTTTAACATCAATACCATATTTAGCCAATGTTTCATAATCCTCTGGTAAACCATAATTTACAAACACCAAGGGTGCGTTTACATCTCCGTCTGCACTCCAACAATTGTAAGTAGGAAGTTGATCTGCTTGATTAGAAGTGGCGTCTTCTTTTACAGCATATTCTTTTAATTGCGCTTTGTAATTGGTGGCCCCCTTCATTTCTAATACTCTAGTGATGGGTGTAGGAAATAAAACTTGATAGGTTTCTATTTTTGTATCCCAACCATTTTCTCTAAATGTTTTTGCAATTTGTTCTGCAACAAATTTACCGCCTACTGAACTTATATGATGTGGAACAGAAGATAAAAGTTTAATGTTTTCGCCTATTCGTTTGGCACTTAGTTGTGCGTCAAAATCTTTTTCTATTTTATTTTCTTTACTTGCGTTTTTAAAGCCCAACAAACCGTTTTGTGCATTACTGGTATTACTCATGGCTACAATAAACAAGGCTATTGTTGTACAAAATAAAATGGATTGCTTTTTCATACTCTTTTAGTTTTAAATGATATTAAATATTTCTTTTTAGGTAATGGGTATAATCTGGAAGCTTGTACTCATACACTTCTTGCATAAATCTAGAGGTCATTAAAAAATCTGCCGTGGTTCTATCGCAAGCCATCGGTAAATTCCAGGCAACGGCCAGTCTTAGCAATGCTTTTACGTCACTATCGTGGGGCTGTGCCTCCATGGGATCAAAAAAGAAAAAGATAACATCAATATCTCCCGTGGCAATCATAGCGCCAATTTGCTGATCTCCGCCTAGCGGGCCGCTTAATAATTTTTTTACGGGTTGATCTAAGGCTTCTTCAATTAATTTACCCGTGGTACCCGTTGCTACTAGGCTGTGTTTGGAAAGGGCGGTTTTGTTGTAGATGGCCCACTCAATTAAATCCTTTTTTTTATTATCGTGCGCAATCAGTGCTATTTTTTTTCTTTTTTCCAGCTTTCTCATATTGTTTGCCATGATAAAAATTTGACTATTAGTTGGTGTCTAGTGTTTGATTTCTTAATAAAAACACTAGCCCCAAGGTAGCAAAAATTATTGGTTGTGGTATACTTAAAAAATGTAAAAAGAAAATTATTAATAAAAGGTAAAGGGGGTAGAGGAAAAACAAAACCCCGAACAAAACTGAGTCAAAAAAGACAGTGCCCTTGGTTTTTTTCTGAACAAAATTATAGGTGATGGTATAAAGGGGTAGGTGTAGATAATATAGGGCGGTTTTTTTAATAACTACCCCTTGCGTGTTAAGAACAATTAAATTAGAAAGCTGATTAAAAACATGCTGATTAAACTCAACACGGTCTTTGGCGCTAATAATGGCTGATTTTTGAATAAAGATGGAAAGACAAAGATTTACTCTTTTTCCAATTCCTTTAAAGTTATTATAAGCAATGCCCGCTAAGTGTATTTGCGGAAAGATATTTTCAGCATGACAAGCTTCTAATATTCTTGCGGTTCCTTTTTTAAAAGGTTGAAGCTGGTTGGTGTTTAAACAAGTTCCTTCTATAAAAATTAAAACGGCTTCTTTGTTTTTCAATAATCTTGCCGATTCTTTAAAGGCATATTCATTAAGGTGTAAAAATTCTTTTCCCTCTCTTAGTCTATAAACAGGAATCATATTTAAAAGGCTAAGTAAAAAACGATGGTGTTTTTTCGTAAACACATCACCCCTGGCCAAAAAGTGGATTCTTCTATTGTATCTAGAACCAATAATAATAGCGTCTAAAAATGAGTTGGGGTGGTTGGCAATGATTAATAAAGCGCCGTCGGTGTTTAATAAATATTTATTCTTCGTATTAATTTCTGCGCAAAAAAGCCAGAGCGCCGCTCTAATAAAAAGTTTTAAAATAGATATCACTCTTTTTTTTATAAATATAAAAAAACCGCATCAATTATGATGCGGTTTATACTAACTAACCCTAAAAAACAAAACAGTTTAGTATTTTAAATATTATTTAGCGGCCTCTTCTGCTTTTAAAGCAATTTTGGCTCTAATTTTGGCTTCTATTTCGTTCGCCATTTCTGGATTATCGTGTAAAATGGTTTTTACCGAATCGCGACCCTGTCCTAGTTTGTTGCTATCATAACTAAACCAGCTTCCACTTTTTTGTATTATCTCTAATTCTACGCCCATATCAATTATTTCTCCTATTTTACTAATTCCTTCTCCGAATATAATTTCAAATTCGGCGGCTCTAAAAGGGGGTGCTACTTTATTTTTTACCACTTTTACTTTTACTCTATTTCCTATTGCTTCGTCACCATCTTTAATTTGAGCCATTCTTCTAATATCTAATCTAACAGAAGCATAAAACTTTAATGCATTTCCGCCGGTGGTGACTTCTGGGTTACCAAAAACAACCCCAATTTTTTCTCTTAATTGATTAATAAAAATACAGATGGTATTTGTTTTATTAATTGTGGCTGTTAATTTTCTTAATGCTTGGCTCATTAATCTTGCATGTAATCCCATTTTTGAATCGCCCATTTCACCCTCCAGCTCACTCTTTGGAACTAGCGCTGCAACTGAGTCTATAACCACTACATCTATCGCGCCAGATAAAATTAAACGATCTGCAATTTCTAAGGCTTGTTCACCATAGTCTGGCTGAGAGACTAATAAATTATCTACATCTACACCTAATTTTTTTGCATAAGCACTATCAAAAGCATGTTCTGCATCAATAATTGCACACATTCCCCCCTTTTTTTGTGCTTCTGCAATCACATGTATTGCTACTGTTGTTTTTCCAGAAGACTCTGGTCCATATATTTCAATAATTCTACCTTTTGGTAAACCGCCGATTCCTAATGCTGTATCTAATCCAATAGATCCTGTTGATATAACTTCTTGAGGTTCTTGACTTCTTTCATTCATCATCATCACACTTCCCTTGCCATAATCTTTGTCAATTTTGTCAATGGTTAATTTTAATGCTTTTAATTTTTCTACGTTTGGGTTACTCATGGTTAGTCGTTTTATGTTTTCTTTAATATTTAGGTGAAGATATGGATAATTTGTTAATAAACTAAAATATTTAGTATTATTTTACTAATTTGATTAGTTTTTATTTTTTTATAGCTTGAATTTATATTTAATTGATTGATTATCATTGTTTTATTAATTTAGTAATAAATTTAGTTTTTTTTTGGATTTTATTTTAAAGTATTTATTTAAGAAATTTTAGGGGTTAAATGAGGTGTTTTTTGTTGGTTGAATAAGTGGAATACCTTTCTGTGTTTGTTCTTGTTAAAAGTAGTTGATTTTAAAATAGTAGTTAAAATACCTAATGTGGATTTCTATTGTAGTATTAAGTATTAATACATTTATATAAATAAACTAATACTATTACACCTGTGCATATCTTAATATCTTATTTATACACGATTTTAAGTTTATTTATTTACGATATAAAACCCTTTACAGATAAGACTTTTAGAATATACCTATTTAATATTTTAAATTATTTGATTGGTAATACACAAGTTAATCACTGTTAATTAACGGGCATAAACCTGATGATTAATACTTCAATTCTTTTTTATTGAATAAACAAAACCTGTTTATACTTTTCTTATGCAGGTTTATTCACCCAAAAACCATAGATATCCCCTAAAATTTTATTTATCCACCGCAGCCTTGTGTATTTTTTATTCGCTTTTTAGCCTAAATAACCTCGTTTTTCATCCTTTTAGCTACGTTTAGTACTAAGAAAACATTATTTTTGCTCTCCTATAATTATTTATATATGTCAATTATTCAGAACATTAGAGAAAGAGGTACTTGGATCATCTTTGGTATTATTACCTTGGCTTTAATCGCTTTTATTTTACAAGATGGTGTTGGAAGAAAAGGTGGGTCAACAGATGGCGCCACCCTTGGAAAAGTAAACGGCGAAGTAATTAATAAATTAGAGTTTGAAGAAAAGTTAGACGCCCAGGTTCAGAACTATGCTTCACAGGGTGTAAAAAGAGAACAACTAATTGGTTATTTATGGAGTCAAGAAGTAGATCGTCTTTTATTTAAATCAGAAGAAAAGAAATTAGGCGTTACTGTAGGAACTAAAGAAATTTCTGATGTATTGTTTGGGAATGAATCTCCTTTTAAACAAGAGTTTACTGATAAGACCACGGGGGAGTTTAAAGTAAACGACGCAAAACAAGCTATCGCTCAAATTAAAAAATCAAAAAATAAAGACCAGGTTAAACAAATTGAAAAATTTTATATTGAACCTGCGATTGAAAATAGACTAAGAAGTAAATACCAGGCATTGGTCGTAAAAGGCGTTCAATTACCAAAATGGTTGGCGGAAAAACAATTGGCAGAAACAAACAACGTATCTAGTATTTCCTATGTGGGCTTACCCTATTCTAGTGTTTCAGATAATGACGTAAAGGTGACCAATGATGATATCGCTGCTTATTTAAATGAAAACGCAGCTGCTTTTCAAATAGAAGAAACAAGCAAAAATATAGGCTATGTGGGTTTTAGCGCTGCGCCTTCTAGCGCTGACAGTGCTAGTGCTAGAGATATTTTAGTCGCCTTAAAAGAAGATTTTAAAAACACCAACGACCCCGCTGCTTTCTTGAACAAAGCAGGAACAGAGCTCCCTTATTACAATAGCTTTCTAAGTAAGAAATCAATAATGGTACCACAAAAAGATTCCATCTTTAATGTGGGTGTTGGAAATATATATGGACCCTATGTGGATGGAAAAAACTATACCATTGCAAAGGTGATTGGTTTAAAGCAATGGCCAGACAGCGCAAGCTTCAGACATATTTTAATTGGCACCATTAATCCAACCAACGGACAACAATTAAGAGACGATAGTTCAGCAAAAAAATTAGCAGACAGTATTAGTAATGCAATTAAAGGCGGTGCTTCTTTTGATGCGCTTTGTGCACAATATTCAGACGACGAATCAAGTAAATTAAAGGGTGGTGTTTTTCCTATGTTCTCTCAGGGACAAATGGTGATTCCTGTAAATGATTTTTCATTCGAAAACCCGGTGGGCGCAAAAGGTGTGGTAAAATCAGAATTTGGTTTTCATATTATGGAGGTTTTAAAACAAGGAGCAAGGGGCCCAGCCTATAAAATTGCTTATTTATCTAAAAGTATTTTACCAAGCAATGAAACGGTAACTGCTGCGTCTACAGCTGCTGCACAATTTGCATCTACAGCTAAAGACTTAAAATCATTCAACGCCAACGCGGTAAAAATTAACAAACAAGTTTTGCCAGCCACGGGCATTAAAGCAAATGATTTTGAAATTCCTGGAGTGGGCACAAGTAGAGCAACCGTGCGTTGGATTTTCGATAACAACGTAAATGCTATTTCTGAACCATTTGAGGTGGGCGATAGTTATTTTGTAGCAGCTATTACTGGCGAAGATAAAGAAGGATTGGCAAGTGTAGAAGCAGCAAAACCACAAGTAGAAGGAATTATTAGAGACAAAAAGAAAGCAGAAAAAATTAAAAATAATTTAAAGGGCAATAGCTTAGAAGCAATCGCAGCAAATGCAAAAGCAAGTATTCAAAAAGCAGACAGCATTAATTTCAATTATTCAATGATTGCGGGTTTGGGCAATGAACCAAAAATTGCCGGAGCTGCGTTCAATAAATCATTGATTAATAAACTAAGCGAACCTATTGCAGCCAATTCTGGTGTTTTTGTAATTACTGTTAATAGCCTTGGTGCAAAACAAGCAGAACAAGATCCTGCATTTTTTAAAGACGAGCTTTTACAAAGAACAAGAAGTGTTTTATTTAGAACAAGTGTCGCTTTAAAGAAAACGGCTACCATTGTAGACAACAGGTCTAAGTTGTATTAATGTCCGATTTATTAAATAATAAAGTTGCAGAAAGTGGAATTCTAACCATTGACTTAGCGAGCTTCTTACCCGCAAACGATTTTGTATTGTTTGATATTAAACCATTTCTTTTTATGGAATTAATATTAAAAGAGAAAGAATTCCGTGCAGCACTTCTTACCACCGACTGGACTATTTATCAAGATAAGGTGGTGGGTATTATTTGTTCTACAGATGCTATTATTCCAATGTGGGCCAATATGTTAATTGTATCCGCCCTCAACCCTTTTGCAAAAGCAGTTTATTTTGGCGACGAAAACAAAGCAAGAGAACAACAAATAATTGAAGGAATCTCCTCGATCAATACTAGTGAATACATAGACCAAAGGGTGGTGATCAAGGGTTGTGGCGAGACGCCAATAGGGGAGTCTGCCTATATTGCTATTACACAAAAGCTAA
>Ga0114977_10000768_pt1 | contig 21221 bp, 16 predicted proteins | sample S_130805_MF_Meta_FD_87026 | JGI IMG/M metagenome (GOLD analysis project Ga0114977, IMG submission 87026) | Freshwater microbial communities from Lake Simoncouche, Canada to study carbon cycling - S_130805_MF_MetaG | ecosystem: Environmental > Aquatic > Freshwater > Lake | place: Lake...
ACATCATCTACTGCTTCATTGGCCATATCCTTTTTTTGATCGGACTTGCCTACATTATATATAAATGTTTCTGTACCCCTTGCTGTACTTGGGGTATAAGTGGTTTTATACAAGGGTACTCTACGTGTTACTTTTCTTTTAACTCCTTTTTTCTTAACGGTATAGGTTTTATTGGTATAGCCAATGATTTCTCTTTCACGTCTTGGGTCGGCTGAATTGGTGTGAATGCAAATAAAGAGGTCACCTTTTGCTGCATTAGCAATATTTGCTTTTTCAACCACTGAATTATAGATTTCTGTTCTTCGGGTAAGTATAACTTCTACATCTGGAATTGATTGGTTGATGTATTCTTCTAATTTTAAGGAAATGGCCAAAGAAACAGCAGCTTCTGTAGAATATTTACCATTAGAACCTGGATCTGTGCCTCCATGTCCTGGGTCAATAATGATACGTTTTATGGTTTTTTGCGAATTTTGGGCTTCACTACTTAAGCTAATAAGGCTAAAAAGGGCAATTGTGCTATAAGTAAATGCTAAAATCAGTCTATTTTGCTTCATAATCAGTGCCTTAATGCTGTTTTAGTTTATTTTTGCTGCTGTGATAATAGCAGGACACAAAAATAACGTAAAATATAGGCGTTCTATTGTAAATAGTAGCATTTTACTAACATTAACAATAGTTTTAATGCCCATAATGGGTGTTTTTGCACAGGCCAAAATACAGGCACCACTAAAAGATACCATTTCCAGTAAAAAAGACACTATTTCTAAGAAAAATGACTCTACTTCTATAAGATCTCTAAGAATTTCGAAAGATAGTATTGATACACCAGTGAATTATAATGCGGAAGATTCTGGGGTGATGATCATGTCTACCAAAGAATTCTTTCTCTACGGAAAGGCTAAAACTGTTTATAAAACTTCTCAACTAGAAGCAGCTACCATTGTATATGACCAACAAAGCCAGAACATTAAAGCTTATGGTGCTAAAGACACCACTGGCAATCCAATGAGTAATCCTAAATTTATAGAAGGCAGTATGACTTCGGTGAATGATTCTATTTATTTTAATATGAAATCGGGGAAGGGGTTAACTAAAAATACTAATTTTCAACAAGGGGAAATTTTTATCAATGCAAATACCATGAAGAAGGTGAGTCAAGACGAAGCCTTTGCTTGGAAAGCAAGATTTACCACCTGTAATTTAGATGAACCACATTTTGCCTTTAGAACAAATAAGCTTAAAATAATTACCGATAAAATAGGAGTATCTGGCCCTGCTTTTCCTGAATTCGAAGGAGTGCCTTTTCCTATTGGAATACCCTTTGGTATATTTCCTTTATCAAAAGGAAAACATTCAGGTATGATGGCGCCTGCTTTTTCGACCAGCGAAGATTTTGGATTAGGGTTTGAAGGTTTAGGATATTATAAAGTGTTGAGTGATAATTTTGATGCAACCATTAGAAGTAATATATATTCTTATGGTGGATGGAGTGCTAACTTGAATAGTAAGTATATCTTGCGATATAAATATATTGGCAACTTTAATTTAAGTTTACAAAACTCCAGAATTCTTAACAGAAATACAAGCATTGCTAGTGAGTATACGGGCGGTAGAACTTTTATGATCAACTGGTCTCACTCAATGGATACGAGAGCTTTACCCGGTACTAATTTTTCTGCGAATGTAAATTTTGGTAGCACAAAGTATAATAGTTATTTGTTAAATAACCCTTATCAAAATTACCAGAATCAAATTAGTTCATCCATTAGTTATAATAAAGCTTGGGATAATAAATATAATTTGTCTGTCAATTTAAATCACAATCAAAATAATAATTTAGGATTAGTGAGTTTAAGCTTGCCCAATATTAATTTCAATGCACTTACTTTATATCCTTTTCAGTCTAAAGATCAAATTGGAAGCGGCAAATGGTATGAAAAACTTGGAATAGGGTATAATGGATCTTTTCAAAACCAAATGTCTTTTTATGATTCAGCCTTTAACATCAATAAGTTATTAGACACCATGCAATGGGGTGCCACGCATAGTATTCCTATTAGTGTTTCTTTACCATCATTAGGGCCTATTACTGTTACCCCTTCTATAGGGTTTGAAGAAAAATGGTTTGGACAAGAAAACACTAAAACCTGGAATAGTAAATTAAATAAAGTGGACACAACTTATAATAGAGGTTTTTATAGAGCACCTCATGTAAGTTTTGGTGTGGGAACTGCTAGTAGAATTTTTGGTACTTATAAATTTAAAAGTGATTATGTCAAAGCAATAAGACATGAATTAAGACCAAATGTATCTTTAAATTATACCCCAGATTTAGCTGCTACTTATCATTATTCAACTCAGATTGATACTACAGGCCGAACCTATCGTTTTTCAAAATTTGATGGAGGTGCTTTAGGCGGTGCTTATTCTGAAGGAACTTTTGGAGGATTGAGCTTTGGGCTAGATAATTTATTGGAGATGAAAGTGAAAGATAAGAATGATACTAGCGCAGAGGCCTTTAAAAAAGTAAAATTGATTGAAGGATTTGGTTTCACTTCTAATTATAATTTCTTAGCGGATAGTTTTCAATTAGGTAATTTTAATTTTTATGCCCGTACAATTTTATTTGACCGATTTAATATTTCCTCTTCCTTTACTGTAGATCCTTATGCAAATGATAAGCAAGGCTTCAGGGTTAATAAATTAGATATAGATCCTACTAAATTAAAACTAGGTCATATTACTAGTGGGGGTGTTTCAATTTCAACTTCTTTTAAAAGCAAATCTAAAGATGAAGCTGCCTCTAAGAAAAAAGAAATTCCTTTAGATCCTTTTATGACACCCGATGAGCAGCAAAGACAATTACAATATGTAAAAGCAAATCCAGCTGAATTTACAGATTTTAGCATTCCATGGAGTTTAACAGTTTCCTATTCTTTTCAATTTTCTAGAATGTTAAAGCCCGATTATTCTGGGTTTAAATTACAAACCTATTCTAGTTTAAATTTTAATGGCGATTTTAGTTTAACACCCAAATGGAAAATCGGGGGCACGGGTTATGTGGACGTAGCAAAAGCTAGTATTCAACAATTGAGTATGTTTATTACGCGTGAGATGCACTGCTGGCAATTATCTATCAATGTTACGCCTATTGGCATGTATCGTTCTTTTAGTATTACCGTAAATCCTAAATCGGGGATATTGAGAGATTTGAAAATCAATAGAAGTAGAACCTTCTCTTCCTCTAGTTATTAATTTGATCGTTATTTTCTAAATAGTAAGCGGACATCACTTCAAAAACTGTTTGTTTTAAACTATCTTTTGTGTGTCCTTTAGGATAAATAGCGGGAAGTATATGCATATAAATTTTACCTGGTGTAAAATACATAGCGGGCTTTGCCGGTAAAATTCTTTTAGTGTTTAATAAAACTACAGGTACAATTGGTTTTTGAGCATCAACGGCTAACTTAAAAGCACCATCGTAAAAAGATTTTAAAGGAGCAGTTGTTCTATTTCTTGTTCCTTCAGGATAAATTAACATGTCTAAACCATTGTCTAATACCTTAATCATATTATCGTAGCTTTTCTTACGACTATTATGGTCTTTTCTATCTACAATGACTGTTGCAAATTGATAAATCCATCCAAATAGAGGAACATATACAAAACTTTTTTTGGCAATCGTTTTATTGGCTCGGGGCAAAAAAGGGGTGCTCACTGGAATATCAATTAAGCTATTGTGATTACAAACCACCACAGCATTTTCTAATCCATCAAATACCTCTTTTCCTTTCACGCTAAAAGAACATCCTGATAAGAATAAAAATAATCCCATCCACATTTGAGATATTCTTCTGTGATATCTTGTTTTAAAAGGATCTGGGATAAAGAAACAAAAAAGATAAAACCACAAAAATATCATCATAGTGGAGGCAAATACAAATAAAGCCCAGAAAGCTAATGTACGTGCAATAATATTTTTTACAATTTTCATAGACTCTATTTAAATAGCCCAGTTGATGGGGTCTTTATTTTGTTTTACTAAATACTCATTAGTTGCACTAAAATGTTTGCATCCAAAAAAACCATTATAAGCACTAAAGGGTGAAGGGTGGGTGGCTTTTAAAATTTTATGTTTGGAAGCGTCAATTAATCTAATTTTTTCTTGCGCAAAATTACCCCATAAAATAAATACAATCCCTTTTTTTTCGGCTGAAATTAATCGAATGATGTCGTCCGTAAATTGAGTCCATCCAATTTTTGCATGACTAGCAGGTTCGTTGGCCCTCACTGTTAAAACTGCATTTAGTAATAGTACACCTTGTTCGGCCCATTTGGTAAGGTTGCCTGATGCTGGAATAGCCATGCCTATATCTTTCTGTAATTCTTTAAAAATGTTCATTAAGGAAGGGGGTGGTTTAACACCTTCAGGTACTGAAAAGCTTAATCCCATTGCTTGATGAGGATTGTGATAAGGATCTTGTCCTAAAATGACCACTTTTACTTTTTCATAAGGCGTTAAAGCAAAGGCATTAAATATTTGACTTCCACTTGGGTAAATAACTCTTTTTAATGCTTTTTCAGCTTTAAGGTGCTCCGTTACTTGGATAAAGTAGGGCTTATCGAAAAGTTCCGATAAAGCTTTTTTCCAACTTGTTTCCATGTTAATTTCCATAAGTTCCTTTAAGATAGGTGTCAATTGAGTTAAAGATAAATCTTGTTAAACAAACCACCATCATTCCAGCCTATTTTAAGTCATTTTTTGTAACTTTCTTTCACATTTTAAGTACATGAATAGTATAAACAAGAGGTGCGGGACTTTATCTTTTTACTGTATAGTCTTTTTACTGATTTTGAATGGGAAGAGTCAAGCTCAAAATGCAACAATTAACCAAATTCATTTTTCAAATGATAGTAGTGAAATTAATGGGTTTGTTTTAAACAATCAATCTATTGCTTTGCCACATGCCATAAAACTAATCCAATGGGGTGAGTCAACTAATTTACAGCATCATATTTTACCTAGCATTAAATCTGTTACTAAACTAGATGATGGTTTTCAACTTCAAATTCAATTTTTAAATACAAGTAGCGATACAGTTATTTTAGACAATGTAGTGCCTTTTGAAATTAATAATGAAAATGTATATATAACAGGCAAGGGCACTCATAGTTTATCGAGAACACATTTATTTATTCCAGGTAAAGCGCCTGTTAATGTAATAGTACCTGACAATGCATGGGAACTTGGGTTTAATACTTTGCCAATTCATGATTATTTCCGTATTTATGGTTTTAGCAGAAGAGATAAAAAAACTTTGTTGTTAGGAAAAACAAAAAGATTTGAAACAATATTATATCCTCATGGAAGTATAATTTATAATGTATGGATTGCTACTTATGGTGGAAGCTGGCAAAATGGATTGTTAAAAGTATTTAGAGATAAGAAATTATACGATGTTGAAAATTTTAATGATAGTCTTTATAAACGCAAAGATCTATCATGGATGAGAAACACCTATTTAATGCATTTAATGATGACCTGGGATAAGTTTTTTTATTCCACACCCAAAAATGAATATGCTTTGCCTGATTTTATAAACAGAGGCAATAAATTGTATGGGGGAGATGATATCATTGCCATTTGGCCTTCCTGGCCTACATTAGGCTTAGACCAAAGAAATCAATTTGATTTATATAAAGACCTCCCAGGTGGATTGTCAGCTATAAAAAAAATAAGCAACGATTTAAGTAAACAACAAAAGCATTTATTTGTTTCTTATAATCCATGGGATGTTGATACACGTGTACAAAATCATTACACTGGTTTATCATGGCTTATTAATAATACGGCAGCTGATGGTGTTGTATTAGACACTCAAGGAAGCTCAAGTGACACATTACAAAAAGCCGCAGATGCTGTAAGGGCAGGTGTAATAATGTATAGTGAAGGAATGGCTGTGCCTAAGGATATGCAGGGTATAATATCGGGGAGAGTGCACAATGCATTGTATTATCCACCCATGCTTAATTTGAATAAATATATTCAACCTGGATTTGCTATTTATAGAGTTGCCGAATTGTATAAGGAGCCAATAAATAGAGAATTTGCAACAAGTTTTTTCAATGGTTATGGTACAGAAATAAATATCATGGCACCCGGACAACCAGATTGGGTAGAAAAACAATATGCGTTTTTAGGCAAAACCACTAGGTTGTTAAGACAATTATCGGATAATTTTAATTCATCCGACGCAATGCCATTAATTGCTACAACTGCGGATAGTATTTGGGTAAATAGATGGGGCACTCCACAAAAAGTAGTCTATACCATTTATTCAACTATTCCTCAAGGATATAAAAATAATTTATTTGTAGTGACGCCAAGGTATAATTGGCATTTTGTTGACGTGTATCATCATAAATTATTAAAACCAACTTATAAAAATGGGAGATATTATCTAGAAGTTGAAACTGAATCATTTCATCAGAAGTATTTAGGTACTAATAACGAAGGTGCTGTAGATTGTATTATGCATGTATTAAAAATATTTGATGTGAATGTTGTCGATAATGCTATTCATATTCAAGTTGCTAAAAATATAACTGTACAAAATAATATGAATAATATTGATAGCAGCAATGCACAATTATATATCTGGTCAACTGATGTAGGGTTGGGTAAGCCCGATTTAATACTCCCCTTTAAAAATCAAGTAATTGACATCAACAAAATTGCCAATCGCTTTGAAGGTAAAATTATATTGCAAGTTGTTCAACAGGTTAAAGATGCTGCTAATTCAGTAGCTACTAGAACAAGTTTATTAGATGAATCTATCATCAATTTAACAGCTGGCGTTCCAAGACTTAAAGCAGAAAATAAGGTAGCAAATCCTTCATCAAATGGCGATTCAATTAGTACAATAAATATGACAAGGGTTGATGCGGGAAACTTTATTTTTAAACAAACTCATGGAGATGATTTTATTCCTTACCCCACATTCTCTGATAGTTCTAGCAAGCAAATTCCTGCTTTCTGGATGGATAAATATTTAGTGACAAATAATGATTTCTATAATTTTATTAAAGAAAGCAATTACAAGCCAACGGATACAGTAAACTATTTGAAACACTGGGTTAATGGTTTGCCATTATTGGCCGATAACAAAAAGCCAGTGATATATGTTAGTTATGAAGATGCAACGGCTTATGCTCGTTGGTATCATAAACAATTACCTTCTGAAATACAATGGCAATATGCTGCACAAACCTCAGCGCTTAATGAATGGCCTTGGAAACAAGAAAAACCAGTAACTAGGGAATCTGAAGAAATAACTAGCACACTAAGTACTATTACTATAAAAGGCATTGATAGTGCAATGTGCAATATAGGCAATGGCGTTTTAGATACAGTAGGGGCTTATCCTAAAGGAGTTAATACAAATGGCTTATATGATTTAGTGGGCTCTGTCTGGCAACTTACGAGTAGTGAATATGTATCTGGAAGTTATGAATATATTATTATGAAAGGAGGTAGTTACTTTAAACCTTCAGGCAGTTGGTGGTATGTGCAAGGAGGCCCTAGAGATTTAACCTATGCTCAATACCTATTAAGAGTTAACCAAGGTTTTGAAAGAAATGGAACAGTAGGATTTAGATGTGTTATAAATAAACCATAAATAGGTTTTAAATTTTTTAAAATAGAAATATGAAAACAAATACGAGTTTAAAAATTGCGTTGTTGATATTGTTTATATCATTACAAATATTTAACGCAACAGCACAATCCAATCATGTAAAAATTGAACCAGTAAATTTTTCCAATGTAACGGTAACAGATGCTTTTTGGAAACCTAAAATGGATAAAGTGGCCACTACTACTTTAAGTGCCTGTATTTATCAAACAGAAGAAAAGACGGCAAGAATTAGAAATTTTGAAAAAGTGGCCAGAAAAAAAGGGGAAAAACATGAAGGTGTTTTTTATGACGACTCTGATGTTTTTAAAGCTTTAGAAGCCATGGCTTATGCCATTAAAACAAGTCATGATAAAAATTTAGAAGCCAAGGCAGATGAATGGATTGATAAAATAGCAGCGGCTCAATTAGAAGATGGTTATTTGAATACTTATTATACTTTAACAGGATTAGATAAACGTTGGACAGATATGAGTATGCATGAGGATTATAATGCAGGTCATATGATTGAAGCTGCTGTGGCCTATTATGATGCTACAGGGAAAAGAAAGTTTTTGGACGTTGTCATTAAGTGGGCTAATTATTTTGATTCTTTATTTGGACCAGGAAAAAGAGATTGGGTAACAGGGCATCAAGAATTGGAGTTAGCCTTGGTTAAATTATTTAGAGTAACCAATGATAAAAAATATTTAAACCTGGCAGATTGGTTATTATCAGAAAGAGGTAAGCAATTAGCAAAGGGCTATACGTGGACAGATTGGAAAGATACTTTGTATACACAGGATCAAGTGCCAGTGAAAGAACAAAAGGATATTACTGGACATGCCGTTAGAGCCATGTATTTATATACTGGTGCCGCTGATGTGGCAGCACATACTGGAGATCAAGATTATGTAACAGCCATGAGAAGGGTTTGGGAAGATGTTGTTTACAGAAATATGTATATCACAGGAGGAATTGGTTCTGCAGGAAGTAATGAAGGATTTACCAACGATTACGATTTGCCTAATGAACAAGCTTATTGCGAAACCTGTGCTTCAGTGGGTATGGTATTTTGGAATCAAAGAATGAATAGTTTAACCGGAGATGCAGAATATATTGATGTGTTGGAACGCAGTTTATACAATGGGGCATTGGATGGATTGTCATTAAGTGGAGATCGTTTTTTTTATGGCAATCCTTTAGCATCTTCTGGAAAAAATGCTAGAAAAGAATGGTTTGGTACAGCTTGTTGTCCTTCTAATATAGCTAGGCTTATTGCATCATTGGGCAATTATATTTATGGCTATACTAATGGTAAAATTTATGTGAATTTATTTGTAGGAAGTAATACCACTTTTAAAGTGCCCAATGGAGATATGCAATTTACAATGGCTACGAATTATCCTTGGGAAGGTTCTATGAAATGTACTTTGAACATGAAGAAGAAAATAAATCTTCCTATTGCATTCAGAATACCAGGTTGGGCAAATGGACTGGCAGCTCCGGGTAATTTATACCATTTTGAAAATGCTTCTGTGACCTCAAAGCCTATTTTATTAGTAAATGGAAAAGAAGTTGCCTATGCTATTGAGAATGGATATGCTATTGTAGCGCAAGAATGGAAAAACAATGATGTGGTTGAATATCAACTACCTATGACAATTAATAAAATTAAAGCAAGAGATGAATTGTTGCAAGACAATGGTCGAGTGGCACTTCAAAGAGGACCCATTGTATATTGTATTGAAGGGGCTGACAATAATGGTAAAGCATGGAATATTATAGCACCACAACAAATTAATTTTACTGCGGAAAACTTTTCCATACTGGATGAAAAAGTGGTAAGCTTAGTTGCGAATTTACCTGTAATTCAAATTAATGACGATGGCTTATCTGCTCAAACCGTATTACAAAAAGTAAGGGCTATCCCTTATTATACCTGGTGTAATAGAGGTAGTAATGCGATGCAAGTGTGGATTCCCACTACTTTAAAAAATGAAAAGATGAATTATTAATTCATTATCAATTTTCTTGTATGCTAGCGTGCTGATAAGTAAATTTCAATAATTTCAATCTATTGATACTCTTTTCCATATCAATAATCAATTCCTTTCTAGCTAAAGAATTAAATGCAGGTAATTGATTATTGGTTCCTTGCAAACGCTTCAAATTATCTAATGCTACATAGCCAAAAGCTGCAATTACGTTTAAGATAATAGACAAGTCGCTTTTCCTAGCTTTAGTTACAGGTAATTTTCGAATACTTTCATTTAAAGCAAGGGCATGGCTGTGGTATAAATTATAAGTAGCCTGATAGTCAGTGGCTCTTATTGCCAAGGTAATGATGCCTTCCTGCATGTCTTTATATATGTCATATAAATCGTTCGTTAATTGAATCACACCGCCTAAAGTATACCAGCACTCATCTGTTGCCGGCAAATAGGGGGTGTCTAAATAATGCCTGCACATGAGTAAACAATAACCCCCTTTACGTGTGGTGATAGATAAAAGGTCTTCGTCTGTTATTTGAGCATTGAATTGTTCTAAGGAATCCTTTTGTGCAATATGTAAACCTTCAAAGTCTTTGAAATATTTTTCTCTATCAGCTACTTGGTTAAGCAAAGAAGTATGGGTGTATATAAAAACAGTTTCAAAAAATGTTTGAGGAGTAAATTGAGCTGGGGTATAAAAAATAGTATCAATTTGCTCCAGTGTTAAAGTTTTGTCGTCAAAAAAATCGTCATACACCGAAACCATTATAAAGTAAAGTAGGTTTCTTTCTTTTTCAATGGCTATATTATTGCGACCAAATAAACTGCTAAAACTGTCGTTAATAAAATGCTGTTGAATGCTATATCTTTTTACAATTTTCTCCAGTGTTTTTTTATCAAATTTACCATTGAATTTTGCTTCAACTGAATGTAAATAAGCTGTTGCCCATTTTTCGGATTGTTGCAAACCCCAGAAAGTTTTAAGGGTCAAATTTCCAATGGATTTGATGAAGGAGAATAAGTACATAGTTATTAAAATTATAATAAATTGTTTATACAAAAAAATAGGATAATTGAGTGCGTAAGCCTATAAATTAGTATATTTATTTGTCTATAATTATTGTCTAATTTATATCATAACTATGAATCGTTTACGCTTAATTCTTCTACTTACAGTGAATGTAGTTTTCCAACAATTGAATGCGCAGGTTACTAAAGCCCCAGCATATCCATTGATAACCCATAATCCCTATGTAAGCATTTGGTCGTTCAGTGATAAATTAAATGAAACCAACACAAAGCATTGGACAGGTTCAAGTCAATCTATGATAGGACTTGTAAAAGTAGACAATCAAGTATATCGTTTTATGGGTAAAGAAGCTTCTTTTGATCAAGTAGAAAATTTAGCTACCAAAATTAAAGAAGCCAATCAATTAGCTGTTGTAATGTCTGCAACACAAACTATCTATCAATTTGAATGCGGTGGAGTTGATTTAAATGTTGCTTTTACTTCTCCATTATTAATTACGGATCTTTCAATATTGTCTCGTCCTGTTTCTTATCTATCAATGAAGACTAAATCAAAAGATGGCAAGAAGCATATTGTTCAATTGTATGTGGGTATTTCTTCCTCATTGGCTTCTGATAAAGGCACTGAAAAAATGAATGCCAATGGGTATACTACTTCCCATTTAAATATTTTAAAAGTGGGGACGGTAGACCAACCCATTTTACAAAAGAGCGGGGATGATCTGAGAATAGATTGGGGTTATGCTTATGTAGCAGCCAATAAAGACCAATCAAAGCAAACCATTGCTACTTTAGAAAATGCAGCGGAGGCCTTCGTGGTAAATGCCAATGGGATTAACCAACAAAAAAATAGCATCAACCAAAATGCTGGAGTGCAAGGCATTCATTTAGGATTGAATACTATATTTAATATTGATACCGCTAATAATATAGATAAAGAACATCTTGTATTAATAGGGTATGATGAAATAAAAGCTATCCAATATTTTACAGAAAGTGTAGACCCATGGTGGAAATTAGATGTAACAATGAATATGGATAAAATGTTACAATTGGCAAACAATCAATACAAAGAAGTTATTGCTAAATGTGAAAAATTCAATAAACTTATTTACAATGATGCATTAGCCGCAGGAGGAGATAATTTTGCAAAATTATGCGTTACTGCCTATAGACAATCAGTAGCTGCGCATAATTTAGTCAAGAGTAAACAAAATGGAGAATTGTTATTTTTATCTAAAGAAAATTTTAGCAATGGAAGTATTAACACAGTAGATGTAACATATCCTAGTGCTCCTTTATTCTTGGCGTATAACCCAAGTTTAATGAAAGGTATGTTAAATGGTATTTTTTATTTTAGTGAAAAAAGCGGTTTATATAAACAACCTTATGCAGCGCACGATTTAGGCACTTATCCATTGGCCAATGGTCAAACTTATCCAGAAGGGATGCCAGTAGAAGAGTCGGGAAATATGATTATTTTAACCGGAGCTATTGTTAAAGCAGACGGTAATGCAAAGTATGCAGCTGAACATTGGGCTACTTTAACACAGTGGGTTCAATTTTTAGAAAAAGAAGGATTAGATCCTGCGAATCAATTATGCACAGATGATTTTGCAGGCCATTTAGCACGTAATGCAAACTTAGCCATTAAAGCAATTGTGGGTATTCGTTGTTATGCAATGATGGCAGATAGGTTAGGTAAAAAAGAGATAGCTACTAAGTATACTACCATAGCCAATGAAATGGCGGTAAAATGGCAGGACTTAGCCAATGCAGGCGATCATTATGCATTAACTTATAATGACAAAAATACTTGGAGTCAAAAATATAATATGGTTTGGGACAAGCTTTTTGGTTTTAATTTATTCCCTCAAAAAGTATATGATAAAGAAGTGGCTTATTATTTAACCAAGCAAAATGAATTTGGTTTGCCTTTAGATAGTCGTAAAACGTATACTAAATCGGATTGGATTACTTGGACAGCTACTTTAGCTAAAAATCAATCTGACTTTGAAAAAATAATTAATCCTGTTTATAAATTCTCTACCAATACACCTACTAGAGTTCCCTTAAGTGATTGGCATGAAACCCTGGATGGTAAAAAAATTGGTTTCCAGGCAAGAAGTGTGGTAGGGGGTTATTTTATTAAAGTATTGGAGGAAAAATGGAATAGTGCGCATGCTACTATTCCTGTAAAAGGAAATGGTTATTATTCTGGAAAAAAAAAGTCCAGTTGAATGAGGAAGAAGAAGTAATAGTTCAAAAAACACTTGCAAGTAATCAAGAAACTTTAAAAATTTATTTTTATCCTCAACAAAAAGGAGAGATGGAAGTGCAGGTAAATATTAAACCTAATGCAACAGCTTCTGAATTTAAAATTGGATTAGATGAAAGCAGTCAAGTGTATGAATTATACATTCCTGCAAATGCAACCAATGAAAATTACAAAGTAGGTAAATTTAATATTACTGCACCTGGTTATCATTATATAAAAATCAAAGGGGCTTCTAAACATAAGACTTCTTCAAATTTAGTAGCATCTTATCCAGAAATTGTTTCTATAAAAGTTGATGCCATTACGCCTAATGAAATTAAGTATAACAAAAGTGTTCATTTAGCAGCACCATCCACTCATTTAAGATATCAAGTACCCGGAGATAGCGTCGTTAAATGGTTCTATACCGAAGTATTAGTTCCCAAGGAAGTTGAAAATTCCATTCATGCCTATTACGAGACCAATGGATTTCATAGTGGTTATGGAGGGATTCAAATAAACAATGAATTGGAAAGAAGATTTATATTTTCTATTTGGAGTTTATTTAAAACAGATAATCCTAAAGAAATACCTTCACAATTTGCCGTTAATTTAAAAAGCAAAGGGAAGCAGGTTTCTTCTGGCGACTTTGGTAATGAAGGATCTGGAGGGCATAGCCATTTGGTATATCCATGGAAAGTAAATACTACTTATCGCTTTTTATCGGGTGTAAAATCAATAGCAGGAGATAGTGCAACTTATATTGGATATTATGCATCACCCGAAGACAATTATACATGGCATTTATTATCTGAATGGACTCAAAATAAAACAGATACCAAAACGGGTTTTAAAAATTTATATGCCTTTGTCGAAAATTTTGGCAATAATGGGGATGATTATTTTAAAGCCTATTATGGAAATCAATGGATTGTAACCCCTTCTGGGAATTGGGTGGAATTAAGTCAAGCAAAATTTACAACAACCGCACATCCACAAAAGCATCAGCGATTTGATTATGGTGCAGGAGCGGAGGGCAATTTATTTTATATGTATTCTGGCGGTTTTAAACATTTAAAAAATATAGATGCTGGTGATTTTATTACAAGAAAATTAAATGGTAAACATCCCACTATAGATTTTACTAAATTGTAACAATCAGTAACTATTTGTGATTTTTCGCTCTGGACAAAACAATTGGTTCAAAAGGCCCAAATTTATGTTGTGCTACTGAAAATGAATCGGCATAAGGGCCAAAAGGGTAGTCGATAGGTTTAGTGGATAGTACTGGCCAATCTTGAGATTTATTTTTGCTTGGCCTTGGTTGAGCGTTTATATAAGCAGCGACATCCCAACTTTCTTTTATAGACAAAGTGGCTGCATGATAATTAATGCCATTAGGCATATTATTTTTGATAAAGCCTGCTAATTTAGATATTTGAAATAAACCTGCAGCATCGTTATAACTATGTTTGCCCCATAAAGGGGGATACAAATACATTTTTCCAGTAGAATCAATCACGCCTTCGCCATCTTGCCCATGACATTTTTGACAACTTTGAGTGTACACAATTTTCCCTTGCCTTGGATCTGCCGCTGTTTGTAGATAGGGTAATATTTCAATTCCCGAACCTTTTACTTTTTTTCCTTTAGGCACTTCATTGCCCAACCATTGTATATAAGCATAGATAGCTTTCATTTCTTTTGAATTCGTATCCAAAGCTTTACCATTTAAACTCCGCTCCATGCAATCATTCACTCTCTTATAAATAGTTTCAATGCTACCCGATCTTTCTCTAAATTTTGGGTAAGTAGAAAAAACAGAACCATAATTCAAGCCCCAAGGTTTAGTGCCAGCTTCTAAATGACAGTTTTGGCAATTCATACCATTGGTGGTTTGTTGTACAATTCCTTTGGGGCCTAAAAAAATAGATGTATGTGCAATTAATTCATATCCATACCGAATTAGTTTTCCATTTTCACTTTCAACATGAATTTGATAGGGAGAAGCGCCCACCCAGGCAGAAGAATCAACAATAGTTGTTAATCTTTTAACCATTGCATATTGATCCTTGATGCTGTTCTGTTGTATGGTTTGATAAAAAACAAATGAAACAATTAGAAAGAACAAAATATAAGATAGGCGCTTAAACATGCATCAGTTTATTATAGGTGAAGTATTTTTTAATTTACACCTGCTTTTAAATAACTCCAACCTGCTTCTTGCTTTAAAACCACTTCAGCCACTCCAGAAGGAACTGTAAAGACTTCTTTCAATAAGTCAGCTTTTTCTATATGATGTTTGCGCATAGAATTCTCACAGGCCGAAAATTGAACATTAGTTGTACTTAATTCAATTACTTCTTTGGCTAAATGAGTTTTAGCAGCAACAAGTAAGTCCAAAGCTTTACCATGTACTACCACTTCCACCATCACATTATTAGGCCATAATTTCTGTAAATTCTTAATATTCCCAATGGTGGAAGACCAGGCAGTTGTATCGGCTGTATTTAATTGAATGACTACTTTATGTTTAATCTCGCTATTTTGGGCATTAGCTGTAGTAAAAACACCCCAAAAGGAGAGCAGTAAAAGAAGAAAGCTTAGTTGTTTTTTCATGATTAAATGTTTATATGAATGTAAGTAAAAATCTAAATACCAGCAAGTTGTGTAAGTTACGTTGAATTAGAAAGTACAAATTAGTCTCTAATTGCGTAAAATGAGACTATCAAATAGACAAATTATGGCATTTTGATAATTATCATTTGGTAAATAGTTGTCGAATTGTATTTTCGATCAAATTCTTTACTAATTTTAATTAAGATCTTAAATAATGAAATCTAACATATGAGAAAAATACATCTATTAGTGCTTTTGATCCTTATTGGATCTGCCAGTTATGGCCAGAACCTTGGTTTAGTTTTGAAAGGTTCTACCTCAGGGGTGGGAGCCGACCTTGCCTATCGTATTAACCCAAAATGGTTGGTAAAAGTAGGAGCAGAGAGCTTCAACTTTGAATTTCTAACCAATGTAAAGAGTGCTGATTTGAATGTTGATATCAATTCAAAAATTGTAACAGGTTCTTATTCATTGTTAGTTGATTATCAGATATATAAAAAATTATATATAAGTGGTGGAGTACTGATGAATAATTTTAGCACTAAGGTGAAAGGAAGTTTACAAAGTGACTATAAATTTGGCGACATCATTGTTAGCAAGGAAAAAGTGGGTACCATCGAGTGGGATGTGAAGCCAGAAAGAACAATTGCTCCTTATTTGGGATTGGGCATTGGGAATAATATCAATAGTAAGAAAAAAGTAAATTTAAGTGTAGAAGTAGGTGGCATATTTCAAGGGGCTCCTAAATTTCAAATTCAATCAGACGGAATTTTTGAATCTAATAGCGATGCGAATTTTAACCAAGCAGGAAGCTTAGAGCAAAGCTTATCAAAATTTCAAATATATCCTGTGCTTAAAATTAATTTAGGCATAAGACTATCTCAATCAAAGAATTCAAAAGAAAAATCAAAAAAATTACCAATAGCTAATTAAAATACTATGAAAAATAAAATTATATTATATACTTGTTTCTTAGCGCTAATAAATAGCTTTTCTAGTTGTTCCATTGATGATATTACCACAGATAAAACAACGGGAGAAAAAAAATCATTTATAATGATTAACAATAGCATTATTAAAACAACTTTTCAAATAAGATTATTTGATGATGCTACCAATGCATTAATCACGAAGCCTATGGTGGTTGTAATTGCTTCTAATAAGAAATTAGTAGATTTAGAAGGAATTTATACAAATAAATTTACAACCAATAACGGAATTATAAATTTTGGTATAGACCCAAATTATGCAATTTCAATTACAGATACATTAAAACTAAATATAGTCTCTACGAATGAGAATGGCGAATACATACCTATTATTAAAAAAGTAAACCTTGCTAAAGTTACTAATAAAATAGTGGTCTTGTATCATTCTGCTAGTACAAGCAATGCCATAGCCTCCAATTCAGATAAAGCCAATTTTAGTATCCAAGCCAATGTAGCTTCAGGAACTTCGCCCACTTATATTTCTTTAAATGGACAAAAATATGGCAACCCTGATTATGCAGTTCGGAATTTGAATTGGCTTGTTAGTCCACAAAATGATGATGATACCTGGGCTAATTGGTATCAAAAAAATAGTGCAGGTAATTTTACTAGTGATATAGTTGCTGAAGTCAAATTTTTTGACGCACTTGATAAAAATACTAGAACTGGTGCTATTGCAGTTTATTATGGCAACAAAGATTATGATTCTGAAATACAATATACTGATGGCACTTATGAAACTTGGAAAAATGGTATAAGGACTACTGGAAATAATTCTAGAAAAGGCTATCTTACTATTCCAGCAAATTCTTATATATTATATCTAGGAGAAGGTTCAGTAAAAACTAATTCAGACTTGAATTTTTGTACTGCAGGTTTTAATTTTTCTTTTGCAGGTATCGATGCTACAGCAAAGCCTGAATTTGCCTATAAAACTTCACGTACTACGCCACAAGGAAAAACATATACTCAAACTATTGGTTTAGCACAACCTACTAAGGCTAGTCCTGTATATAATACAGATGAATTGTATTATGGCAATAATAAAAACACAGTAGAATTTGCTGATAATTTACAATATGCTATTTCACCTAACAAACTAGATTTAGGGGGTAACGATGCTTGTGGTAAAACTTATAATTTTCAAGTAACACCCATTGTTGGCTTAAGTAAATATAATCTTTTAGTCACAGCAGGATGTAGTGGAAAAAACATATCTATTGCGCCCTCTTTAATGTTATTATACAAAAAGAATGGTAGTGCCAATTATGGAGGTTTAACATTTGAAAATGGATCAGCTACTGTTTATTTAGCAGATAAAACGAACTATGATATTTCTGGTAACTATAATAATAATAGATTTAATTTTAGTTTTTCAACTGATTTATCAAATACAGAAGCTATGAGACAGGCGTCTTTAAATAGTAATCCTGATTTTAAAGATGTAACTTTTACAAAAGATGTTTTAGATCCTTTAAAACTAAAAGTAACGCTTCTTTATAAAGAAAATGCTTGTCCTTTTTAAACTAATCGCTTTCTTCGAAGTGTAATTGTTGGTGATGGGCGCCTGCTGCTATATGTAAGGCAAAAGCACCAATGGCAGTATTGTTTAAAATATTGATTAATGCAAATGTGCGCATATCGGCCATGGCTGCATTAAAAAAATTGGGTACATGTACCGTAATTACAAAAAAGAATAAGAAAAAAGACAATAAGTAACTTGCTATTTTAACATAGTAGTTAGTGATAAAGGATATACCCACTAGTATAAAGCAAGTGCCCACTAAATAAGCCCATTTGATACCACCTGGTAAAAAATAGGGTACATACACTAGTAAATCATCTGGTTTGGTTAAATGGTATACTCCAATACAAATTAAGACTGCCGCTAAAATGTAAATGGAAATACGAGAGAAAATGTGGTATTTGGTTAAATCAATTCTCATAATAGTAGGTTTTAATACTTTAAATTACAAGATATCAATAGGGGAAAAACTGATTTTGGTTAGGTAATGGGGTGATATTAGTTCCTCAAGCTTACCCAAAGCCTTTCAAGGATACCGATACTCGGTATCCTTTGCTTTTGTCATTCTCGTCTGCTTACACAAGCGAGTTTGTGACGCTTCCTTAAATGACAAAAGCCTCTCACTTTCGTGAGAGGCTTTGTGATTCGGATTGGATTCGAACCAATGGCCCTCATCTTAGAAGGATGACGCTCTATCCAGCTGAGCTACCGAACCTTATCTTTTCTTAGGCTGCAAATTTAATGAAAAATAAGCCTGATTTCAAAGAAAATAGGGCTATAAATCAATCTATTGCCATTAAATCTCTAATGACCACACTTGCCACTGTACAACCGAAAATAGCAGGCATATAGCTTAAAGTTCCAATGATTGACTTCTTAGGGTAGGCATTCTCCGTTTCAATTATTTTAGTTTGATCTGGCTTTTCAGGACTAAATACCACTTTCAACCCTTTTTTAATACCTAAGGCTTGTAAACGTTTTCTTACATATCTAGCCAAATTACATTCATAGGATTTGGAAAGATCTGTGACTTTGATTTGTGAAGGGTCTAGTTTTCCACCTGCACCCATTGAACTTACAATAGGTAATTTTCTGTCCATACAAGCTTTAATTAAATCTACTTTCGCAGACAAAGTGTCAATACAATCTACTATATAATCCCATTTTTCTTTTTCAATTAAAGCAATTGTTTTTTCGTCCTGCATAAAGTCTTCAATAATTGTTAAATCTAGTAGGGGATTGATATCTAATAATCTTGCCGCTAATACTTTTGCTTTGGGCATTTTAACAGTAGATTGTAAAGCAGGAATTTGTCTATTAATATTGCTTTCATCTATAATATCATTGTCTACAATAGTCATCTTTCCAATACCTGCTCTTGCAATCATTTCGGCACAAATACCACCCACACCACCCAAGCCAATAACAAGTACATTTTTAGTCATTAATTTTTCTACCTGCTCGTCTCCTAACATTAATTGTGTTCTGCTCATCCAATAAGGTATCATATCGTATCTTTAAGAAGTTAAAATAGTAGTACTATGAAAAAGTTTAAAATATTTGTTATTGCTTTTTTGGTGTTATTTCAAAATAGCTTTGCGCAAAATTCGGGTAATAATTCCATAAAAATACTTACTCAGCAAAAAGGGGTAAGTATTAGAGGCTTATCCGTTCCTACTGTGAATACAGTTTGGGCTAGTGGTAGCAAAGGAAGTATTGCTAAATCGGTGAACGGGGGAATAGATTTCGAATGGATGCAAGTAAAAGGATATGAAACAAGAGATTTTAGATCTATACATGCATGGAATGAACAGGAGGCTGTAATTGTGGCTGTAGCTGCACCAGCAGTTATATTAAAAACTAAAGATGGTGGAATGACCTGGTATAAAGTATATGAAAATACAGATACTTTAATGTTTTTAGACGCTATTCATTTTAGCAATCAAAACAATGGTTTAATAGTGGGAGATCCTATTAATAATCGCATCTTTTTATTACATACAAATGATATGGGAGAACATTGGAATGAAGCAGCTCCCGATTATTTTAAAACTCCTTTAGCAAAAGGGGAAGCATTTTTTGCATCCAGCAGTTCTAATTTAGTAGCACTAAATAATCAACAATTTTTAGTATCAGGCGGTTTAACAAGTAGGTTGTGGATAAATGGAGAAGCGATGGATTTGCCCATTGTTCAAGGTGGAAAATCTACCGGGGCAAATAGTATGGCTATTTCACCCAATGGAAATAGAATTATGATAGTAGGGGGAGATTTTATGAAAGATACTAGTCGTCGTTTAAATGCTGTAGGCTTGGAATTATTTCTTACTCCTAATTCTGATAACAAATGGCAATCTATTACAAAACAAAATTGGAAAATAGATACTAAAATGGGTTATCCAAATGGTTACCGATCTGGTGTAGCATATATCACCAATAATATGCTAATTACATGCGGCACTTCGGGCGTTGATATTTCTAAAGACAAAGGAAAAAATTGGGATTTAATATCAACTGAAAGCTTCCATGTTGTTCGTAAACAACCTTCTATACAAGGTGCATTTTTAGCTGGATCAGGTGGAAGAATTGGTTATATAAAATTGGACTAATTGGTAAAACCTTACCATTTTAACTAATAATACTAGTTAGGATAGAAAATGATTTTTAGTTTTCAATACTTAGCGTACCTTAGTAATGATTAAAAATGTAAATGAAAAAATACCAAGCAATTATATCTTTTGAAATGGATGAGGAATTTATGTCTTTTGTTCCTCCTCATCGCACTTATATCAATTATTTATTGAATAAAGGTATTATAGACAGTTATGCTGTTAGCATGGAAACTCAAAATTCTTGGATCACTATTAACGCCAATACCAAAAAAGAAGTAAAAGATTACTTAGATAAATCACCTCTTAGTAAGTATTGGAACTATGAAATAGTAGAGCTTTTTGTATATGATAGTCAATCTACTAGGCTTCCGGCTGTACAATTAAATTAAATCACCTTTTTTTTGGGGATTTCCTATTTGCCCCTTATTTTTGCACTCCTCAAAAGGGGGCATAGCTCAGTTGGTTTAGAGCATCTGCCTTACAAGCAGAGGGTCCGCGGTTCGAACCCGTGTGCCCCCACAGA
>Ga0114977_10000771_pt1 | contig 21207 bp, 18 predicted proteins | sample S_130805_MF_Meta_FD_87026 | JGI IMG/M metagenome (GOLD analysis project Ga0114977, IMG submission 87026) | Freshwater microbial communities from Lake Simoncouche, Canada to study carbon cycling - S_130805_MF_MetaG | ecosystem: Environmental > Aquatic > Freshwater > Lake | place: Lake...
AGTATTAGGTTATTTATATAAATGTATTAATACTTAATACTACAATGGATATACACATTGATAAAAACAATCCTTATTTAAAATCCTTTACTTTTAACTCATGAAAAATAATCAACGTTCAATTAATAAAATAAAAAACAATCATAAGCCTATTAAATTTTTAAATAAAAAGGTACATAAATCATTATATATCAATTAATTAAAACAATTTTAATATAAAACTAATAATTGTTAGTTTTATATTATTTACCACCCCTTCTTTAGGTTAAAATTGGTGTTTTATAATCTAAATTAGCTCAATTTACTCTCTTTTATAATCCAAATAATAACCTCATTTCCCCTTTTTTATTTGATTCATAAAGCTTAATTTTTCATACTTAAACTTAACACTAATCTTATTTAATATTAAAATAAAAAAATGAATATAAAAAACAACCAAATTAAAATTTTATTAAGCACTATTTTTTTTATGGTGTTATTAATTTCTTTTACTGAAACAAAAAAAGCCTTTTTACAAAATCCAAAAGATCCTAAAATTACCAACCTAAAACTTCCAGAAGGTTTTCATGCAGAACGCTTATATGGTCCTTCTGAAAAAGGAGAAGGCTCTTGGGTTTCTATGACTTTTGATAATAAAGGTAGAATTATTGCATCAGATCAATATGGTTCTTTGTATCGTCTTGTTGTTCCTAAAATAGGAGATACAATTAATAAAATAAAAATAGAAGAATTAAAAATAACAACAGATAGTGCTTCTTCTAAAACCAAAGTAACTATGGGCCACGCACACGGTTTATTATGGGCTTTTAATAGTTTATATGTGATGATTAATAACACATCAAGTGAAAATTTTAAAAGAGGAAGTGGCTTATATAGATTACAAGATACAGATGGTGATGACCAATTTGATAAAGTAACATTAATTAAAGAATTAGATGGAGAGGGAGAACATGGTCCCCATAGTGTTATTTTATCACCAGATAAACAATCTATTTATGTTATAGCTGGAAATTTTACAAAAATTCCAAAACTAAATTCATATCGCAATTATCCAGACAATAAAATTGATAATTTATTTCCCTTAATTAAAGATCCTAACGGACACGATAATGTAGTACAAACCCATGGTGGTTGGGTTGCCCACCTTGATTCTTCTGGTGCTAATTGGGAATTAATTGCTTCTGGTTTTAGAAACCCATTTGATTTAGCATTTAATGATCAAGGTGAATTATTCGCCTATGATTCAGATATGGAGTGGGATTTTGGTACACCATGGTATCGTCCTACTAGAATTATGCATGTAACAAGTGGTGCAGAATTTGGATGGAGACCAGGTACAGATAAGTGGTCTCCAAAATATCCAGATAACCTTCCTGCTGTTATTAATGTTGGACAAGGCTCCCCAACTAATCTTATTTATGGAGGAAACGCACGCTTTCCAAAAAAATATAGAAAGGCGATGTTTGCTTTCGATTGGAGCTTTGGAATTATTTATGCGGTGTATAATGAACCCGATGGCGCCTCTTATAAAACCACTGGAGAAGAATTTATTTCTGGTGCACCACTTCCATTAACAGATGGTACTATTGGACCCGACGGCGCTTTATATTTTTTAACCGGAGGCCGCCGTTTAGAATCTGATTTATACCGTGTTTATTATGGAGATAATTCTTTAACCAATGAGCCTCTTCCTGTCACCGAAATTACAAATGCCGTAAAAACACGTCGACAACTAGAGGTCTTTCATGGCACTAAAAATCCAGATGCTGTAAACTTTTCTTGGCCTTATTTAAAAGACAATGATCGTTATATTAGATATGCCGCAAGGGTTGCCGTTGAAAACCAACCCATCGAAGAGTGGTATAATAAAATACTTTCAGAAAAAGATCCTATTATATTAACCCACGCCGCTATTGCGTTTGCACACAAGGGTGCTGCTGTTTCTGGTAGTGCTGTGGTGAATCAATTAACAAAAATTGATTTCTCAAAACTTTCTGAGTCGCAACAACTTGATTTACTTCGCGCTATTGAATTAATATTTATTCGATTAGGCGAACCTAGCGCAGAAATTAAAAAAGCGACTGCTTCTTTTTTAAATCCATATTATCCCGCTAAAACAAATAGTCTTAATAGAGAGCTTAGTAAAATGTTGGTTTATATTGATGCGCCAAACGCGGTAGAAAAAACAATGACACTTTTAGCTTCTGCGAAAGATGACGCTCCCTCTCAAAAATCAATTTCAGAATCTTCTGATTTAATTTTAAGAAATCCTCAATACGGAATGGATATTGCAGCGATGCTTGCGAAAGTGCCACCTTCACAACAAACATGGTATGCGAATGTGTTAAGCCAAGCTAAAAATGGCTGGACCCCTTCTTTACAAAAGAAATATTTTCAATGGTTTTATAAAGCCTTTGGTTATAGAGGCGGTGTAAGTTTTGTTGGATTTATAAATGGCGCACGCAAAACCGCATTAGCCAACGCACCCAAAGATCAATTCGAATATTTAAATAAAATTTCTGGTGATTCTATTGTTTCTATTTCTTGGTCTGGCGTTCCCGCCGGAACTATTATGCCCAAGGGCCCAGGAAAAAATTGGAAATTAAAGGTGGCGCTTGATGCTGTTGATTCAAGTAGAGGCGTAAGAAGTTTTACTCGTGGAAAGGCTATGTTTACCGCAACACTTTGTTCTTCATGTCATCAAGTAAAAGGAGAGGGCGGCGTAGCGGGTCCCGATCTTACACAATTAGGAACACGCTTTAGCACGAAAGATATGTTAGAGTCTATTATTGAACCAAGTAAAACCATTTCAGATCAATTTGGGTCTACGGTTTTCTTCCTTAAAAAAGGAGGATCTGTTTTGGGCCGACTTATTCGTCAAGACAATAGCAATTATTATATTTCTCAAAACCCATTCGCAACCAATATTATTAGGACGCTTTCAAAAAAAGAAGTAGCACGTACTCGTGTTTCTGAAACCTCTCCAATGCTTCCTGGTATGATTAATGGTTTAAATGCCGAAGAATTAAGCGATCTTATTGCCTATTTAAAATCGGGTGGTAATAAAAACAACCCCATTTACACCAGTAAAAAATAAATAAAATATTGCAACCCGCTAATACCATATGGAGTGATAAGGTTTCTAATGTTGCACAAGTGGGCGGCATTGAAACATCGATCTTAGATAATGGTCTTGGTAGGGGGGTGCGCATTGCTTGGATTAACACAGGAACGGGACTTCGATTTAAGGTAGTGATCGATAGAGCGATGGATATTGCCGATGCTTTTTTTAATCAACATAGTCTCGCGTGGCTTAATCATCCTGGTATTGTTGCGCCACAACCCTTTTCAAATAAGGGTACCGATTGGCTAAGAACCTTTGGTGGCGGACTTATTACCACCTGTGGTCTTTCTCATGTGGGCGGACCCGAGCAAGATGAGTTTGGTGAGCGCGGTTTACATGGTATGATTAGTAATATTCCAGCCGAAGTGGTTTCTATTATTCAACCCGACCCCGCGCGCGGAATTTTTTCAATGAGTATTACTGGAATAATAAAACAAACACAAATTTTTGGACCAAGCCTTGAATTAAAAAGAACCATTTCTGCAACATTAGGAAGTTCCACCATTCATCTACACGACGAAATAATGAATCGCGGAAACGAAACCGCACCTCATATGCTTTTATATCATTGCAACTTTGGTTGGCCCCTTGCAGATGAGGGCGCAGAAATTTATTGTAGTGGTCATGAAACAAGAAACTGCGAAGCTATTAATGAAAAACACAAAGGCCCAGGACAGGATGTTTTTTTTATGGACATCGCACCCAATAAAGAAGGTGTTTGTGTATGCGGAATAAAAAATAATAAAATTGGTCTTACTGCAGAATTAAAATTTCAAAAAAAACAATTACCCTGGTTAACTAATTGGCAACACTGGTCCAAAGGAGAATATGTAACAGGGATTGAACCTGGAACACATCCTCCGATTGGTCAAGCAAAAGCGCGTACCGAAGGATCACTTATTTTTTTAGCACCAGGCGAAACACGCTCATACGATTTAGAAATAGATATTTTACATCATCAATAATAAAATAAATCATCTTATCAATTTTAATATGGAAAATAAAAGCATCGCCCAAAAGGCACTCGAACAAGGAAAAGGAATTTTAAGATTAGCACCTACATGGGTACCAAGGTCTTTTTGCGTACCTGGTCGTCGCATAAAATTACACCCCGATGATTATTATGTTTTAGGCGGCGTGCGTGGTGGTATTGATGAACGCTGGTTGTCTTCCACGACACCTGCAAAAAATGGTCCACTCACCGGAGAGAACGAAGGATTAAGTCCTGTTGTTTTTAATGATGGAACGAAGACACATCAAATTTTATTGAAAGATGCGATTGATGAATTAAAGGGTCAGCTTATTGGTGATCGTTTGTGGAATGAATATCAAAGTTGGCCAATGTATTCTAAGTTTTTTGATAATATGGGACCCCTTCCACATCATGTACATCACAACGATGAAAAAGCGGCACTCATTGGTCAAAAAGGAAAACCCGAAGCCTATTATTTTCCACCACAATTAAATAACCACGGCGGTGATTTCCCTTATACGTTTATTGGTATTGCACCAGGAACTACCAAAGAACAAATTAAAGAGTGTTTGGTGAACTTTTCAAAAGGAGATAATAAAATTACCAACTTTTCTCAAGCCTATAAATTAGAACCAGGAACTGGATGGGATGTTCCCCCTGGATTATTACACGCACCAGGAAGTATGTGTACTTATGAACCTCAAAAAGCATCGGATGTTTTTGCGATGTATCAATCTTTGGTGAATGAAGCTATTATTCCTGATGAATTATTATGGAATGGAACACCTAAAGAAAGCATTGGCGATTACGATGCATTATTAGATGTGTTGGATTGGGATTTAAACGTAGATCCAAATACAATGGAAAATCGTTTTATGGCGCCGAAGCCCGTTCATGATGTAAATAAAATGAAAGCAGCGGGTTATGTTGAAAATTGGGTTTGTTATAAATCACATGATTTTAGTGCAAAAGAGTTAACCGTTTTCCCTGGACAAACTGTAACCATTACGGATGGCGCTGCTTATGGTATTATTGTCATGCAAGGTCATGGTAAGATGGGCGTTTGGGATATTGAAACGCCTGCACTAATAAGATACGGCCAACTTACCAATGATGAATTTTTTATCAGCGAATCTGCAGCTAAAGAGGGCGTAAAAATTGTAAACCACTCTGATACCGATCCGATTGTTATCTTAAAACATTTTGGTCCACGCAATCCAGATCTTGTTGTATAAAAAAATTAAAATTTAATTTCACCAACCACCATCCGAATAAAATGAATACAAACAAAAGTTTGAAACTAAACAAAATTATATTCACTACCATCGGTGTTGTATTGGTAGCATTATTTGCGTTTACACCCACCACGCCTTCAAAACTAAAAATAAAAAAAGGAGCACATATTATTTTAGTGGGCAATAATTTAGGATCTCGAATGATGAACTATGGTTATTTTGAAACCGAGCTTCAACTTAGATACCCAGATAATGCTTTATACATCCGCAATATGTGTGATGGTGGAAATACACCAGGATTTAGGCCCCACTCTGGACGCCCTACACCTTGGGCTTTTCCAGGAGCAGAAAAATTCCAAACCGAATTAGCCAACAACCCAAATACAGAAGGTTTTTTAGAATATCCTGATGCTTGGATATCCAATCATAAAGCAGATATTATCATTGCGATGTTTGGTTTTGATGAATCTTTTCAAGGAGCAGCGGGTCTTGAAAATTATAAAGCAGAATTAGATGCTTTTATTAAACATACATTAAAACAAAAATACAACGGGGAGTCGGCGCCTCAGCTAGCCATTGTATCTCCTATTGCCTTCGAAGATCTTTCTGCAAAGATGGATTTACCTAACGGAATTACAGAAAATAAAAATCTGCAACTATATAAAGACGCCATGAAGCAAGTGGCGATGAAAAACGGCGTTCATTTTATTGATGCATTTTCTGCTACCAAAACATGGCTTGAAAATCCAGCCACCGATTTAACCATTGATGGTTCTCAATTAAACGATGCAGGTTATAAAAAGTTTGCCCCCTTTTTAGTAGAAGCTGTTTTTGGTAAAGCGCCAGTGGTGGCCGAGTCTAATCGTGCTTTAGTACTAGATGCGGTGATTGAAAAAGATTGGATGTGGCATAATGATTTTAAAGCACCCAATGGTGTGCATGTTTTTGGTCGTCGATATGATCCCTTTGGTCCAGGAAACTATCCTGCTGAATCAAAAAAGATAAGGGAGATGACATTGATTCGCGACACAGCGATATGGATGGCAGTAAAGGGAAAAAAAATGGACCTAGCAGCAGCGGATGCAAAAACATCTGCACTTCCTATTGTTGAAACCAATTTTAAACCAACTGGAAAAGTAGAAGAGCCAAGGTATTTATATGGTAAAGAAGCGATTGATAAATTTACAATGGCACCCGGCTATAAAATAAATCTTTTTGCATCTGAAACAGAGTTTCCAGATTTAGCCAATCCCGTTCAAATTTCTTTTGATAATAAAGGAAGATTGTGGGTGGCGGTCATGCCTACTTATCCGCATTGGAAACCAGGTGATCCAAAACCAAATGATAAATTAATTATTTTATCAGATACGGATGGTGATGGAAAAGCAGACAAACAAACCACTTTCGCAGATGGTCTTCAGCTTCCACTTGGATTTGAATTAGCACCCGAGGGTGTTTATCTTTCGCAAGGAACCAACCTGGTTCTTTTAAAAGACACCAATGGTGATGATAAGGCAGATGCTAGAGAAATTATATTAAGTGGATTTGATGATCACGACACACACCACGCACATCATGCATATACAACAGATCCTTCTGGCGCTATTTATATGGGTGAGGGTGTTTTTTTAGTAAATGATATTGAAACCTCATATGGTCCTGTTCGCGGAACCAACGGAGGATTTTTTAGATATGATCCAAAAAATAAAAAATTAGATCGCATCGCACAACTTTCCATTCCTAATCCATGGGGTATTGCATTTGATGAGTGGGGTCAGGTATTTTATGCAGAAACCTCAGGCCCCGAAGTCACTTGGATGATGCCAGGAACCGTTAAGTCTAGGTATGCAGAAGCGAACCCAAAGCCAAAAAATATTATTGAAGAAAGCCAAATGGTTCGACCCACATCTGGAATTGAATTTGTTTCAAGTAGACATTTTCCAGATAATGTGCAAGGCGATTTATTAATTAATAATACCATTGGTTTTTTAGGGACCAAGCAACATCAAATGCTTGAAGACGGAACGGGTTATAAAAGTAAACTTCGTCATGATATTATGATTTCATCTGATTTTAATTTTCGTCCTGTTGATTTAGAATTTGCACCAGATGGTTCATTATATATAGCAGACTGGCACAACGTTTTAATTGGTCACATGCAACACAATGCACGCGACCCATTAAGAGATCATGTGCATGGTCGTATTTATCGTATTACTTATCCATCTCGTCCATTGGTGGTTCCAGCAAAAGTGGCTGGCGCATCTGTTGAAGAATTATTATCAAATCTTACTTTACCGGAATATAGAACAAGATATAGAACGCGTCGTGAATTGCGCGCGCATACAGCTTCTGAAGTGTTACCTAAATTAAAAACATGGATGGCACAGCTTGATAAAACAGCACCCAATTATGAAAAACTTTTAATGGAAGGATTATGGGTAAGCTGGGGACAAAATAAAATAGACCAACCACTTCTTCATCAATTATTACAAGCAAAGGATGATAGAGTAAGAGCGGCAGCCGTAGAAGTAGTTCGTTTTAATGAAAAACAATTACCCGATCAGGCTACCTTATTAATGAATGCAGCAAAAGATGAAAATAGCCGCGTTCGACTTGAAGCCATTGTGGCTGCCTCTTGGTTAAGTAAGGAAAAAGGACTTCCTATTGAAATGGAAGCTGCAAAAAAACCACTTGATAGCTGGATGAAAAAACCGCATGAAACAGCTGTGGCACATTTAGAAGGACATAATGTAGCTGTAGTAAAACCCGTCGTTGTAAAAGCAAAAGAGGGCGATATAAATACCGCAATCATGCAAACCGGGAAGGAAATTTATTTAAGAGATGGCTTTTGTAATACTTGTCATCAGCCCAATGGAAAAGGATTGTCTGCATCTGGATTTCCTCCGCTTAGTGAATCTAAGTGGGTGAATGGAAGTGAAGAGCGCCTTATTAAAATTGTCCTAAGGGGTATGTATGGTCCAATAGAAGTGAATGGAAAAAAATATCCAGGCCAAGTACCTATGACGCCTTATGGTGGCATGTTAAACGATAAAGATGTGGCCGCGGTGCTTACTTATATCCGCAACTCTTTTGGAAACAAAGCACCAGCGGTGGAAGAAGTCACTGTAAAAAGAGTACGCGCTGCGATTAAAAATAAGGTTGGGTTTTATTCACCCGATGAATTATTATTATTACATCCAATGGAAAACTAAATAATCAAATCAAATTTATTTTATGAAAATATTTTATTCTTTTAAACATTTTATATTTTGCTTACTGTCTCTTCTTTTTGTAGTAGCGGGAAAAAGTCAAACAGCGAATAAAAATAAAAAACCATTGATTGTTTTTGTTACAGGCGATCATGAATATGGCGGAGAATCTACCCTTCCTTTTATTGCAGCTGAATTAGAAAAAAATTATGGCTTTAGAACGAAAGTATTAAAAGCATTTCCCGATCAAAATGCGGAAGAAAATATTCCAGGCCTTGAAGTTTTAAAAGAAGCGGATCTTGCTGTTTTTTTTCTGCGCTGGCGCAGGCTTCCAGAAGATCAAATTCAATACATTGATGCTTATTTAAAATCAGGAAAACCATTGGTGGGATTTCGAACTACCACACATGCTTTCAACTATCCTAAAGGACATCCATTAGAAAAATGGAATGCTTTTGGTGAGTTTGCATTTAATGCGCCTCCTGGTTGGGGTGGTGTTGCAAAGCATACGCATTATGGACACGAATCTTCAACGGATGTAAGTATAATACAAGCTGAAGCAAAAAATCCAATCTTAACAGGAGTGGAAAATAATTTTCATGCAAGGTCATGGTTATACCAAGTGTTACCGAGCTATCCTATCAAAGGATCGGTTGCTATATTAATGGGTCATCCGATTAACCCTTCGCCTGCTTCTGCTTATGATAACCCTGTTTCATGGACGGGTACGAATAGTTTTGGTGCTAAATTTTTCTTTACAACATTAGGACACCCTGATGATTTTAATCAAGAATCATTCCAGCATTTAGTTATCAATGGAATTCATTGGGCAGCAGGTAAAAAAATCCCAGCAAAATGGGCAGGTAAAATAAATATCAATGTTCCTTATCGTGGTATTGTTGCTTCTTCTATAAAATAATAATTGCATGAATAAAATTGGTTTTAATACATTAGTGTGGTCGGCTGTTGTTTCTGATGATTTATTTCCCATCATTGATCAATTAAAAAAAATAGGATATGATGGTGTTGAATGTTTGATTGGATCCCCAGACGAAAAAGCGTATCAGCGCTTTGGCGCACACGCTACTAATATCGGATTAGAAACGACTAGTGTATTTGTAGTAGGTAAAGACGAAAATCCAGTGGATCCCTCTGCTTTGGTTCGCGCGCGCGCATTGGATAGAATTAAGTGGGGCATTGACCGCGCACATGATATGCATTCCACTATTTTATGTGGTCCCTTCCATTCGGCCCATGGTGTTTTTTCAAAACAACCACCACAGGAAACCGAATATGCGCATTGTGCTGAACTACTTCATGCTGCTGGAGAACACGCTGCGCAAGCAGGTATTACATTAGCGTTGGAAGCACTCAACCGATTTGAATGTTATTTATGTAATACCATGGATCAATTAAAAAAATTAGTGACACTAGCGGATCATCCCAATGTAAAAGCAATGTATGACACACACCATTCAAATATTGAAGAAAAAATCACCAACAAAGCAATAAAAAATATTGGACCTGTACTAGCACATGTACATATTAGTGAAAACGATCGGGGTACACCGGGTGATGGTCATGTACAATGGAATGAAACTTTTTCAACCCTAAAAGAAATTAATTATAATGGGTGGCTTACCATCGAAGCGTTTTCTCGTAACGATCCTGATTTTGCCAACGCTATTAATGTTTGGCGGGAATATTCTTTACCATGGGAGATTGCTTCCAACGGATTAGCCTTTATTAAAAAACAATTAAATTAAAACATATGAAAAACAATTATCCAAAATTACACAACGCAACATGGCCGGGTATTGTAGGAAAGGGCCCAGACTCTGAACCACCTATCGGGTTAGATACTTTATTAGACTTAACCATGAACGCCGAAGTGGATGGTGTTAAATTTGATGGGATAGATCTTGGACTTTTTGAGCCCCATTTTAATATTGACGAATCTGATGATGGTATTAAAAGATTAGCGGAAAAAGTAACCAAATTAAATTTAAATATTGGAAGCTTAGTAGCACCTATCTGGGGCGGACCTGCAATGGGATCCAAAGAAGATCGTGCTGTATTTGTGGATATGGTTAAAAGATCATGTCGTTTTGGACAAAAGCTAAAAGAATATGGTGTACGCCCAAGTGGTATCATTAGAATAGATTCGGCGAGTAAGCCAGAAGCTTGGAGTGCCGACCCTATTAACAACACAAAATTAATTGCTGAAACTTTTAGAGAAGCTTGTGATGTCGCTGCAGATTTTGGTGAAAAGTTAGCAGCCGAAGGAGAAATTTGTTGGGGAGGAATGCATAGTTGGACTGCAATGATAGATACTTTAGAAGCGGTGAATCGCCCTAATATTGGTTTTCAAGCAGACATGGCCCACACGCTATTATATTTATTAGGATACAATAGCCCTCAGGATCGCATCTTACCCGAACACTTTGATTGGAGTGATCAATCGGCATTAGATGAGGGATTAAAAAAATTAACACATGCACTTCGTCCTTGGACCCTTGATTTTCATGTTGCCCAAAACGATGGCACTGTTCATGGAACGGGCGCGCACGATAAAACAGGTCGTCACTGTCAGGCCTTAGATCCCAATGGTAAATTAGATATTGCGAAGCATGCGGGCTTTTGGTTGCGTAATGAAGACGGCGCACTTACAAAAGCATTTAAACATATTTGTTGGGATGGTTGCATGTTCCCGAATGAAGTGATGACTAAGCAACAAACATGGAATGATATTTTATCTTCAATGATTAAAGTGCGTGATCAACACGGCTGGTATGAAGCCGAATAAAAATTTTAAACATAATATTTAATTTGTAAAAATATGTCAACAAAAAAAATACTTAACATTGGTTTGATTGGCGGTGGATTTATGGGTCGCACCCATTCTAATGGATACAACCGCGTTCCTAATTTTTTCCCTGAGCTTGCTTACACACCTGTATTAAAAGCAGTTTGTTTTCGTAATGAAACAAAAGCAAAAGCTTTTGCGGAACAATGGGGTTATGAAAGTTTTGAAACCGATTGGAGAAAATTAATTGCGCGTCCCGATATTGACGCAATCGATATTTGTACACCCAATGATACGCATGCTGAAATTGCGATTGCAGCAGCAGCGGCAGGAAAAATGATTTTATGTGAAAAGCCGTTGGCGCGTGATTTAGCAGAATCACAGGGGATGGTAGATGCCATTGAAAAAGCGGGCGTAAAAAATACAGTATGGTATAATTATCGTCGTTTGCCAGCAGTGACCTTAGCAAAACAAATTATTGATTCAGGTAAACTTGGAAAAATATATCATTATCGTGCCAATTTTTTACAAGATTGGACCATCAATGAAGCATTGCCTCAGGGCGGCGAGGGTTTATGGCGCATGGATGCAGCGGTAGCAGGGTCAGGTGTATTGGGTGATTTGTTATCTCATTGTATTGATACTGCTATGTGGTTAAACGGAGGCATTAAAGATGTTTCTGCAATGACCGAAACTTTTGTAAAACAACGCATGCATCAATTAACAGGAAAAGTAGAAGATGTAAAAATTGATGATGCTTGTTCTTTCTTATGTCATTTTAACAATGGATCATTGGGTTTATTTGAATCCACAAGATATGCGCGAGGACACAAGGCCTTATATACTTTTGAAATTAATGGCGCTAATGCATCTATTCGTTGGGATTTACATGATTTAAATAAACTTGAATTTTATGACAACGCAGATGAATCAAAACTAAAAGGATGGCGTACGATTCATATTACCGATGGTGATCATCCCTACATGGATAAGTGGTGGGTGCCAGGATTGAGTATTGGGTATGAACATTCTTTTGTACATCAAGCCGCCGATTTTTTAAGAAGCATCGAGACAGGAACATCTTGTTCTCCTACTTTTAAAGAAGCGCTGGACACACAAAAAGTTTGTCAAGCCGTTGCTGAATCTGCAGCGTCTCGCAGTTGGAAAGACTGTGGCGTCTTGTAAATAAAAATTTTGACGAAAAAACTAATAAATATCAAATGAACCAAAAATTATATTTCCGTTTTGTCCTTGCCATCTTTATTTTAAGTTGTTCCTTGTTCGTGCAAGCACAAAAAAAAGCAGGCTTTGTTCAAATCTTTGATGGCAAGTCTATGAAAGGTTGGGATGCGGATACTACTTTTTGGAAAGTAAAAGACAATAGTTTTGTAGGCGAAGTAACCGCAGCAACACCCATTAAAACAAATACTTTTTTAATTTGGAGAGGAGGTCTTCCTGCTAATTTTGAATTTAAAGCCAGCTTTCGCATCAGCCCAGAAGGAAACAGTGGTGTTAATTATAGAAGCGAAGAATTACCCGATATTAAATATGCATTAAAAGGATACCAGGCAGATATTGATGGTGGCAATGTATACACTGGTCAAAATTATGAAGAACGCGGAAGAGGTTTTTTAGCAAAGCGCGGTGAGATTGCTTTATTACAAACGGATAAAAATCCAACCATTACTGGCTCTTTAGGAAATCCTGATTCCCTAAAAACAAAAATTAAAGTGAGCGACTGGAATGAGATACATATTATAGTGAACAACAATCGGATGCAACATTACATTAATGGTGTATTAATGAGTGATGTCACCGATGAGGATCTAGTAAAGCGCAAAATGAAAGGCTTATTGGGCTTACAAGTACATGTAATGCCTAGCATGAAAGTTGCATATCGAAACCTCTTTTTAAAGGAGTTATAACAGGGATTTTACCCTATAATTGCTTGATTTTAGCTCGAAAAGGGAGAGATTGCTAATTATTTTTGAATGATTAGTAAAATCTTAAGTAATTGATAATCAATATCAAACCACTAATTTTTACAAAAAACTAATCAAATTAGTAAAAAAATACTAAATATTTTAGTTTATTAACAATTTATCCCTACCTTCACATAAATATTAAAGAAAACATAAAACGATTAACCATGAGTAACCCCAATGTAGAAAAATTAAAAGCCTTAAAATTAACTATCGATAAAATTGATAAGGATTATGGTAAAGGAAGCGTGATGATGATGAATGAGCGCAGCCAAGAACCACAAGAAGTCATTTCAACAGGATCTATTGGATTAGATACGGCATTAGGAATTGGCGGTTTACCAAAGGGAAGAATCGTTGAAATATATGGACCAGAATCTTCTGGAAAAACAACAGTAGCGATTCATGTGATTGCAGAAGCTCAAAAAAAAGGCGGCATGTGTGCGATCATTGATGCGGAACATGCTTTCGATAGTGCATATGCAAAAAGATTAGGAGTGGATGTTGATAATTTATTAGTGTCACAACCTGATTATGGAGAACAAGCTTTAGAAATTGCGGATCGCTTAATATTATCTGGCGCTATTGATGTGTTGGTGATTGATTCGGTTGCCGCACTGGTTCCTAAAAGTGAATTAGAAGGAGAGATGGGCGACTCTAAAATGGGGCTACACGCGCGTTTGATGAGTCAGGCATTAAGAAAATTAACTGCGACAATTAATAAAACCAACACGATTTGTATTTTCATTAATCAGCTTCGTGAAAAAATTGGTATTGTTTTTGGTAACCCAGAAACAACAACCGGTGGTAATGCATTAAAGTTTTATGCATCAGTGCGTTTGGATATTAGAAGAATGGCACAAATTAAAGATGGTGATGAAGCCATCGGAAATAGAGTGAAGGTTAAAGTTGTTAAAAATAAAGTGGCGCCACCATTCAGGGCAGCTGAGTTTGAAATTATTTTTGGAGAAGGGATTAGTAAAATAGGAGAAATTATAGATATGGGTGTCGAATTAGAGATCATACAAAAATCAGGAAGCTGGTTCAGCTATGATAGCAATAAGTTAGGACAGGGACGCGATTCGGTAAAAACCATTTTACATGATAATCCTGAGATGGCTAATGAAATAGAAGCCAAAATAAGAGCAAAAATAGCCGCTAATGTAGAGGCAGCGGCTTCAAAATAGTATACTTTTTTGTTTTTAGTTAGTTAGTAAGTACAACCGCATCATTTATGGTGCGGTTTTTTTATATTTATACAAACTTAGCTCTACTTGATTTATCTACTTAAGATATTAATTCGCTGCGCTTTGTATATTTTTTGTAAAAAAGTATACATTCAAAATAAAAATCTTTTAAACACAAAGGGGCCCTTATTAATTATAGCCAATCACCCCAACTCATTTTTAGACGCAGTAATTATAGGTGCGCAATATCGACGTCGCGTTTACTTTTTAGCAAGAGGGGATGTTTTTACAAAAAAGCACCACCGTTTTTTCTTAGGCCTTTTAAATATGATTCCCGTTTATCGTTTAAGGGAAGGAAGAGAGTTTCTTAATTTAAACGAATATGCCTTTAAGGCATCCAAACAATTATTAGCGAAAGGCGAAGCGGTTTTAATTTTCATTGAAGGCATCTGCTTAAACACCAATACATTGCAACCCTTTAAAAAAGGAACCACGCGAATTTTACAAGGTGCACAAGAACTAGGGGTGCATCCCAACATTCACATAGTAGGCATTGCTTATAATCATTTTCATGGGGTTGGTAAATATGTAAATTTGGTGTTAACTCAGTTTACCTATTCCAAAATAATTATTACCGCAAAAGACAGAGTTGATTTTAATAACGAAGTTTTTTCTCTATTAAATACCAACATCATACCACCAAGTAGTCCACAAATAAAATATAAGTGGGCTCAAAAAATAATTTTTTTAATTGGTCGTACCTTTTATTATTTACAAGCACCCTATTATTTTCCATTGCGCCAACTGGTTGCGCGACTCACTAAAAATACCGTCTTTTACGATTCCGTTTTATTTGCTGCACTCTTGTTTACCTATCCGCTATTTTTATTAATTATATTTTTGTTACTTTATCAAATATCATTACCCCTACCAATAATATTAATTACCTTAGTCAGCATTCCTATCATTACTAGATTTGCAAGTAAGTCGTAATTTCACCAAATAAATATTGAACCATGAAAGAACATATGCGTCGTTTTGAAAAAGAAAAAAAAATAGCACTTATTGCGCACGATAATAAAAAAAAGGATCTTATAGAATGGGCTACTTATAATAAAAAAGCGCTTTCTAAGCATACGCTTGTTGCTACCGGTACCACAGGGAAATTGATTGAAAAAGCCTTAGATCGTAAAATAAAAAAAGTATTGAGTGGTCCACTAGGCGGCGATCAACAAATTGGAGCTATGATTGCCTCGGGTGATATTGACATCATCTTTTTCTTTTTTGATCCTATGGAAGCACAGCCCCACGACAGTGATGTAAAAGCACTTTTACGATTAGCCGTTGCCTGGAACCTACCCATGGCATGTGATCGAACTACGGCTGATTTTTTAATTACCTCTAAATTCATGCAAGATGTATATGAATATAGGCTTCCAGACTATACTCATTATTTAACTAGAAACATCGATCAACCTTAATATTCAATATAAATACTTCACAACATTTAGTTGTATTATAGGATGTAAATTTGCATATGCCGTTTCAACTACAGTCTGCTTATACTCCATCGGGAGATCAACCTAGTGCTATTGCACAGTTAACAGCTGCTGTAGAAGCAGGTGATCGCTATCAAACTCTTTTAGGAGTAACGGGCAGTGGCAAAACCTTTACCATTGCCAATTTGATTCAAAATGTACAAAGGCCCACACTTGTTTTAACACATAATAAAACATTAGTTGCTCAACTATACGGTGAGTTTAAACAATTCTTCCCAAATAATGCAGTGGGTTATTTCGTATCTTATTATGACTACTATCAACCCGAAGCCTACCTGCCTACGTCGGGGGTTTATATTGAAAAGGATTTAAGTATCAATGAGGAATTAGATAAATTAAGATTACAAGCGACTGCACAACTTTTAAGCGGTCGTCGAGATATAATTGTTGTTGCCAGTGTAAGTTGTATTTATGGTATGGGTAATCCCACTGAATATGAAAACGGGATCATTCGTATTCATCAAGGAATGATATTTTCGCGCCAGGCCTTTTTACATGCATTGGTTAATAGTTTATACCACCGTACTGTTACCGAATTTGATCGAGGTGGATTTAGGGTGCAAGGTGACACGGTGGATATTAGATTGCCCTATGTTGATTATGGTTATCGTATTACTTTTTTTGGCGATGAAATAGAATCTATTGAAAGTATTGAAATTGAAACGGGCAAAAGAATAGAACCTATGGAAAACGCCGCCATTTTTCCAGCTAATTTATATTTAGCACCCAAGGAAATGGTACAGCAGATCATTTATGATATACAAGATGAAATGCGCGCTCAGGTTGAATATTTTAAAAATGTGGGAAAACATATCGAAGCACAACGTATTAAAGAAAGAGTGGAGTATGATATTGAAATGATTAGAGAGCTTGGGTATTGTTCGGGCATTGAAAATTATTCCCGATTTTTTGATCGCCGCCAACCGGGTACACGCCCCTTTTGTTTATTAGATTATTTCCCTAAGGATTTTTTATGTGTCATTGATGAAAGCCATGTCACGATTCCACAAATTTCTGGAATGTACGGTGGTGACCGAAGTCGTAAGATGAACTTGGTGGAATATGGTTTTAGACTTCCGAGTGCCATTGACAATCGCCCACTTAATTTTAATGAGTTTGAAAACATCATAGGCCAATCTATTTTTTTAAGTGCTACTCCAGGTGAATATGAATTGGAAAAAACCGGAGGACTTATAGTAGAACAAGTAGTGCGCCCAACAGGATTATTAGATCCTCCTATTGAAGTGCGCCCAACCAAAAATCAGATCGACGACTTATTAGACGAAATTGCAAAGCAAGTAGAAATGGGTGATCGTGTGCTAGTGACTACACTCACTAAAAAAATGGCCGAAGAAATGGATCGTTATTTGGTACGCATACAAATTAAATCTAAATACATTCATAGTGATATTGATGCACTTGAGCGAGTAGAAATATTAAGAGAGCTAAGATTAGGTGTGATAGATGTATTGGTGGGTGTTAATTTATTAAGAGAGGGCCTGGATTTACCAGAAGTTTCACTGGTAGCGGTATTAGATGCAGATAAAGAAGGGTTTTTAAGAAACGAGAAATCATTAACACAAACTGCTGGTCGTGCGGCAAGAAATGTAAGAGGTCGTGTCATATTTTATGCAGATCAAATTACTAAAAGTATGCGACGCACGATGGATGAAACCGAACGTCGTAGAGCAAAACAAATTAAATACAATGAATTACATGGTATTACACCCACCACCATTGTAAAAAGTATTGAGCAGGTGATGCAACAAACTTCTGTCTTAGATATAAAAGGGTTTAAGCTTAATAATATCAATGTACGTACCTCTGATGAACTTGAAATGGTGGCAGATCCAGAAAGCTTATATAAAACAATACCACAAATTGAAAAAGCCATTTCGCAAACAAAAAAACAAATGGACAAGTTTGCAAAAGCACTTGATTTTATGGAAGCTGCCAAATTACGCGATGAAATGTTTAGGCTTGAAGCACAATTGGCTTCTATGAAAAAGGCCTAGTAGGATCATTATAGCTTTAAAACCGTTATTTTTACATTAGCACATGACTACTTTATTAGATTCAATCTATCAGGGATTAATTCACACCACTGCACTAGAAATGGTGGCCGTATTTGCGGGCATCGCCTCGGTATGGTATAGTCGTAAGGAAAATATTTTGGTGTATCCCGTAGGCTTATTAAATACGACGATCTATATTTATTTAAGCATGAAAGGTCATTTATTGGGAGAGGCCAGTGTTAATTTGTATTACACCATCATGAGTATCTATGGTTGGTATTTATGGACAAGAACTGACCCCAATAAACATACTATTATTTTACAAATTACAAAAAGTAGTACACGTGAATGGCTTTACCAAATATTATTTTTCATTGGATTTTATTTGACCATTTTTTATTCACTCACTTATTTGAAAACTAATTTTGCTCCAGAGGCGATACCCTGGGCAGATGCATTAGCAAGCGCATCTGCTTACACGGGGATGTGGTTAATGGCAAAAAAGAAAGTGGAGAGTTGGATATGGTGGATCATAACTAATATTGCTTCCATACCACTCTATTTTATAAAAGGGTATGCCTTTACTAGCGTGCAGTTTATTGTTTTACTAATACTTGCTATTGCAGGATTACAATCTTGGAATAATAAAGCAAAAAATAATAAATCTACAATATGACAGCCCCACTAAAAAAGATTGTGATATTGGGTCCCGAATCTACAGGAAAATCAACCCTTTGCGAGCAATTAGCCCTTCATTTTAATACCCTGTCCTGCCCAGAATATGCAAGACAATTTTTGAGTGAAAATGGTTTAAAATATAATTACGATAGTTTATTAACAATTGCAAAGGGGCAATTAACATTAGAAGATCATTTCACAGAACAAGCCATACAAAATAAAAAAAACTTATTATTTATTGACACCGACATGTATGTTATGAAGGTATGGTGTGAATATGTATTTAATAATTGTCACACTTATATTTTAGATGAGATCAATGCAAGAACTTATGATTATTATCTCCTGTGCGATATTGATCTTCCTTGGACTGCTGATGAAATGCGAGAATATCCAGATCCCCAACCAAGGCAGGAATTATTTCATATTTATAAGGACTTGTTAATTAATCAAACAACCTCATGGGGTATTGTTAGCGGAGAAGGTGAAATTAGAACACAGAAAGCAATTCAGCTTATTGAATCCATTTTACTTTCTTAATAAATCACTGATATCTTCATCCGTTTCAATATTATTCATTTCTCTTAATATTTGAGGATAGCGCCATGCTACTCTACTTGTCATTGGACTAGCTGTAAATTTTTTTGGATTGGGAAAGCCTGCAACAATCATAGCAGCTTCGGCACGACTTAATTTTTTAGCAGATTTATGAAAATAATGTTGGGCTGCTGCTTCTACTCCAAAACAACCTGGACCCGTTTCAATTACATTTAAATACACTTCTAATATTCTTTTTTTACCCCAGACCATTTCGATCAAAAAAGTAAAATAAAATTCAGGAATTTTTCTAATGTATTTATCATATCTACCCCCTTGCCATAAAAATACATTTTTAGCAGTTTGTTGTGTTATGGTACTTGCACCCCCACCAATTGGAATCTTTGATTTTTTTCGTTTATTTTTTGGCTTTAAACTTTTTTCAATCGCATCCCAATCAAAACCACTATGATCTGTAAAAGCTTGGTCCTCACTAGCAAGGGCGGCTAGTTTAATATTATAGGACATATTATTCCAAGAAACATAATCTCTTTTTAAACCTAATCCAAAGGCGTTTGTAAGTTGTGTTGTAGTAATAGGGGGTTCAAAAAACTTAATTATGATTACATAAAAAAGGGAACTCAGGAATAAATAAATAAAAATTCTATAGATAATTTTTAACACAGGCAATAATTATAAGATCTCTACACTAAAACGCTTTCCAATGGCTCTGTAATCCGGATTCGCCTTTCGTATTAGTTTACCTGCTACTATAGCACTAACACCGCCAATTAATTTAGGAATATTATTTTGTTCTAAAATCGGATCTTTTTTAATTAAACTATTCAATATATTTAAAAGTAGGTAACCAATCCCCCCTGCTTGCAAATAAGCGCCATTGGTAAAAACACTATTATAGTGACCCCTGTCTTTTGCGAAAGCTTCAATTTCATTGACATGCAACTGAAGCCTACCCAACCTTAATGTATCTTCTCCATAAGTTCCAAACATGGTCATCACTGTTTGCAGCGCAAATTGATTTACTTCAATGGAATCCTTTTTAATATTAGTAATATATCCTGTTATCCATTGTCCATTACTAAAACGAAAATTAATATAATTACCTAAAGAAAAGCTACGGATGGTGACACCCCTTTCTTTTAATAATATCAAATGTCCATTTTGAGCTTTAGTAACAATACAAAAGCAGACAAGCAGTAAGGTAAAAAAATATTGTTTAATATTCACCATAGCAAATTACAATAAACCCGTCGTTTAAAAAATTAATATCTTAAAGCCCCAACAAATAATACAGCACTAAAAACCAAGATAATGATTGCCGATATACGATTCACCCAAATCAGGTTTTTCTCGGTAAGGCTTGGTCTGAGCCTACTAGCTAACGCTACTTTTAATAAGTCAGACAGTAATAAAAACCCCAAGCAGGTCCCAAATACAATTAATTTATAACCGATGGGATTATTTGTTTCAGCGGCACTGGTCCCTATTGCTGCAGTCCAAGCAAACCAAAATAAAAACACACTTGGATTTAAGGTATTAATTAAAAAACCAGAAGCATAAATACCTAAGTAATCTCTTTTTCTAAATATTTTATCACTGTCGGTGTCCTCGGTTTCTAATTGAATTTTTTTAAATAATAATGTATATAAACCAAGCATTAATAAAAATCCTGCTCCAGCCATTGCAATAATTGCCTTGTGATCTAATACTAATAAAAATAAACTAGTAAATACATTTGCTATAAAAATTAATATAACATCACTAGAGGATACACCCGCCACGAAAATGTAACCCGCTTTGCGACCATTGGTTAAACTTTGCTTGATGATTGCGAAAATAACAGGACCTAATGAGATACTTAAAATGAGCCCCAATAAC
>Ga0114977_10000772_pt1 | contig 21207 bp, 19 predicted proteins | sample S_130805_MF_Meta_FD_87026 | JGI IMG/M metagenome (GOLD analysis project Ga0114977, IMG submission 87026) | Freshwater microbial communities from Lake Simoncouche, Canada to study carbon cycling - S_130805_MF_MetaG | ecosystem: Environmental > Aquatic > Freshwater > Lake | place: Lake...
ATTCTTCCAATAACAGGAAAATTATATTTTAAAGAATGTTTGGTTTGAGATAAATCACTTATGCCAAGAAAAATAATTGGTAAAGCAATAATATATATATACCAAACCCACTGAAAAATAATGCCTATTAAGCCTATTAAGACACAAATTAATAAAGAAATTAAATAAAATTTGTTTTTCATTTTTTATAAAATTGAATTCTTTAAATGTAAGAAGAAAAAATAGAATTAAAAAAAGAGGTAGTTTTCCTATAAAATAAAGTTCAAAGAAAAATCACTTAATATTTTAAGGCCTTGGAAACATTCCATCCAAAAGAGAATCTCTGAATTTTCGAGGAAGAATTTTACTTAAAATCACTAAGAGATTTACATCTCCAGAAGGAATGATGAGATATTTTTTTGAGCCTTTGGCCATTTTCAAGATTTTTATTGCCACTTCAGACGTTTTCATTAATTTACGAGGAGTTTCTTTTTTCATCCATTGCGGGGCATTTTTTATTTCCTCATGAAATTGCGGCGTATCCATATCTCCTGGACAAGCAACATAAACATTAATATTTTTACTAAGCAATTCTCGTCGCAAGCATTCGCCAAAATTTACAATTCCGGCTTTGGCAGCACAATACATTGAATATCCAGCTGCACCCATAAGCCCGAAGCCTGAAGAAATTAATAAAACTTTTGTTCCATTAACTAAAAGTGGTAAAAAAGTATGTGTAGAAAGAATTGTGCCCCATAAATCTATTTCAAGATCTTGTTTCATTTCGGTAGCATTTTGATAATCTGAAAGAAGTTTAGTTGAAACAACCCCGGCATTTAGAATAAGATAATCTATTTTTTCATACTCATTTTTTATTTGATCGAATACTTTTTTTAAACCGTTTTCGTCAGTAATATCACATGAGAATCCTTTTGCCGTTATATTTAAATCAGATAATGAGCTTATTGCTTTATTTATTTTATCTTGATTTCTTGCAATAATAACTATTGAATAGCCTTCTTTTCCTAATAATTCGGCTAAGGCAAACCCTAATCCAGAGGATCCTCCGGTTATTACTGCAGTTTTTTTCATTGCTCTATTTTTTTAAAAAATCGAATTTATCAGCAGCTTTTAGAATAATATCGGCAGCTTTATTTAATTGTTCTTCTGAATGTTCGGAAGTAATAAACATTCTTATTCTTGCTTCACCTTTTGGAACGGCAGGAAACTGAATAATACTAGTATCTAAACCTGTTTTTTGCAAATAATCGTTAAGTTGTAAAGTTTTACTCTCGTTTCCAAAATTAACTATTACCACCCAAGAATCACATTCGCCAAGATTAACTTTTCCTGATAATAATTTTCTAAAATAGCTTGCATTAGATTTTAATTTATTCCTTCGTGCCATGCCAATTTCGCTTCCTGCAAGTTCAACTACTTTTGTCATACCACCAGTAACAGCAGGATCTAAGGCGCAAGAAAACATGCGGCACTTTGCATACCAATTCATGTAATTAATTATAGATTTTTTACCGTACACGCCACCGCCAACACCACCAAATGCTTTTGAGAATGTCATTACATAAAGATCAACATCTTCTAGCACTCCTTGCTCTTCACAAACACCTCTTCCGTTTTCTCCCGCAATTAGCGCTGAATGAGCTTCATCTACTAAGGTATAAGCACCATATTGTTTAGCAAGTTTTACAACTCCTTTGACGTTTCCATAATCTCCATCTCCACTATATACTCCTTCCATGCAAATTAATACACGAGTAAATCCATCACAAGTCTTTTTTAAAAGCTCTTCGAGATGATCCATGTTGTTGTGTTTGAAGTACAAGATTTCACCGCCTGAAAGTTTAGCACCTTCGATGATAGACATGTGCGAAGCTTCATCCATTATTACATAGTTACCAGGTTTTATAAAAGCAGATATTGCACCTAAATTTACACTATAACCGGCAGTGAATAATGAAACTCCACGATCGGGTAAGCCAAAGAATTTTTCAAGCGCCTGCTCTAATTGTTTGTGAATGGAGTATGTACCGCTAATTACTGGTGAACTTGATGCGCCTAGGCCATACTTACCAACAGCTTCTTGAGCTGCAGCAATTACTTCAGGATGGTAGCTAAAGCCCAAATAATTATAACTTGATAGGTTAATGATATGAACTTTTTCGCCATTTTGACGAGTTAGGTCAATTTCAGTTTTTTGAGCCGCAGAACGAATAGCTTCAAAAGTATATAGATTTTTTTTATTCAGAATTTCAACCCATTCTGAAAAAAGGTCCATTTCTTCAAGCTCAGAAGACATGTTCATCATAAACATATCATAAGTATATTCTGAAAAATGATCTTGCAGGTGTTTGGACATTACTTCGTCAGTAGTAGACATAATCAGAGGGATTTAAGTGTTTTTTTTTGTGAGCGATTATAAATTTCCATAAGATTATCAAAAAATGTAGTTCCTTTATCAACCGTTATGGTTTCTCCACTAATTGAATCGCAGTAACCAGAACACAGACCCACTATTGCTTCAGATAATTCTTCTGGTTCAATCCAATAATTTTCGGGAATAAATTTTTTTGCAAAATCTGAAAGTTCTTTTCCAAATGTATCTTCCAGTGATTTTGTTTTGATGGCACGAGATCTTACAACATTTATACAAACCTCATGGGCTCTTAAATGATAATTAAGATACTTAACAAATACTTCTAGTATAGATTTAGATGCTGCAACATAATCATAACCCATTGAATAGTTATCTGGTCCAGTTGATGAAATGCCAATAATGTATTTTGGATAAAACCCAAAAGTCTTGTATATTTCTTTTGTATAACCAACCATTGGCCAAGTTGAATAGGAAATACTTTGCTTTAATCCTTTTAATGACAAGTCTTCAAAACTAGTAACTGAAGATGCAACAGAAACATTGCTGATAAAAATATCTATTTTAGCAACTTTTTGCTTAATATGTTCTAATAACGTTTTTGTGTCATCATTTTTTGAGGCATCGGCCTGAAAAAATAAAGGTTTGGAAGCGTTATTTTCTTCAAAACTTTTAAAAATAGCATCTTCATCATGATCTCCCCAATTGTAGGTAAGAATGCATAAAGCTCCCCTTTTTGCAAAAGAAAGCCCTATTTGTAAACCTATTCCTCTAGTGCCTCCAGTAATAAGAACTACTTTGCCAGAGAAATCTAAGAGAGTGTTGCTCATGCAGATTTTGGTGCAAATGCTTCAAATTTATCTATTAAACCTGATATGTTATGAATGTCAGATAATTCTGTACGAGGTATTTTAATTTTAAGTTCACGCATAGTTCCTGAAACTATTTCTACAATATCTAAACTATTTGCGCCAAAATCCGTAAATTTTTTTTCAGGATCTATACCAGCAGTAATTCCAGGTACAGATTTAGCTAAATGCTTTTCAATAACTCTTAAGATTTCTTCTCTTTCCATTGTTAAATTATTATTATTTATTTATTATTTTTTGCAATACGTAAAATTAACAAAATAGATTTAATAATCAATTATGTTAGAAAAAAATTCGAAAGAGATTCTATGAACTAGAAACAACTACTAATTAATTGTTTTAGTTTCATTTTTTTATAAATAAGACTCCATAAAAATTTGATTATAAATGAATTAGAAGTTTTATGATTATGTCAATTTTTAATAAGTTTTTCTAATAATTGCCTAATGTTGATGAAAATTGAGACCACAAAAAATAATTTATTAATTTACTATACTAGGGTTTTTAAATAAAAAAGCAATTCTTTTTTAAAAAATTGTTATTTTTGAACTTATTTGCTCTTTTTTTTGATTTATTTCTAATGTTTTAATTAATGCATAAATCCTCAACAAAAACAAGTTTAATAAGTCTTTCTAAGGAATCTTCAGGAATTAGTACCTTAATAATGAACGATAGGGCATGTAAAAATGCCTTAACCCCACAATTTGTTGAGGAGCTAATTGTTTGTTTAAATGTTGCAAAAGCCGACAACACATTAAAGGTTTTAGTGCTTGCTGGCACTGATGAAATTTTTTGTTCAGGTGCAGATTTAGACACCTTAATAAAACTTTGCAAAAGAGAACTTCAGCCAGTAGATATTATACTTTCTAAACTGATTTTGGACATCCCCGTTCCAGTAATTTCAGCAATGCAGGGTCATGCAATTGGTGGTGGTTTGGCTATAGGGTTATGTGCTGATGTTGCAATTTTGGCTGAAGAAAGCCGTTATGGATGTTCTTTTATGAATATGGGATTTACGCCAGGAATGGGCATTACAAAATTAATGGAACATTATATGTCCCCAGCTATTGCTCAAGAAATGCAATATACAGGAAATTATTACTTAGGAAGAGAATTAAAAGGTAAAACAAACTTTAATTATATATTACCAAAGTCAGAAGTTCTTGAAAAAGCAAATTCAATTGCAGAAGCCATGGCTGAAAAACCCAGAAAAGCACTTTCAGTCTTAAAACGATATCAAAGTATGCACCGCAGAAAAATGTTTGAAGAGACTTATAGTATTGAAACGATGATGCACGAGCTTACATTTAACGAAGAAGAAATATTAAAAATAATACAAGAAAATTATGTCAGATAATAATAAACAAAAGGTAGTTTTAATAACTGGTGGTACAAAGGGTATAGGCAAGGAAATTGCTTTTAAATTTGCTGAACATGGCCATCAATGCATAATTACTTATGGTTGGGGAAGTATTGAGGATGATGATTTTTTAAATGAATTTAAGGCTAGAAACTTACCTGAACCTTATTTAAAGCAGGCTGATGTGATAAACTCAGAAGACACTATAGATTTAATGAATGAAATTAAACTTCGTTATGGAAGGGTAGATACTTTCATTTCAAATGTTTCTTTTGCTAATTTAGTTAAAGGCATAGATGATTATAGCGAAGGTTCGTTATTAAAGAGTGTGGAATATAGTTGTTGGCCTATGATTGAATATACTAGGCAGATGAAAAAGGCTTTTGGGGCATACCCCAAATATGTTATTGGACTTTCATCTCATGGCCCTGATAGATATTATAAAAATTATGATTTTGCAGCAGCAACAAAAACTCTTAATGAAGTTTTAGTAAAATATTTAAATTATCATTTTTATAATGATGATGTAATTTTTAATATTCTACGAACACGACCTGTTATCACTGATTCGTTACTAATGACTGTTGGAAAGGAATGGAAAGATTTTATTGAAAAATACGATATTCCTGGAACTCATGTTGATCTTGAAGAAATAGCTAAAGTAACCTACATGATGTGTAGCGGTTTAATGGACGGAATAAGAGGACAAACTATAAATGCGGATAAAGGGTATAATTTTATAGAAGGATATTCTTATATGTATGACAAAAGGGAAGAATTTGGGATTTAATCTTCCAAAAAATCAGAAATATCTTTAATTCTTTGTTCTATTTCTGGCTCTTGCAATCTTTTGCTTAGGATATCCATTCCTTTTTTGGCTATTGAGTCTTGACTTAAATGTAACTCGTAAAGCATTTCTTTAATATCAGCAACTGAGTCTATTTTGCAAGACCTCATGCTATTTATGGTTTTGATAAGTGTTTCTTGAATTTTATTACTATTAACCAATTCGTCGGCAATGCCACAATCGATTGCAAAAGAAGCAGGATATTTTTTTCCAGTAAATACCATTTTTTTTATTTGTTGTGGACTAATTCTATTTAATAAAGCGGGTAGAATCATGCCAGGAATTAATCCTAACAATCCTTCAGGTAAAGAGAAGGTGCTAGAATCTTCGACTAGAACATAATCTGAAGCGCAAACAATTCCGAGCCCCCCACCTGATACACTGCCACAGACTAAACTAATGGATATAAACTTTTCAGTTTGAATTTTTTTTAAAAATGATGCGTATTTTTGCATTTCTTCTGTTCGAACTTTCTGCTTGCTATTAGCAACCCATTTAAGATCGAGTCCATTACAAAAAACAGAATCATTTCCAGTAAATACAACAAAACGAACATTTTGCTTTAGACACAAAATAAGCTGATCATTTAAATCGCAAATAGTTTCTGGATTTAAAACAGGTGGAATTTTAATTTCTGTGTATAACAAATTAACTGAACTCATAGCTTCTGTAATAATCTTTGGTACCCTTAAAGATTAATAAACCTTTGCCTTTATATGCTTTATCGAACAGACCTTCAACCATATTGAAGTCAGGAATAAAATCGATGCTTTTAATACGTTCTTCTCTAGCAAGCTCCATGGCCTCGTATTGATTTACGTTGATTTTAAAACGTTGAGAAATAAGTTCTTTTAAACCTGTATTGATTGCAATTTCTTTGGATTTATCAGTAGTTAATACGCTGTAAAACTCTGCACATGAGCCAGAACCGTATGAAAAAATACTAATCTTGTCGTTTGCAACAAGGTCATTAACACCCGATATTGTTGAAAGAAGAGCAATAAAAACACTTCCTCCGTAAGTTCCTCCAATGTCTTTAGAAAAAGTAATTGAGGGTAAAACTTTTTGTTTGAAACTCTCCATTATTTCTTCATTAGAAGCTTCGGAGCTCATTCTCATTAATTGTTTGTGAGCTCTATAGCTAATTCCACTAAATGGGACATGATAAATATGGTATTTAAAATAAGAACTATAATCAATTGGCCCTACATTTAATTCGAAGTCTTCGTAAGTAGCGGCTAATGCTTCCATGTATGAATATAGGCTATGTTCACTATTTCCAGTTTCAAGCCAGGGTAGAGGTCGAATAACATCGGCTACTTCATGGGCATACAAACCAAATTTATCAAGTTCAAGTTCAATGAAATCAGGTTTATCAGAAACAAGCATTGCTACAGATCCGCCGCCGCAAACATATTCCCAAGGTCGGTGGATTGAATTAAGACTTTCGTCTGTACTAATAATAAGTGCTTTTTGGCCTTTTCTAATCATGCCTGATGACAACCAAGATACAGCCATTTTTAAAGCAGCGGTGCCAGAATAACAAGCTATTTTGATTTCAAAATGACGGCAAGCGCTAGGCAATCCTAAATAGTGAAGAACCCAAGAGCTAACTGATTTTTCATTATCAAGGCCTGTTTCGGTTGCAACGATTAGTAAGCCGATAGAATCAATATCTTCTTGAGAAAGCATTGGCTTAGCTGCATTAACTGCCATAGTTACGGTATCTTCCCATGGAGGATTTACACTACGAGTTTCAACCATGAGTTCTTTGCGCATGTGTTCTAAATCATAGTTACGAGCAATAGCAAGATCTTCGAGGTTAAGCTGAAGTGCTGCGGGATAAACCCTTATTTTTTCTATTCCGTATCTTTTCATTAATTACAGTTATTGATTTAAATTAGAAGGGATTTAAAATGTATTACTCTGCCCAGTCTAAACCACCTGTTACACTTATTACTTGTCCATTTACAAAGCTGGCGGCATCAGACCCTAAAAATAAAGCTACTTCAGCTAGTTCGTCTAGATGTCCCATACGTTTCATTGGATTATGCAGGAGCCAGAATTTTCTGAGGTTATCGCTTAATGTTTCTTTCACCATGTCAGTTTCGAACATACCAGGAACAACAACATTGCTTGTAATACCTTTGATGCCATATTCTTTGGCGATGGTACCTGATAAACCAATTAGACCTGCTTTACTGGCGCTATAATTAGCTTGCCCTGAAATGCCATCTTTTGCGATAGATGAAACTGAAACAAAGTGTCCTTTTCGGTTTGCAAGAAATACTGGTAAAAACTGGCGAATGATATAAAATGCGCCATTTAGATTTGTATCAATCACATCGTGCCATTCTTCATCTGTCATGTGAAAGGCAAGATTATTTCGGTTAATTGCTGCGTTATTAATTACCGTGTCAATCGAATCAAAATCATCGAGCACATTATCTGTTACTCTCACAACATCATCAACATTTCTTACATTAAGTTGATACCCTTTGCACATTCGATCAGGAGCAAGTTTTTTTGTCTCTTCTAGTAATTTTTCAATATGTTCTGTGTTTGAACTGTTATAAGTAAAAGCTACATCGTGGCCTCTTTCCAAAGCCATGGTTACAATTCTTCGGCCAATACCTCTTGATCCTCCTGTTATAAAAATTTTCATATTGATTACCCCTTGTATTTTTTAATTAAGCTGATAGCATTTAATCCTCCAAAACCAAAAGAGTTCTTGAGAAAAATATCAATGTTGTGTTTTTTGCGTTCGCCTCTGCAAACATCAATATCAACTTCAGGATCTAAGTTATCGATATTTATAGACGGATGTAATTCGTTACGATTCATTTGTAAAATGGCAGCAACTGTTTCTACTGTAGCAGCAGACCAGCAAGTATGACCTAGTAAAGATTTTGGCGCATTAATTTTTAGCGTTTTACAGTGTTCGCCAAAAACATCTTTAATAGATCTTAATTCTGTAAGATCCCCTAAAGGAGTAGAAGTAGCATGAACATTGATGTAATCAACTTCTTCAGGTTTAACGCCTGCATTTTTTAATAAACGATTCATTAAACGAGCTTGCCCTATTCTTGAAGGTTGAGGTAAATGACAACCGTCGGAAGAAGATTCAACACCAAGAATTTCAGCATAAATTTTTGCACCACGAGCTAATGCGTGCTCAAGATCTTCAACAATAAGACATGCCGAACCGTGAGAAGGAACAAAACCTTCACGATCTTTATCATAAGGCCTACTTGCTCTTGAAGGCTCTTCGTTAAATGACTTGTAAGTAATAGCCCCCATAATACACATGCCTTGTAAATCTAAAGGAGAAAAATCTAACATGGGTGCAACAACGGCAGCAACTTTAACATCGTGCATTTGAATTTCATCAACGGCACAACGAAGCGCTACATTTCCGCTCGCACAAGCGCCACCAACCGTATAAGCTGGGCCATGAAGCTGAAGAATATCAGTAACGCTTCCAACGTGATGAGTATCTAATCCATTTAATGCAAACAAACCTTCCACAAATTCTGGTTCTTCATTAAAAACATCGTGATTTTCGAAAGTGTATTTTTGATTTAAGTTGTGACCGGCAATAATTGTTGCAATATTATTTCCATCTTCAATACTTTTGATATAACCTGAATCTAAAAAAGCTTCAACAGATATTAGCAATGAAATAGCTATTGATAGGGGAGATTTGCTACCTAATTTAAGAAGTCTATTGTAAATATCTTCAGGAATTCGGTCTTTATAGCTTAAAATTTTTGCATGTACGTCATATTTACCTAAATCACCGCCAACTTTTGCATAAATTCTAGAAGTATCAAGGGTATCCCATTTAGTAACTGCAGATTTCCCGTCCATTAAATTGTTTATAAACTCATCTAAGGTATCTCCAATTGGAGTATTGATGGCCATTCCTGTTATTACTACTCGTTTTTGCAACATTATACTATTCTTTTTTTGTTTTTTTATGGATAATAAACTTCTAAAATGCTGTGAGAATAAATCTCATTATTTATTAATACTTGAGCTGACATTAATCCAATGAAATCATCATCTTGAATAGATTTAACTCTTATTGTTAAAGTATTTCCTGGTTTAACACCTTTAATAAAACCTGCATTGTGAATACGGGTAAAAAGGCCTTTTACGGGAACACTATTACTATCAATCGCAAAAGTACTATTTTTTATAAAATAAGCCAAACACAATCCTGCTTGGCCCATGCATTCAATTTGCATAACGCCAGGATAAACTGGTTCTTCTGGAAAATGACCTGCAAATATTGGATCATCAGGATATATTATGCTTTTTACCTCAATTACACAGTGTTGGATATTTAGAGCAGAAATAGAGGATATCAATGAAAAAGGAGGACGATGAGGAATTATTTTGTGAATATCATCCTTTTGGAAAGCTAAATTAAAATTGCTATCCGCTGGCATTTGGATTATTTCTCTTTTTAAACTTCCAATTAAAGATTCTTTTTCATCACAATTCATGCAGTAAGAATTAATTTATATAATTTAAAAAAAAGGAATCGATCAATAATAGTAGGTTTTTAGAACAATTAGTAAAAATAAAAAAAAAAAATTAATTTACGAAATAGATTTGATGAATATATAAAAAACTATAATCTTATTTTTTTGATAAGGTTGCTTAAAACCTCACCAGCGCCTAATTCAATAAAATCGCAGTTATTTTTATTTAATAAATACTCAATGCTTTGTAACCATTTGATTGGGCTATCTATTTGGTTTACCATGTTGTTGATGATGGCTTTTTTTTCATCAGAATAAAGCACCCCTGAATAGTTAGAAATAACGGGAGTATTACAGTGCTTTAATTCTAATGTTTCGATATACTCTTTGAATTTTAATTTTATTGGACTCATGTACCTTGAATGAAAAGCACCACTAACTTTTAATGGGATGTAAACTAAACCTTCATCTTCAAAATAATCAGCAGCTTTTTCTAAAGATTCTAATTTACCTGAAATCACTATTTGAGAAGGGGTATTAATATTTGCAATATCGATATCTTGAAAGTTTGTAGCTAAAATCTCTTGAATTTCTTTATAATTAGTTCCAATTACAGCGGCCATTGAGGTATCTTTTATTGAAAACATTAATTCACCTCTTTTTTTTACGATTTTTAATCCTGTTTCAAAATCAAAAACACTGGCAGCATTTAGGGCATTAAATTCACCTAAACTGTGACCGATAAAATAATCAACTTTTTTATTTTGTTGTAAAAATTTTTGATATGTAAGATAATTAATAATAAAAAGAGCTGGTTGAGTATAATTGGTTTGGTTAAGAAGACCTTTAGAATCTTCAACACAAAGTTCAACAATGTCGTATCCTAATATTTCAGACGCTAATTCTGTTTGTTTATTAAACTCTTTAAATAAATCTTCTCCCATTCCTTTGAATTGGGAGCCTTGACCAGGAAACATTATAATTTGAAGGGACATATTGTTAACCAATAAAAAATAAATAATTTTAAAGATAAAAAAAAATAAATAGAAAAAAATAAGATTTTTGAGGTAGATTAATCGTTATTTTGAATTTAGTTTTGAGAATTATTACTCGTAATAGGAGATAATTTATCGTAAATTTTGCCTGAAAAAATAATCAGTATTGGGGCAGATAGTATTCCAGCCAAAACATCAACAAGGTAATGCGCTTTTAGATAAACAGTTGCAAAACATATTCCAAAAACAAAAGGCAAAATAAAGTAAAATATTTTTTTTAATTCTTTAAAAACGATGTAATTAATTATAATTGCTATGCCAACATGTGAACTGGGAAAAGCTCCAGTAGGCTCTTCAATATTAATTAAAATATATTGCATTATTTTCCCAAAAAAGTGAGGAGGTGTTGATTCGTGGCCATTTAATTGAATATAATATTGAGGCCCAGCAACTGGAAAAAGAAAGAAAAAAATATAATAGGAATAAAAAGAAAGTACAATTATAAAAATATTTTTATAAGATTGAAGCGGCTTTTTAAAATAAATAAAGATACAGACCAAAGTAATTAAAATGTAATAAGAGAAGTAACATATATTCATTAATTCGTTAAACCAGTTTTGATTCATTAAATTCGAAAATTCAATACTCGGTTGGCATCCCCAGAGATTTTGTTCAAGGTTAAAAAAAAATGCATCTAGATTATTTTTAAAAATAATGTTTTTTAAATAACTAGTCTCAGTATAAAAGAATCCTAAAAAAATTAAAGGATACAGGTTTTTTAAAAATAAAATAGTTTTAGTAGGTTTTTTTTTAGTGATAAATGCTAATGAAACAATAAAAAAAAGTAGTAGAATTCTTATTGCAAAGTGAAATAAGAAATTATCTAAAAAGTTAAGACCAAAACAAATATAAATTGCCGAGGATAAAATATAAAAGACGGAAACCCAATCGAGGGGTGAAAATAAGTTTAAACAGTTGTAGGTTTTATTATTTTTCACAAAGGAAGTTTATACATTCGGTATGTTTTATAAATTTCGCCTTTAATATTTATTAGCGCCTGATTCATCATCTCATTGTTTTCCAAAATTAATGAAGCTTCCCCACCTAACATGTTGTGTTTTTTACAGTAATTAATTATTCTAGCATAAAAGCAAGCTTCGATTCCAAGTTTTCGATAGCCCTCAATAACACCCAAAACAACAACGCGTAAATTATTTATTTTTTTTCTTCTAAACAATAATTTAAAAATACCAAATGGAAGTAACCTTCCCCTTTTTACATTTTTTAAAACTTGATTTAAATCAGGGAAAGAAAATGAAAAACCAATAAATTTACCTTCGTGTTCAGCTATACAACATAAGCCAGGCTCTATTATGGCTTTCATATCGTTGCATAAATACTTAAACTCGTTGAAAGTCATAGGAACAAAACCAGTATTTTTGTCCCAGGCTGAATTGTATACATGATGTGATTTTTCAACTTCTTCGTTAAATTTTTTCATATCAACGATTCGTAAAGTAATTCCTTTTGTTTTTAGTCTAGCTTCGAGAGCTTCTGAAATTCTCATTGATTTTTCAGAAACATTATTTGTATGCATATAATATGCAAAATGATCAGTGTTTTTAATAAAGCCATATTTCTCAGCAAATTCAGGATAATAACTTTTGTTATAAGCCATACTGAGCATTGGAGGCAAGTCATAAGCATCTATGTGCCATCCAAAAATTTCGTTGGTTGAAAAACTAGTAGGGCCGATTACATTTTTTAAACCTTCTTTTTTTAACCAATCAATTGCGGTATCAAAAAGAAGTTTAGCCACTTCGTAATCTTGAATAACTTCAAAAAAGCCGAAAAAACCATCATTATTTTCTGAAAATTTATTATGATTATTATTTCGAATAGCAGCAATTCGCCCTGATAATATACCGTTTTTGTATGCTAAAAATAAATCTAATTTTGAATGTTCATAAAAAGGATGCTTTTTAGTATTTAACATATTTCTTTGAGAAATATATAATTCTGGCACATAGTTGGGGTCACCTAAATAGTGATCGTGAGGAAAGTCAATAAATTGTTTTATTTGTTTTGCTGAATTAACTTTTTCGATTTTTATCATAAAAAAAATAGAGTAATGTATTCGTAAATTTAAAAATTATTTTGTTAATCAATAAAATAGCTTTTAAGTAAAAGAGTATTAAAATGAAAATTCTGATTTAGAATACTTCGCCTAAATTTATAAATAAACCTTTTGATCCTTTTATTCCAATGCCATAGTCGATCGAAAGATTAGTACCAGAATTTTTATTGAGTTTAATTCTTAAGCCGGCACCAACTGCAGGGTAAATGTCAGTAAAGGTATTATCGGGCCAGTTTGATACTGATTGAGCATTCCCAAATAGAATTCCACCAAACATACCATTATTTGATATTTTAAATCGAAATTCCGCTTCCATGTAAACTAAATTTTCACCCCTTAAACGACTTTGAATATAGCCTCTTCCAACATTTGAATAGGTGTCCCAACCTGTACTTGGAAGGTCAAGATATGGAGCCTTTCCATTAAAAGTAAACCAATTATAGTTCCAAAAAGCCAATACATTTTCTGAATTACCTAATTTAAAATATTTTCTAAAATCTAAAATCACTGATTGCCAATTATTATCGCTACCAAAAACTTTAAGAAAAGGACTATAAGTAATATTTAAATAAAGCCCTTTAGGAGGATTTATTGTATTTCCCCTATTATCAAATAAAGTTATGATAGAAATCCCTGATGAAATTGAGTTTTTTTTATAGCCATATTTTTCAAAATCTGTTTCTAAAACATTAGAATCTTTTATTTCTTTAATATTTAAATGGTAGCTAAGATTGTATCCTAAGCCGGCATAATAAAAAGAATTTTTAAAACGATGCATCACGGACTCTTTAAAAATAAAGTAAGAATAATCAAGTTTAGTGCGATCTGAATCTGATTTTTTACCGCCCAATCCAAAGGTTTGTTCTGGAAATTTGTAATAGCGCCAATTGCCAAGAAAATTAAATTTATTTTTTCGTGACCAGAGATTTGAAATTATTGGAAAAATTATTTGATTGTTTTGCGAATAACTTAGACTTATACTAATTACAGATTGATTAGTTTCTTGATCTTTGTCTTGATAAAAAGCGACATTACCTGCAATTATTCCTGCCAATCGAGTTTGAAGCGTATACCCAACAAAAGGTACTACAGTAATAATGGGCTTTCCATTTCTATTTGAAGACACATTGTCACCAAATCTTTTTATGCCCAAAACATCTATCATGTCTTTACCATTATTTGTTGTATTGAATAAACTATCTTTTTTTGAAAGCACTAATATTGAGCTGTCAACTTGCGAAAATAAATTAGTAAGTGGTAGAAAAAAGTATATTAATAAACTTAATTTTAAAAATTTCATAGGTTGATTAATGATGGAATTATTTAATTAATTTTAATTTTGATTATATGTTTTATGTTCATTAAAATCGAACTCTTGGTATTTTAGTAAATTACCTTTTAGCGCGAAGGCCGCTTTAAAACCTTGGTTAACAATTATTTTTTTTATTGTAAATATTTCGTTGTTAGAATAGGATAATGGATTTAATTCGCTATAAAAAAAATTGGAAAGATCAATTTTGGTTAAGTCAGCATTTAGACCAATTCCTAGTAATTTTATTATCGCTTCTTTAAAGGTCCAAAAAGTGAATAGGGGTTCCAGTTCATTTTCACTTTTAAAAATAATTTCTTTTTCTTTTTCTGAAAATGAAAATTCGCTAAAAGTTAAAATATCTTGAAGTGGTTTTATTTTTTCTATATCAACTCCAACAGCTTGGTTCTTTGAAATCGCTAGTAATCCATACGATGCTCTGTATGAATAATTAAAAAATAAATTTGAATTTTTAATGTAGGGCTTCCCTCTAGTCTCAAGATCAAAATTTATTTTAGAGGCAGCAATGTTTAGATACAAAGACAATACATTTCGAACAAAACGATGATTACATATGTATCTCAACTTATCTGTTTCCTGTAAAAATTGATTGCATCTTGTTAATTCATTTTTTGATAGCAGAGGGTTGTTTTTTTCAGAAATATAATCCTCTGTGTTTAATGAGTATTTCCAAATATGCAATTCTCCATTTTTTAGCTCCATTTTATAATAAAATTTTTTATCGGTTTTAAAGTGGGTTGAAATTTATTTGGCGAAAGTTTCTTTTAAACTTTTTAAAACGAGTGTTAATGTAATTGACATCAAAATAATAATAAAATAAATTGCGTTTGTCCAAATCGAATTTATGCCATTAACAAGAGGCATTAAAATAATAACGAAAACTGCCCCTGCATTACCTGCCATCATTAATAAACCTGTAGCAGTTCCAGCCTTTTCAGTTCCAGCAATTTCTTCACACATTGAAAGAAGAAGGGCGTAACCTGGTAGAAAAAAAAATCCCATCAAACCGCCTAACAGATAAACTAAAGTAATAGAGCTCAAGGTACATAGAGGATATAAAATAAGTAATGCAGTTAAACAACAAAGTGCTAAAAAGGGTTTTCTAACTCTGAATCTATCAGACAAGCCAGGAATGATTACAGATCCTGCAATCCCGCCAATAATTAGGAATGCACCTGCCAAACCAGCTTGCTCTGCATTTATCCCATTTGGTTTAAGAATTGCTTCGAGCCAAGTGGTTAAGCCATTAAAAACTCCAAGAGCTAGAAAGCAAACAATAAATAAAACTAGCAAGTTCTTGTTTTTTAATAACAACTTCACTTCATTCATGCCACTAATAATTATTTTATTATGTTTAACTAATTGATTTTCCTTGCCAAATAAAATAAAAATACCTGTAGGTGCTAAAGAAATAATTGCAAAAACAATCATTGTTTGATTAAAGCCAATACTATTATTTAATACAGGTGTAAGGCCCATTCCAATAGCCATACCTATTAACATTCCTACGGTTCCTATACCAGTTGCTAGCGCCGTTTGTTCTTTTGGGAACCAATCAGAAATCAATTTTGAAATTCCATTAATGATATAAGGTTGCCCAACAGCAATTCCAGTTTGAGCAATAAGTAAAAAATAAAAATTACTATCAAAAATTCGCAAACAAGCAAAAGTAGATGTAATTATGCTACCGAGTATAATCACATGACGATAACCTTTTTTATCTATCATCGTGCCTGAGTGTATGGATAGAATAACATATAGCAATGGGAAGGAAAGTAATAATGAACTCACTATTAATTCACTTACCTGATACTTTTGTTGAACAAAAGAAACAAGAGGGGCGAAATTCAGCCAAAGCATCTGACTCATTGCTGCAACACAAAAGTATGCCATTAGGGCTACCCAACGATAATTATTATAATAGGTTTTATTTTCGTTCATTATTATTTACTAAATATAACAAAGTTTGATTTAAATAAAAATTCACAGAATAAACACAATACAATTTTTTACAAAAACTTCTTGCTCATTTAATTCTTTAGTTCTTTAAAATTTTGTTTTTTAATAAACAAAAGGAATGTTTTTTTTATTTCAGAAATAAATTAAAATCGCCTTCTTTTGTTTTTTTTATCTTCAAATTTTGGTCGTTTTTCAATGCCGATCGAATCGGAAAATAAAAAGTCTAATTGTTTTTTTACTAAGTCGGCACTTCTAACCATAATTTTTACATTATCACCCAAAGCATAAATTTTATTAGTATTTCGACCTATGTAGCGATAATTTTCTTTATCATAAATGTAATTATCACCAGTTAAATCACGACTTTTAATCATTCCTTCGCATTTATTTTCGGTAATTTCTACATAAATGCCCCATTCGGTTACGCCACTAATAACCCCATCAAAGTTTTGGCCTACTTTATCCGACATAAACTCAACCTGTTTGTATTTAATTGAAGCGCGTTCTGCTTCGCTTGCGGTTCGTTCCATATCGCTACTATGTTTAGATAAAAGTTCTAATTCATCTTTTGTAGAATATGTTTGATGATTTAATTTAGCTTCGAGCAAGCGATGAACTAAAACATCAGGATAACGGCGAATTGGAGAAGTGAAATGTGTATAGTATTCAAAACCTAAACCATAATGGCCTTCATTTTTAGTTGTGTAAATTGCTTTTGGCATACTTCTTACAGCTAATAGTTCTATCATACCTTGTTCTTTTTTATTCTTCACATCGAGTAGTAATTTATTGATAGATTGCGCTATTTTTTGTTTGTTTCCTAAAATCATTTGATAGCCAAATCGCGCTGCAAAGCCACTAAGTTCTTGTATTTTCTCGTCGCTAGGAACATTGTGAACTCTATAAATGCTTATAGATTTGGGATTTTCTTTTGTGTTATCTGATGACTCCTTTTTATGGTTTGCATTCTTATTAATATTAGTTAAAAACTCTGCCACTTTTTTATTTGCTAACAGCATAAAGTCTTCGATGAGTTTATGGGCATCTTTTTGAGTTTTAAAAAAAACACCAATTGGGTTACCATCTTTATCCAAATTAAATTTAACTTCGGCTTTATCAAAAAAGATAGATCCATTTATTTGACGTTCTAACCGTAATTTTTTTGCTAATTTATCTAAAACTAAAATTTCGTCTTTATATTCACCATTTTCTGTTTCAATTATGGTTTGAACTTCTTCATAGGTAAATCTTCTGTTGCTATTAATAATAGTTTTTCCAAACCACTGATTTTGAATTTGTGATTCATTATCTAATTCAAATACAGCACTAAAACATAATTTTTCTTCGTTTGGCCTTAATGAACATAAAAAATTGCTCAGAACTTCGGGTAACATTGGAATGCATCTATCTACTAAATAAACGCTGGTGGCCCGTTGAACAGCTTCTTTATCTAAAATTGTTTTAGTTTTTAGGTAATGAGTTACATCAGCAATGTGAACACCAATTTCCCAATGGCCATTATCTAATTTTTTTAAAGATAGAGCATCGTCAAAATCTTTAGCATCAGCTGGATCTATTGTAAATGTGGTGATGTTTCTAAAATCTCTGCGTTTTGATATTTCATCTTGAGAAATTTTGTTTGATATTTTTTTTGCTTCTATTTCAACATGATCTGGAAAATGCTCTGGCAATCCATATTCTGCCATAATTGCATTCATTTCTGTTTTATGTAAACCAGGAAATCCAAAAATCTCAATTACTTTTGCTGTTGGATTTTGATCTCCTTGTTTCCATTCTTTAAATTCGATTAATACCTTTTGTCCGTCTTCGGCGCCATTAGTATCAGAGTTTCGAATAAAAAAATCGACATGAATTTTATGATTATCGGTAATGACGAAAGAAAATTTCGGATTAATTTTAATGGTTCCAACAAATTGACTTTTAGCTCGAGTAATAACTTCAACAACTTCTCCTTCCTTTCTTTTACCACTTCGTTTTGGATAGAGATAAACTTTCACTAAATCACCTTGTAAAGCATCTTTCGACTTTCTAGCAGGAATATAAATATCTTCTTCTGTATCACTAAAAATCAAAAAGGCGGTGCCTTGCGAAGTAAAATCAATTGTTCCTGTTAGGTATTGTTTTGTTTCTTTAATTTGATATTTGCCAATTTCATTTTCAATAACAAAGCCCTGCAATTTTAGGTTTTCTAATGTTTCAATTAATTGAAGTCTTTCACCATCTGTATTTATTTCCATTGCAGCTCCTAATTGTTTATAATTAAAAGTTTTTGAGCCGTTATGTTTTAAAAAGTCTAATACCTCTTCAAATAAATAACGTTTTGTTTTTTTGTTTTTAGACATGGGTTTAAAGGTAAACTATAAGAATTAAAAATGGAATCTAATATAAAAGTGATTATTAACAATAAAGAGATTAAGCTAAAATAGTATAATAAATAAATCTATTTTGAGTCAGATTTACTAAGCATAGTAAAATCGTATTTAATTTTAACAATTCGTAGGGTTTTATTTATTAGATCTCGAATAATAAAAGAATTTAAAAGTTTATTTGATTTATTTATTACATAACTAACTTCTTGATAGAGCATTTCATTTTTAAATTTTTTTTCGCTATAAAGTTCTTTGTCAATATCGTATTCGTAAATGTTTTTTAGTGCAATATTATTATTGGCATTACCTTTAAATTCAGCACAAATAATTTGCTTTTCATTATATTCAAATGTACTTTGTTGCATGATCCAGGCAGCTACGGTATAATGTTCGTTAATCTTTTTTTTGCGACCTAAGGCATCTAAATCAATTGTTTGTTCTTTGTAAGGTCTATTTTCATTGTTAAGCATTATACATTTTATTTGATAGTTGCTATACTTTTGATATTGAAAACTATCTTGGCTAATAAGCAATTGATTTCCTAATATAAATATGGATTTATCATTACTTACATTGGTCTCTTTAAAGCGTAATTCTTTAGTTAGATTTCCGTTTTTATCATAACGATAATATTTACTCTCATAATAATTTGAGCCATCGTGATATCTATTTAAAATTAGTTTTTTATTCGAATAAAAATAATTGTTGCTGATCGTATCATAAATAAATTCTTTAACAATTCTGAATTTGTTTTTCTTTTTATTATACTGAATTTGTTTTTCAATGGTTTTAACTACAGTAGTAAAATAAAATCTAGATAATTGTCCGTCAGTATTAAATTCGTATGATTCGATTAAATTTTTATCTATAGCAATTTCAAAATCTTTTTTATCTATTATTTCAAATGTGATTTTTTTGATGCCATTTAATTTGATTATTTCTGGATTAAAATGAACTTGGGTTTCAAAAGCTGTTTCAGCGGTAGTTAATAAAACCTGCCCATTTAAAATAAAAGAAATAAAAAATAAAAATATAAAATTTAATTTATTCAAGTTGTAAAATTGTTTCTGCTAATGATTTTGTTGGAGAATAACAGGTATTGTTTTCGCAAACATAAAAAAGTGTTTGGTTTTCAACATATCTATTCTTCAAAAACGGTAAATCAGAGTTTGTTTCACTCACTGTAAAAATCGCATTTGTTACCCCATGTTTATACAATTGAATTAAATTTTCATTAACATGTTTACCAACAATACTAATTTCTTTAAAAGGATAAGAATAACAAAGAGCTAAGCTGCCCCAGTGACTATATCTAGCACCATAATTCTTAAATTCTTCTAAGAGGTTCGAAAGCATTTTTTTTGACCTGTTAATCCATTCAGTATTGCCGAAATAGTTACCAAGCATAAATAAATTATGCGCCATTTGAGAGTTGGAAGAAGGGATAACATTGTCGCTAATTTCGGTAGTTCTTAAAATTAAATCAGTAGATAAATTGTTAGTATAATACAAAAAGTCACTTTCTTTATTTTGGAATAACGAAAGTGTTAGTTCACATAAATTATATGCTTTATCTAAGAATTCTTGGTTTTGGCTAATTAAGTAAACATTAATAAGGGCTTCAATTGTAAAAGCATAGTCTTCTAAAAAACCATCTATTTTAGCACATTTATTTTTATAAGTACGATATAATTTTCCATCAGCTAAAGTAAGTTGGCTTGTAATAAAATTGATAGATGTTAAGGCTATTTCTTTATATTTAATTTCACCAAAAGACAAATAAGCTTTAGAATAAGCAGAGCAAATCAAGGAATTCCATGAAGTAATTGTTTTATCATCTAAGCTAGGTTTTAATCTAGATTTTGCCTCTTGTTTTAAATTATTTTTACAGGTTAAAATAATGTGATCTAATTCATTTTTTGTTAAATTAAATTTTGTAAGTAATTGAATTTGATTTTCTGAACGCATCAAAATATAATTTCCATGTTCCCAATATCCTTTGTCGTTTATTTCGAAATAATCACTGAATACATCAAAATTTTCACCAAGCAAGTCTTTTAAATCTAATTGATTCCAAACATAAAATTTACCTTCTTCTCCTTCACTATCTGCATCATAAGCCGAATAAAAGTAACCTTCAGCTTTATACCATTCGTTTTCTATAAATTGAAGGGTGTCGCAAGCAATTTCTTTGTAAAGAGGATTTTTTGTTAGATTAAATGCTTCAGTGTATAAGGAAATGAGTTGCGCATTGTCATAAAGCATTTTTTCAAAGTGAGGCACTTTCCAAATAATATCGGTGCTATAACGGGAAAACCCTCCGTGCAATTGATCATAAATACCCCCAAAAGCCATTTTCTTTAAAGTTAAATTTACCTGATTAAGCAAAGCGTTATCTTTTTCTAAAATTGCGTATCGAAGCAAAAATTGATAATTACAAGGCATTGGAAATTTTGGTG
>Ga0114977_10000773_pt1 | contig 21193 bp, 17 predicted proteins | sample S_130805_MF_Meta_FD_87026 | JGI IMG/M metagenome (GOLD analysis project Ga0114977, IMG submission 87026) | Freshwater microbial communities from Lake Simoncouche, Canada to study carbon cycling - S_130805_MF_MetaG | ecosystem: Environmental > Aquatic > Freshwater > Lake | place: Lake...
TCGAGTTTGGTGAAGGTACCGCTATCAACAAGTTGCTGACACAAGCGTTCGTACTCTTCGGCTGAACCGTCACACCAATAGATGTCGTCTGGCTGCATGATTGCAGCCCATTCAGCGACCCACTTATTCAAACGTTCGTTGTTGCTTGAACCGCTCATGATGTGCTCCTTAGGCGATCGCTCGCCATGGATAGGGGATTGTTATCGGGGGTTAAAGAATTCGTGGAGACAGGCTTATTACAAAAGGACGAGAGAAAGCAAAAACACCTGGTTAAAAACCAGGTGTTCCCATATCAACTTCAGAACCGAGACGTAGTTGAGTTGCTAATCCTTCGGCATTGAGATCAAACACCACGCGCTGTCCTGGGCGAAGCATGCGAAAGATACTTCCCTCGAGCGCATCAGCGGCCATTTCATGTTCGCTGAGATCTGTGTCACGCAAGATCAGGCCGGTGCCCGAAGTGGGGTCGAAGGCTTTGATCACACCTTGCATGGGGGGAGGTCGTTCACTTATCCGATGCGGCAGTGCCGCGGCTGACCTTGGTGACCTTGCCAGCACGAATGCAACTGGTGCAGACGTAGAGACGCTTGGGGGTTCCGTTGATCATGGCGCGGACGCGCTGAATGTTTGGACTCCAGCGACGCTTGGTGCGCACATGGGAGTGCGACACTGACATGCCCCACGAAGGGCGCTTATTGCAGACTTCACATACTGCTGCCATGACACGTTCTTTCTCTTCACTTGAATTTGCTGGGTTAAAGCCCAAGCACGATCTCGGACACAGAACGCTACCAGCGGATTCGACCGACCCCCAAGCACAATTCAAGATCCAGGACAGGATTTTCGGTCTCCATCAGTCACATCAGCCACGCCCCTGACCACTACCATCGGTCAGGTGAACCCACCTGTTCTCAGCCCCGAGGGCTCGGCCGAACATTTTGATGCCGATCGGCTTCGTCGTACGGTCATTGCGTTCCGAGATGCCGTCAAGGCCCACGCTCCCCGTATTAATCGCCTGAATGTCTACCCAGTGCCCGACGGTGACACCGGAACCAACATGGCTCGCACCCTCGACGCGGTCGTGGCCGAACTCGATCAGGCCGGACCCGAAATCGAGCCGACCTGCCAGGCCATTTCTCACGGATCACTCATGGGCGCTCGCGGTAACTCGGGAGTCATTTTGTCGCAGATTTTGCGCGGGTTCTCTGGCAAGCTCTCGGCCAAGGCAGGCAGTACGGCAACCGAGTTCGCCGAAGCGTTGAGCGCGGCATCGGCCTCTGCCTACCAAGCAGTACTCAAACCCATCGAAGGCACCATCTTGACGGTGGTCCGTGAAGCCAGCGAGGCGGCCAAGGCTTCGGCGGCATCGGGTGCAACGCTTGGTGCCACTTTGCGAGCCGCTCGTGACGCTGGCCGACTATCGCTTGATCGCACACCCGATTTGTTGCCGGTCTTGAAAGACGCCGGAGTCGTCGACGCTGGTGGAGCGGGTTTCATGTTGTTACTTGATGCGGCGCTCAACATTGTTGACGGCGACCCCATGCCACTCCCAGAAGATTCCATTGGCGGCGATGCCATGGACGAACCATTGCCAGCCATGATGACGATGAAGGCTCCCGACTCGCATGGCGAATTGTCGGTTGCCGATCTCCGCTACGAGGTGATGTACTTCTTGCATCTTGATGACGGCAAGATTGATCAGTTCAAAAATGATTGGGGCGAAATCGGCGACTCAATCGTTGTCGTCGGTGGTGATGGCATCTGGAATTGTCACGTGCACACCAATGACATCGGAGCTGCTATTGAAGTTGCAATCGATCTCGGTGGCCGCCCCAAACAAATTCGTGTGAGCGACCTTTTTGAAGAAGTTGCCGAACGGCATGCCACTCACGATGCCCAACGCGCCGCTGCTGGTTTGCCAGCAGTCACTACTGCGGTCGTTGCCGTATGCAGTGGAAGTGGTCTTGAAGAACTCTTTGCGCAACTCGGAGTGCAAGGTGTTGTCACTGGTGGTCAAACGTTAAACCCGTCGACGGCTGAATTGCTTGACGCTGTCGAACACGTCAATGCGCAACAAGTCATTGTGTTGCCAAATAACAAGAACATCATTCCCGTTGCCGAACAATTGAATGCACTCACTTCCAAAGAAGTGCGCGTTGTTCTGACTAAGTCAATGCCCGAGGCACTAGCTGCACTTGTGGTGTACGACCCTGAAGCCAGCGTTGATGAAAACCTTGCAGAAATGGCCGAAGCAACCGAAGCAATGGTGACAGGCGAAGTCACCCAATCAATTCGCGATACCAATAGTGACGCTGGCCCAATCACGGTGGGCGATTGGATTGGTTTGGTACGTGGCGACGGAATTGTGACCGTCAACGGAACCCTTGAGGGTGCATCGATCTCGTTGCTGCAACATCTCATTACTGAAGGTCGCGAGATCGTCACGATTATCGAAGGCTCCGATGCGCCGGCTTCCACAACAGATGCATTACGCACCTGGATCGAAACCGAACGACCCGACGTACAGATCGAATGTCACAAGGGCGGACAGCCTTTGTATCCGTATCTCTTCGGCGTCGAATGACGCGGTGACGAGTGACTGAATCCGCTCCCACCGGTCCCATTTCATTTACTGAGTTATCGCGTATGCCAATGACGCGACTCAAATCTGTGGGCGCTGGTAAGCGATCAGAAAGTTTCGCCAAATTCGGTGTCGAAAATTTGCTCGAGCTACTCACGCACTATCCGCGTCGCTGGATTGACCGGACCAAAGAAGCAACGATCGCAAGTGCTGTTGAAGGTGCGGATTCACTTGTGATCGGTGAAGTACGTTCGGTCACGAGTCCACCCAAAGGGGCCCGTCGTGGCCCATCGCGGGTCACTGCGACGATCGCTGATGAGAGCGGACGTTTATCAATCGTGTTCTTTAATCAACCGTGGCGTGAGAGACAACTGAAGGTAGGTTCGTATGTCGCGGTATTCGGAAAACTTGGCTCATTTAACGGTACGAAACAGATGGCCAATCCCACAGTTGATGTGCTCGGTGATCCCGATGAGCGACCTCGCCCCATTGTTGCGGTATATCCGCAGAGCGAAAAAATTGATTTGCCATCGTGGCTGGTGTTGAAGGCAATCGACGAAACATTGAATCGCTGTCGTGCGCGCGGTATTAGTGATCCATTGCCAAAGGCCATGCGCAAGAAATACAAACTGATGGATCGCCAAGATGCGCTGTTTGGGATTCACATTCCGGAGACTTTTGCTGAGAAAGAAATGGCTCGACGACGATTGGCATTTGATGAGTTGCTGCGCGTGCAATTGGTTTTGGTGATGCGCAAACGTTTGATTGAACGTGACTCCATCGGAATTCAACACAAAGTGAACGGACAACTTGTCGCGCGCTTTTATCAACACCTGCCATATGAGTTGACTCAAGCTCAACATCGAGTCATCGCTGAAATTGAAGCCGACCTGGCAAGTCCGCATCCGATGCATCGCTTACTTCAAGGTGACGTAGGCGCCGGTAAAACGATTGTTGCAGTTTCGGCGATGTTGGCGGCTGTGCAAGGGGGGCATCAAGGTGCGCTGATGGCACCAACTGAAGTTTTGGCCGAGCAGCATGCAGTAGGTATTCGAAAATTGTTAGCCGGCCTGCACATTCCGGCAACCGACAACTTGTTTGGCGAGCGCGAAGTGCGAGTCGAATTATTGACGAGCAGTGTGACGGCCGAACGGCGTCGCGATGTATTGGCGGGTCTTGCCGACGGAAGTATCGACATCGCGATTGGCACTCATGCGCTCATTCAAGATTCGGTGCAATTTCATAGTCTCGGCGTGGTGGTCGTTGATGAACAACACCGATTCGGTGTCGAGCAACGCGCCGCGCTGCGCGACAAGGGTGAAAATGGCGGGGCAGTGCCCGACGTTCTTGTCATGACCGCAACACCAATACCTCGAACTGCTGCCATGACTGTGTACGGCGATCTTGATGTGAGCGTTCTCGATCAAAAGCCACCAGGGCGCACCCCAATTGTGACTAAACACGCTTTGGGCGATGAAGAAGAGGCTGAAGTTTGGAAGGACGTGCGCGCTGAAGTTGCTGCCGGAAGGCAGGTATACGTCGTATGTCCTCTCATTGAGGAAAGCGAAAAACTAGAAGTTGCATCGGCAGAAGAAACAATCGCACGTTTGGCATTTGATGAACTGAAGGGCCTTCGCTTGGCCTTATTGCATGGACGCATGTCGTCTGCCGAAAAAGAGTCGGTCATGGACGCATTTCGTACTGGTGAAACCGATGTGCTCGTTGCAACAACCGTGATCGAAGTTGGTGTCGACGTTCCAAATGCCACGATCATGGTGATTTTGGATGCCGATCGCTTTGGAATCGCTCAACTGCACCAATTGCGAGGTCGAGTTGGACGTGGTGTGCACGCGTCGCGTTGTTGGTTGGTGACATCGATCAAAGAAACCGATGACATTTTGGTGCCCGAAGCGAATCCACGTATCGAGGCATTGGTTGAATCAGACGACGGTTTCTACCTGGCCGAAGCCGACCTCGAATTGCGCGGTGAAGGCACGTTGATGAACAAAGAACAAAAGGGTCGCAGCGATCTCAAGTTGGCTTCTTTGCGACGTGATCGCGAATTGGTTGAGTTGGCGCGTGAAGCCGCCTACGAAATTGTTGATCCTGATATCACTTTGTCAAAGCAGCCCGAGCTTCGAGCCGAGCTATCAATGTTCCTTCGTCCCGAAGACGAAGAATTCCTCTTTAAGAGTTAGCACATCCATCTAATTGTCGAGCTGTGTCAATGCGTAGATTGCTCAAACTTGGCTGCCCCGACCTGAGGGCAACCGATAACTGCGCTTGATCTCCCGTGCGTGTACCTGCCACAACCTTGCCATCAACGACGAGGACCGCCGAATGCGAACCCACAATGACCAAGAAATCAAGAGAAGACGTGTTGTCAGGTTCTAGGTCTTTACTGGCAAATTCGACATTGTCACTAGAAGAGGCGGCTCGTGTCGAAGATAAAGATAGGTGCACATTTTCGTATGAGGCGGTGGGGTCGGACACATTGAAGATGATTGAGGACTCTTCATTTGGGTCGGACGAATTCAAAGTTCCTGAAATACGAACACAATGCGTATTTGACAAAACAAACGGCGATGTTCCACCGAAAATCTTGTCGTCGGTGATGTCCATCGCTTGTGAGGGTTGAGCAACTAGTGCTGACCAACTGTTTTTGTTGATGTTGACTTCCATCGAGTTGCCGTCGTAAACGTTGATGAAACGCTCTGAAACGTACTGAGCAAATGGGGTTTGCTCGTTGAGAAGCGTTTCTTTCGGTCGCACGTATGCCTTGGGCTGAGCCTGTTGCATATCTTGAGCGAACCAGGTCCAAGTATCTGGCAAGACGTACTTCGGCGAAGTATTTCCTAAGTACACCTCACCGACCATGAAGGATTTCCAACTAAACCGAGATGCGGGAACCCGATCATGCTCAAGGTAAGTCCATGGATACATCGTCCATGCGAGCAACGGATCACCTTGATGCGAAACTAAATCAATGATGGCGCGAGTTGTTCGCCCTTCACCACCTTGGTTTTGATTTTGTTGCTGTTCGAAATGGCTAAATGTTGTAAATGTTCCGAGTTGTTCGACTCCGGTCCAAAAGAGATCAGAACATTGAGAGAACAGGACGATGACGGCAGTCACAATGGGTAACGCATATCGAATTTTGTCGGGACTGGGAGAACCTTGGGCCTCTTTGCGATGCGTTATGACGATTCCGAGTTGTGCCATCAAAATTGCGCCCATGAAAATGCTGGGTACTGCTAACACCGAGAAGTAATGGCTTGAATATCGCTGACCAAGAATCAATTCAATCCACCCGGTGCCAAACCACAAAATCAATGCAGGGTGCATGACTCTTTGGAATGTGTCGAGTGACTTCCAATGAAGCCAGGTGGTGAAAGCGAACCCGATGATGAGCAGAAGCATGAGGGGTCGGTCTTGGTAGTAGCCAACGAATTGTGTCCAACCAAGGCCGAGTTGGTTGACAAAACTCCGTCCGGTACCGGCGCTCATAAAGCCGGCGTAGGTCCACCAACCCGACCAAAACTCATTCAACGATCCACGCAATAGGTACCACGTTGGAGCCGTCAAGATTGTTGTGGAAAACGTTGCGATGGCGACAATGATCGGGCGTGCAAATTGAGGGGCGCGACGGCGATGAATGATTAAGGCGATACCAAGAACAATGGCGGCAAAGACTGTCGTCAAAAGAGTTTGCACAGCGAGTCCAAGAACTACGAATGAGGCAACGTAGGTCCATCGACTACGGCGCTGGCTAGACCACGCTCGTGGCCACCATATGAATGCGAAGACAACTGCAACCGCGCAGGTTGTCATATTGCGGCTGTAGATAACACCTGCGTAATCGCTTGAAGAAATGGTGAAGTGCAAGAACACTAAAACAGCGGCACTGAGGGCAATCGTTTTTGAAGCACCTGAAATTCGCGCCACTGAAGCCACCGCTGCCGAGAGCAATGCTGAAATCGCCAAGACATAGAACGCAATGCCGAACCAATAACTGCTGTGTGAAGTGAAAATCCGTACGGAGTCGTATAAGGCCGTTTCAAGCGGCCCTTTATTGTGAATTCCGTTCTGATAATACGTCCCGCCGAATTTCGCGGCACGTTCGATCATTGTTTTGGTGTATTGAGGATCAAAGTCTTGAGAACGATGCTCGATGGAGATCAAGGCACCTAGACCAATAATTACCATCGCTGATTGGGAGAAAGCGGCAGAGAAGCGAGTTCGCGGTTTGTCGCTGATCGCCTCAACAACTACGGAAGTTTTTTGATTCTTGAAACTGAGGTAGATCATTTCTAGAGCGAATGCAGTCGCCAAAATCACGAAGACAAAGATTCGCAAGAAGGGACCAATGAGGTGGCGTTGAACTTCAACTGCATCGCCAGCGATTGAGGCGTACATTTCAATAAGGGCCGCGATCAATCCGATCGTTGAGAACACCGCCAGTTTTCGAGTCTTCGGAAAAAAGAAAAGTGCAAGAATCGCTGCGATTGCAGTGATGATCCAGAGCAGTAAATCACTTGTAGTCCTGGGCGACTCAAAGCCGAACGTCTGAGTAGGTAATCGTTGAAGAGTCTGGAATCGGTCGTAGTCGTGGAAGTCATAAGCGAGAGACACTGGTAGTTCTTTCTGCATGACATCAATCCAGAATGGGGCATCAATAGCAAGCGACAGAAGTTGATCGGTTTGCCCCGAACCGTTCACCCAGTTGCGGAATTCAAAAAGGTCGGCTGATTGCAAAAAGACTTCACCGTCGTCCCACGTGTTGCGTCCAGAGCGACCTAACAATGTTTCGTTAGTTGGCATACCACGGTCAACAAAATTTTTGGTCATTTCTTGATCGGGCAAGATTCGCAGACCAACGTTATTCATGAGTGGATATTGATTGCGGTTACTGACTGCCTGCGACACTGAAATATATGAAAAGACCATCAACATCACGCCAAGACATTTGAGCAACGTTGATCGAATTGCCTTGTCGCTGATTCGCCAAGCAATCGCTGCGAGACCAATGGCAATAATCATGACGGGAATGCCATGTGAATCGCGTACCAGCATCCACGCGACGGTCACAAAGGTTGCAGTCCAGATTCGCCCTGGGGTAAATACTTGAGACGCGCGGAGCCAGCACATGAGAGCGATGATTGAAAGAGATATTCCGAGCGATTCGCTCAGAACTTCAAGATTCCAAACTCCAAATTTCGGCTGTATTGCAATCGCAGCGATCGCTGCACATGCCAGCCATGCGAGTGGTCGCACTTTCATCATGCGCAAAATTGTGTGGCATAAGAACGCCACCGACACTGCAAAGAGCGTGGTTTGTAGTAACACGAATGCACGGGTGTTGAACGCGCTTAACCAGAACATCAATGGCACACCAACGGGTCGCTCGGTAAACCAGAACGATGGGCTTAATGGTCCAAGCTTGGCAACCTTGAGATACGACGCCGAGTCGGGAAAGAAAGAAGGAAATCCCTTTTTCCATCCAGGGCCAAGAACTCGTACTAGATATAGCAACACTGCGAATGTCAAAACAGTGAGTGAGCGATCTGTCCGCCTCCAGCGTCGCCAACAATCACCGATCAAGGTCGTTGTCCTCTTCGGGAAGCACCAAATCCCAACGATCTAGGCAGTCGCGACATTTATACGTCACGATGTCGCCAGGAAACCACAAGCCATCTTCGGGTGGATATGACGTGAGATAGCAACGGCCCCCACAATCAACACACACGATTTCCGCCTCAGGAGTCACTCGTACAGTCTGCCGTATCATGGGAGCATGCGTGTTGTTGCCGGGAGCCTGCGAGGTCGACCCATCGTTGCCCCCGAAGGTGAGGGAACCAGGCCAACGACCGACCGTGCACGTGAGGCCACTTTCAATTCGTTGGTCAGTCTCGGTGCGGTTGAAGACGCAAAGGTTGTTGATCTCTTTGCCGGAAGCGGGGCCATGGGCATTGAGGCCCTGTCGCGTGGGGCTGCGTCGTGTGCGTTTCTTGAACGAGACCGCAAAGCACTCGACTCGATTCGTCACAACATCAAGACGCTGCAACTCACCGATAACACGACAGTTTTGTCGGGCGATGTCATGACACATGTTGTCGCTCTGCGCAATGTCGACTTGGTCTTGGCCGACCCGCCGTACGACTTTGATCGTTGGGCCGACCTGTTGACAGTTCTCAACCTCGTCATCGCACCAGGTGGGGTAGTGGTCACCGAAAGTGGCCGAGAAATCCAGCCGCCCGAGGGCTGGGAAGCCATCCGCTCAAAACGATACGGGCGAGCGTGGGTTGCGTTTTTGCAACGCACCGATGACTAAAACCGCTACCGTAAGAACTGCATGGTTGCTTCATCTGCTCTCACGGCTCTGTATCCGGGCAGTTTTGACCCGTTTCACAACGGCCATTTAGATGTCGTCGAACAATCAGTTGAACTCTTTGGTTCCGTTGTCATCGCCGTGATGCATAACCCGCAAAAGCCAAGTGGGCTCATTGATCTCGATCACCGAGTTGAGCTTGTCCGGTCTTGCGTGAGTCATTTACCCACGGTGAGGGTGGCGGCTCATCCTGGACTTGCTGTTGACGCTGCCCGTGCCGAGAAGGTCAATTTCATCGTGAAGGGCCTGCGCACACCGGGAGATTTCGAGGTTGAGCAGCAGATGGCGCACACTAATTACTCGGTATCAGGCGTGCGTACGGTGTATCTACCATGCCATCACGGTCAGTCATTTATCAGTAGTCGGTTCATTCGCGATATCGCCCAGCACCGCGGTCCGGTCAGCCATTTAGTCCCTGCTCCAGTCGCCACTGCTCTGGCGGGTATCTTTGGGGAGCCTGTGGCAGATCACCGACCCAGCTCTGAAAGAAACTCATGAAACCAGATTTCGACGATTTTGATGACGACACCGGCTCATACGACCGCGGGGTCAATGAGCAGATCGGTGATTCGGGCGTTTTATTGCGCCGAGCCATTGACATCATCGCGACGGCACCCAATATGCCGTTGTCCTCGACGCCACGAATTGACCGCGATGAAATCATCGAGATTCTTGAAGAGGCTTTGCATCGTTTGCCCGATGAATTGCGTCAAGCCCGCTGGATGATGAAAGAACGCGATGAATTCATCGCTCGTACTCGCCGTGAGGCTGATGAGGTCATCGAAGCAGCCAAGGTTCAGGCCGAACGCTTCGTGCAGCGTGCCGAAGTCGTGCGCGCTGCCGAACATCGCGCCCGCCAAATTGCCGAAACTGCCGAAGATGACGCTCGTCGCGTGAAGAATGAAATGGAAGATTTCCTCGATCAGCGCCTCGCCAGTTTCGAGATTCTTCTCGACAAATTGGTGAAGACGGTAGCAACGGGCCGACGCCGTTTGGCAATTGGCGAAAACCAAGAAGAGGGCTCGCTATCGCTGAATGACGAACCCGTCGTTGAGTTGTATTCAGATGATTCTGGGGCGATTTTCTTCGACCAAGACAACACTTCCGGCCGGTGAGAAACCCACTTTTGGTCAATGCCCTCGAGATGCTGCGGCGTCCCGGGACGGCCAAAGAGGTTGCAATTTCGATATTGCCTGGTGTGCTCGACATTGACGATGAGCGTTTAGTTCCCGGTACCGAAATCACGGTCGAAGTTCAATGCGAAAGCCTGTCGGACGGGATCGTCGTCAACGGGCACATTGAGGCCGAATTCCATGGCGAATGCCGGCGATGTCTGCAACCTGTGGGGTCTGTATTGAACATTCAGGTTCACGAGCTCTATCAACTCGTCGTGACCGACCCTGATGCCTTTGCGATACACAGCGACCAGATTGACTTGGCGCCCATGGTGCGTGAAACAGTCTTGATCGAACTTCCAGACGCTCCGTTGTGCCGAATTGACTGTGCTGGGCTCTGCCCGACCTGTGGAGTTGACTTCAATGTTGAAAAATGTGGATGTGCGGCGCCAATTGTTGACTCACGCTGGGCCGCTCTTGACGCCCTGCGGGACCAGTTGCCCGAATAATTCCCCGAATTATTTTGGGATCAGCCAGAGAGTTGCCCGGTGGGGGTGGGGATCTTGCTTGATTACCGCTAATCTCAAAGGGCTATTACGAGGAGAAGTGCGCCGTGGCCGTTCCGAAAAGAAAAAAATCGAAAATGAAGGGTCACAGCCATCAGGCTGGAGCCTGGAAGCTTGAAGCCCCGTCGCGCAGCTTGTGCCCGCGCTGTGGTTCGGCCAAGTTGCCTCACACTGTGTGTAAGGCATGTGGCTGGTACAAGAACCGCGTTGCTATCGAAGTCTGATCCAGACATCGTCTGACAATTCTTCGTCTGAGATTTTTATGTTGCCCATCGCCGTCGACGCCATGGGTGGCGATTTTGCCCCAAGCCAAATTGTTGCTGGAGCGTTGCAAGCCGCTGAACTTGGAATCCCCATTGTTCTCGTTGGCCCCGAAGGTCTTGAAGGACGCGGCGATCTTGATCTGATTGTTGCCTCTGAAGTCATCGAGATGGATGACGATCCGGCATCTGGAGTTCGTCGCAAGAAAGATTCAACTCTCGTTCGTGCTGCGGAAGCAGTTCGCGATGGCAAAGCATCGGCGATGATTTCTGCGGGTAATACCGGAGCCACGATGGCCTCAGCGTTATTGCGTATGGGTCGTATCAAAAATGTGAATCGCCCAGCGATTGCAACACCTATCCCAGTTCCAGGTGGACGTCCCACAGTTTTGCTTGATGCTGGTGCTAACTCTGAAGTGCAGGCCGAATGGCTCGTTCAATTCGCAATCATGGGTTCGGTGTATTCGCATCATCGTTACGGCGTCGAAAACCCGAGAGTTGGACTGTTGTCAATCGGTGAAGAGCCTGGCAAGGGTGACACGCTTCGTAAAGAGGCTTATGAATTATTGCTGAATGCAACCGGAATCAATTTCATCGGCAACGTTGAAGGCCGTGACGTCATGTCAGACAATGTTGATGTTGTCGTGACCGATGGCTTCACTGGCAACGTTGTTTTGAAAACACTTGAAGGCGGAATGAAGACGCTCATCAAGGCTTTGATGGCGGCGTTCGCAGCCAAAGAAGAATACAAACCCCACGCTGACGCATTATTTCCAGCGTTACTGCCTTTGTACGAAAGCGTCGATCCCGAAAGCACGGGCGGAGCGATCCTGCTAGGTGTCGATGGTGTGTGCATCATTTCTCATGGTTCATCATCGGCTCGAGCGATGGTTAATGGCATCAAAGTCGCCTCCGACATGGTGCAATGTGGCATCGTCGAAGAAATTCGCCGAGCCATCAACGGCTTATAACGCTCACTCTGTGTTGTTGACGCAGTTATCATCTTCGTAACAGCTAGTTGACCTGGAGGACATCGTGCCCGCTGAGACCCATGTAGTAGACGGACCCCTTGATCGTGATGCGATCTTTGCGATTGTTCGCGATCAGCTTGTTGACATTCTTGAAATGGATCCCGAAAACATTTCGGAAGGTCAGTCGTTCAAAGACGATCTCAACGCCGACTCTCTGGCACTCGTTGAATTAGTTGATGCACTTGAAGAAGAACTGAGTGAACGCACAGTTGGCTTCCGTATTGAAGACGAAGATCTGGCCGACTTAAAGACCGTCCGCGATGCGGTCGACTTTGTGTACGCCCACGTTTTGGCGCACGGCCAAAAGGGCTGATTGCTCATGGCGGGCTTTGCCGCATCTCGGAAATTGCTGAATAAGTTCAAGCCGAAAACAACTCGTCGTGAACGCCGCGAAAAACGTAGCGAATTTTCTGGCGGAGATATTGAAGTTTGGACTCGTGAGAACGCCGATCACGCGTTCACCAACGCAGCGTTGTTGAAGCAAGCGCGTTCGCATCGTTCATGGTGTGCGGAACATCCTGGAAACCCAAGTAACGAACGTCTTGAATTTTTGGGTGATGCCATTTTGCAATGGACGATCACTGATCGCATTTACCAAGCTCACCCCACGATGAATGAGGGTGAACTCACCGATCTACGTAAATCGTTAGTGAATGCCGAAACTTTGGCCGACATTGCGCGAGAGATTCAGCTTGGTCAATGGATTCAACTCGGCGCCGGTGAGTTGTCGGCTGGTGGTCGAAAGAAGAGTTCGATTTTGGCTGACGCACTCGAGGCTTTCATCGGTGCTTTGTATCTCGATGGTGGTCCCGATAAAGCGCGAGCTTTTGTCATCAAAATTATGGGCGACCGTGTGATGAGTCAGGCAGATCGACTTGACGAATTTGATGCTCGTAGCCATTTGATTCGAGTGTGCGTGCGTGAATACTCGCGACCTCCCTTGGTTGAAATTGAACAAACTGGGGCTGCTCACGAACCGACGTTCTCCGCCAAAGTCATTGTGAATGGCGTTGAAGTCGGTTGTGAAAATGGTCGGACGAAAAAGGCTGCTGCGCAAGCTGCGTCAACAATGGCGCTTTCGGTGTTGCACGCACGCGGCGTTGATATCGGTCGTGCCTGAACTTCCCGAAGTTGAAACGGTCCGCCGAGGACTTGAGCAACATTTTGTTGGTCGTCGAATTACCAAAGTTGAAGTCGGTCGTGAACGTTCTGTTCGACGCACTTCTCGCGAAGAGGTTGTTGCTCGTCTGACTGGGGTTCATGTTGTTGAAGCGCAACGGCGAGGTAAGTATTTGCTGTGTTCCTTGAGTTCGGGTGACTCAGTCATGATCCACCTGCGCATGAGTGGCCAAGTGCTCATTGATGTAGTTGGATCGCAGCGTCCTCCTCATAGTCATGTGGTGATGACTCTTGATGACGGAAATGAGCTTCGATTTGTTGATCCCCGAACTTTTGGGGAAGTGGTGGTCTTTGATCCGGCCGATGTGCCGCACGTACTTCCCGAACTGGCTGCTCTTGGTCGTGACCCCATTGTTGATGGACTGACATTGGCTGAGCTACGAAAAATCCTGCGGACCACCGCTCGGGCAGTGAAGGCGACTTTGCTCGACCAACATCTGATTGCCGGGATCGGCAATATTTACGGTGATGAAATCCTGCACCGAGCCAAGGTCCATCCCCGCCGTCCGGCCCGAGACGTCGGCCCGACTCAATCGGCGCGAATTCATGTCGCGTTGCACGAAGTTTTGCGGGCGGCCATCGACCAAGGAGGATCAACACTGGGTGACGCCCAATATGTTGATCTTGACGGGGGCGCGGGGAGTTTCCAAGACCAACACCGGGTGTATGCCCGATCTGGTTTACCCTGTCTGACCTGCGGGAAGGGAACAATCACGAGTGCGGCTATCGGAGGACGGACCACGAGTTGGTGCAGGGTCTGTCAGCGCTGAAATGAGGCCCACTATGGCTGATCGACGGGGGAACTGGGCACCTCTGTGAACTAAGGTCGTGACGCCGTGTTTCTTAAATCTCTTACTCTCAAAGGCTTCAAGTCATTCGCCGATACCACCGTCATGGACCTCGAACCCGGGGTCACGGTCGTGGTTGGGCCTAATGGTTCTGGAAAGTCGAACGTTGTTGACGCCATCGCATGGGTACTTGGTGCCCAGGCCCCGAGTGCTGTTCGTAGCCAGAAGATGGACGATGTCATTTTTGCGGGTACTGCCAAGCGCGCCGCATTAGGCCGAGCCGAAGTGACCCTGACGCTCGACAACTCGTCAGGTCTGTTGCCGCTTGATGCCTCAGAAGTAAGCGTGAGTCGTATTTTGTTCCGCACCGGCGAAAGCGAATACGCGATTAATGGCGTGTCGTGCCGATTGCTCGACGTTCAAGATCTTTTGTCCGATGCCGGCGTGGGTCGCCAGCAACACGTCATCGTGAGCCAGGGTCAAATTGACGCGGTGTTGAATGCTCGTCCCGAAGATCGTCGTTCGATCATCGAAGAAGCTGCGGGAGTTTTGAAATTCCGCAAGCGTAAAGAAAAAGCTGAACGCCGTCTTGAGGCAACTGAAGCGTCGTTGTTGCGCGTTCAAGATTTGTTGCGTGAAGTGCGTCGTCAATTGCGTCCACTTGAGCGCCAGGCCGAAGCTGCTCGCCGTCATGGCGATCTCGTGGCCGAACTCAATGCTTTACGTTTGTTTTTGTCAGGTCGCGAAATCACCACGTTCCGACGTCGTCTTGAGGCTTTGGCCGTTGAACGAACTCAGGCCGGAGACAAAGAAAACGAGTTGCGTCGTCTTTTAGCCGAACTCGATACCAATGTCATGGCTGCTGAAGCCGAACTTTCTGCGCGCGGTGATAGCGGACTCAGCGATGAACTCGTTCGTGTTGAGCAATTGCGCGAACGAGCACGTGGTATTTCGATGTTGCTCGTCGAGCGTCGCCGTTCGTATGAACGTGATCGTGGCGCAATGATGGACTCTGGCGTCGTCGCCAACCTTGAAGCAGATGCCTCACGTCTGAAGACCGAACTTTCCGAAGTTGAGTCGGCGATGGAGCGTCTCGAGCCCGAAAGCCTCGAACTTGCCAACGACGAAGCGGCCTTTGAGGGCGAGCGTCACGAAGCTGCCACGTTGTTCGATCACATTTCGTCAACGACTTCGGCCGCGAGTGCCGCCGCCGAAGTTCGCGGTGAGTTACGTACATTGCGCGCCTCTGTTGAATCGGCAGATTCTGAATATCGTCGGCTGTCAGCTCGCATGCAGACTTTGTCTGAGCGCGACGGACGTTACGCAACCGAAATTGAGCGTCTGCGTAACGAATGTGAACGTGCGCAAACCGTTGAAGTGCCGCTCGTTAATGAAGTCACCGAGGCAGAAGCACGACGTTTGTCGGCAGAAGCCGAACTTGAAACAGCACAGTCGACCCGCAACGCTGTGGCCTCAGAGCTCGCACGTTGGCAAGCCCGTAGTGAGGCCTTGCAATTAGCTCTCGACAGTGCTCGTGCTCGCGCTGGCGCCGAAAAGCTCAAGGATGTTTCGGGTGTGGTCGGAACATTGCTCGACCTCGTTGTGATTGACGAAGGCTGGGAAGCTTCAGTCGAGGCTGCTCTTGGCGAAGCATTGCTTTCTGTTGTTGTTGAAAACACCGAATCTGCCCGTCGTGCATTGGCTCATTTGCGGTCGGCGTCAACATCGGGAGCAGTGTTGGCTTTGGGTGCGAAGTCTGAAGTTGTCATCACCGGCCTCGTGCCGTCGGGTGCACTGCGCATTCGCGAACATGTGCGATCAACTCGCAAAGATGTTTCCGATCTTCTCGATCTTCTTCTCGCAACGTCGGTGCAAGTCAAGGATTGGACCGCTGCTGTAGATGCGGTCATGAATGATCCGCGTTTGGTTGCAGTTACCCCAGAGGGCGATCGCTTCACCACAACCGGATGGCGAATTGGCGTCGCTGGTGGAGGAGCCACTGGTGCCGCGCTTGAAGATGCGTTAAACAATGCAGAGACATCAAAATCTGATTTGGCCGTTCGCGACGAAGCGGTACGCATTGCACAAACCGAGCAGCAGTCGGCCCGCTCGCGCGAAGCCGAATTGCAAAAGCGACTCGATGCCAACGACGCAGCGTTCACTGCCGCATCTGAAGCCTTGGCTCGTGTGCAGAGTGAGCGCCGTGAGGCAGCAACCGAGTCCGAAGGACTTTTGCCAACTCTTGGCGAAATTGAAGAGCGTCTCAATCGACTCAAGGCACGCGTTGCCGAACTTGAACATCTTGTTCCTTCACTTGAACAAGAAGAAGCAGCCGAAGCTGAAGCAGCCAAAGCACGTGGCGAAGCTCGCGCAACCCTTGAAGCTCAGTCGGCATTGTTGTCAGGTCGCCGTCGCGATCTTGAAGTGCGTTCAGCCGGGCTCATCGAGCGCAAACAATTCATTGAAGCTCGGTTGGCCGAAACTGAACGACGCCTTGAAGCCGATGCGGTTGCTCGCTCTGAAGCTGCTGGACATCGTGAAAAGATCGAAAAGATTCTCGTTGCGACCGAACGTTTGTCGCTCATCGTTGACGCACATCGCCATGTCATCGAATCACGTTTGGCCGTGTTGCACGAAAAGCGTCGTCGCCAAAGCGACGAAGTGCGGGCTTTGGCAACTCATCTTGATGAGATGCGCAAGCAACGTTCGGCTACCGAGCGCGAACTTGAAGAAGTGCGCGAGCGATCACGTCGTTCTGAAGTTGAAGAAGCTGAAGTCAAGATGCGTCTTGAGGCGACAGTCGAAACTTTGCGCCGTGACCTTGATGTCGAGCCCGAGGTTGCTGAAGCCGCCGAAATGCCAGAACTGCCCGAAGGCATCACCGCACCAGCACGTACGCGTGACCTTGAGCGCGAACTGCGTTTGATGGGACCAATTAACCCGCTTGCACTCGAAGAGTTCAATGAATTGCAAGAGCGTCACAAGTTCTTAGAAGAACAACTTGAAGATGTACGCAACACGCGTCGTGAATTGATGCGCGTCATCACCGCGGTTGACAACGAAATTCAGTCGGTGTTTGCGTCAGCATTTGCCGACGTGAGTGTGAATTTCACCCAACTGTTCGGAAATTTGTTCCCTGGCGGAATGGGACGACTCGTTCTCACCAATCCTGACGACTTGCTCAATACGGGTATTGAAGTCGAAGCAAAGCCCGGCGGAAAGAACGTTAAGAAGTTGAGCCTGTTATCAGGTGGAGAGCGCAGCCTCACAGCATTGGCTTTCTTGTTCGCAGTGTTCCGCAGTCGCCCCTCGCCGTTCTACGTGATGGACGAAGTTGAGGCAGCTCTCGACGATGTCAACTTGCACCGTTTCTTGGGGCTCATTCAAGAGTTCCGCCAAGAAGCTCAGTTGCTGATTGTGAGTCACCAAAAGCGCACCATGGAAGCAGGCGACTGCTTGTTAGGCGTCAGCATGCAACCAGGTGGCTCGTCAAAAGTTGTGACCGAGAAGGCCTCATCGGTCTCCGGTGGCGGCGCCGCTTAATTTCAAGGAACTCGTATGAATACGCAAACTGTCTTGTTGATCCTGTTAGTCGTTGCTGTGGTCTTTGGCCTCGGTGTTGTCGTACTGAATCGACGTTCGGGTCAAAGTGCTGGCGTCAAGCCAGTCATCTCAGAGCCGATTGTCGCAGAACGGCCAATTGCGACGATGGAAGTTGTCGAAACACCAGTAATTGACGTACCGATACCACCGAAGAGTCGTTGGGGCAAAACTGCGTCGTCGTTGGCTGGTGTTTTTGGGGGAGTGCGGGCGCGGGGTGGCATCACCAACGAAACGTGGGATGATCTCGAAGAGGCGTTATTAAAGGCTGACGTCGGAATCGGCGTGACTGACGAATTGCTGAACTCTTTGCGCGGTCGAGTGAAGGCCAAAGAAATGACGACTCCAGATGAACTGCTCGTGGCGTTACAACGAGAAATGACATCGCGTCTTGAAGGTGCCAACCGTGAACTGAATTTTGCGCAACTTGATGAAGGCCGAATCAATGTGTGGTTGTTCGTCGGTGTGAATGGTGTTGGCAAGACCACCACCATCGGAAAAGTATCTGCGCAACAGGCGCAACTTGGTCGTTCATTGGTGCTAGCTGCAGGAGATACGTTCCGCGCTGCTGCAGCTGAACAGTTGGGCACGTGGGCCGAGCGTTCGGGTGCCGAGCTTGTTCGCGGTGCCGAAGGCGGAGACCCCAGTTCGGTGATTTTTGACGGAATTCAGCGAGCAGCGGCTAAGGGTTTTGATCTCGTACTTGGCGACACGGCTGGTCGTTTGCAAAATAAATCGAACCTCATGGACGAACTGCGCAAGGTGCGTCGTATTGCCGATCGTGAGCCGGGCCAAGTGACCGAGGTGCTGTTGGTCATCGATGCCACGACTGGTCAGAACGGTTTGTCGCAAGCCCGTGAATTCACCGATGCAGCGGGCGTTACTGGAGTCGTGCTGACCAAGCTCGATGGTTCGGCCAAGGGTGGAATCGTCTTTGCCATCGAAACTGAAATGGGCATTCCCATCAAGTTGGTCGGTCTGGGCGAAACCATTGGCGACCTGGTGGCTTTCAATCCCGACGAATACGTCTCTGCACTGTTCAACGGGTGACCCGCCAAGAAAAAATGACTTAGTTCCCAAATTTTCTTGGGGGGTTGGGAACTAACTCGCGATCTGGCATCGTCTCAGTTGTATGAAGAAAATCCTGGTTCCCGCCCTGACAGTTTTCGCCCTCTTTGCCGTGTCGTCGTGTGGCGACGATCCCGATGCTGCGGCCCCGCCAGTTTTGGTTTTGTCCGCCGCTAATGGCGGTGGATGGTCGGCTTCGGCTCCTGCGGCATCAGACATGTCGTCAACCGAGGGTATGGACGAAAAAATGATGTGGGGCTATCAGCAGCACTTCACTGCAGGAACAGATTTGCCGGCGCTCGATAGCGATGCGCCTTCGTACACGCTTGCTGCTGGTGATGTTTCGACTGATTCATTGAACGCGCTCAAGGCGGCATTTGGAGTCACTAAAGATTTCGTTGCTCAAGATGTCAATCAGGGTGGCGGCTACTTGTCGGGCAACTACGACAGAACAACAGCAACTTTGTATGTCAGCTCTGATGCGATGCATTACTGGAGTTACTCACCGGCTTGGGATCAGGCATCGATGTCTTCAGAACCATGCATCATTGATTCCGACACCACTTATGTTCCCACGAGTGATGTCCCTGCGCCCATTGCCGAAATATGTGCCGAACCTGCGGCTCCCGAAAATGTTCCGACTAAGGCTGAAGCCGAAGCACTCTTTGCTGCGACTGCGACCGCTCTCGGTCTCAACACCGATGACCTCATCCTCGATTCATACGCCGATGAGTGGGGTGCAAACGTGACTGGCTATGTGATGATTGATGGAGTTCGTAGCTCGCTCGTATGGTCGATTGGCTACGGCGCAAATGCGGAGATCTCTTGGGCGAGCGGAGTTCTCGCCGATGTGCAAACTGGTGCGTCGTATCCACGAATCGGAACTACAGCAGGTCTTGAGCGTTTGAATTCACAGCAAAATGGTACGTGGGGTGGACCAATGGTCCGCGGCGGTGTCGCATACGACACTGGAGTCTCATCTGATATCGCTGCCACTCCGGTGCCCGAACCCGCATCGTCTGATGTTGAGGCAGCTGTCACGACCGAACCGGCAACATCTGATGCAGCACCGACTCTCGATGCGCCGGCTCCAGAAGTGCAAGAAGTTTCGATCATCGGTGTTGAAGAAGAACTTGTGACGCTCTACGGGGCCGATGGTTCGATCTACCTCGTGCCGGGCTACACGTTCATTGCAGCTGAAGACGCATACGGATACGCCGGTCGCTACACGGTGTCGGCGCTTCCAGATGAGTACATGCAGGTGACCGACGCGGTTGATGCAGTGCCTGCTACGGATGTCCCTGTTCCTGACACCGCTGTTGCTATGCCGAGCGTTGACCCAGCCGTCGACCCCGATATGTCAGTCGCTCAAGATGTGGCTGACACTGTGCTGGGCATGTCTGAAGCCGAGGCCACCAAAACAGCTGAGGCCAAAGGTTTGACGGTTCGAGTTGGTAGTCGTGACGGGGAAGATTTCCCCCTCACGATGGACTACCGCACCGATCGCGTGACCTTGACGGTGGTTGCCGACAAAGTCACTGCCGCCACGCCTGGCTGACCTCGTCACCGCCTGAAAGTCGGGCGGTAGCCTCAGGATTGCTATGTTCGACAACCTCTCCAATCGTTTCGACGGAATCTTTAAACGAATTCGCGGCAAAGGTCGGTTGACCGAAGCCGATGTCGATGAAGTTCTCAAAGAAATTCGTACTGCACTTTTAGAAGCTGACGTCAACGTCAGCGTGGTTCGTAATGTCGTTGCACGAATTCGTGAAGGTGCCATCGGAATTGAGTCGTCAAAGGCGCTTGATCCGAGTCAACAAGTCATCAAGCTGGTTAACCAAGAACTCACCAATATTCTTGGTGGCGAAACCCTCAAGATCACCTACGCCAGTCGTCCGCCCACCGTGGTGTTGATGGCTGGTTTGCAGGGTTCAGGTAAAACAACCAACTCGGCCAAGTTGGCGAAGTGGTTCAAATCGCAAGGTCGTCACCCGCTGCTTGTTGGTGCCGACTTGCAACGTCCCGCTGCTGTTGAACAGTTGCGCACACTCGGTCGACAAATTGATGTTCCGGTGTTCAGCGATCCAAGTGATCCGGTCACCACTGCAGTTCGCGGTCTTGCCGAAGCACGCCGACTTGGTAAAGACGTTTTGATTGTTGACACCGCCGGTCGTTTGTCAATTGACGACGAAATGATGGCGCAGATCCGCGAGATCTCCGATCAGATCACGCCGAACTACACGTTCTTGGTGATTGACGCGATGACCGGTCAAGACGCTGTCAACGTTGCCGAGGCTTTTCACAACACCTTGCAAATCGACGGTGTCATCTTGTCGAAACTCGATGGCGACGCTCGCGGTGGTGCGGCATTGTCGGTCAAAGAAGTTATTGGTCGTCCAATCGCGTTTGCTAGCACTGGCGAAAAACTTGATGCGTTCGAACAATTCCATCCCGATCGTATGGCGGGTCGTATCTTGGGTATGGGCGACATGCTCACCCTTATCGAACAAGCCGAGCAGGCTTTCGAAAAAGACGCCGCCGAAGAAGCTGCTGCCAAGTTGCTCGATGGCGATTTCACGCTTGATGATTTCTTAGAGCAAATGCAGTCGCTCAAGAA
>Ga0114977_10000774_pt1 | contig 21173 bp, 21 predicted proteins | sample S_130805_MF_Meta_FD_87026 | JGI IMG/M metagenome (GOLD analysis project Ga0114977, IMG submission 87026) | Freshwater microbial communities from Lake Simoncouche, Canada to study carbon cycling - S_130805_MF_MetaG | ecosystem: Environmental > Aquatic > Freshwater > Lake | place: Lake...
CTGAGGAAGAGTTCTACGTCGCCCAGCGCAAGCTTACCGAGTTGCCCCGCAACTCGTCGAAGGTTCGTCATAAGAACCGCTGCGCTATCTCGGGTCGTCCACGTGCGTTCATTCGCAAGTTCGGCCTCTCCCGTATCACCTTCCGCGAACTCGCCCTTGGTGGCCAGATTCCCGGTGTCACCAAGGCATCCTGGTAACCTCCGACCGCAACGACTATGTCCGCTTCTAACGATACCATCGGAGATTTCCTGACCTCCATCCGCAACGCATCTAAGGCCGAGAGGGCCACGATTGTCGTCCAGTGGTCGCGCCTCCGCGAAGGCGTGGCCCGCATCCTCACGGAGGCCGGCTACGTTGCCAGTTTCCGCAAGGCTGAGCGCGAAGAAAAGCCTGTCCTCGAACTCACCCTCAAGTACGTTTCCGGCGTGCCTGCGATCACCAGCATCGAGCGTGTCTCGACCCCTGGTCGCCGCGTCTACGCCGGTTACACGACTGTGCCGAAGGTGATCGGTGGCATGGGCGTCTCTATCCTTACCACTTCCCGTGGCGTCATGACCGATGCCGAGGCTCGTCGCCAGAAGGTTGGCGGCGAACTCCTCGCCAAGGTCTGGTAATCCAACCCCCTAACAAAAAAGTCATGAGCCGCATTGGCAAACAACCCGTCCCCGTCCCCGCCTCCGTCAAGGTAGCGATTAACGGTCAGACCATCTCCGTCGAAGGCCCGAAGGGTAAGCTTTCGCACACATTCCCTGCGAAGATTGGCGTGACCGTCGACAAATCCGTCGTCCAAGTCGCTGACCTCTCTGAAAAGAAGGACGCTGGTCCTGTCTTTGGTACCACTCGCGCCATCATCCGTAATATGGTGGAAGGCGTTGAGAAGGGCTACAGCAAGACTCTCCTAATCGAAGGCGTCGGCTTTAAGGCCGCCCTCAAGGGGAACGTCCTCGACCTCGCCCTCGGTTACTCCCACCCGATTCGTTACACGGTACCTGTAGGCGTCACGGTCGTCGTCACCGACGGCACGAAGCTCCTCATCTCCGGTGCCGATCGCCACATGGTTGGCCAGGTCGCTGCCTCCATCAAACTCTACAAGCCGGTCGAGCCTTATAAGGGCAAGGGTGTTCGCGTCGAAGGCGAATACGTCCGCCGCAAGGAAGGCAAGAAGACCGCCTAACCCGCTCGCCACTCACCTTCATGAATATTTCCAAGAAGAACCTGCTCGTGCAGAAGCGCCGCTGGCGCATCCGCAAGACGGTGCAAGGCACCGCCGCCCGTCCGCGCCTCGCGCTCAAGCTGACCCACCTCCACCTCTACGCCCAGGCGATCGACGACGATCGTGGTGTGACCCTCGTGGCCACTGCGACCACCTCGAAGGATTTCCGCGGCCAGAAGCTCCGTCCGACCGTCGCCGGTGCCACCGCTTTCGGTGCCGCTTTCGGCGCGAAGGCCAAAGCCGCTGGTCTCACCACCGTGGTCTTCGACCGTGCTGGTCGCCGTTACCATGGCGCCGTCAAGGCGTTTGCCGATGCCGCCCGCGCCGCTGGCCTCCTCTTCTAATAAAAATTCCATGAGCGAAGAAACCAAGAAAGCTGCGGCCCCAGCCACCCCTGCTGGCAACGCCAGTCCTGCTGGTAACGCCGGTCCTGGCCCTGGCGGCGACCGTCGTGGTCCTGGCGGCAACAATAACCGTCGTGGTCCTGGTGGCCCGGGCGGTCCCCGCGGCCCACGCCGCGATAACCGCAACGAAGGTCCTGCTTCCGAATACAACGACAAGGTCGTGCATATCAACCGTTGCTCGAAGGTCGTCAAAGGTGGCCGTCGTTTCAATTTCGCTGCGCTCATCGTGGCTGGTGATGGCAAAGGTCGCGTCGGCGTCGGTTACGGCAAGGCCAAGGAAGTGCCCGATGCTATCCGCAAGGGTACCGATCGTGCTCACCGCGCCCTCGTCCACGTCAATCTTCGCAATAACACCATCCCGCACGAAGTCATCGGCCGCGCTGATGGTGGCGTCGTCATGCTCCGCCCAGCTTCTCCGGGTACCGGCCTCATCGCCGGCGGTGGCGTCCGTGCTGTCCTCGAAGTGGTCGGCCTAAAGGACGTCCTCTCGAAGTCCATGGGTTCGAATAACCCTCAGGCCATCGTGAAGGCGACCCTTGATGGTCTCGCCCAGCTCCGCACGCTCGAACAAATCAAGTCTCTCCGCGCTTAAGCGGACCTCCCAACTATGAAGCTCCATTCTTTGCCCGCCATTAAGGGCTCCACTCACCGTCACAAGATCCTCGGCCGCGGTCGCGGTACGGGTCACGGTAAGACTTCCGGTCGTGGTCACAAGGGTATGAAGGCCCGTTCCGGTGGCGGCCACCGCCCTGGTTTCGAAGGTGGCCAGATGCCCCTTTACCGTCGTCTCCCTAAGCGCGGTTTCAATAACGTGAACCGTATTGATTACGCCGTGGTTAACCTCCGCGACATCGAAGCGCTCGAAGGCTCCACCCTTGGTCTCGCTGAGTTCAAGGCCCAGGGCGTACTCCGCTCCAACGCCCCGCTCCTCAAGGTGCTGGCTACGGGCGAAATCACCCGCGCTGTCACCGTTTCGGCCCATCGTTTCTCCGAAGCTGCTAAGCAGAAGATCATCGCCGCTGGCGGCAAGGTCATCGAGCTCGCAGTCAAGGCGACGAAGGCAGAGTAACCTTCGGAAAGACGCCTTCCGCGATGTTTTCGGCTTTTGCCAATTGCTGGAGGATTCCTGAACTCCGGGCCCGTCTGCTTGCGACGGTCGCCCTGGTGTTCGTGGCTCGTATTGGGGCGAACATCCCGCTGCCGGGTATCGACCCGAAGGATATCATGGAATACTACGCCTCGATGTCCGACAAGGCGTCGGGCGGCGTGGTGGCCATGTACAACATGTTCACGGGGGGTGCACTCCTTAAGGGGGCGATTTTCTCGTTGGGTATCATGCCCTATATCAGTGCTTCGATCATCATGCAGTTGATGTCGGCGGTGGTGCCTTCCATCGCCCGCCTCCAGCAGGAAGGCGAAGTCGGCCGCCAAAAGGTCGCCCAGTATTCCCGTTACCTCACCATTATCATCGCGGTCGTCCAGTCAGCCTTATTGTTAGGCGCCTTCTGTAATCCTACTAAGGTTGGCCAGGCTCTCGGCTTAGGTAGCTTCGCCGGCCAGATTGTGGTCATGGAGAACAAAACGCTCTTCGTCTGCCTCGGTGTGACTATTTTAACCGCTGGTTCGATTGTGATGCTTTGGCTGGGCGAGCAAATTACCCAACGAGGCATCGGCAACGGCACCTCCATCCTAATCACCATCGGCATTTTGTCCGATATCCCTGGAGCGATTGCCAGTTTTGTCACCGTAGCTTTTGGCGGTAAGATTGGCGCTGCTGCCGTCAACTCCCATGGTTGGGAAAAGGCGGCCGGCATGATTGTTCTCTTCGTCCTCGTGACCGCCGCGATGGTGGCCATCAATCAAGCGGTTCGTAAGATTCCCATCCAGTATGCTCAGCGTATGGTCGGGAAGAAGATGTATGGGGCGCAGACTAATTACCTGCCACTCAAGGTGAACTACGCAGGCGTCATGCCCGTCATCTTTGCGGGGGCAATTCTCAGCTTCCCGCCGATGCTGCTCAACCCCCTGAGCACGCTTTCCCCGACCCTGGAGTTCCTCCGCGGTTGGGCTGACCTCTTCCAGAGCCAGGGTTGGTTTCACTACATCTCCTACGCGGTCCTGATCTTTGGTTTCAGTTACTTCTGGATTTCCATCATGTTCCGCCCGGTGCAAATCGCGGATGACCTTAAGAAGAATAATGGTTACATCCTCGGTGTGCGTCCTGGCGAGCACACCGCGGCCTTCCTCGATTTCGTGATGACTCGCCTCACGGTGGCTGGCTCACTCTTTCTGCTCATCATCGCCCTGATGCCTGACCTGTTCATGCTGCAGCTCAGCTTCCCGGCGCGTCTTGCGACTTTCCTCGGCGGCACGGGTGGCCTTATCACCGTCGGCGTCATGCTCGACACGATGCGCCAGATTGAGACCTACCTCTTGCAACGTAACTACGAAGGTTTCTTGAAGAAGGGTCGGATCGGCAGCTTGCCGGTGCCGGCTCCTGCCCAGCGTCCGGCTGATTCCGCCGCCGCCCTCGGTTCCATGGAGAAGACCTGTTTGGTGCTCTTCGTCCTCGGGGTAGCTGCCTGGATTGCCAACCACTGGAGTTCGTTCGCTAAGTAAGCCTTTTCCTGGATGATTGATCTTAAGTCGGAGGTGGAGGTAAACCGGATGCGGGCTGCTTGTGCCGCCGCCGCCCGCGTACTCCAAGATCTCTCCTCGCTGGTCGTGCCCGGTGTTTCGACGGCCGGCCTCGACGCAGCCGCCCGCGGCCTCATGACTCGCCATGGTTGCGAGAGTGCCTGCCATGGTTATGTGGTCGGTCGCCTGACCTACCCCGGTTATGTCTGCATCTCCGTGAACGACGAAATCGTCCATGGGATCGGTGCCCCTGATCGCATCATCCGCGACGGCGACCTCGTCTCGCTCGACGTCGTCGTCCGCCGAGAGGGCTTTATTGGCGACAACGCCCGGACCATCGTGGTCGGCAAAGCCCCCGCCGAAGCTGTCGCCCTCTGCCGGGACACCGAAAACGCCCTCCATGCCGGCATCGCGGCCGTTAAGCCCGGGAACAGGGTAGGGGATATTTCAGCCGCTATCCAGGCGGCCTTAAGCCCCCAGGGGTACGGCATCGTCCGTGACTTCGTGGGCCATGGCGTCGGGCGCCAGATGCACGAAGAGCCGCAAATCCCTAATTTCGGTAAGGCGGGAACTGGACCTAAACTAATGGCTGGTATGGCTTTAGCCATTGAGCCTATGGTAAATTTAGGCACCCATAAGATCATTATGGCGGCCGACGGTTGGACCGCTCGGACCGCTGACGGCAAGGTTTCCGCCCACTTCGAACACACTGTTTTAGTGACCGAAAAAGGGGCTGAAATCCTGACCCTGCCATAAACTATATTTTTTGCTTCCAAATCCACCCAGAACCTTCAAGTTCCGACCTCTTTCCCACCTTCCAACCAGCACGGACACCATGCCACGAATCCTCGGCGTAGACATTCCCAATAACAAGAAAGTAGAGTACTCGCTCCGCTACATCTATGGCATCGGCCCCTGCCGCGCCACAGAGATTTGCGATGCCCTCGGCTTCGACCCCGCCATGCGCGCGTCGAATCTGTCGGAAGAGCAGCTCAACAAGATTGTCGAGTACATCGTCCGCATGGGCTATAAGTGCGAGGGTGACCTCCGCCGCGACATCGCGCAGAACTTGAAGCGCCTCCAGGCCATCAAGTGCTACCGCGGTCTCCGCCACTTCCGCGGCCTTCCGGTCCGTGGTCAGCGTACCCGGACCAACGCTCGTACTCGTAAGGGTAAGCGTAAGACCGTCGGCGTCGCCGCGGCCCCTGCTAAGTAATCATTTAACCACTACATATATTTCCCGATGAGCGAAGAAGCCCCCAAGACCCCCAAGGCACGCAAGCCCAAGGCCACCGCGCCTGACGCTGCTGCTACCGCCGCCGCCCCGGTGACCGACGTCACCGCTGCCGCGGGCGCTGCCCCTGCGGCTGCCCCCGAGCGCAAGGAGATTACCGCCAAGGAACTCCTTGGTGAAGAAATCGGCGAGATCAAGGTGCGTCGCGCCAAGGGCTCGAAGAACATCACCGTGGGTATCGTCCACGTCCTCGCGACCTTCAATAACACCAAGGTTACCATCACCGATGCCAACGGCAACGTGATCTCTTGGGGTAGCGCCGGTCGCCACCAGTTCCGTGGTTCCCGCAAGTCCACCGCTTACGCCGCTCAGGTCGTCTGCCAAGAAGCCGCCAAGCTCGCTATGGCTCACGGCCTCAAGGACGTCTCCGTTCGCGTGAAGGGTCCAGGTATGGGGCGCGATAGCGCCATCCGTGCCTTGCAGCTCCTCGGCCTCAACGTCTCTTCGATCGTCGACACCACGCCAATTCCTCACAACGGCTGCCGCCCGCCCAAGCGTCGCCGCGTCTAAGTCTTTCCCGCTTTCCGCATCACCGTCCGGTTATGGCAACCCGGGCGGGTCCTTCCCTCCGCCACCTCTACTCATAAAAAACTCCTATGTCTCGTTACACCGGTCCCACCACGAAGCTCAACCGTCGCTTCGGCCAGAATATTTTCCCCACCTCCAAGGGTGAAGAGCGCCGTCCATACCCTCCGGGTATCCACGGTAAGACCACGCGCCGCAAGGTGTCCGAATACGGCGTCGGCCTCAATGAGAAGCAAAAGCTTCGCATGATGTACGGCATGACTGAAAAGCAGTTCCGCCTTTCCTTTGAGCGCGCTAAGCGCCAAGGCGGCGTCGCCGGCGACAACTTCCTCCGCATCCTGGAGACCCGCCTCGATAACGTCGTCTTCCGCCTCGGCTTCGCTAACTCCCGCTCCGCCGCTCGCCAGCTCGTCTCCCACGGCCACGTCCGTATCGACGGCCGCAAGGTGGACGTCGCCAGCTTCACCGTCGCCCCCGGCCACGAGATTGAAATCCGCGACCGCACCTCCTCCAAGCAGCTCGCCACCCGCGCCATCGAAGAAGGCCAGGGTCGTGCCGCCCCTGCCTGGCTCGTCACCTTGACCGACCAGCTCAAGGGTCAGATGGTTCGTGAACCCGCGAAGGAAGAACTCCCGCGCGACATCAACGTCCAGATCATCGTCGAATTCTACAGCCGCTAACCCTCAGCCCATCCTCACGGAACCAACGTCATGTCTAAGCGTCTCGGAAAATTCGAACTCCCCAAGGGCCTCAAGAAAGAGGAAGCATCCGCTTCCGGTACTTTCGCCCGTTACAGCGCCGAGCCTTTTGAGACAGGCTTCGGTCACACGATCGGCAATTCGCTGCGTCGCGTACTCCTGAGCTCCATCGAAGGTGCTGCCATCTCGGCCGTCACCATCGAAGGCGTCCAGCATGAGTTCCAGCCCATCGAAGGGGTCGTCGAAGACGTCACCGAGATCGTGTTGAACCTCAAGAAAGTCCGCATCCGCACCGAAGCGAACAAGCGCGAAGCTTTCAAGGGTACCATCGACGTCAATAAGACGGGCGTGATCAAAGCTTCCGACATCAAGTTTGAAACCAAGGGTGCCTCGGTATCCCTCGTCAATCCCGACACCATTATCTGCACGCTCGACCGCAAGCGCCGCTTCTTCGCTGAAGTGGAAGTGAGCATCGGCCGTAGCTGGGCTTCCGCCGAGGAAAACAAAAAGCCTGAACAGGCGATCGGTTCGATCCCTGTCGACTCCCTCTTCTCGCCCGTCACCGTCGTCAAGTACGCCGTTGAAAGCACCCGCGTCGGCCAGATGACCGACTACGATAAGCTGGTTCTCGAAATCTCCACCGACGGTCGCATCTCCCCGGACGAGGCCCTCAAGGAAGCGTCCGCCATCCTGCGTCACCACCTCGCCGTGTTCGACACCGTCTCCGCCGAGCCGGTTGAATTCGAATCCGGTAAGTCTGAGGTCACGGAAGAGGTCAATCGCCTCCGCAAGCTCCTCAATATGTCGGTTAACGAAATCGAGCTCTCGGTTCGTGCCGCTAATTGCCTCAACAACGCCAACATCAACACCGTTGGTGAACTGGCGATGAAGACGGAGCAGGAGATGCTCAAGTACCGCAACTTCGGCAAGAAGTCGTTGAACGAAATCAAGGCTAAGCTCGAACAACTCGGCCTGTCCCTCGGCCAGAAGATTGACGAGCGTCTGCTCGACAAGGGCGTTAACTCCTAATCACCACACCCTCTCATGCGTCACCGCACTCACCACAATGTCCTGGGGGTCAAGACGGCCCACCGTCGCTCCCTCGTCGCGAATCTCGCGGCTGCGCTCTTCACCAACGCTCGCATTACGACCACGCTTTCCCGCGCTCGTGCTGTCCGTCCGTATGCTGAGCGCCTCATCACGCTCGCCAAGAAGGCTGAACAGGCCACCGACAAGGGCGTCAAGCTGCACTACTACCGCCTCGCTTTGGCCCGTATCCGCAATGAGGACGCCTGCCACTTGCTCTTCACTGAGCGCGTGAAGCAATTCCTTACCCGCAACGGCGGTTTCACCCGCATCTATAAGATCGGTAACCGTAAGGGTGACGCTGCGGAAACAGCGCTCATCGAGCTCGTAGGCAAGGACGACAAGGCTCCGGCCATGACGCCTAAGGCCAAGACGGCTCGTAAGCCCAAGGCTAAGAAGGAAGCGGCCGCACAGGCCTAACCTTTCTGGCGTAGGCGCCTATCCGAGACGCGTTCGCCTTCACTGGCGGCGCGTCTCGCCTTTTTAACCCCTCCCACTCCCTGCCATGCTTCAGCCCGTCGATCTCAGTGTCTTCCTGGCCTTTGTCGCTGGGCTTGTCGTGCTGGGGCTGTTTGGCCTTGAGGCATGGTATGATCGCCGGGACGCGCTCTTATTTGATCATCGCCGCTTGAATTCGGCCTTCTGCTGCACCCGCTGTTCCCTCACCTTTGTTCGGCCCCGTCGCCGCGAAGAGGCTAGCTGTCCCCACTGCGGCTGGAACAATGTTCGCCTCAAGTTCTGAACCCCTTTAACTTTACCTCCATGGCTCCCCAGTCCATCGCAATTCTCGATTTTGGCTCGCAGTTGACCAAGGTCATCGCGCGCCGCATCCGCGAGTGCAACGTCCACTCCCGGATTTATCCCTTCGGTGTCACCCCCGAAACCCTGCGCGCCGATGGTGTTGTCGGCGTCATCCTCTCCGGTGGCCCGGATAGCGTGAAGGCGAAGGGCTCGCCCCATCCGCACCCTGGTATCTTCGAGATGGGCTTGCCGGTCTTGGGTATCTGCTACGGCGTCCAGTTGATGGGCCAGATGCTTGGGGGCAACGTCGCCAGCAGCTCGCACCGCGAATACGGCCATGGCACTCTATCTTTCCGCAAGGGTTCGCAGTTGCTGCAGGGACTTAAGTCTCCGCTTCGCATCTGGAATTCGCACGGCGACAAGATCACGCGTCTCCCTCGTGGCTTCAAGGCCGTGGCTTCCACTGAGAATTCCGAGTGCGCAGTGATTGAAGACCCGAAGCGTCGTTTCTACGGAATCCAGTTCCACCCGGAAGTGGCTCACTCCGAGCGCGGCATCGACATCCTCCGCAACTTCTTGTTCCGCATCTGCGCCGCCAAGCCGACCTGGAAGATGGACGACTACGTGGAAACGGCCGTTCGCGAAATCCGCGAGAAGGTCGGCAAGGCTCAGGTTATCCTCGGTCTCTCCGGCGGCGTCGATTCCTCCGTGGCCGCGGCCCTGATTCAGCGCGCCATTGGCAAGCAACTAACCTGCGTCTTCGTCGACAACGGCCTGCTCCGTCTCAACGAACGCGCCCAGGTCGAGCAGATGTTCCGCGGCAAGTTCAAGGTCGACCTCCGCGTCGTCGACGCTTCGGAGGCCTTCCTCCGTAAGCTCAAGGGCGTCACCGACCCCGAGCGTAAGCGCAAGATCATCGGCCATGAGTTCATCAAGGTCTTCGAGCGCTCCATCAAGGAGGTTCAGGGCAAGAAGAAGGGGAAGGTAGAATTCCTCGCTCAAGGTACGCTCTACCCAGACGTCATTGAATCGCTTTCGCCTAACGGTGGCCCCGCGGCCACCATCAAGAGCCACCATAATGTGGGCGGCCTGCCCAAGCATATGAAATTAAAGCTGCTCGAGCCTTTGCGCGAGCTCTTCAAGGACGAGGTCCGTGCTCTCGGCGAAGCCCTCGGTCTGCCGCATGACATGGTCTGGCGTCATCCGTTCCCGGGCCCTGGCTTGGCTGTCCGTGTCTGTGGTGATATCACCAAGGAGCGCCTCGAGGTGCTCCGGAAGGCCGACGATATCTTCATCAGCGAACTGCGTTCCTCGGGCCAATACGCCAAGGTCTGGCAAGCATTCGCCGTCTTCCTCCCGGTCCGCAGCGTCGGTGTCATGGGCGATGGTCGCACCTACGACAATGTTTGCGCCCTGCGCGCAGTGACTTCTTCCGATGCCATGACGGCCGATTGGGCCCGTTTGCCGTATGATGTCCTCCAGCGTGCCTCGACACGTATCATCAACGAAGTGAAGGGTATCAATCGCGTGGTCTACGACGTCTCTTCCAAGCCGCCGGCGACTATCGAATGGGAATAGGCTGAGGTTTGCCCCGTTGACACCTTCGCCGCGCCCCCTTTCCTTGCAGGCTCGTGGCTGAACCCGCTTTCCAGGTCATCGCGCGCCGCTGGCGTCCCCGCCGCTTCGACGAACTCGTCGGGCAGGAGCACATCGTGCGGACCCTCCGGAATGCCCTGACGAGTAAGCAGCTGGCCCACGCCTACTTGTTTGTGGGTCCGCGTGGCACGGGGAAGACGACGACGGCCCGCGTGCTGGCAAAGGCTTTGAATTGTTCTGGTGGCCCGAAGGCCGATTTTTCCTTGGATGACCCGGTCTGCCTGGCGATCGAAGCCGGCAGCTGCCTTGATGTCATCGAAATTGACGCGGCTTCTAACCGTAAGCTCGAGGACGCCCAGAAGATCCGCGAGGAGTGCCAGTTCGCTCCCTCTAACTGTCCCTACAAGGTCTTCATCATCGACGAAGTCCATCAGCTGACGAAGGAGGCCTTCAATGCTTTGCTCAAGACGCTCGAAGAGCCGCCACCCTGGGTGAAGTTCATCCTGGCGACGACCGAGGCCGACAAGGTCCTGCCGACCATCACTTCGCGTTGCCAGCGGCTCGAATTCCACCCGATTTCTGAAGAGGTCATCGCCGCTCAGTTGACGCGTATCGTCAAGGCCGACGGCGTCACGGCCGATCAGGATGCGCTCACCGCCATCGCCCGTCTCGCTAATGGCGGGATGCGCGACTCGCAGTCTATCCTCGACCAAGTCATTTCGTTCGCCGGTAAGAAGGTCACCGAAGCCGATGTGCTTTCGATTTACGGCCTAGCTTCTGCCCAACAGGTCCAAGACCTCGGTAAGGCTATCGCTACGGGCGACGGCAAGACGGTTTTAGCTTTGTGCGACGCCTTCCATGCCGAAGGCCGCGACTTACTCCGGGTGCTGGCCGACCTACAAGGTCGTGTCCGTCAGACGGTCTTGGACTCGGTGAAGTCGGGTGGCACGAGCGCCCTGTTGGGCGGTAGTTTGGCGACTGAGCAGTTGGTGCGTCTGTTGGAATGCCTGCAGGCGGGCGAGCAGGGGATTCGCCAAGGGCTCTCCCCCCGCGCGAACTTTGAGGTGACGTTGTTAAAGGCCATAGAGCAAAGTAGGTCGCGATCTATAGATAGCCTCATCAAAGATATCGCCGCTGCCGCAGCCGGTCTCCCTCGGGAGCCCGGCCAAAAAAAAATAAACCCATCGCCGGCGACACCAGCGGCAGAGGTTGTGGCTCCACGAGTAGCTGAGCCTATACCCGGCCCCGTGGCCGAACCGGTTGTTTTGGTCGCGAAGCCCGTGGCCCTATCCGCGGCCGCTGCACGTGTAGACGAGGCCGAAGAGTTGCCGATACCGCAACTGTCCGAGGAAGAGTCTATCATCGCGGAAAACCGCGAAGCGGAATCCTTCAACTTTGTCTTAAAGGCTTTGCCTGCGGTCACCGTTGCGGAGGTGGGCAAGGCGTCCTTCCCTGGCGAAGAGGATTTTGACCATGCCGTGGCTTCACTACCGCCGGGGCTCGCCGAGAAGCTACGCATCACCTTGGGCGCCGAGTTCACGGCCTTGCGCCCCATTCCCGCCGGCAAGCTCCGCAAGCCGCTCTAAACGTGGCCAAGGTTTTCGAGGTCGGCCTGATTTCTGACACGCACGGGAAGATGCGCCCCGAGGCCTTACTCGCACTCGAAGGCTGTGCGGTTATTTTTCACGCGGGTGATGTGTGCGGAGAGGCCGTTCTGGATGATTTAGCGACCGTGGCGCCCTGTTACGCCGTGGCTGGTAATTGCGACGCGGACCCCGAATTACCCCTGATCATTCAACAGGAAGTGGGCGGGGTCCGTTTTCTCATCCACCATGGCCACTTGCCAGTGGATGTGGCCCGTTTCCGTCCCGATGTCGTGGTGACCGGCCATACGCACGTCCCCAAGATTGAGCAGGTTGGCTCCGTGCTTTATGTGAATCCGGGGAGCGCGGGTCCGCGGCGATTCAACCTTCCGGTGACGGTCGCGCGGCTCACAATCAGAGATGGCCGCCCCGCCGCCCGCCTCATCGAACTTCCGGTCGTATGAGTCAGGCGTTACCCATCGATGCCCTCAAGGAGCCGCTCGTCGCTGCCTGTGGACGCACCCGTCGGATTGTGCTCCGAGCCCCGACGGGGTCGGGTAAGTCAACCCGGATTCCGCAGATGCTTTTGGACCTGGGCCTAGTGCAGGGACAAATCGTCGTCCTCCAGCCGCGCCGAATCGCGGCCCGACTTCTGGCTGCACGCATTGCCCAAGAGCGTGGGGTTAAGCTAGGCGGTGAGGTCGGTTACCAGATACGTTTTGAGCGCGTCGAATCCGCGGAGACGCGCATCAAGTTTGTCACCGAGGCCTTGCTGCTTCGGCAGATGGCTTCGGATCCACAACTCAAGGGCGTCGGTGCGGTGGTCTTCGATGAATTCCATGAGCGAAACTTACATTCCGACGTCGCCTTGGCGTTGGCCCGTCAGCTCCAGGAGTACGGCCGGCCAGACCTACTGATTATCGCGATGTCTGCCACCCTCGACACGGAAGGCGTGGCTCGCTGGATGGGTAATGCCGAGACTTTAGCGGCCGATGGCCGGGCTTATCCGGTTGATATCGAGTATGTGCCGGTCGCACGTACATCCACGCGTCCGGTCTGGGACCTGGCGGCTGAGCAGGTCGGCCGCATCCTGCACGAGGAGCCCGAGGGCGATGTCCTTGTCTTCATGCCGGGTGGCTATGAGATTATGCGCACCATTGGTGCGGTTCGTAACCTCCGCGAATCTGGCGGCGTCGATATCTTGCCGCTCTATGGCGAATTACCGCCGGAGGAACAAGATCGCGCCGTTCGCCCTGGCCCCCGCCGTAAAGTCATCGTTGCGACCAATGTCGCCGAGACCTCGCTGACCATTCCGGGCGTTCGTGCGGTCGTCGATGCTGGCTTGGCCCGTATCGCCCGTTTTGACGCCTTGCGTGGTATCGACACGCTCATGGTGGAAGCGGTGTCGCAAGCTTCCGCCGAGCAGCGTGCGGGCCGCGCTGGCCGTACGGGTCCTGGGCGTTGCATCCGCCTCTGGTCGCATACGGATCATCAAGCGCGCCCCTTGCGGGAAGTCCCGGAAATCAAGCGCGTCGACTTGGCGGAGACCATCCTGCTACTTCTCTCTTCTGGTTGGGGCGACCCGGCGACCTTCCCTTGGTATGAAAAGCCCGAGCCGATAGCACTGCAGCGCGCGGTCACCGTTTTGACGGACCTAGGGGCGTTAGATGGGCGTGGTGCGTTAACCACGTTGGGTCGGCGGATGGCCATCTTCCCGGCGCACCCACGTTACGCCCGCATGCTCATGGCAGCGGATGAGTTGGATTGCGTCGCCGAAGTAGCGGCCATCGCCGGTCTTTCCCAAGGGCGGGACTTGCTGCTGCGTAAGGTCGATGAACGCGTCGAGCGCGAGCGCGATGCCATCCCCGCCGAAGAAGGCTCCGATTTCTTCACGCGCTTGGCTTTGCTGCAGCGGGCGTCGGAGTTGAAGTTCGACCCCGACGCCTGTGATCGCATCGGCGTGCATGGTCAGGCTGCCCGTCAGGCCGAACAGGCCGCCCGACAGTTTTTGCGCCTGGCACAAGGGCAAGGGCTCCGTGTATCCGACCGACCAGCCTCTCCCGAAAAGATTCGGCGCTGCCTGCTACTCGGATTTTCTGACCGACTCGCCGTGCGCCTCGACGCGGGCACGTTACGTTGCGCCTTAGTCCATGGCCGTCGCGGTGAACTGCGCCGCGAATCCTCCATTCGCTCTGCGAAATTACTCGTCGCCGCTGAGGTCGACGAAATCCAGACCCGCGGAGAAGTGACGACCTACCTATCACTCGCCACCGCCATCGAAGAGACTTGGTTACAGGAACTCTTCCCAGCCGATTTCTCGGAGGTCATCTCCGTTCGCTATGACGCCACCCAGCGGCGCGTGCTCACGCGTACGGAACGACGTTTCCGTGACCTCGTCTTGGCGGCCGTCGAGCGTGATGATGCCTCTTCCGATGCGGGCAGCCGGATTTTAGCGGATGAAGTCAGCGCCGGGCGACTCGAACTTGAACGCTGGGACGGTCAGGTCGATGCGTGGATCCGTCGCATGAACTTCCTGGCGAAGCATTGCCCGGAGCTCGGCATCCCGCCCTTCGATGTCGCCGGTCGACGCTTGGTGATCGAAGAAATCTGCGCGGGCGCCACGGCCTACCGGGATATTCGTGAGAAGCCCGTTTTCCCCATCGTCCGTGGCTGGTTAACCCATGAGCAGGCCATGGCCTTGGAATCCTATTGCCCGGAGAAAATTATTCTCCCCCGCAAGAAGCACCCCGCGAAGATCGAGTATACCGAGGACGGTGAAGCTGAAATCGAAGCCACCGTTCAGGAGCTCTATGATTTCCCGGGTAGCAAACTTCGGGTCTGTCAGGGGAAGGTGCCCATGATTATCTGCATTCAGTCGCCGGCTCGGCGGACCCAGCAGCGTACTCGAGACCTCGATGCTTTTTGGAAGGGCTCCTACGAATTGGTGAAGAAGGAACTTCGGGGTCGCTACCCTAAGCACGAGTGGCGATAGTTCATCTACCTACTGCCATGCGTCGCCGCGATTTCCTCACCACCGCCGCTGCACTGTCGCTGGCCATGGCCTTGGGTGCACAAGGCGCTCCCGTGACCAAGCCTTCGCGCAAAAAGGGGCTTGGGGATTATTACCGCACCCTCTGACCATGCTCCGTCCGTCTCCACTCTGGACCGAGATTCCTATTCATGTCATCGACTTCGAAGGGAGTCTACGTACCGGGGTTGTCGAATATGGAGTCGCGACATTGTTGGGCGGCGACATCATCAATGCCTCGACGAGGTTGCATGCCGCCCGGACGCCGGTGCCGCCGATCGACACCCAATGTCATGGCCTCTCGGAGAAAGAGCTCAAAGGGCTGCCACCTTTCGAGTCCGAATGGAATTACTGGGTGTCGCTCCGTAAGACTGGACTCCTGGCTGCGCATAATGCCTCGGTGGAGTCAGGCCTACTCCGCGGGACCTGGTTGCGGCCGCCAGCGGTCCCCTCCTTTATCGACTCCGAGACGGAGGTCGCTGAGTGGGGGTCTTGGCTGGATACCTGCCGCCTCGCCCGGACTTGGGTCCCGAGCCTAGGGGACTATCGCCTGCAGGCCTTGGTATCGGTCTTTCGGTTAGGCGCCCGGCTGGATTCCCTGGCCGCCAAGCATTGTCCCCCGAATCGCCGTAAATACCATTGTGCGCTCTATGATGCCCTGGCTTCGGCCTTGGTCTTACAGGCGCTTTGCTCGGTCGAAGGGCGTTCGACGGCGACCTTGGCACAATTGGCGAAGGACAGCCTTTCGGCCCCGGCGGCAGACGACCTGTCGCAGGGCGAGTTGGGTCTCTGACTTTTCCGCTTCACACCTTGGTCGGTCCGTAACTAGATAGGCTTTCACCATGGCTTCTAAGACTCCCATCCGCGTCGCGGTCACCGGCGCTGCCGGCAATATCGGTTACGCGGCAATCTTCCGCCTCGCCTCAGGCGCAGTGTTCGGCGCTGACCAGCCCATCGCCCTGAACCTGATCGAAGTTGGCCCGGGTCTAAACGCCCTCGCTGGCGTCGTGATGGAACTTCAGGACTGCGCTTTCCCGTTGCTCGCTGACGTCGTTGCCACGGGTGATCTCGATGAGGGTTTCAAGAATGCGGATTGGTGCCTGCTCATCGGCGCTGTCCCGCGCAAGGAAGGCATGGAGCGCAAGGACCTCCTCGGCATCAATGGCAAGATTTTCATCGGCCAAGGTCAGGCCATCGCGCGCAGCGCCAAGCCGTCGGTTAAGGTCCTCGTCGTTGGCAACCCTTGCAACACGAACTGCCTCATCGCCCTTCGCTCCGCCGGCAACCTCCCCGCTGAAAACTTCTTCGCCATGACCCGTCTCGACGAGAACCGCGCGAAGTCGCAGCTCGCGGGCAAGGCCGGCTTTCATAACTCCGTCGTTAAGAATGTCGCCATCTGGGGTAACCACTCGTCCACCCAATACCCAGACTTCACCAACGCCACCATTGAAGGCAAACCGGCCACGCAGGTCATTACCGACCACGCTTGGTTAAAGGAGACCTTCGTGCCCGACGTACAGAAGCGCGGTGCAGCTGTGATCAAAGCTCGCGGCGCCTCCTCCGCGGCTTCGGCGGCCAACGCCGCCCTCGACACCCTGCGTAGCCTGCACTTCCCAACCCCGGCGGGCGATTGGCATTCTGCGGCCGTCCTTTCTAAGGGCGACTACGGCATTACTCCCGGCATCATGTTCGGCTACCCGTTGCGCACTAAAGCCGACGGCTCTTGGGAAATCGTCCAAGGCCTCCCGCTCGACGCCTTCTCCAAGGAGAAGATTGCCATCACCGAGAAGGAATTACTCGAAGAGCGTGCCACGGCTTCGGAAGCCCTCGGCCTGCAGCTCTAAGTAACCGACTAACTTGCCAAGGGCGATCGCGGCTAGGCCTCGGTCGCCCTTTTTGTTGGCTCCTTATTCGGCCGCAAGGCGAACCAACTTAATTTCAGACGGGCGGCAGGTGCCGAGGCGAATCTCACCGGCATTGGCCGCCGAGAAGATAGGGGGCTCGGGATGGATAATCGCGACGGATCTGGCCGTCCGGCCGGCATTGATTTTTTGCAGCCCGATGAAATCCAGAATCACGGGATTAGCGCTGGCCAGAATAGTCTTCTCGGAGAGGCACCAGTTAGCATCAAACCCAGGGCCACCGAGGATTTGGTAGCGTTCCAGTGAGAGGATTGTCAGGACATTCTTCTTCGCTAGTCCGGGGATGGCGCAGACCTCGATGGCGGCCTTGGTGGCGCTGGCGGGGTTATCGAAGAAGCGTTCGGCATTGGCCATGTTGCCCAGCGAGGCGGCGGCGATAGCGCCATGTACACCCAAGGACTTGCTGTCGCTCAAGACTGGCAGGTTAATCCAGAAGTCGACCTGGTCGAACAGCGTCTTGGGGAGGACGCTGATGCGGGCATCACCCCACGGTGGAGCCGGGACGCCCGGGCGAGGGAGGACTTGGTTTTCGAAGCAGAGTTTCTTTTCTTCGGCCCACTTTTGGGCGTTAGGTTCATAGGCGACGACAGGGAAGCCCTCGAAGTCCTGTCGTTCCGTGCTGAGGGGCGGGAGGAAGCCGGATTGTTGTAGGCTCTGCTGACGGACGTCGCAGAGGATGATCGCGTCCTTGGTGAAGCCGCGCTTCATGAGGGCGGTGCCGAGCGCTCGTATCAGCGGCTTGGGCGTGGCCAGTCCGAGCCCAGCCTCCGAGGAGATTTTAAGGCCGCACTTGCGTAGGGTGCCAGGCTTGAGGCCGACCCCCGTGTTGACCTCAAACTCGGCGAGGAGTCGCTCGACGGCTGGCGCATAATCCCCGTCGCTAAAGCCCTTCAGCTTTTGTTCGACCAGGAACAGTTTGGGGTCGGTCGCCGCCATGATTTGGCCCCAGCCAGCGAGAAGAAGTAGAAGGGCGGTCAGGCGCATCGCACTATTCTTGGCCATCTTGGGGTGCTCGCAAGGCCGCTCTTTTGTTTGCGGTTCAGGGGGTCATGCCCATTTTGACCGCATGTCTGCCAGTTCCCCGTTACCCCAACGCCGTATTCTCGGGCTGATTTTCCTGACGGTCTTCATGGATATCATCGGGTTCAGTATCGTTATCCCGCTGTTCCCCCACCTCCTGGATTACTACATCAAGGCCGAAGGGTCGGCGGGGACCTTGATTGGAGCTTTGAATGCGGCCGCTGAATGGATGGGTGGCGACACAGACTTTAAGAAGACCGTACTTTTCGGGGGGTTATTGAGCACTCTCTACTCACTATTGCAGTTTATATTCTCCCCGCTGTGGGGTGCACTCTCCGATCGGATCGGCCGTCGCCGAGTCCTTACCCTGACTTTGGCCGGGAACGCCTTGTCCTACCTGGTTTGGATTTTTGCCGCGCAGTTTTGGGTCGTCGTGTTAACTCGGCTGGTCTGCGGCATGATGGCTGGTAATATTGCGGTTGCGAGCGCGGCGGCGGCGGACGTCACCGACGAGAAGGATCGGACCAAAGGGATGGCAGTGGTCGGCATCGCGATTGGCCTCGGCTTCGTCTTCGGTCCCGTCATCGGGGGGCTTGCTTCGTCGGTGCAATTCTCCGATTTGGCGCATGGCGTTTCCTTCGGGCTTAACCCTTTCTCGGTGCCGGCCCTCATCGCCGCGTCCATGGCGCTCCTAAATTTCATCCTGGTCGTCCGCTATTTCCCCGAGACCTTGCCGGAGGACCGACGGGCCACCGCCGATGCCAAGCGGCCCTCGGTTTTCGACCTAGCCACGGTCCGTTCTGCCGCCGTCCGCCGGACCTCCTTCGCTAATCTCGTGTACCAAGTCGCCTTCACTGGCATGGAGAACACCATCGTGTTCCTGACCTTCGCGCTATTCCTCTACAGTCCGCGCGAAAATGCTTGGCTCTTCCTTTTCAACGGCGCCTGCATGATCTTCGCCCAAGGCCTCGCGCGCCAGCTCGTCAAGCGACTGGGTCAGCGCAAAGTCATCATGCTGGGGATGCTAATCGCTGCGGTCGCCTTTTTCGTGGTCGCCTGGATTCCGGCCACGCCCGCCGTCGCCGGCGATGGCGCCAAGACGACCTTCTATCTTGGACTTGGCCTGATCTCCTTTGCGACGGGCCTGATCTTGCCGAGCGTATCGGCCCTCGTCTCACTCTACTCGGATGCTTCCGAGCAGGGCCGTAACCTTGGTATCCTACGTTCCGCTGGCTCCTTGGCGCGCGTCATCGGTCCGGTGACGGCAGCATTACTTTATTTTCACTTCGGGTCTCACTTCTGGGTCTACATCGGCGGCGCGTTGCTGATGTTGCCCGCGATCTGGGTCGTCCGCGGCCTACCTGAACCGGAATCCGAGCGACTAAAGGCTTAACCTTTAGCCAAGGAGCGTCCGAGGGCGTCGCCTGCGCGGATGACGTGCATCAAGGCGATGCCGCCGCGGAAGGCGCCGTGGAAATGGAGTCCGGGATTTTTTGCTTCAGCGTGCACCAAGGCCGCTTCACGACGTGATTGGTCCACGCCGTACTGAGGAATCGCCCGGTCCCAGCGTTGAATCCATTCCTTTTCGGGCGGGCCGCTGACGCCAAGGGTTTCCGCGAGTTCGCGATCGACGGCGGCGCGGAGCTGTTCGTCCGTCTGGCGGGCGAGGGCGGGAAAGCGGGCACCACCGATAAAGCAGCAGAGCAGTACTTTACCTTCGGGCGTTCGGCCCGGGAGTACTGTGGAAGGGAAGAGGCACCCGAGGATTTGCCGTTTTTCCTTCCCAGGGATGAGATACCCGAAACCATCGAGTGGATGGGCGACGGCCGAGCGGTCGTAGCCGCGAGCGACGACGGTCACGGGTGGTGCTTCGGCCCGCTCCCATTCCCGGAAAGTTTTCTTTAGTTCCTCCTCGAAGGGCAGGGAAGCCCACTGCCAATGCGGGGCGGTCACAATCAGGTGTTTCGCGAAGGCACCTTCGTCTTGGCCTTGGGCGTTACGCCAGGCCACGTTCCAGCCCCGGGTGTCTTGTCGGATGAGCGTCGCCATAGAACCTAACTGTAGAGCCTCGGCCCGCAGCGGGGCGGCCATGGCGTCGGCGAGTTGCTGCATGCCAGCAGGGAAGCCAATGATGCGGCGGCCCTTGGGTGGTTGGCGGATGAGCCCGAGGATGACGGAGCGGTGGCTGGCCTCGAAGGCTGGAATGGACGGGAAGCTATTCGCCATGCACAGACGGCTTGGGTCGCCGGCGTGCACGCCTGAAACCACGGGGTCCATGAGCAGGTCCGCGGCTTCGACTCCGAAGCGCCGCGTCATGAACGTTTGTACTGTTTCTTCAACGTGGCCGCCGCGGGGCCGAAAGATTTCCGAAATAAAGCGAAGCTTGCCGCGCCAGCTAAGCAGGTCGCCTTTGAATAGGGATGACGGCTTGTTGGTCAGCGCGTGCAGCTTCCCTTTAGATAAAATGAAACGTTGGGCCGAGGCATGGTCCGCCTCTTGGACAGCCTTCCCGAGTCCGTAGCCGTCCAGGAGGGCTTGGTCGGCTTCACCTTCGATTTGGAGGGTGTTGGGGCCCGTCTCAACGAGCCAGCCCGCCTCGCGGACCGTTCGAATCGATCCACCCGGACGGTTCGATGGTTCGATGATTTTCACCTGGGCCCCTTTTCTCACCATGGCATTGGCCACCGCCAAGCCGGCTGGACCAGCGCCCAAGATGATGGCATCCAGTTGCATGCTTCTAGGACAACGGCTCACACGAAGGTTGGCAACCCTGCGTCCATTGGTTTGTCTGGATTCCTTGATGAAGCACTTCTGGCTACTCTTTGCCCCCCTCTGGTCGCTTGCCGATACGGTGACTTTGTCGGATGGCACTTTCCTACGCGGTAAAATTGAGCGCGCTGCCGATGGGTATCTGGAGGTCAGCGTGCCCGCGCTCGGTGGCTTACCGCAACGGATTCCCTTGACGAACGTCGAGTCATTCCGGACGGAGTCCGCGGTCGCCGTCAGTGTGGGCGGAGTGGTGCAGCGCGGCATTGCCTCGGCGGCCGCGGGTCGAGTGGCTTCTTCCGGGGGCGTTGAAACTTGCGACCTTAACGGGAAGTTCGAGTTGTGGCGTGAGCCGGAGCTCCGGCCCATGGAGTCACGCGGACACCGGCAGTGGACCATGCAAGCCGACTTTGACCTTTCGGGTCGTTCGGGGGCGACGCGAGGCAGTGGTATTAGCGCTGGCTTTCAAGCGAAGGGCGTCCGCGAGGTTGATACGCTGCTTGCAAGCATCCGAGTCGTCCGCTCGACCGCCGGCACGCAGACCTCCGCTGATGACTTGCATCTCAATCTCGCGTACGAGACCAACCCGACGAACATCGTCTTTTGGTATGCACGCACCGATAGTGGCTACGATAACGCGCGGGCCGTCGACTTCTTCTC
>Ga0114977_10000780_pt1 | contig 21114 bp, 12 predicted proteins | sample S_130805_MF_Meta_FD_87026 | JGI IMG/M metagenome (GOLD analysis project Ga0114977, IMG submission 87026) | Freshwater microbial communities from Lake Simoncouche, Canada to study carbon cycling - S_130805_MF_MetaG | ecosystem: Environmental > Aquatic > Freshwater > Lake | place: Lake...
CATCACCCCCAGAATGGATGCCTCCGCCCGTCGTGCCGAGCGTCGTCGTATCCGCCGAGAGCAGATGAGTCCCGAGCAGAAGGAGGAGAAAAATCGTATCCGCCGGATGCGTCGTGCGGAGCGTCGTCGTATCCAGATGGCGGAGTATCGTCGTCGTGATGGGATTGCGGATAGGCTGGTAGTAGCCGATGTAGTCCAGCGGATATGGACTCCTCCACCTCCAGTAGTCGCTCCACCCGCTCCAAAAATGCCGGAGTTCCTATCCGCAGAAATAATCGGGATGGCGGAGCGACTCGGCCTCCAGTGGGATTGCCCCATCTGTATTGAGTCCAAACCTCCTCGGGATTTCATCCTCGCTCCGTGCGGTCATCGTATCTGCGGAGGATGCCGTGCGAGTATGGAGGCATCCAATCTCCGGAGGATTTGCCCGGAGTGCCGTGCGTAGTAAAAATAGATGGGAAATATATTTTTTGCGGAATGGCTTACACCCGCTTACCCCGTGGATTACTTACCACGAGCAATGTCCGCAAGGCTCTCGTAATACAGAGCGATTTTATCCTCCATCAGAGCAATCCACTCATCCGATTTCTCCTCATCGTTATTCTGATACTCCTCCCAAGCCTCCAGAGCCTCCTCAATGTCCTCTGGGACTTCCTCCTCATATCTCTCCGTCTCTTGGTCTGTAATCTCCGGACGCTTGTAATCTCCGTCATACTCCAGTAGTCCAAGGTCATACTCCTTTACCTCCTCACCCTCTCTGTAATACAGAGTATTATATTTGACCCACCAGTTCAATCCGTCCTCATCCGGCTTCAGATTGATAAATGATGGAAGTTGGACTGACGCAGACACGGAGACATTTATGATGAACTCAGAGACACGAACCGGCATTTGGGAATGATGAATAATGGGGAAAAAATGCTTTCATTTTTTTCCTTGCCCGTCCGAAAATCGGCACAGCGAAACGCTGTATTCGCTGTATTCGCTGTATTCGCTGTAATATTTTTCGGGAGCGGGGGAAAAAAAATGAAAGCATTTTTTCCCCTTCCACCGGCATTATGCCCCGTGTTAAGGCCTCTGTTGTTGTTCCTCCCCCGCTTGTCTCGTGTAAGCAGTGTAAGCATAACATCACCGAGTCGCCAGACGGCCTCTGTAGTGGTTGTGCGGGTAGGGTTGGGGTTGTAGAACCTCCGGCCAAAGTAGAGATGAAGCAGACCGTGCTGAAAATGGCGGAAACGGCAACCCCGGCTTACCCCGATGAACCGGAGCAGACAGTAGCCATTACCTCTGGACTCAGTGCTTCGGATACAAAGTATGACAGTGTCCCTATCTCCAAGGTGGAGGACTATCTCAAGGGTCTATGGAGTCCTCCGAGTAAAGACCCGAAGGTAGTCCCTCGTGTCAAGGGTCTCAAGCGGAAGGAGTGCTACGAACGCACTCAGCCAATCCAAGCCGAGCCTACACGCCTCCACAATCGGGTCTATGTGGATATTGACGGAGAGATGCCGATTGAGACTTCGGAGGATGACTTCACCTCCAAGGTCAAGGCAATCACCGATGGCCTCGTGGAGTTCTTCACGCCTTACAATGTCGCAATCAAGCAATCGTGTAAATGGAAGTGTGCCTCCGAGGATAGTTCTGTGTCAAACAAACTCTCCTTCACCATCCACTTCAAGAACAAATGCGGGACTAAGAAAGCCATCGGTCATTATGTGAAGAACAAGATTGCTCCTAAACTCAAGGAGCATCTGGCCGAGGTAATGCCCGTCCTCACCATCCTCAAGAAGGAGAGCAAGAACAAGGCTGGGTCTAAATACGACGGCCAACTCATCATTGACCTCTCCGTCTTCAACGAGGGACAGAGGAAGATGCGGATGCTCTACCAGACCAAGCCGTGTCAAGACAGACCCTACACTCTGGTCTGTGGAGAGTTCGTGGATACGCTCATCACCTATGTCCCTCGGGGTTGCCCGGTGTTGCCCGAACCGCAAAGTATTCTGGAACTTGCTAAGGTTGTGGAGACCGTTGAGCCTACTCCTCAGCCAGAAGATGACAGTGTTGCTCCTACAGAGGCTTCTGACCCTTCAGAGGACGACATCAAAACCAGAGAACTCCTCTCCGAAGTTCTGGATGGCCTCGGTCAGCACCGCTGGGACTACTATCCAGACTGGATACGCATCGGCTTCGTGATGTTCAACGAGGGCTACAATGTGGAGGCCTTCTTGGAGTTCTCAAAGAAGTCCAAACACTGGAAGGATGCCGAGTCTCCTTCGTGGGTCAAGCAGAAATGGAAGATGTTCCGCAAGTCCAACCTCTCCCAAGTCCTCCTCTGGAAATGGCTCTCTGAGGATGACCTTGACCTCTATATGGAGTTGTCCCTCCAACGCCGAGACTTCTGGAACTTGGTAAAGAACCCCTCTCACGCTGAGGTCGCTCGGTTCTTCTTCAATCTCAAGCCAGATGCCTACCTCTACAATGAGAAACTCGGCTGGTTTCAGTTGCTCCCCAACAACATCTGGAAGGTCTATGAGAAGCAACCCAACGGCCTCTTGGCTGACATCTGGCATACACTTAGCAAGATGATAAAGGAACACCAAGGCCAGATTGACATCACGGAGACGGATGAGGAGAAGGCTAAGGCGATGATGAAAAAACTCACGGGTCTCCTCCAGTTCAAGGGCAAGATTGGTAATAAGGGCTTCTGCGATGGAGTGATTGCCTTCCTCCCCTCGTGCTTCAATGACGACGAGTTGGATAAAAAAATGGACGAGCAAAGGCATCTCGTAGCCTTCTCGGATATGGTCTATGACTTGGATGCTGGGTCTGCTCGGCTCATTGAGCCAGAGGATTATATCTGCCTCAATACGGGCTACGCATACCCTACGAAACGCTTCCCAGAGGCTCGTAAGGAACTCATCAATACCATCCGCTCCGTCTTTGAGGAGGAGACTGACATCACCCTCACGCCAGATGCCCTCGGTGCTTTGACCTCCTATGTCCTCAAGACCCTTGCGATGACACTCCACGGTCGCAAGAAATACGAGAAGTTCTTTGTCTGGACTGGAACTGGAGGCAACGGCAAGGGTCTCATCGCCGAGATTGTCAAGCGTGTCCTCGGTGATTACTATCACACCGTGCCTCATCAAGTTCTCACCAAGGGGCAAGACAAGAAGGATGCGACTTGTCCTCCTCTCGCCAAAGCCAAGGGCAAGAGATGCGTAATGGCTTCAGAGCCAGAGGCAGATGACAAACTCCAAGTCGGAGCGATTAAGGAATGGACTGGAGGTGATGCCGTCTCCGCACGAGACCTCTACCGCTCCACAGTCTCCTTCGTGCCTCAGTTCGTTCTCTTCCTCCAGACGAATAACATCCCGCAACTCAATCGCCCCGATGGAGGCATCCAGCGTCGTCTGGAGGTCGTCCAGTTCCCCTTCGTCTTCACTGAGACCCCGACGGAGGCTCATCACAAGAAAATCAATATTGACCTCAAAGAGAAAATCATCAAATCCGTTGAATGGAGAAATGAGATGTGGTTCTTGCTTCTGGAGGCGTATCAGTTGCTGGAGGCAGATGGCCTCGTCGTGCCTCGGTCGGTGATGGATAAGTCCCAAGAATATATGGACGAGCAAAATCCCATCAAGGAGTGGCTGGAGCAGAACTTCACATCTGGGCTTGACCGTAATGACCGGCGGTTCTTCATTGAGTCCTCAAAGTTGCTGGAGAGTTATATCAATATGACGAAGCATCAGATGGACGCATCACGCTTCAAGGCCTCAATGGAGAGCCTCAAAATCCCTCTGAAGAAGGAAGGCCACGACTTCAAAGCCATCCGTTATGTCTCAGAGAAGATTGGTGATGAATGGGTCTCATCGTGGAAGGAGGCTACGGGCAAGGCGGGTAAGTATTGGTGCGGACTGAAGAGAGCCAAAGCCCCTATGCCTCCGGGTTGTGAGATAGAGGACGAGTAATCACGGGGTAAGCGGGAGTAAGCCATTTCGTAAATATATTTTTACTATAATAGAATGTCTCGTAGGTTGCCTACTGTCCCAGAAGGTGATGAGGACTATGCGAGATATGTATCTGACAGTGATGAGGAGAGCAAAATCCATAAGGAGGGAGTAGATGGAGAATACAAAAGAGTAATGAGAATACTTAATAAGATACTGGCGGGTAAGCCTCTCAGAGAAGAAGAGAGGGATATTATAACTCGTCATACTAAGTCTGTTCCATCACAAGGAGAGGCTCATACAATGATTATAGACCTCAAGAAGAAGAAGCGTAGTGGAGAAATCTATACTGACCCTAAGTTCTACGGAGCATACGGTATGGGTAAGAGAGGAACTCACAGAGAGAACTTCATCAAGGCTAATCATCTTGAAGATAAGTCATACTCACTCAAGGAACTCTCTACCATCTCCAAAGTCCCTATGAAGGTCTTACAAGAGGTATATAACAGAGGGATTGGTGCTTACAAGACACAACCATCATCAGTGCGTCTCAAAGGTTCGTATGTCAAAGGTGTCAATGCTCCTATGTCTGCTAAACTCTCTAAGGAGCAGTGGGCTATGGCTCGTGTATATTCTTTTTTGGATGGTAATCCAAAGCACGACAACGACTTACGGCTTAGCGGGTCTGCGTATCCAGCATCTCGTATGGGAGCATTACAAACACTACTTACTAAGATGAATAAGGAGGCTACTTCAGATAAGGCTTGTAGAAGCCTACTCATCCGTGGATGGAAACTCATCCAGAAGCATCTCGTAGATAATCCAGAACTGACGGAAGACTGTGAGACTGCTCTGCGTAATATACCGAGGGCAGAGGGTGATGCGTTGAATGACGAGGTTGATTTATACAGAGATGCGTTAGAGATGCTCTCACACGAACTTACCTACAACGATGAGACATCTGACCCTAAAACCCACGAAGGAGGTTCTTATGATTTACAAGGTCATCTGGAAGGTTCTGGATTATGGGATTATGTCAAGGAGGCTCTTACATTACCTTCTAAGGTTGTTAATGAGTTTGTCAATCCAGACTCAGTAGCCAGACAAGGCGTTAATAAGGTTGTGAATGAAGTAGTCAATCCAGACTCTATCGCTCGTAGGCGTATCACTGATGTAAGCAAAGGCATCCGTAAGGACTATCCTCCATCCTCTCGTAGAACCTTGGAGAAGTATGGAAACTGGACTATTGTTGGACTAACTCTTCGTAGAGACCCAGTTCAGTCTGCGATTAATACTGCGTTCAATATCATTACACTCGGTGCTTGGAATAAGGCCAAAGAAGCCGAGAGTATGGATAGGCTCTTCCATCTTGGTATAGTAGCCACTGTGAAAGAGGGTAATCAAGAACAACAGATACTCATAGAGAAGAATGAGGTCATCAATATCGGTATGCCTAAGAAGACAGAGCCAGACTCATCTTTCTTACAAGTGCCTACACCTAATCCTCCAGTATCTCTGAGAACCTTTATGGATAGAGGTGAGGCAAGGAGACCCGGTGGAGACTTCTTCAGATATGACCCCTTTGCTAATAACTGTCAAGACTTCGTAGCAGTTCTCTTAGTAGGCAATAATGTCTATACCAATCAAGCAAGAGCCTTCGTAAAACAAGATGTATCCTCTCTAATCTCACGCCTACCGTCATATACTCACGCATTCGCAAGGGGCATCACAGACTTAGGAGGAATAGCCAATGTAGCCTTGGAAGGCGGAAAATCATCGGAAGCCTCAACCCCCGCTTACCCCTTTAAGACCCAACTGGAGAAAGCCGGACTTGAACCTTCTTCTTACCTTGCGGAGGCAAGAAGGAGAGCCAAGGAACATCATTACCCTTATAAACTATTAGGGTTTGCGACGGACGGGGAACATAAGTTGGCTATACCAGACAAGAACGGACGATTGGTTGCCTTTGGAAGGGTAGGTTATGGAGACCATATCATTTACTCACATCTGGAGAAGACTCATAAAGTTCCGAGCGGGACTGCGGACGCAAAGAGGAACACATTCCAGAAATCACACACGAAGATAAAGGGGGACTGGGCTTCAAAGCCTTTTTCTCCGAACAACCTTGCTCTGCGAGTTTTGTGGTAGGGTATGTTTCCTTCTGCTCTTTCTGCTTCTGGCTCAACTGGAGACGAACTCCAGCCAGTGTCTCTGTAGATACTGACTGGACTTCTTTGATTGTCGCAATGTATTTTAGTATATCCATCTATACTATGAAAATAGTTTATGTTAGGGTGAGGCGGATTACTGACCACTGATACACGGATGTTGCTGGAACAGAGCCAGAGGCCACTACCGCAACTGTAGTAGCACCAGCCGTAGGAGGAGGAGCAGTTAGAAGAGCCGGAGGAGCAGTAGCCATACCCCAAGAAAGCATAATGATATATGTTCCAGCCGGAAGAGCAGTTAGTGTAATAGCATCCGTAGTTCCAGTAGCCGTCCAAGCCTTCTGCCCCGCTTGAATGATGTAGGGAACTGATTGAGCACTACTCGCAATCGTGCCTCCAAGTTCCATTCCAGTCGCCGTAGAAGTCCAAGTGAGAGCCGTTGAAGCACCGGAGGCTACTGTGGATGTGAATAATACTGCTCCAGTTGCGAGAGTAGGCGTAGCACCTCCACCAGCCAAAGAGGCTACACCAGCCGATGCTCCACCAATCGTGCCTCCAAGTTCCATTCCAGTCGCCGTAGAAGTCCAAGTGAGAGCCGTTGAAGCACCATTGGCTACTGTAGATGTAAAGGCTACATTACCAACAGCCGGAGTAGGTGTAGCACCACCACCCGTGAGTTGGGCTACTCCAGCACCACTTCCAGTAAGTGTGATTGAGCCTCCAGCACCACCCGCACCGGATACTGTGATGCCCACAGCACCTACAAGGGTAATCGCACCAGTAGCGGGTGCTACGACAGTGCCTCCACCAACACTTGATACACCAGTGCCTCCAGCAAGAGGAGCAACCGGAGTCCAATCAGCCGGTGTAGCAGAAGGAGCGGGGTTCGTAGGAGCACCAGCCGGAACGGCCGTAATACAGATAAAAGTTCCAGTAGGCGTTGCGAGAGACCCCACACTTACAACCGCACCTACCGCATAGGCACTCGCATTAGACCAGAGTGTCGGAACCGTAGTGCCTCCACCAGCACCACTAAATGTAAATGTAGAACCGGCTTGAACTACTGAACCAGCAAGAGTGATTGCTCCAGACTGAGGAGCACCCGTGCCTACTTGTAGTGTCGTTCCAAGAGCCGAAGGAGCAACCGTAGTTCCATCAAGAACGAGTGTCTTACACCGTAGAGTCCCATTCGTGTTGAGATTGGCTACGGACATTCTATATTAAAGCCTTACAAAAAAAACGCACTAAAGAGATAAGTTGGATGTCTGGCTACTGAATAAATACGAGGCAGAACCGGTGAGAGATGATGAAACACCGTTTAGCCCTCCACTAGGAGATTGAGTCGTGCCGTATAAGATTGCTAATGAGTAGGTCTGCGTTGCGTTGCTATTGACCGGGGTTATGATACTCGCATTAATCGGGAAGGTTGCTGACCCTCCTCCAGAGTTTCCAATAGGATAGGGTGCTGGGAAAATGTAAGGTGCTGAAAAGGATACTACATTGGATGTTCCACTGTCAAAAAGTTGGACTCCAACTAAAGACTCAGCATTAGAGCCACCAGTATAACTAATAGTTCCAGTTCCATTAAAGGTCATATGACATCCACCCTTATTACCAGATGAGGGTGTAAGTGCCGTCATTACTTGTAAGAAATCATACATATCCGCCTTACCGCCATTGGGCGTTGCTACATTACCAGTTAATACTCCCGTAGCATTACTCCCGTATGCTATAAGGTTGTTCTGGAGTTGTGGGGCTACTCCAGCATACGCCCAGTTCGCACCCGTAGTATCCAGAGCGGGGTCATTACTCGTGTTCTGATTTGTAGTGCTTTGGAACATACCACCAGTAATATCGGAGCATACAGTATTGCCCTTCATATAGGTATTAGCAGTAGCCCAAGCATCCACGGCAGATACTCCAGCATTAACATTCTGAGGTATTACTCCAGCAACCATATTGGGAGGCTGGACGGATGCTAAGCCAGTTGGGACTGCTCCTATCTCACGGAAAGATGCCGGTGTTGTGAAAGGACTCTGACCCGCAGTCGTAGCCACTAAAACAATCCAGTTGAAGCCACCCCACAAGACAACATCGTCAATCTGATATACTCCAGTAGCCGTCCATATATTTCCATAGTTCATAGCGGGAGCATCCACATTGAGGTCTATTACACCAGCAGAGGGGCTTGTAATAGTTATATTACTTGCGGATGACTGAAAAGAGAAGAGACCCGCTGGACCGACTATAGGACCAGTTCCACCGGGATACGAAAACCCTATATCAGCATTTAGAGCAATCTGACCCGTAGCGGGGCTTGTGATTGATATATTACTATTAGAGCCTTGGATGAGACTATATGTATATGCGTTAGATGCCGAAGGCTGAAGAGGAGATATGTTAGAAAGCCCTATAGATAGAGAGGGTGCTAATCCAGCCCACAGTGTCGTAGAGTTAGAAGCCCCAAAAGGAGGGACATTACTTGACGGAGCAAGAATATTCGCATACAATCCGCCTTGGTAAGAAACAACGCCTTCTGTAGCAGTATAAGTGTTAGAGCCGAGCCATTCCCAAGTATTAGCATTACTCGTTAGATACGCTCCGCTTCCTTGAGGAGATGCTGATATAGCAATGATGTTAGAACCCGTGTTAGACATAACAATACCATTACCGGGCTGGAAGTTAATCGTATTACCAGATGTAGGATACGCAGTGCCTCCATTAATCGTAATACCAGTAATACCTCCACCAGCATTTCCGCCGAGAGGAAGCCAATCAACCGGAGTAGCAGACGGTGTGGGGTTATAGGGTGAAACCGCATTCGGGGCTATATCGTTGAGGGCTACATACGAAACACCGGATACTTGAACTACTGAACCCGGTAAATAACCCGCTTGGTCGTTCCAAGCATCCGTGTTAAACAAGACTTTACCGTCAGAATACTGAGCCACTGAACTACCAGCATTAATACTACCGGCACTTATAAGATTGACTTTACCGGGAGCAGTTAAGGTTACTTGACCCGTTGCTCCGATTGACTCAATAGTAGTGTTTAACGCACTTGAAAGAGTTGTATTAGCACCGCTTGTTATGCTTATCTCACCAGCATCCACACCCGGTGTAGTCGTAGGAACTACAGTAGAAATATTAACAACATTAGTGTTATTAGCCGTGTTAGGAGTTGTGAATGTTAGACCGCCAGTTGCGTCAATAGCAAGTGTAGAACCTCCATTTGTAATGGAAGCCCCACCAGCCCCACCTTGTGTAGCGAAGAGTAGCCAGTTCGTAGCATTAGCCGAAGGAGCAGTTGGTGTAGGAACAGTCGTTGTATAGGCGAGAATACAAATGTAAGTCTGAGTCGTATTGACACTATCAAACACTACATCGTTGAGAGCGTAGGCCGTTGCGACCGATGTGTTAAACGCACCTCTCCAAGACCAGTTGCCTCCAGTAGCCACTGGAACACCATTTACAGTTAGTCCTCCTACAACATTGACTGGTAAAGCACCACCACCATTTACGGACAACTGGATATTTGAACCAGCATTACCAGTTGTAGTAATAAAAGGGAGAGTATTACTTCCAGTGGGGGTTAATCCACTGTTAATACCCGCTACTACAAACCTACCCGCACCAAAATCGCCGTATAGGTCTCCATCATTGTTTATCACGCTAAATATATAGTTTCCATTACTCCCCGGATTTACTGGTGGAGGAGCACCACTCAGAGCCTCCATAGCAAGAATAGTCGTGTAAGACGGGTCTGTCGCACTCGTTCCTTGATTATATCCTACAATAGCATCATTGGCGATTGTCTGCCAACCCGCAGTCTGACCCGCAGTAGTCCAAGGAGCATTACTTGATGCTGGGATATTACTTGACGCTATAGACATAACAAAAGAGGCATCGCTCCCAGTAGGATTTACTACTACATCATTTACTACATATGCGTTTGAGGCAACCCAAGCACCTTTATAAGACCAGTTGCCTCCACCAACACCTCCTCCACCGATGCTCTGCCAGTTCGCTCCATTTACGGGGAGAGCAGAGCCTATGGGCTGAGCGACTAAGCACACATAGGTTGAACCGGAATATATGACGACCGCACCAACCGCATAGGCTACTGTTGATACTGCTGGAGGACCACCACCACCAGCCCAAGCAAGAGACCCACTTATGTTATTAGCAACAAGACCAGATGTGTTAGAGGTAGAGTTGTAAGCATTAAACTTAACTGCTGAACTTATAGCATCTGGAGTGAAACTCAGACACCCGTCGGGAGCAGTAAATACGACATCTCCATTCTTACCAGCAACTGTATTAGTTCCTCCAGCAACTGGAGCGAAGTTAATCGTGTAAGGAGCACCCGGAGTATTACTAATACCGAGGAGAGCCGGTTGTGTCGTTGTTAAGGTAATCTCTCCAGTCATAGCATTACCAGTTGCCGTCTTGAGGTCAGTTACGCCGGACATTCTATATACTGTTGTGTTTTATTTTATCTTACCTCTGTCCTTACTAAGCACAAAGATTAGATATTTCATCGGAAACGCTTACACCCGCTTACACGCTTCTTACATTAGACGAGCGGAGAGACCCTTCTTACCAGCACCCGTGCCGTAGCCTACCGCACCCAAAGCACCCTTGGCCTTACCAGCATACCCCTCGCTCGGGAGGGCGTTCTTGATTGCCGACACAACGGGCTTTGTCTTCTCATAAATCTCCTTGGCCTTGTGATACACATTCGCAAGAGAGCCGAAGGAGATTTTGCCTCCAACAAGACGGCGGAGACCCTCGTGCGTCTGAGCGGAAGCCACGGGAGCGGAGATGATGTCTTGCTCGGAGAGAACACCCTTGATGATACGGGATGAGCCACGGATGGACTCAAAGAAGCCACTGTTCGCCGTGATGACATACAGAGTAGGCTGAACCGCAAAGGGGTAAGTATTAACCACTTGTAAGTTGAACTGGAGAGTGAAGTTGCCGACAAGGGAAGGGGCTTGGCCGGACTGGAGCGTAATGTCCTTAGAGGGCTTGAGGACAAGGAAGCCACCCGTGAGGGGTCTCCAAGCACCACTCGCATAGGCGGGGTAAGTTGTAGCACTCGCCGTAGATGCGGGAATACCGGCTTGACTACGAGCAAGACCGCTCCACTGATTCCAGTCCATCTCAAGGCCGTTGCTGACGGACATCTGGTAGAGTTCCTCCGTAGTGTGGGAAGAGAGCAGACCAGAGAAGTTGTCAAAGTTGATGGAGAGAGGGTTCTTCACTGAAGAGTTGAACTGAGACGCAATAGGGAGGTAGGCATCGCAGAAGGAAGGGTCAGTAGGGTCGGGAGCAGTGCCGGACTGTGTAGCCTTCACATAGATTATCAGTAGGTCGGGAATCTGGGGAAGAGTGATTGTCTGAGACTGGAGTTGCTGGACGAAGCCGTTGGGACTGCCGTAGCCGTTGATAGAGCCGTTCTGAGACTGTGTAATATAACGAGGGAACTCCATATAAGGCACAACGCTCTTGGGAGGGAGAGGCACATCCAGAGAAGGAGTGAGGAACTGAACATTCAGTGCGGGATTAGCCCAGACACCACCAGACGCACCAGAGTTGAAGACTACACTACTGATTACATTGTTCGTGCCTTGGTCGCCGAGCGTCTTGAGAACACGGAGAGAGCCACTCTGACCCGTGGATTTGAAGTTCATCACTAACTGGATGTTATTGATGCCGAAGAGACCCGTGTCGGACTCACAGTCGTCCGCAAACACGAAGGGAGAAAGAACCAGTTTCTCCGTGCTTGTGATGGCGAAGTAGAGAACCACCGTCTGAGCCGTTGTCGTAGTTGAAGGCCAAGTGGGGACACCGTTCGCCATATCAAACGAAGCACCAGCGTAAGCCGGAGACGCAGTGCCTACAAGGACTGAGCCGGTGTTGTCCGTGAAGTTGAAGCCGAGGAAAGAGCCGTTGCCTACCACATCGTCATTCACCGCATCCGCATAGCCACTGAGAGGGTTATTCACTGAACCAGTCGCAAGGTAGTTGGACTGATACTTATCCAGCATCGTAGGGCAAGTTCTCTGGAGCAAGTTCTTCTTGTAGTCAGTTAGGCGAAGCACCTCAAGCAGAACATCTTGGGAGTTAATCACGGCCGTAGTGTCGTTAATGGTGGCCGTCATCGTCTGACAGAGGTAGTTGAGGGGAAATGACGAACACGCAAAGTCAAGACCGGGGATTACGATGGGGTCTCCCGCAGTTGTGCCGGAGGCCGGAGAAGTAACTGTCATCTGGAAACGCCCAGTCGCAGACCAACGCAAAGCCCTATCAACGAACACATTCTCAGAAGGAACATACACATTAAAGGTCATCTGTGAGGCAGTCGCAGCGATTGCGTTAAAAGGAGCGTTAGTAAGGGATAGAGCACCTTTCTCAACGGCGTAGCGGGGACGGCTCTGAACGATGCGGTCGTCAAACACGGCTTCCTTCTGGATGTCGGCACTCATCTTATATTATACCGGGACAAATAAAAAACGGGCGACAATGTTGCTCGTTTTTGAGTTGTTGAGGGAGGGCGACTAGTATGAACCACGCTCAGACTTAGCGGAATACTCCTTCTTGCGAAACATAATCTTAATGGAAACGCTGGAGAGATTAAACATAGAGACCGGGTAGAGTTGATTATCCAGACGATTTCTCCAGAAGACTTGAACATCAATATTGCGGATGTCAAACTTAGAGTTCTGGAAGTCGCACATTCTATACTCTGCCGAAGGGGCGTAGTAAATCATCTTTCTATAACCGGCTGGGTCTGCTGACAAATCCAGAGCCACATCCGTAATCGTAGGTGTGAAGGCTGACTTACTCGTCGCCGCCGATATACCAGTGTTCTTAGAGCCGAGGACATTTGGAGGAGCAGTAGCCTCGTTCTGAACCGGGAGTAAGGCTGAGGTAAATACAATGGAGTCAATCGGAGACCAGAGGGTGCTTGTGGATAGGAGGTTCTGTGTCATCTTCAGCCAGTTTCCAACATACGCCGGGGCTACATTAGGAACTGGTAGAGAAGCATTCGTAATCACATTAAGACCTAATAGACTGCCTCCAATGGGATACGCAAGGATGGCGTTCGCATATCCATCTGGGACGATGACGGGTGTCGTAGGAGGATACGGGAATGGAATACCTACGCCATCGTTATAGTAGTTATTAGGGAAGTTAGAGAAGAGACCCTCCATATTCACATTGAAGTATAACTGGAATGAGGGAGGCGTTCCAGATGAATAACTGTCATATACTGTCGGGAAGTAGATAGAGAACAGTAAGGACTGAGGGTCATAGACCATCTGCGGAGAAGGATATACCTCCTTCCAGAGAGCAAAGGTCGCATACGCCGTAGCACCAGCCGGAGCGGGATTGACTCCAACGAAAGGAGCAAGATTTGAGTAAGTCTGATAGACGGCTAAGTTCGCATTGTCAAGAGCCTCATTTACAAGGGTCAGCCACCAGTCGTAAGTATAGACCCAGTAATACTTCGTGGATAAGTTCTGAGGGCGACCGAGTTCGGCTGAGGTTGGAGTCCAGTATAGGGTGTTCGTAGGGGCTGGTGTCGGAGGAACAGTAATCACCGGATTTAACTGAACTGGAGGAACTGCCTTGTTGAATATCGGACCATTGTAAGAGTAGTATGTATCATCGGGAGTGTAATACACAATATTACCGGGGATATACAGATTAGCCGGGTTGAATACACCTACATAGTTAGGAGACGCTGGAGGGAGAGGGACTGGGGCTAAAATAGGATTGACTGTCTCTGGCTGGTAGATTACATAAGTAAGCGGAGGAGCACAAGCCCAGTTCGTAGGGGTCGTGCCTATCTGGCTGAGATTTGCCGTAATACCCACACCATACTCTGTTAGATTAGGGTCTGTCTGACCCGTAGCAGACTGTATCTGAGGAATGAAGAGAGGTAAGTCCTTATTGCCTCCATTCATCACGAAACGAATAATAGAAAACTGATATCTACTCGCATCACGGATAAGGGGTGTATCACGGGTCTCGTTGAACCGGATAGGAGGGTCAAGTCTTGCTTGGCCGTTCTTCGTGTCGTCAGTCGTGTTATTGACGATAGTTGCGTTATAGTAGAGAATATCGGGGTCTCTTGAGTCGCCGATTGCTTCTACACTACTGTTCTGACTAAACCGAGCCATCATTCTATATACTCACGAGGAATATTATTTACCTTCCTATCTTCGGTGCGGTTAGTGCCGATACAAAGTCATCGGGAGACATACCACTTGCGTCCATAACCGCCTTGTATTTTGTAAGCGTATCCGGGGCATACAAACACCGAACTACAGAGTGCCTACCACAAGTATTGACATTCTCCTTGTCCTTCTGGAAAGGATACTGGTTGTAGATGACCTTCTGACCGGAAGCCTTGAGTAAGTTCGTGAGGTAAGGCTCTGCTTCTCCGTAGGCTTCCTTCTCATCTTGCGGAACATTCTGGAGTGCCTTCTCCGGAGGTTCTCCATAGGGGTCAAAATACTCAATCCCGTCCTTCTTCCTCAGCATACATATCCAATGACCCGATGTCTCACTTTGAGTCAGATATAACATAATACAACGCCCCTTACTATCAAAGCACTCATCAATAGAACTCATATTAGCCAAGTCCGGGTATGTAATAATCTTAATATCTTTACCGAGGATGCGTCTTATATCACTATCTGACAAAGGAGTATCCTTAATGCGTCCTAAGCCTTGTTTAGACATTCTATATATAGTGTATAGATAGAATGAGTGAGTGGGGCAATCCGCTAAAGAAGAAGCAACCAAAGGCTGAGAAACCTCCTAAGGAAGTCAAAGAAAAGGTGCTTCCTAAGTTCAAACCAGAAAAACTTACCCTAACAAAATCGGAGGCAAGGAAGATACTGAACCATCCGCCAACTCAACATCAGACGGCTTGGACTCAGCGGTGGATGGAGCAAGTGATACGGGAGCGGACACTACCGCCAAGCCTCGCTGGGGCAGATGCCTACGGACAGATGATGCTTTTCTTAAATCCGGAGGACGCTCTGGCTCTTTTGGAGCGGATACGGTCAGACTTTGCGAAGACACTTCCTCTGGAGGCGAAGAAATCTGATGAGTTTGAGTTTCTCCGGGGACTGGGGGAGTTGGAGGCATATCACGAACATCTACTCCAACCTCATAGACCTTCCCACAACAATCACTTATCAGACGATGACCTCTAATAGCACTCCACACTTTGTAGGCTATGAATAATATTGCTATAGAACCAGTTGAAACTCCAGCCGAGGCCAAGTATGTCTCCATTATAATAGATGCCGAGGATTAATCCAGACAAACTCATAGAACAACTGGAAGGCTTACATACTATGTTGAAGATATGCTGGGAACTCTCCAAGAACCAAGAACTCACAGAACTATTAGACCAAGTTATAGAAAAGTTGGAGAGAATGCTTACTACTTTGGAGGCAACCTTTTCGGGGTAAGCGGGTGTAAGAGTTTCCGCCAAGTATTCCATAACTTCTATAGGGGCTACGGGGTTGGGGTTTCCGCTTACACCTCTTCTCTCTTTGGGGGTCTGGGAGGAAACATCAGAGATTTTGCTTACCCGCCCTTACCCCGCAACCCCGTATCGGATACATAAAGATTATTACAGTCTATTATATATATGGAGTGTGGTAAGTGTAAGTCCAAAACGACGCTAAGTGATTATGATGGTTCTCAATGTAGTCATTGTAAGTTAGTGCTTTGTAGGAGATGCGATGACACATCTAATCTCTTACAATGGTGGGGGGCAGACCCGACAGATAGGGATGGAACAGACTTGTATCTTTGTGATAAGTGTCTAACGAAGCATACCGGGACTAAGAAGCCAAGGAAGAAGAAGGCTCTACCCGTTGAGAACTCTGGCGTGTTGAGTGGAGAGAAGCCACTGGGGGTAGTTCTTATAGACGCAAACCCACCGCCCTAACTTCTTGAGGTCTCTCACATCATCCTTTGTCATACCTACATGAGTTTTTAGCAAGTAGCCGAGGGCGTGGAATGAGGTCGCCATTGGATATACGATAATATGGGTTGCTTCGTTGAGGAGGAGACGGGTCTTCTTGTAGTTTGTAAGGTAGTGGGACAAGCACAACATAGTAGTCCGAGTATGGCGACCCATAGTGGCGAGGTCATCTATTAACTTGTGTATAACTTTCTCAGCATCGCCGGTGAATGTATCGTAGTCGTCAAAGATGACAAGGCAGTCCTCAAACTCTTCCAGAGTAGGATAGTCATCAATGAGCGTCTTAATGCTGATACGCTTGAGGTCTTTGACTTGGTCTAAGGTTGCGTCCTCTTGGAGTTTAGAGATTAGATAGATTTCTCGGTCTGGGAACAGTTTTTTATAACATTCGGCTATGCCTTTTGCTATATACGACTTACCAGAGCCAGACGCTCCAGCAATATAGAATACCTCACGGCGTTCTGGGTCTGGAGACGGAACTAACTGAAACTGACCGTCGTCCGGAATATCAATCTTCGTAGTCTTCGCAGAGTCTGCGATAATACGGTCGTAGAGTTGTCTTCCAAGAGTGCTTTCACCGATGAGTTGGTCGGAGGCAAGTCCTTTTGCGTGAGCCTCTTGTAGCCGGGCGACGAGTTTGGTTCTCTCTTGGGGCTTGAGGTCTCTGAGTTCGGTTGCGTAGTTGTTCGGATTGATTTCCAACTTCGGCTTCGTTCCCTTATGTCCGTCTTCGTGGATATAGAGAACTCGGCCATCATACTCTCCGCCCTTCACAATGGCGATAGGCTTAGCACCCTTGACTTTATCAAAGGACAGACTCGGCATTCTACCCTAACCCGGAGATTTTACAAAATGTTAGAAACACTTATTAAAATCGTATATGATACTACCTACTTTTCAGTGGTCTATCGGAGAGTATCCGCCTCTGAGTTCGGTGGCTTGTTGGAGATGATTGAAGAGTTGTTTCTCAATCTCTCTGAGGTTCTTGGTGGAGCGTAGTTGAAGGAGTAAGTCCTTTTTATCCTTGAGGTGGATGTCATTGGCGTAGATACTTCTGAGTCGCTCGGAGAAGTCGTTGAAGGCTTGTCGGAGGTTGTGTTCTGGTAAGGTGTGGTCTTCCATAAGGTCTGCCAGAGTCTTAACATCTGAATATAGGGTATATAGTTTTCCAGTCTCTGAGTTTAGGATAGTGCTAAACTTCTTGAGTGCTGATTTATTGTTTTTGAGTTTGGCTAATGAGAACTTTCGTTTGATGACCTTGAACTGATTACCCTCCTCTTGGTAGGCCTTGATTGACTCCTTGAGTGATTTCTCTGGGTCTATTACATCCTCATTGAGAATGGTAGAGCCAAGACGGAACTCATAGATAATAGAGAACTCTGTATAACGCCTATCCACTAAGGCTATAACATCCAACTTAGTAATGGTAGGGGATGAGAAGGCTTCTTGTAGGGTGTAAGTGCGTCCATCTCTGAGGGTCTTAGAACCTTTGAGGATTTCTTCTGGAGTCCAACGGATTATATGAAACTTGAGTTCTTGCTTGGCCTTGAGTTTAGAGCCTTTGAGAAGGGTAAGGGCGTGTAAGGCTTCCCGGTCTGATATTATATTTGCCTTGCGTAGGCTTTCAACTTTTGTTGTAGGCTTCCGAAGTCCGACGATTTTCCAATCTTCAATAACTCCCGATTTAATATCTCCAATATATACATTCTTTAGTGCTTTGAGGCTACGGATAATGTCTTTGAAGCCTTCTGCGAGTTCATTGAGAGCCGACGCTTTATCGCCTTTCACGGAGACAACTTCGTAGGCATCATAATCACCGGCGTATTGCTGGGATTGAAGTGCTTGAGAGCCTACTATTCTTATAGAAGCCCCTTTACTAAATGACATAGCATTAAGAACCTTCACGGCATCCTCTGGATACTGAGAAGGGTATTTCTTCTGTTTGAGTATGGAACTCATATCTATAATAGACCAGCACTTTTCATTTTAGCGATTGTATTCACACGAACTGAGCGAGGTTTAGGGTCTGCTCCAGCCTTCTTGTATATGGCTTGATTATATCCGTGTCTGTCGTGTAGCATCTGAATAAACTGTCTTAGTTCTGGGATAGTGCGAGGAACATCAGACTCCTTGTAAGGCTTTGGCTCTGCTCTTCCACGAGGAGCGGATGAAGCGGAACTCGCTCCGGGACGGGGTGGAGCAACCACATTATACTCACCAGTCTCTGGGTCTCTACGAGATGCTAAGGCGAGTGCTGGAGGAGGTGCGGGGAAAGCACCTTCCGCATCCTCTCCGTCTCCCAAATCTTCATCGCCATCCTCAACCCCCTCCAACCCCGCTTGTTGCCGTGCTTCTATAATAGCATCTTCATCCGGAGGTGCTTCACCATACTCTGCGAGAGCCTCCTCTCCAGCCCAAGCACGAGGACGGCCTCCAGAACGGTCAAGGAACTCTCCAGAGCCATAGGCGTAGGGTTCTTGTGCTGAGGCTGAGAACCTCGCCCCACCTTCTCCAAAGTAGCCGTGCTGAGTATCCTCACGACGGGGTGCTTGTGTGGAGAAGGTCTCTGAGTCATAATCACGGCCTCTTGGAGGTCTTGGAGCGAATACAGAGGCGTAGGGATTATCTGGTCTCCGGCTTCCCGGTAGTCTCGGACCCGGATTGATGAAAGCACCAGAGCGTCCAGCCCTTGCTTGTAGGTCTTGTGCCCTCTGTAAGTTCTGAGGGTTATTCACATACCCAGTTGAGTCAATGAAGTCATCATCACGGACAACGCCAGTCTTGTAGGTCTGCTCTGAGTTTCTAACGAGTTTAGCGAACCCGAGAGACTTGATAAGGGCGTTAGAAGTCTGAAGTCTGGCTTGAGGAGGAAGTTCAGAGACCTCAATCATCTTCTTCAAGTATCTTACACAGTTGCCCCACCACTCTATCTGCTGAGTTAGACGAGCCACATAGAATACATCATCATCACCATCTACTCCTCCTTCCATTTGCTCTTGCTGATACTCCAGCATCTGACCTATACCGTCTCCAGCCGAAGTGCCTTCAATAAACTCAAGCACATTCGCAATATCCGAAGCCGTGTTATTAACGGCCATCCGAACCATAAGGGCAAAGGCCTTCGTAGAGTCTTGTAGAACCTCACGGAAGGACACATCACGGCCTCCAGTTGCTGAAAGAGAGTTCTTGATAGACTGTAAGAGATTGGCGAGTTCTACGAGAGGAGCGGATGTAAGAGCCGTATCCAGAGTGCCTTGTGCTCCCGCAAAAGGAGTGATTGTATTTGACCTACCGCTATTACCATCTGACAGAAAGGTCATCTTGGCCTCATTAATAGCGTTGAGTTGCCCGATACGCTCATCCAGAGCCTTCTTACCGTGTCTCTGACCGGCGGAAGTGCGTAGAACACCTCCAATGAGTTCCTCCGTTACTTTGGCTCTTGGGACAGAAGGAAAGGATGAATGAGAGTCCTCCCGTAGGTGGAAAGGAGCGTTGTTAGAAGGCTGGTCGTCTCTCGTTGAATGACTATATATAGAACCCATAGAGGCGTTCGCAAAGCGTCTCTGACCTAACACGGGTGGAGGTAGGTTGTAGTATCCGTGGGGGGACGAGAAAGCACGGGCGTTCATATTGTGAGTTGAACGCACTTTAGCATTCGCCATATAGTCCGCATCTCTCTTTTTCTGTTCGTGCCATTGTGCTTGGAAGTCATTACCGACAGTGTTGTCAAGACCCGAGATAGGTCGCTCGGGAGCAAACATCTCGGGTGAGCCAAATCTCGCATAGTCTTTCGCAAACGCAGTAGGAAACCCTAAGTTAAGTGCGTTTGTCTCAAACTTGGCCGTGCCGTATCCAGACATCTCTATATATATTCTAAACATTTTAAAAATGCTACGAATATCTAATACAGATTGTGAGCCTTGACATATTTGGAGGCTTCAATCATTTTGAGGCCTTTCTCGGCCATAACCCGTTTGACGATAGACGCACGAGCAGAACGACCCTTGCCTTGGCCTTCATACGCTCCCGTATCAGCCCCTCCAGACAGATTGAGGTTGTTGCCGGGCATAGGCATAGGCTCTTCTAACATACCAGCACCCGTTCCAGAGCCTACCATACGACGGACTTGACCGCCCTTGAGTCGTAGGGGATTACTGGATGTCATCGGAGAAGGCATCTTCCTTCCAGTTCTTGGATGAACCATACCTCCAGATACATTACCATTCACATTGCCGGAGAGTAGTGGCGGACCATTGTTTCTCGCACGACCCTTCTTGTTCTGACCGAGCATCTGCTTAGCCCTCATCTGCTCGTCGCCGTATCCAAGCATCTTAGCACCCTTGTTGGCGTAGTTGGCTGCCTTAAATCCGTAGTTGATTGCCGTTCCAGCACCGGGGACTACTGCGTCAATAAAGGGAGAAGCATACTGAGCCACTTGTGCTCCTATGGGGATTACCTTACCACGGAGAACCGAGTTAGGGTCAGTAAACTCATTTGCGACCTTAGGAGCGATGTCGTGTCTCAGAACTGAGTTAGGATTGACAAACTCGTTCTTGACCTTATTAGCAAGATTAGAAACTCCGTTCTTGTTAGGGTCAAAAGTGTTCTCAAACCCCCTCTTGATTGAGTCAAAGAAACCCGCACCGTGGAGACCCTCTGCGAACTCCTTGTGGAACGCTCCACCGTGGAGTTGGTGTAGATGTAATCCAAGATGACGACCCATCTCGTGAGCCTCGGAAGGAGGTTCATACGCCCTACGAGCGGTTAGACGCATCTGTCCTTTCTTTGTTCCACCTCCACGATACATAGATAGTCCCATAGAAGGAGTCGCAGACCCTCCACAGTGGCCTTGACCCGATAGTCTGCGTGTCTGTTCCATATGAGAACGGTCTTCCAGTAGTGTCTTCTCATTCACGGGGTTCTCTCTTTCCATCTGTTCCTCCATAGCACGACTGTCGGCCATTGCGAGATGTTCCCTCCG
>Ga0114977_10000781_pt1 | contig 21111 bp, 24 predicted proteins | sample S_130805_MF_Meta_FD_87026 | JGI IMG/M metagenome (GOLD analysis project Ga0114977, IMG submission 87026) | Freshwater microbial communities from Lake Simoncouche, Canada to study carbon cycling - S_130805_MF_MetaG | ecosystem: Environmental > Aquatic > Freshwater > Lake | place: Lake...
AAACGAGCTGGCGGAAGGGGAGGGATTTGAACCCCCGGTACCCTTGCGAGTACGTCTGATTTCGAGTCAGGTGCCTTCAACCACTCAGCCACCCTTCCGCGACTCGTTTTTACTGGGCTTTTCGCTCAGTCTTGGGGTCTCCGATTTGCCACTTGTATACTACCCTTGTATACTGCAGAGGTGCAAACGGATCCCAAAAAGGCTGCTCCTCAACAAAAGTTGGAGGCGACTACCGTCACCAACCTCCGCAAAGCTCAACCTTCAGGTGTATACTACCTTTTTGCCCGGATCGGTGGGAAGCTGAAAAAGAAATCCCTCGAAACCACTTCCTTCTCGGTGGCCAAACTACGGCTGATTGACTCCCTGAAGGTGGAACGCGGGGCGTCTCAGCTACGAAACCACGACGTATCTGGCAAGCTGACCTTCCCTCAAGCGGTAGAACTCTGCATAGACCGACTCAAGGCAACCGGACGGAAACCAAGGACCGTCGGTTTCTACGAGGAGCGCATGAGCGCCCTATACTCGGTCTGGCCCGAATTGAAGACGATCCAGTGCAGCAGAATCACCTCGAAAGCCTGCATGGATTGGTCGATCCGTTACCAGAAGCAGGTCAAACGACGAACCTACAACGGCACTCTACTCGTTCTCAACCAGATCCTCGGGATTGCCGTTGAAAACGGAATCATTGGGGCGAACCCAGCCAGCCAGTTGGAGCGTCTCAAGGTGGTCCGAGACAAACCGCCGTTACCGAACCATAAGGATTTTCAGCGCCTGCTGACGTACCTTGATCGAAACCCATACCCTCAGATTCAAGCCGCTGCTCGGTTCATCCGACTGTTGGCCTCAACAGGGTGCAGGAAATCTGAAGCGGCAAAAATTGAATGGAGGCACGTAGATTTCGAGGGCGGACAACTCACCGTCCAAGGGGATGCGGTCTATGGACCAAAAAACTGGAAACCAAGAACTATTCCCCTCTTCCCCGAACTCAAAGCGTTTCTTCAGGCTGAGTTCTCTCGCCAAAATCCCCAGACGGGTGAAAAGACAGTGGCCGAGGTCAAAGAAGCCAGCGGCACCCTCTCCAGAGCCTGCAAAGAGCTAGGCCTGAGGAAACTGCGCCACAAAGATCTTCGGGACCTCTTCGCAACCCGTTGCATCGAGCAAGGGGTCGATATTCCCACCATTGCTAACTGGCTAGGTCATTCAGATGGTGGGGCGCTGCTGATGAGCACCTACGCACATCTCCGTCAAACCCACTCAATGAAAATGGCCCAACAGGTTTCCTTCGGAATTGCGAACGAATCGAATCAACCGAAGGACTGAGATCGTCAAAAACCCACCAAAAGAGCCGACCCCATTTTGCGAGGGACGACTCATTGCCTTACCGGACTTAGTTTTTCGTTGACTCCACGATCCATTTCTCAACCGCATCACGTGGAATCAACACCTTTCCCAGGTGACGGCACCTCGGGAGTATCTGTCGATCCACCAACCGTCGGACAGTCTTCTCGCAAACATTCAACCGATGAGCCACTTCCGGGATGGTCATGAATGCCGGAAGGATTTCGCGCATCGTCGATACCCCAGACCGCACCTTAGCACATCTCAGTCGCCCCTTGCCGTTCACCTCTCGAACAGGTCCACCAAGCCGCGTGATTTCGTCATTCATTCGACACCCTTCTGCCTAGACGCACGTCGACAAACTGATTGGCTTCCAAGAATCGTCCTATAGACCACCGTTTCTTCCAATTGTATTGGAGGTTGTTGTTTATCGTTACAGAACAATCTCTGTAACCCGTTTGGATTTTAGTGTTTTCCATAAATTCTTATCGTCTATTCGGATGACCTGTAGTATAACTTTTGGATCACCAGATTTGTCCGACGATGAACACATTAAACCACTATCCGGTCACAAAGTCAATACATTTGTTCACCAATCAACACATTCTAACTGAACCACCCAACCATTTGGACACACTTTCCGTCGGTCTGGTTCGTACTCGTTGCAATCGTAACGACGGCAAATCCACCGACCATAAAGAGCGTCGGATCGATCTCTGTTCGATTTGACCAGATAGCGTGGCATTTAGTTGCAGTTTAGTCATTATTATACTATTTATAGGTATGATATCAATCAAACCTGATCGTGTTCCTTCACCTGATCCACTTGTTGAAGAGGTCATTCAAATATTCCAGACCAAAGGGTACGTAGCAGACACCCTGAACAATCTGACACGAACTCCATCAGCGTCCTTCCACCACCATTTGGAGAAATCGGTCTTGTTGATGCCAAAACACTCTCCAACCGATCAACCAATACCACCGCAAACCCCTCTAAATTGACCTACAGTGAATTGGAAGTGGTGTAGGATCCATTTGCCCATTTTACCCTCTTGAACGTCCCATTGACCGTTTAGGAACGTTGAACACCACAGGTGGTTTGGGTCAAAGTAGGTGTGGTTACTTTTAGGTTATACACTATCAATTTTTCATAGGATGATATGTATAATCGATTCTCCGGAACATTTTCTCGAAACGTCCCCAAACGTTCAAATTTGTTCCGGAGAATTCTTTTTAAAATAAGTTGTTTTTACCAACTCACCGATATATATTGTTGTGAATATGTTTGGGGGAGAAATCCCAGACAGTTTGTCCTGTTGTAAATGGTTCAAAACCAAAAGTTCCGAACTCCTGATAGAGTGAAGGAATCATAGAGTTGACAGTCTATGGGTTTACAAAGTGTGGAGTCCAACCTTGGGGGGTTGAAAATATGATGTGGTAACACACATTACCTGAAGTAAGTCCCGGTCCTTAGCGAAAGCTAAAAGAGATGGTTGGTGGGTAAAACCACCGGAGTTTTAGGAGGATAACTCTGTTAAAGACTGTCTTGAACAACATTGTTCCACCCCACTTTATCCGACAGCAAACACTGGGAAATTCAAGAAAACCAGACTTGTTGAGGTTGAAGATCCTCGTAATGGGGAACCTTTAACCTCAACAATCCAAGAAAATTCAGATCAAGAAAACCAAACTCAAGAAGAAAAGAAAAGAAGAAAAGAAGAAAAGAAGAAAAGAAGTTAAGAAGTTAAGAAGTGAGGAAGTGAAGAGGTTAAGAAGTAGAAGTTGGGAGGTTAAGAAGTTGAACTGAAGAAGTTAGGAAGTGAAGAGGTGAAAGCAACCAACTTGAAGAGAAACAGTAGCTTAACCGCAGTGGAACGATGTAAAAACCCCAACCTTCAAAAGAGGTTGGGGTTTTCGTTTTGTACTTTTCAGGTTCTGAAGTGAAGAAGTGGTCTCACCAGGGTGGTTTCAACCCACACATATGCCGCTCCCTCCTACCGCAATAAGCACCCCCTACCCCCTCAAATCTCCACCACCAAGTTTTAACCATGGCAAATCAAGACGGTTACACCACCCTTGATTCGACCTGGTAAGCGTATCTGAACCAGCTGCAACGACGCTTACCGAACGCAAATGGACGTTAACGGGTGGTGTACCCCCCCTCCCATACCCTGAAGAGGTTACTTCTGAACATGGAGCATCCGCAGCGTCAGTACCCCACCAGAGTTGCACAACACACCCGGGGAAAAATTTATGGGGAAGATCATATATACGGAGACACAGTTTTCAAGGTCAGACTGGTTTCAGAACCACCTTGAATCGAAAATGAATCACCTTTGGTATTATCCAGAACCAAATGATGTGATGATTTAGGTAATTTTACAACCAATTTTTATTTTAACATTATTTTAATACGATAGTGTCGGTGTTTAACAACAAATCTATGGACATTTCGAAAATGTGTGATACAGTTGGTTTCAGAGTAAAGGAACGTTCGATGAAACGTAAACCTTCCTCCATCGAAATCCAGTCGATACCGTTTATCGATTTTTGATTCCGATACAATTTTAACAAAAATAAAGTAAATTAAAGAAAATCATGGAAACCAAAACATATAAATTACACCCCGAAAAACATGACTTGAAGTCGATCCAACCATTGAAGGTGGTGACTAGGTCCCCTGAAGATGTGATCAAGGTTGAGTTCACTGAACCAAAGTCAACGATCACCCACAATGTGGTTCCAATTCAGGAGGTTGGAACTGGGTCACGTGTTAACCAAGACTTGGTGGTGGTACCCCCCATTGAACAAAATGACACCAAAACGGTGGACCCCAAAACCATTGAACTGATCCAAAAGATCAAGATGATCGTCAAATCAATGGAACTCGATGAAAAACAGTTGGTTCATTGGAAAAAACGGAAGTTCAATTCAGCCCTAGAGGTTGGAGAGAATCTGGTGCCAATCCGAATGACGTTTGGTAAAGACAAGAGTGGGTTCCGGAAATTGGTGGAAACTGAATTCTCCACCGAGTTTTGTTACAAAACTGCCAAAAGGTACATGAAGATGTTCACCAACAAAAAGGACATTCCGTCAGACGTATGTACCCTTAGGGAAGCGTACCTAAGTTTGGGTATTCTCAAGGAGGAATATTTGGATGACGAAAAGAAACCGGAAGATGTTCCGGTGACCAATCCTCCGGTTATTCCATCAACACCCTCAACGTCAATTCCAAAGGAAAAGGACTTTATATCTGTTAAAAAGAAGAAACTGTATGACCATCCGAATTCGATTTTTATTGGTCGTTTTCGATTTGGGTCCGATACCAAATTGTACCAAATCGAGGTGAATCCCGACGGAAGACTGTTGGGAGTCAATGTCGAAGATGATTCACGGATGGGACCTGCCAATTCTGAGTTTGAAGATATTGTCTTTGAACGACTCAAACCGATTGTTGAGTGGTACAATATCGAGAACCAGAAGAAGAAGGAAATTCAGTTCTGTAATGACACGATCAATGAACTTGATCGGGCAGCGTAACCATTAAGTATTCCGAGTCAAAACGTTGTACACCCCCATTTTGGGATGTGTTCAACGTTTTTGTATGTGATGTAATCCAGAACGTCGTGTGTTCAGTAAACACCAAAACACTACACGTGGACCATCGAGTATGGAACATTAGGTGTTCAGTAAACAACGGGAAGAAACTGTCGATTGAGGTGTTTACACCTAAATTCAGTCAACTGAGACACAGTTTCCACGAACTTGGGATAATGCCAAACATCCAATCGAGGAGTTTAGAAACGACAGTTGTGGTATTATTCAACCTCACGGTCAGTCCAACTCCCTTCGACAATCATGGACCTACCGGCCACCGACAGTTTTCGACGCTAACACCGTCAAGGGACACGTTGATCACCCTTTCCACGAGACCATACGGTCGTGGGTGATCACCGAGGACGCCTGGAGCTAGTGCAATCGAACAAAACACCCCCTTGCACACGTTTTGATCGTTTGCTTGAGCATCGACATGATTTGACGGGTACTCGGTTCCTGGGGGAACCGGGAATCCCTGACCGATGCAGTCAGGTCAATCCTGACCACGATGTTTCACCGGTGTCAGGTCGAATAGACTCAACCTACACCCAGTTGGTCTGACGAAATCCGAGACGGGAAACGATAATGCCAAACCTGTTATCACGTTGAACCAAGATGTCGGACACGTTCTCGATTAAAATAACTCCAACCACTTTATATAACTTGATATTTCATCACACCAGTCGTAATATGATAACAATGAAACGACCACCAATCAAGGTCGGGAGTTCAGGAAAAAAGTAAGTTATGAATAACATCATCCAAAATACAAGTAAAGATCGTAAGGAAGAAACACTCAGAACACTAATTGAAATGTACAGTGAGTGCGACCACTATTTAACCCATGAGTTTTTCCCAGTATGGGGGTTAAATAATAAGGTCACTCAAGATCGTTTCAAGGAAATGTTAACTGAAATGGATTTTATCCTTGAGGGAGACAAACACCCGTTCTTTGAGTAATTCAAAGTGAACGACACGAATTCCAAATTCGTAACCAATCAAAAACCCCATTCCGTAAACTGGAGTGGGGTTTCTTTTTGACCTGTTCAGGGTATCAACCTGATTGTTGGATCCCGGTTGTCTGAGTCCAAAGGACCAAGATCCATTTGAAACCGACCGAGACCTTTACTGTTCACATTTCTGATCGTCACGAATAATGCCAAACCTCGTTTGGTCGGTTTGCCAGGAACGCTGGTAAACAGCATCAGCCGAGGAAATCACAGTTCAAAACGGGTTTGGAACATCGTTGAGGGCGTTGATACGTCTCTAAACAACCAGAATTCCTCGAAAACATTGAAAACCTGAACAAAATAATCATGTGAACTCGAACTCAAACATCCAACCGGTGGAATTAATGCCAAACCCAATTGGTCTGACAACACAATCTATGGGGTAAAGACGCTGTTTCTTCACCACCTTTGTCAATTTGACCCCCAGATCTTTGAAACCAACCCCGGTTCTATTACCACACAAAACGAAAAAGTCAAGACTATTGTTCAGATAGAATACACATAAAAGTGGTTTTATATCTTGATATTTTCACAGAACTGTATTAGGGTGTTGGAACTGAAACGACGACCAATCACGGTTGGAAGTTCAGTATATAATACAACTATGAAGAAGAATACTGTAATTAAGAAAGAAGTGAATATGGAGGAAATCACCAAAAAACTGATCATCCTATTGGGTGAATTCGATGACTACTATCACAACAAATTCCTACCATTGTATGGTCCGGGTGGGATTTATCACGTTCCAAGGAAACACAAAGGTCTTCGGTTGGATAACGTTGAAGATTTGGAAGAGAAAGGACAGAATGTAAATTAAAGTCAGTGGTACGGTATCAGGTTAGTTTAATTTTTTATTTTAAAACCCATTCCGGTTATGTCCCGGAATGGGTTTTTCCCATTTTTTGAAAGGGAGGTTCACCTGAACATCTACACCAGATACGGTACACTAACCAAGATACGGTGTCGGAAGTATATCGACAAGAATTTGGAATCATAAAATTAGTTTGACACTAAATGTTGTAAAACGGTTTTATGTGTTGACTAAACCGTGTTATTGTAGTATGTTATATACGTACCTGAGGTATGACCAACCGTGGTGAACCCGAGGGTATAATTAAAATATATGAGGATAGATTTAGAAGACAGAATAAGTGGTTATGAAGGAATAAAAGTTTTAATCAAATTCCACCAAGAGTTTGAACAGTTTTATGACAATGTGTTCATTCCGGAATATCAAAAGAATTCTGTTTTCACTGAACCATACATCGGCAAAAACGGTGTGTTCAAACTGATTTTGAAGAGGGTGATCAGTGATTTAGAAGAATATCTCTATGATGAAGATGATATTTTTGGTGAAGATGATCAGGTTAAGTCTGGAATCATTTCGATTAATCAACTACCTTCATTTTCAAAATTGGTTGAGTTTGAAAAACGGGTTCCGGATTGGATTCACGGTTTGTATGATCATCATCTTTATTCGCTAATGGAATTATTAGAATCAGATGAAGTTAAGAACTGAAAATTACACTCATTCTGTGGATCCCACAGAGTGGGTTTTTGTTTTTGGAGGGTGGTTTCAATTGGTAACTCCGTGACTTGAAGTGTCAACTAAGTGACAATGTCTCTTTTCACACTTCAGTCACGGTGTACTAACCCCCACCACAATTCCCTCTTCCTAGACCATCGGTGGACTCTCGTTCATTGGCGCCCAGAATCTTTAGATCGTCTGACATTTTAGCACCCATATCAACATCAAGTGACACCGGATCTGAGGCGTAGGAGTCCCTGCCGATCCACTCTTTGCTGGACACCCAAAAAACAATTGCATTGGCATTCAGTGCCCTAAGCAATTGGGCTTTATCTTTGCTTATCCGGGTAGCAACCAGCCGAAACTCTTCAACGCAGGATAAATACTCGCGTACCTTTGGATGCTGGAGTAACATCTCTAGAAATTTCTCCCCAAATTCACTGCCGAAGAAAACCATCGCCACAGGGAGCCCATTTTTCCACCTGACGCTGTTTCGTGTTGTTAGCGAAGCGGATCGGTAGACCGCAGAGACAAAATCATGTGCATTCGCTGCCGAATCTAGTGATTTCATTAAATGCTTGGTGTCCATTTTAAGAGAAATGGTGGTTTTCAATGTGTTTTTACACAGTTTCCTCAACTTTCCCGGAAGAACCTCGATTTTCTCCGAGTTCTCACCCTGGGTCAGTCGGTTGTCGATCCGGGAGTCACTATGGGTGACACGTCGGTGAACGTAATCCGTTGCCCTTCAAGACCTCATCACGGCTGGGCAATCCATCACCCCTCAAGCAAAACATTCATAGCACTAGGTACAAAACGGGGAATTGCCAGCATCGTTCAACGCAGTAGCCTCCAGTCCTGTACAGCTAGGGCGAATCCATCTGAATGTCAGACACATCTATTCCGCAACTCTTCAATTGATCCATCACGGACTTGGGCATGTAGTTTGGCCCAGTCGACATCTGTCTTGGTGCAAAGACTGCAAGCTCACCTTTCGGTTTTGCTAGGGCTCGAACCTGTTCATCAGACATATCAACCCGTTCCCGATACAGCAATTCCGATCCATGCTCGAGCTTGTCGTGAACAACGTTTAACTCACCTAATCCGCAAAACACGACTGATACTGTTTTGCCATCTGAATTTACGTAAGAACCCTCCTCATGCTTGCCTAGCAGCAATGCTTTCTCGTGGGCGTCTTCAGGAGAATCAGCTCGAACAAGGATGGTGTTGATATGAACGATGGATCGAGGATCCATTTCGACTCGCATCTGGATGATCAAATCGGCAAGATACCACTCCGCATCGTTTGGTATGTAACTCATAACGTTGATATTGCTTCGGAGACGATGGTTCCATGATTCCGTTTCAGGGGATACGGGAGTTTCCATCTGGTTCTTTCAGGAAGGCAACATTTTTCCGTTGAAACCTCAGGATTCCCCGAGTCCCCTCGGTCCAACCTTCACCTGTCGAGATGGAACATGTGTCCACCACCCCGGATATTGCCAAGAGTGGACCTTTGGAGAATGGGTCACCACTGCTAGATACAACTTCCTTTGATCTAACTTCTTACCAAGTGTACTGAGCTGAAAATATTCTTAACGTTGGCGACTGAAGCTCCCTGATTTTTTCCTCTGAGGCTCTTGCGCTCGCCCCTTTGGACCAAGCTGAGAACCGCAGTGAGGGCAGTAGTTGATCTTGATTCCGCCACCTCCAGCCGATTCGGAAATTGCGATGAACCAACTTTTCGCCTTTGGCCACCACTCATACCGAACGTCAAAGTAGCAGGTATCCACATGGCCCTCGAAGTATTCGCAACAAGGTGCAAAGCCCCGTGGAACTGACTTTGTTCCAGCAGGACAAACAGTTCCGTCCGAGTGCTTGTCTTTCATGATGTCCAACGTTGTTTAGTCATGGTTGACACAGTTTCAACTACCCCGGAATTTGCTTCGGAGACGGTGGTTCCATGATTCCGTTTCTGGGGATACGGGAGATTCCACCTGGTTCTTTCAGAAAGGCAACACTTTCCCACAAAATCTCAGGTTCACCCTCGTTTTCTCCAGATCCAACCGTCACCTGTTGAGATGGAACATGTGTCCACCTCCCCGGATATTGCCAAGACTGTGAACCTCCGAGAACAGGTCACACTTGGTAGACACTGGGTCACAACCCTTGAAAGCCAAGGTCCGCTACTTGGTCGGTGACAAAACCACAACAACAACGTTCCCTCCGGGTTCGCTGCAGTGCATGGTTAGGCGGCGGGCTCATTTTTCACTCTGCCTCACTCTGCGAAAATACTCCCGGTGCTCTGTGTCGCGTATGTGAATCCAGTACATCTCGGGGCCAACGAAGTGAACGACAAGCAGCCGGTCTTCCTTATCGAGGCGGTCGTGAATCTTGAGAGTCACGGTGTCGGCATCTCGTCGGACGACGTGCAACGGACTGCGCTCGACAACTCCATTCAACTCGGTCGCCACGCCCTTGTCATCGTAGGTGACTCTCATCCGACCAAAGAGCTGCGAGTATTTTTGCCAGTCCATCTGGGGGGCAATAGACCGGTTGTGACTGACTGTGGCCTGCAAATCGGAGACCCAACTGCCAGTGAGGCGGCTGTCGTGCGGCGGTGTGCAACCGGCAAGAATCGCGGTGAGAATTGCGAGTGTCGTGCGCATATGAGCCTAACGTTGTTTAGGCCGCCTAAACGCAGCCTAGTTCCTGGAGTTTTGCCAAAATCCTCGTTCCCTTGACGGACCGCAACCCAAAACTGTTTCCAAACCTGTTCCTCCCCTCGGTTCAACCGTCACCTGTCGAGATGGAACATGTGTCCACCTCCCCGGATACTGCCAAGACTGTGAAGCTCCGAGAACAGGTCACACTTGCTGGACATTGTATCACAGCGGCCAACTGCCAAGAATGGTCTGCTTCTAATAATTCACTGGCTGGTGATGTGTTCGTAATTCACAGAACCATTTTAGTTAGCCATCGCAGTCGCATTTTGTTTTATCCCGTCGAGCCCTATCCAGTAATATGCCGCCACCTAGCATAATCAAAGCAGGAGGTACAACGCTTGGATAGGCCTCGATCATGTAAGTTCCAACAGCTCTAATCTCGGCTATCGTCTGCTCTCGGGTGAATGCGTCTTGTTTTGGCAAAAGATCATATCGTTTTAACATAACCCCACGTGCTAGCGGCCTTGTAAAAGCGGCACAGAAAGCTATCCAAATGAAGCCCAAGCCGAGTGATATGTACCCGATAATACGCATTGTTTTCATCTAACGCTGTTTGTACTACCTTAATGCAGGCTACACCGGTGGTGTTCCGAAATTCTTCTGTCCCTTGAAGGAACGCAACTGAGATCTGCATGTGTCTCGTTAGGATCGATGGTAGACACAGTTTCAACTTCCTCGGTGGTTACTGCCACGAACCCCATTTCCTGTTCCCTCGGTCCAACCGTCTGTTCCCTCGGTCCAACCGTCACCTGTCGAGATGGAACATGTGTCCACCACCCCAAAGGTTACGATCACGACCAGGGTTGTTAGACGGATCCTTCTCAGTGGATACGGGAGATCGGGGACGGTTCTTTCAGGAGAATCACGGAATACTGACAAATTCATGTTCTTCTAAGGGTCCGCTCAGAACGTAATCCGTGGCTTCATGACTTCGGGCCTGAAGGCGTAGCCGGTTTTGAGGGTGCCCTGAGAAGGACTTCGCCGAGGTCGATGGGGCCGGAGTTCTCCGGTATTACGACTTTGATTGGATTCACAGGTTCCAGATGCGTAGGTTTTTCCCAGATAGTCTGGCCTTCAGGAGGACGTTGTATCCACTTCGCAGACAGGTAGCAGATACCCGGTTCTATCCCTGCGACCACAAAGCCACCCGCCGCGTCAACCGTTCCAGTCAAAAGCTGTTGACGCTTGATAGTTGCTGGGCCACCGGCCCCTTCCTCCGGAGAAGGCACTGATTGAACGGGCCCGCTTAGTACGACAACCAAAGCTCCGTTCGGTCGAGGTTGGAATCCAGACGGTAAGATCAAGTGTCCGGAGACCCGAATACTTCCACCTAAGGTGACTTCTGCTACCTGCCCCGGCGTCACGGTCACTAATCTGGTGCGACTCACTGAAAACATGGTTACGTCGCCGGATCGTTCGACGAACTGCTCCTGAACCCGAACCAGTCCAGCGGGAGCCTTGGCGAATTCAAACCCTCCTTCACCATCTGTTTGTGTCTTGAAATCAAGGTGGAAGTCGCTAGGTCCTTGCTGTCGCTCGCCCAGCGTGATGCCCTTGCCTTCCAAGGCACCCGCAGTTCCCAGAACTCGGCCACGAATTCGTCCCCAGGGTGCCAGAGTCAGGACAGCTTTGGATTGCAACTCCGCCCACGTTGTCTCAGAGAAACCTACGGTTCCCTGATTTCCAGTAGCGACGATGCGCCTCACCTCCGGGTCCTTTTGGATCGTCACCCTCCCTTCCTCATCCGCCCGGAGAAGTGAACTAGGACCTGGATTGTTCCTTTGAACCAATCCATTTGGGCCGAGTAGAAGTCGGGAACCCGGTGTCACCAACCCAATCATGGCACCCGGCGCAGGCCTGCCCTCAATATCCACCACGGTCATCTCGAGGGTCTCGGAACGTTCCAACGAAACGTCCAAGGTCACCACACCCTCCTCATACTGAATTATCCGGCTGACGACGGGTTGGTAGCCATCGGATTCAAATCGGACCATCAGTTTGGGATCATCCGAGATATAGATTTTATCTGTCAGTACATGCCGGAATTGACCGTCGGAGAAGTTGGGGGTGAAAGGTTCAAGCCCACTGACTTGGATGCGGGTTTTGCCGGTGAGCTCGTTGAGCGAAGGCCAACCAAGGGCTAGGCGGAAATGTGGGATCGGCTTGCCGGTGTCGGCATCGGTCACAGTGCCTTGGAGCACCAAGGCTGGATAAAGCATAATCTCGTGTTCATCGCCGTCCGCCGGAACTCGCACCCTGTTCCTGCGCATGAATCCGGTCGCTTCGATATCCAACTGGTGAATACCGGTTGGCGCATCTTCCCAAACAGTCCGCCCCTCGGCGTCGCTACGCCCTTCGAATGAGGCCTGAACCTGTGGTGCACTTTGAGGAATGCCGACCTGACTCGGAGGCATCGTGTTCAACCAGACGAACGCGTTGGGAACTGGCACCCCATTCGTCTCCACCACGCGGATACGCAGAGGAACCCCCTTGGCGAGAGAGATTTGGAATGGATCGTTACGTTCCTGGAGCGTCACTTGGAGCGTCTTGGCGGCGAACCCTTTGGCCTCTGCTGTCAATGCTGTCGCTCCCGTTGGCCCACCATGAAGGGTAAACCGACCGTTACTGTCGGTCCGAGTCTCGCGACTTTCGTGAGCGTTACGGTAACCTACCCGGACCAAGGCCCCGGAGATTGGTGCACCACCGTCCTCCATGACCACGCCTTCGATGAATGAGGCCCGTTGAAGACGAAAAACATGCTTTAAGTCTATTAAGTCCTTCTCCAAGTCATCCCGAAGATGCTCTGGCTGTGCAGGATAGCCTACCATTTCGGAAGGCTGAAAGTTCGGATGGGAGGCCCTCCCGTTGATCCACGGGAGTATCGATGCTGAAATCCGTTGAAGCCTCCATTGGCCACTCCGGTCGGTCGTGGTCTCGATCCAACTGACTTCGTGACTCTCTTCAGAACTTTCAAAGGCTGATCGCGCCAGGTTTCCCCAACCGACTGTCGCACCCGACACAGGATTACCATCGGGATCCAAGACCGTACCTCCGATGAGAATAGCCCGTTGGAGCCGGACCTGCCGTCGTTCCGGGATCCGGTCACCTTTTGACAGATTCCAATTGAGGCGGACGTCGTTGAAACCCTCCGCGATCGAGGCTAGTTCCAAACGGGTGGTCCCTGGGAGAATCCGTATCTTGACCTCACCACTTGGTGATGCGGTGAATTGGGCTTTGGTGAAGTGGCTTCCCTCGGATCCTCGGTATTCGACCTTCACATGAGGCACTGGATCACCGGTGTCCTGGGTAACGAACGACAAGATCAGTCCCGACTCCTTAACACTAGATTCTTGGTTGGTGGAACTGTTGGTCAATGCTCCGCCGCTCTGCCTCTCATCCACGTTGGACTTCGGACGACTGTGGCCGATTTGCCCGGAGGATTCCGAGGTCACATCAGCTACATCGGAGCGGGAGGGTATCTTAGACGAGGAGTTTCGATCGGCTAGGCGGTTCATCCACATCAGCCCACCGATGCCAACGATCAACAGCATCGCAACAGCCCAGGACCATCCGAGGCGGAATCGCGGAGAGGTGACAACAGTTCTGCCGGTGGGTCGCAGAATACTTCGGGTGCCGCGCAGGATGTTTTCGGCGATGGTGGGTGGAGTTGCGGCAACGGCGTGCGCTTCGACCAGGATAGCCAGACCGCCTGTGGTCGGGGTGATGCCGCGCTGAATCAACGACTCCCGGATGCGTTCGATGGCTCGGGTAACCCGCTTCTGGGCTGCCTCGCTGCTGATTCCGAGGACCTGGGCCATTTCCTCTGCCGATTTGCGTTCGAAGTAACGGAGCATCAAGGCATCGCGATCCGACTCGCTCAAGACACCGAGTGCATCATCCAGATGCGGCGCGATCTGTTTCCAGGTGGCGTCGGACTCGTGAGCGAGCAATTCATTCATGACAGAGGCCTGCTGTTCACGGGTGCGACGGCGCTCGATGGTGCGCACCGTTTGGACGGAGATATTCTGTGCCGTGCGATGCAGCCAACCCGACAACACCGAACGCTGCACCAGTTGGGATGCGTTACGTGCGAGGGCCACGAAAACGGCCTGGGTCACGTCCTCTGCCAAGTGCGGATCACGGACCATTCGCAACGAAGCGGAATAGACCAGATCCATGTGCCTCCGAGCCAATTCGGCAAAGGCGTCTTCCGAGCCTTGTTCCAAGTAAGCCCGCAACAGTTGTGAGTCGATCGGTGTGTTCACCCACTCCATGTTAGCCGCCACGGCAAAAATCGGACATCTGGTGACCGGCCTGTTTTGGTTCAATCGTCGTCCGACAGGGTCACCGACAGGCTCCCCTCAATGATCAGACGTCACGTTAAGGACGGCTGACTGGGAGTTACCATCGACGAGTCCCCTGTCATTGGGAACCCAATCCTCAAACCACGCCACTACCCAATCCCTGGTTTGGCGGCTTTGCGGCCAGATGTGTAACAGGTCTGTCAGCAACCTTTGTCCGGTTCCCGTCCTGAGGTCGAACATGTGTCCACTAACCCGGATATAGCCACATCTGGTTCGGTCGGTTCACCGGGAACACTTTGTCTCGGGCATCTTAGTGGGTGGAGTTGAGAGGGTTATTTGGGTTTAGTGCCGGTTCCAACGCCCTTGGCCGGAACTGGAGCTGGATTCATGGGCATCGTGCCGGATGGGTACTGCAAAAACGCGAGAGCTCGATGAATTTGGTTGTGGTCCGGGACTGATGCGAGGACCCAAAGGGTGTCACCATTTTTGGTGAGGAATACGGCTTTTGCACCCATTGACGGAACGGGATCGGGGGACACCGAGGTGTAGTAGGCTTTGGGAATGATCACTCCGTTTTCAGCGAGAAATGTGCGTACTTCATTCTGGATATTGCTCTCGTTAAGAACGAAGCCCGCCTTTTCCAACCGGCCTCGGATATGGGCGAGAAGCTTCGCTGGCCCCACTTGATACCGTCTCGGTATGAGCGGCCATTCACCTGAGGGGATTTTGTCGAACACGATCCAATTGCCAAGAAGAGTACATTCGACCGGGGTTGTGCAACTGTTGACAACCTCCTGAAGCGCGAGGTCAGCGGGTACGGGGCCTGTTTGAAGTATTTGTTGCCTGACTCGAATCTCATTATTGGCCACCATGATCCTTAAATCCCTTTTGTGGGGATCTGCATTACGTAGGATCTGTTGGAGTCTTTGGACCGAATCTTGCAGCAGTCCTTCATTGATCTGGAACGTCGGGATAACCACATCTTCCAGCCCTGTTCGGGATGTCGAACCCTCCTTTGCGCTGTCTGGGTTGCCACCCACGGCCAGGTTGGTTTTACCGAGTTGGAGGGATTCCTGGGGGGGCTGCGGTTGCCGGTGGGGTTCCGAGGGGCCAGTTTCAAACTCAGGCACGAGGGAATCGCTCCGGCTCGATTCGGACTTGTCATCCGAGGTGACCTTGAGTGTCTGGGGCGGTTTGGACGCTAAGGATCCGATGGATTCCAACGCGGCGGTCACCACGGGTTGCGCGCCCTCGCCCGGCCATGGGGCAATTCCGATGGCCAGTAAGGAGCAGACGGTTCCCGCCAAAGTGACCCGCTTCATCAGGCGCGAGGACGCATGGACCGGAGCTGCGAGCAACCGCGTGACGCGGGTCGCGAGGTCAGACTTCAAGCCGCCGACCCCGAATCCGGCGGGTGAGGTCTCGCCGGCGAGCTGATTACCGAGGGCGACAAGGGCTTCAGCCAATGCCAGTCGACCTCCGGGGATCAAGCAGCTGGCGTCATCGGCCGCGGCCTCGCTGGTGGCACGCAGGCGGCGACGCGCCCACCACACTGCAGGATGCCACCACAACAAGCCCGATAGGACATCGCTGATCGCCAACCACAGCGGATCGCAGGCGGCCAAGTGTGCAAGTTCGTGCGCAAGCAGGACTTTCAGTTCGAGGTCGCTATAGCGATGGGTGAAGCCGCGGGGCAGCAACACCGTCGGACGGACAACGCCAAACGCAACCGGGCCCGAAAAACCGGCGGCTTCACAGAGCCGGATCCGTTCCGGGGCTAGGCCGAGTCGGCCTGCGATCTCTCCGGCGACAGACACCTCCAAGCGGTTGCTGTGATATACCAGCAATTGCAATTGCCAGCGCTGGTATCCCGCACGAACCCCAATGACGACCGTCCCAAGAAGCCAAAACGCCAGTAGCGTCTGCCAGTGCGAGGCAACAGGCAGATCGGCTGGTCCCACCCCATCCACGGAGGACGTAGATGGCTCGCGATCCACAGGATGAGCGGCAGCATTGATCTCGTTGACGCTCCATCGGGAGTCGCTGTGTCGAGGAGTGACGAGCGACCCGAGAATCGTCCAGCGGCGGATCTCGACACGGAGTCCGGTGAGTTCCACTGCGGTGAGCAGCGCCACCACGCAGAGAACGGCACACCAAACTCTTCGGCGGTCATGGACTGATGCCAGAAGTCGCTCGGTCACGAAACCAATGCCGACGACGAGCGCTACCTCGAAACCGAGGGTGATCATAAGAGAGGTGAGAGGATTCATGCGAAGGATCAATGGTTCACGGTAAGGACACTGAGGAAGGCAGAAGGTCGTCTGAAATCACTGAGCTCGGCGCTTGGCTTCCTTGATCAGTTTCTCCAACTGATCTAGTTCGTCGCGGCTGACCTCACGGCTGGTGAGGAGGTGGCTGACCGCCTCTGTGAGACTTCCTGCGGAAAGGCGGTCCACAAGATGCCTACCCACGCTGCGGCTGACATCTTCGGCTGCCACCAGCGCCCGGTAGAGGAAGCTGCGTCCCTGCTCACGATGGGTGACCAGTCCGCGAGTCTCCATCTTGCGGAGCATTGTCGCCACTGTGGTGTAGGCCAGATCGCGTTCGGGTTTCAGCTCGGTATGTACCTCGGCCACAGAGGAGTCTGGCCGATCCCAGAGCGATTGAAGGATGCGGAGCTGGAGGTCTCCAAGACGGTGGGATGGGGATTTCATGGCAGGGAAGACGACCAAGGTAATACTACATGAGTAGTTTCTAGTCAAGAGGCTCTTTGGTTCCTGATGAAAAATCGTAACTCCTCCCAATCGATTCTTGGTCCTGGACACCCTGACGAGGTCGAACATGTGTCCACTAACCTGTTTGGAGGGTCTCAGGGTGGAATTAGCAGCAACTCAACGGTCGTTGAGTCTTTTTAAATGGAGCTTGAATGCCTGGGCACTGCTGGTAGCTGCTTGCATGTGACGCATTACATAGCCTACTTCCGAGTCTCCACACGACACCAAGGACACGATGGAAACGGAATGAACGCTCAACGGGATGCCGTCGCCCGTTTCGTCCTCAGCCAAAAAGGTCAGGTCCTCCACGATTTCTCAGAGGTCGAAAGCGGTGGTCTCAACGACCGTCCCCAACTCAACGCGGCTCTCGACGAATGCAAACGGTCCAAGGCTACCTTGGTGGTCGCAAAACTGGACCGTCTGAGTCGAAACGCTGAGTTCCTTCTTCGTCTCCAAAACTCGGGAGTCAACTTTGTCTGTTGCGACTGCCCCAACGTGGATCGGTTCACCGTGGGAATTCTGGCCCTGGTAGCACAACGTGAACGGGAACTGATTTCGGAACGAACCAAGGCCGCACTCACCGCTGCGAAAGCCAGAGGAGTTCGCCTTGGTGGATGTAGAGATGGTCACCAACGATCGACCCTGATGGTTCGAGCCAACCGACAAACCGCTCAACGATTCAACCAGTCGGTGATCGGTGTGATCCGGGAGATTCAAGCCACTGGAGCCACCACCCTTCAGTCGATCGCCCATTGTCTGACCCGTCGTGGAATTTCCACCCGTACCGGTCGAACCACATGGCACCCCACCCAGGTGCGAAACATCCTCCGAAGTACGTAGTCTGCTTTCACCCTTCTGAAACCGGTGAAAAGGTGGGTGATTTCACCGGATTGACCTGGTGATCTCCATGCCACCTCAAAGAACGTGGATTTTCTCCGGCAACCCGAGGCGACCTGTGTCCGACTGCTTACCTCCGACTTGTATACTCCCACTTGTATACTCGACTTGTATACTGCTCGTCGGAAATCGGGTCTTCCGGTGTCCTTCCATGTCCAAGTGAGAGTTATAAAAACCCAATGAAATCGGCCTGAAATGGCACTTTTGACCAAGGGGGAGGAAGTCTGTCCAAAGGGGGAGGAACAATTTCGAGTCAGGTGCCTTCAACCACTCAGCCACCCTTCCGCGACTCTGTTGTCTTTCGAGAACCTTGCGGCTTCGAGGACTTGGCGAGAGCAACTGCAACGGATGAACCGCGCAGCGCCTACCAATGACTTTATACAACCGGCATCTCTCCCCCGACCGCAAGCACAAAGCGCATCCGCGCCACCTGCGGACCGAAAAATCCGGCGCATCACCCTTCCCTGTGCGCCGAACCGCGCTCCGTCCGAGAACTGTCGACAAAACCAAGTCGCGCCATGCAGAAGAGCGGGCCTCTGAAGTGAGAGCCTCTGAAGATTCTCAAGACTCGTCAGCATGCCCGGAGCAAGGCCCCGCGTTGAGTGGGCGCAGCATTTCCGACGGCACATTCAACGGCGCCGACTCGTGAACGGTGATGGTGATGAAACCGATGCTACCGGTGATTGCCTTATTTCAAATCAGAGGGCGAATCAGGCGCAAATTATGGGTAGCCTAACTGAAAACCATACAACCATGCTTTTAGGCATATTGTGAAAACGACAGTGGTTCTTCACGGTGACCTTTTGATGGAGGCCAGGACCCTTGCTGTGCGTCGGAAGACGACCATCAAGGCCATCATTGAGGCGGCTCTCCGTCGGGAAATCCGGCTGTTCACGGAACAGGAAAATCCCGGCCCGTCCCGGTTCGAGGTTGGGCCCTTTGGCATCCTCCGCATCCGCAAAATGTCCGGCAGTCCTTCCACCACAGTGGCTCAGGTTCGCGCCGTTCAGGAAGCGTTGGAAAACGAAGAGCTTGACCGGGTGACCCGCCCGCAGCCCCGATGATCACGCTCCTGGACGCCAGCGTGCTGATCGCCTTAGGCGACGCCGGGCATGTGCATGAAGGTGCTGCAATGCCTTTGCTTGTCCGTTGACGCCGAGTCTCGTTCAGGTCTCATTTGGGACATGGCGACCTACATCATCAGCGAAGCCAAACCGAAGTTGGGCGCGTTGGTCAAACAGGCCTCGGCCGGCAAGACGATCTACCTGCTCAACGGCAAGGACATGGTCGCACTGGTACCGGCCCGTCCGACGCACGACCTCGAACCGAACCTCGATGTGCCAGCGGTCAACCGCCGGTTGGCGGCCTCTGAGCGGACTCCATCCGCTCCTTGGAAGAGGGGAGATGCGGCTCGTCTGGCCAAGCAGGTGCTCCAAGCCAAGCCCGGTCGATGAACTGGGTTCGCCGCGACGGATTCGTCACCCCACTGCGGGAGGGCATCCTTTGGTACTGCACCGCGCAGCAGTAACACAGCCCGGAAGCGGCCGAGTTGCTGGCCCAGCGCTTTGCCGACGCTGTGGATCACACCCTCGACAAGATCGTCCGACGGCCCACTTCAGGAGTGGTATGGCCGCATCGCCAGGGCTATCGGTTTGCTTTGGTCAAAAAGCCCTTTGACCGTTGGTTGATTTTCTATCGGCAGCCCGACCCGATGACCATCGAGTTCGTAGACATCACCCGGGGTGAACGCGACCTGCCAAAACGAGTGCGATAGCTCTGGGCCAGTCAGCCAAGGCCTTCACAAGACTGCTCATCCGGGGATCTGAAGGCTGCAAACCGAACCGACGCCGGACGTCAGGGAGCGAATTTCGATTCTGACTCAACCAGGGGGCGGATAGAGCGTTTCTGCGTGCCCGGGCCGATCCCGCTGCCGCCGGTGTCCTCAGTGGAGAGCACTGCAGGCAACGCACTCATCCAGAAATCCGAACAAGGCCCACCATCGGACGGATGACCTTAGCGCAAAGAACTCTTTCAAATGCCGTAGGTCGACGCGGTTTCAGCTCCAACTTTGACACTGGTCCAAATGTGAACCACCCTGCCCCCATGCCTACTCGGTCCGCCATCTCACCCGAGCTGGAGCTCAAGCGCTCCCTCGCTGCGTCGATCCTCCAGAAGATGGAGGAAGACAATCTCTCCATCAGTGCGTTGGCGGCCCGTATCGGGACCGGACGCACCGCCGTCCGACGCATCCTCGATGCTCAAAACACCTCCATCACCTTCCGCTCGATGAGCCGCGCAGCCCACGCTGTAGGTCTCAAGATCAAACTCGTCGCCGAGCCCATGTCGCCCGATGAACTCGGCCACCTCGCCCAGCGCTTGGCCAAGAGCAAGACCTCAGCAACGTCCGCAAAGTTGATCACACAAATCACCGAAGGCTTCTACGCCGGCTCTTGATGCCAAAGGTCCAACGCAAAGACATCCCAAGGGCGCTTTTAGGGCATCTGCTCCAGCGGATCGCCGAGCGCAGCATCGACGCCCATGCCCTCAAGTCTTTGGCGGGTTGGCTCGACACAAATCCCGAGGTGCAACCCGGTGACTGGTTCAAGCGTTTCCCCTCGATGACCGTTTGCGGCCGGGGTGTCCTGATCAAAACGTTTCTGACCCCGTCCCAAGTCCCGATTGGAAGGGAATTGTGATCCTTTCTGTAAGACGGAAACCAGGTTTGGGAATGGTTTTCGATCCTGGATCAATCGGGGGGACGGAGGAGTCTTTCCCTCGGGTTTCTCTAACAGTTTCGGCATCCCGGAGCTGAGCTCCGTGGGACTCGACCTGCGCTCGCAGGGAAGCTCTGGCAAGGAAACGCTCTCGCGCTGCACACGAGGGAAGGTGTTGATCGCTTCCAATTTCCGCTCCGGTCCAATCCCGCTGCAGCCGGGGTTG
>Ga0114977_10000784_pt1 | contig 21007 bp, 10 predicted proteins | sample S_130805_MF_Meta_FD_87026 | JGI IMG/M metagenome (GOLD analysis project Ga0114977, IMG submission 87026) | Freshwater microbial communities from Lake Simoncouche, Canada to study carbon cycling - S_130805_MF_MetaG | ecosystem: Environmental > Aquatic > Freshwater > Lake | place: Lake...
AATACTCATCTGAATTTTCATACTTCTCCTTAAAGATTACTTGCGGGTCGCTGATCGCGATTTTTGCGGGAAACTGTAGGCGTTGTTTGTATGTGGTGATCATTCTTCTGATTCAGGTTCGATATCGATTATTGTTGTCTTTTGCTTAACCGCACCGTTGCCTCTGTCGGCAGCGGAGTTGTTGAGAATGGAGATGTCGATGTGCATCTTACTGGTTCCGCCCGCACTTTTAGAGTTCAAACCCAAATTGCGTCGGATCAACTGGTCGAGTTCGGAGAGTTCGCGAACGCTGCGCGGGCCTCTTAGATGCTTCATCGAATCGCGTAGCAGCTTGATACTCGCGGCGGCGATGTAGTGCTGATACTTGTCGGCTGGCGTGGACTGCGCTTCGGCGAGATCGAGGATTTCTTTTTCCTCCAGCAAAGCGGCGTTGTGCTTGGCGAGCTTTACGGCTTCATCCGTTCGCTCCGAAAGGTTCTCGTTCAATAGGTTAGCCAACGGATCGATGAACTCCATCCCTTCAGCATCCTTCGGAATCATCGCTGTAATCGGGATGGCGTTCAAACCCGCTTGTTTGATCCATTTGTGGACGGTATTGATATGGACCCCAAGATCACGGGAGATGATCGTCTGCTTGTAGTTATCGCGGAACATCTGCAACGCACGCTCTTTCAGCTCCGTAGACTTCGGGACGTTCGACCTTTTCGGCTTGTTTTCTTTAGGGTTGCTGCTCAAGATGGATTCAGATTTGAACACATTGTAATCACTTGCAACAAAAAAAACAAATAATGCAAAATAATTTGACTCAGACGAAGAGTGTTCTGGAGCCGCGTATCGATCCGACAACCAAGAAAATGGATGTCGGAGGATTGGAGATCCGCCCCACCAGCCTCATCACGGCCTTACTCTACGGGTTCGCCCATCACACAAAGCCTATCGCCAAGGAGTATTATTTCTGGCGAATCTGCGACGAGCTTTGGAACGGTCCCGACATGGCGGAGCAGCTGATGGTCCGCCATCCGTGGGCCGACCGGATGATCAAAGCGGCGATCCGCAACAAATATCTTGCGATAGGCGGGTCGGCATCCAGCGGTAAATCGCACACGATGGCCGCGTGGGGCATCGTAAACTTCTTAGCGCAGCCGCGTGACACTCTGGTTCTCCTGACCTCTACAACGCTGCGTGAGGCCCGTAAACGGATCTGGGGTTCCGTCATCAGCTTGCTGACGGTGATCGAAGACGCACCAATCAAGATTCGGGATTCAATCGGCAACGTCGCCTACATCAACGAGAACGGCGATTTGATCGAGCGGGCGGGTCTTTCTCTGATCGCGGCGGAGCGGAGCAAGACTCGCGAAGCCGTTGGTAAGTTTATCGGTATCAAGCAGAAGCGCGTGATCCTGATCGGTGACGAGCTTTCCGAACTGAGCGAAGCCATTCTGAATGCGGGTCTCTCCAACTTATCGAAGAACCCAGAGTTTCAGATGATCGGAATGAGCAACCCGAACAGTCGCTTCGATGCGTTTGGCGTGTGGTCTGAGCCGAAGAAGGGCTGGGATACCATCGATACGCAAGTGGATGACGAATGGGATACGCGATGGGGCGGCAAATACATCCGGCTCGATGGCGAACGCTCGCCCAACATTCTAGCTGGCGAGAACATCTACCCGTGGCTCCCGACGGCAAGCAAGCTGGCGGAAGACAAAGCTCTGTTGGGCGAGACCTCACGCGGATACATGCGAATGGTCCGCGCCGTCTTCTTCGATTCGGAAGAGACGGAAGGGATTTACTCGGAAGCCGAACTCTCGCGCAGCGAGTCGTTCCATAAAGTCGAGTGGCAGGGCAAACCGACTCCGATTGCAGGACTCGATCCAGCGTTCACGAATGGCGGCGACCGAACGATCCTCTACACTGGGCTGGTGGGCTACAACACGGATGGGCACTTTGTCACAGAATTGGGGGAAGCCATCCACTTGAACGATGACGCGACGAACAAAGCGATCCCGCGAACCTACCAGATTGTCCAGCAAATCAAGACGCACTGCATCAAGCGCGGCATCGCGCCGGAAAACATTGCGGTGGACAGCACGGGCGCGGGAGCACCCTTCTGCGACGTTCTGGCGGGCGAGTGGTCATCGGCCTTCCTAAGAGTCAGCTTCGGCGGCAAGGCGTCCGACAGGCGCGTCAGCGCGAACAGTAGCCTGACTGGCGAAGAACTCTACATGAACCGTGTATCCGAACTCTGGTTCGTGGGGAAGGAACTCATCCGAACCAAACAGTTGTTTGGAATCAACAGCGATCTCGCCAAAGAGATCTGTGCCAGAAACTACGAGCTGGTCAAAGGCACGTCGCTTCGCGTGAAGATCGAATCGAAGCCTGAATTCAAATCCCGATTCGGGAGATCTCCCGACTTGGCCGATGCCGCGTTCCTCTGCTTGGACTTGGCGCGACAGCGTCACGGCATGGTCGCCGTAGAACCTTTCGAGAAAAAGGATTCAGGATACCGGATGCAGCGACCGACGATCTCTTCGCTTCGGAATGCGCTTTCGAACGATGAATCCACGCTTTTCGAGTGATCGTAGTGGCAATGTATTCACATTGTAAGCGGATGGGCCTTTCCAGACCCCCCCACTAAAAACTCTTATAATGAATGGAGTTACATTGGTTTCCGGAAACCAATGTAACTCCAACTAATAATAAAGTTTTTATACTAGGAATTTTAAGGGGACATCCACTTACAATGTAAATACATCGTATTTGATCTGCAGAATGTATTGACAAAGTAAGCGGGTTGCGGTATTTTTTCCGAATGGCTAACGGTAGTTTAGAGACCACGGATGAAGATCGTAAAAAAGTGAACGCCTTGGCGAAGAGGCTCACGGTCGAAGCTAGTATGCGGAATCCCTTACCGACCGCCGAAGCCGCTGCGCGGAAACCCCAACCGACGGAAGCACCTGTCGGAGCAATGACCGCTGCGCTGGCGATGCCGACCCCTACACCAACTCCGCCTGCTGCTGCTGCTGCTGCTGCTGCTGCTCCTTACGGTAAGGATAGTTTGGGGACGCCAGATTTAAGTTCTGCGAAATCATTCTTTTCAAACTTAGATAACGGACCCGCTACCCCCCGCTTGGATAGCGGACCCGTTACGCCGGGACTGGATCGTCTCGCCGCGATGCAGAATGCTCCGTTTGGTTCCGCCAACACGCTGCACCAAACCCGTAGTCTTGAGTCCGCAGAGGGCAAGTCGCTGCGTGCAGCCCGCAGATTGAAGCGTTTGGGCTTCGACAAAGCGGCGGAGCAAGTGGCTCTCGCTGGCGTATCGCAGAACATAGACGAACCGAACATCAAAAGCCAAGAATACAGAGGCTTCGAAGAGAAATCCAAACGGGCCGCGACGGCGGAAGCAGCGGCCAACGAAGACCTGAAACGCAGGCAGTTCCAATTCCAAAACAAATTGCTTCAACAACAGAATAAGGATCTTGAATCCGGTCAATTCGACTACCGTAAATACGCACCTTCCGCTTAATCCAGATGGCTGAATTCTCTTACGACTCCGCTATCGCCCCGATGAAGGGCAATTTTTTTTCTGATGTAGCCGCATCCCGAAGCCTGAATGCTGACGCTGCACGATACCTCACAAGCAAATACACTGCGGAAGTAAGCCCGTATCTTGAATCCCAAATCAAGACTCAGGATGATCTGCTCAAGTCGCAGTTCCAACAAATCGCTTTCAAGCGTCAACAGCTCGACTTGATGGCTGCCGCCGACGAAGCGAAGGCGCAGCGCGAAGCTCTGGAGACTCTGCCGACCGATCTTCAGAATCTTACAGGAATCGTTAACGATCCGAATAAGAATAATTTCGAGAAGCTTACCGCCGTCGGTCAGTATAAGATGGACAACGCAGGCCGATTCGCTCGCAACAAGAGTCTGATCAATCTCGTCTCAGCTGCCGAAGATACGCTCAAAGCCAAAGACGAAACCGAAAAGCAAAAGTCAGCGTTGGGATACGCTCTCGCGGCCCAAGGACTTCCCGATGCGGTCAAGAACGTGTTCGGAGGCCAAGTCACAGAAGGCGCAGGCGCACAGTATTACGGAGTGGCGACGGCGATCAACCAGCAGAGAACAGAGGAAGGCAAAGCCGCAGCGCAAAGTAAAGCCGCCATCAACGCACAAGAAGCGCAAGACAAACTTAAAATGAGTCAGTTTGGAGCGCAGCTTGACTACTTCAAAAACTATCTGACCGATCTGAATAAGATGGGAACCAAGAAGGAGGAAGAAGGTTATAATGTCGGGTCGCTTAAAGACGCTTCGGCAACCGGACCAGTGACGAAGAACAATGTTCCGCAAGCGCAACCTTTCAAGTTCCAACCAGAAGACAAAGCACAACTAGAAGAGATCCTGCGCTCGATGTATCCAAGCATCACCAGTAAGGACTTGTCTCAGTTCTCCGATGAAGATCTTTATCGAAATGCTTTCCGGTCCGTCAGTGGACAAATAACGAACATGCTCGGTATTCCGACTGTTACCTCTTCGGAATTCTCGTCTAAGTTCAAATAATACTATCCAACCACTAAACTGTTTCTGCTATGTCAGAGCTTGAAAAACTACTACAATCGCCCGACTTTTCATCCTTCAAAGATTGGGAACCACAGAATGACGCAGGAGATCCAATCGAGAACAGAAAGTCCTACGCAGATTATGTTCGTGGAGAATACCTAAAAGCTGGATCTTATAACAGCTCTATCGAGCGGGAGATCCGCACCGCTACGCGGGACCAAGCAGCCGAAGCTGGCTTGATTGATCCAACTAAGCAAGAAGATGTAGAGGCACTATTCACGGCAAAGGAGCCATCTACTGAGACTAAGTATGAGACGATCAGATCCACTCTGGATTCGGAAGATCCCGCATGGAAGGCTGTCAACCGTTATCTGACGTTCCAATCGATCCATCCCGATCCCGACGCGCTCGCTCCCGATCTTGTCGCATCCCGCGATCAATATAAGCAAGAAGCGGAACAAGCGGTGGAGAAAGGTTTCGATACCGCGAAACGCATCAAAGTTCGTAACGGAGAAATGCCGCTCGCCAAAGTGATGGATGATGAAGGAAAGCAGGAGATCATTGCTGGACCGATGATGGACTCGATGAATCTTCCTGAAGCTATTCGCTCCAGCAAAACGGGCGGCATTAACTTCTCGGACTCGCTCAATGTTCAGGCGTTGGTAAGTACTCCCGTTGGATATAAGATTCCGCGCTACAAAGCATCCCGCTACAACGAAGCTGCGGGCATGATTTCGGAACTGGCAAAGAACGATGAAAAGACAGCCCAGATCCTCGACTCTTATGGCACGACTCTTTCGAAGGCGGACGCTGATAACAGAGAAGTATTAGAAGGCCAGAAACCTGATATCGCTGCGGTGCGCCGCACTTTGAATGAGAACCTTACAGCGGGACATACGTTCACCGACGATGAAGTTGATAAAGCAATTACTCAACTTGCCTACATGTCCGCGAACGACCAAAATAAATTCAAATTCTACGATGATCCCAAAGAGATTGGGCGCAACATTCGCAATGTTGGTTACGCTACGCCTATTGTTCATCCTGCGTTGATGACAAATAAGCCATTGTTCGAACAAGCATTGGCTGAGCATCCTGAACTATCGGAGGATCAACGGACAACACTTAAGGCGCAGCGAGAAATCGCGGTTGCCAATTCCTTTGAGGGATACAACAAGTTGCTAACCGATTCTACTATCTCTAGCGATTGGCTGAACGCACTGCAAAAAGGACGCGCAAACGGACAAAAAGATACGGACACGCTTGAGCAGTTTGTCTCAACCCCCTCCAACTTTAGCGAGCTTTCAAGCCGTGCGGGAGGCATCAAGGAATCCATTCTCGACGGCTTCGGCGAGCTTGTCGCCGCCGTTCCAGCAATGATGGGCGCGGATTGGGCGCGGAACTACATGATCGGCAATATCAAAGAGAAGCAAAACCGCCGCGAAGTAGCTCGCCTATTCGGTAAAGAATACGGCATAGGCCAAGATCTATCTGAGACAATCGCTCCTATGCTGATCGATATGGCGGCAACTGTGTTGCTGGCAATAGGCACGGCTCCCGCCGCAGGAGCTGGTGGTGTTGCATACGCCGCAGCAAAAAGCGGCGCACGCATTACTGTTAAAGCGTTGGTGAAAGGGATGGCAAGCGGAGCATTCCGCAAGTTGGCTACGGAGAGCGTAGAACAAGCGGCAGAGCGTCTAATCGTAAGCGGACTGGTTAAAGAGTCGGTGGGTGAAGCAGGCAAGAGCGGCGCAATGGCTGTGATCGAAGGCTATAGTGGACGGCTAGCCCAGACACTCGGAACCGCATCTGCATCGGCGATCCCAGCATTCAACCGTTCCGCCGGAGCTACTTATGCGAACGTCTATGCTCAGCTCGAAAACAATAAGGACATCACGCCAGAAGAACGGCATGACCGTGCGTTGGGGGCTGGTCTCGCGGGTGGTGCTGTCACTGCGGCACTTACCGCTGGATTCGGAGCGTTCGGTCACGGCGGTCTTGAGGACGCTCTCCTAAGTGGAGCTACTAGAAGTGAACTTAAATCCGTTATGGCCCGTATCGCGAATGTCAGCGATATCAGTGACGACGTATTTAACAAAGTTGTCGCCAAAGAAGTATCGGGCGTCCTTAAAAACTACGGAAGCACGCTAGCAAAAGAGGCAGGCAAAGGATTCCTCGATGAAGGCGCGGAAGAAGGCATCGATGAGTTTGTCAACGGGTTCATCACAGACGCGGCTACGGATCAAGACACTCCGTTCCTCCAACGGTTAGAGCAAGCGGGTCGTGCGGCAATTCTCGGAGGCGTAATGGGTGCTGGCGTTCCGGCCATTCGGGCAGCAGCTGCTCCGTTGTTCAAACAAAGTGCGCGTCAACGTCAAGCGGCAATCGAGCTTGACTTCGCCAAGAAAGTCAGCTCTTCGCTAGAAGCGAGCGGTAGCCCGCTGACTGCTGAAGCCGTGTACGGAATCCTGTCAGCCCCGCGCCGCACCCGCGCAAAGGCAGCTGAAGCCATGCTGCAGGCATCGCGAGCCACACAGCCTGCGCCTGCAACTGTGGCTGCTCCTGCTGCTCCTGCTGCTGCCCCAACTGTGGAGACCGTCGCAGGAGCAGGAGAAGCTGCGCCACCCGAACCTGCATCAAATCCAGCCGGGAGTAATTTGACAGGGTGGAACGCCCAGTGGGAGCTGGCTAAGCGGGCTAAAGCAGAAGGCGTGGATCTGACAACGCTCTCCCGTGAAGATTATGCGGACTATGCCATTTCTCAAGGACTCAAGATTGATGATTCGCAACTGCGCATGGCAACCCAACTGCGGTCGGCGGAATCCATGCAGGATTACCAAGCCATACGGAAAATCCAAAAGGCTACGTCTCCAGAGCAAAAAGCAGCGGACCTTAGCTTTGCAAATTTTGCCGAAGAACAAAAGAAGCTGGCCGAGGCACGCGAAGCTGGAACTAATTCTGGTGAAATCTCAAAGGGAGTAACGATTCGTTCAGGTACAGCGACGAGCAACTCATGGTTGTTTTGGAAGATCAACAACGGGGCAAATCAGTCGGGGGACACACACAAGGCATATCTTGGATTCCACGACATTTTCAAATCCCTCACTGGTGATCGAGTAAGGGCATTCATGGCCCACCTTCAATCAAAGGGCTACAATGGGGACATTAAGACGGTTCAGGACTTGGAGAATATGTCTTCAATTTCCGACCAGATCGTGATGCACGGCGCGTCAGAAGCGGACGCCAAACTGGCTTTGCGTGAAGCCAAAGAGTTTTTCAAAGGGGAGCTGAACTTCACCGACGTAGGGATTGACTCAAATGGAAAGTCTCACAGCCAGATTCTTTCCGAGCGGATTGCTTCGCGTATCGCCACCGCCCAAGCTGCGCCAGCAACTGTGGCTGCGCCTGCTGCGCCTGCTGCAACCCCAACCTCTGCTCCCGTATCCGTTGAAACCGAACCGGAGTATAAGGCTCCCAACGATTTCGATGTGATGCATGAACTTCTCACGAAGGACATCACGTCTGCCGGAGAACTTACGGACCGATTTGGCGACAAGCTTAAAGTAACTGGATACGATCCTGAAAACAGAACGATCAGCTATGTCGATGATGAAGGTATCGAATATGAAACTGCCATCGAACAACTCGACCTGACCAACAACCAAGAAGCGATTGCAAAGCAAAGGCCGAAGATGCCTCAGACAATTGCAGCCGTGGAGAAGATCTCTGCCGCACTGCACGCCAATACGTCGCAAGAATCTGTCGCTGCCGCCATCGCCACTGACCCCAATAAAGCTCCTGAAATCGGAATGGATATCGACTCCATTCCAAATCCGGCGGCGAAAAAGAAGCGCAAGACAGCGGCCAAAGGAGGAGCTAGTCCGGTCGTCCAACAAATCGAAGCAAAAAATGCTGCTCTCAAACAAGCAAGCGAAGCTCCAATCGGGCAGCTTGAACTTCAGCTATCGGTCGGCGGTGCGCCACCAGTAAAAGTCCCGCGTGTTAGGCGTAGTGTTAAACAACAGACTAAGACTTCGCTTGCCGAACAGCTTGATCTCTCCCCCACAGAAGCCGATACCGAAGAGCAAAGCAATCACGCTGGTTCCTCAGACAAGATTGAAGATGCCGCCGAAGCAGATGCTGAGGCCGTTGTTACGTCCATTCCGATTCCCGTAGCCGCTGCTGCTCAAGCAATCGTCGCTGGCAAAAATCCGAAAGAAGTTGTAGCTAAGAAGCCAACTAAAGCTAAGAAGCCAGCCGCTCTTGTTGGTGTTGAAATTCCAGAGACATTCGACGAAGAGACATTCGTGGATGATGAACTTACTGGACAAGAGATCTCCACGCTCCAACGCCTGATCGGATTCGGCTTTCCCGTTCGCCTCCAAGCAAAGGAACTGTATGGCTATCCGAAGCGTGCTAGTTACGATAAGGGATATCTGAGCGGCAAGTCGGATCTGATCAACAAGAAGATCGCTCAGATCTACAAGCCGATTGAGTTGAGTGTCCAGAAAAACTGGACTCCCGTATCTGGAAGTAAAACAACCGTATTCAATCCAAAATCAAATACAGTAAGTCGCGCTCAGCCTAAAGGTTACATCAACGAGAATGGAGTCGGTGTGTTTGATAACAATCCGCTTACGATGAAGGCACTGCTGGAGAATAATCATCCAGTCATCATTCCAGAAGACTTCGATCTCAGCACCATCAATCCTTCGTTCCGCTACAGTAAACTCGGAAATGAACATACTCTTACGGACATCGTTAAAGTCAATCCCGAAACCGGATCGGGATTCGTGTCTGCGCTGACGCGTCAGGATACCGTGTTGAGCGAAGAGCCAAACTATGATTTCATTCAGAAAGTCAGCGACTTCGAAAACTTGTTCAACAACAAAATAGCGGGCGAGCAAGTAATCCCCGATCCTGAGAATGCGAATATCAAAGTAACCCTCAATGAACTATTTACCAGAGTTACTAACATCCGAAACAAATCGGTTGGGATAGGATCTGCTGGAGAACTTAGCCAGCCAGCAGCCAAAGCAATCATCGACAATGCTATCAAACCGAAAGTCGGAAACCTTACTGATGATTTCGCAGAGACCGCATCTATAGCCTTCGATCTAGCATATCGCCGTGCGCTGCGGCTTCATTCTATGCGTCTATCGTTCGATAAATTCTCCGAACGTGTTTCTGGAGAAGCATTCCCATCACTTAAGCCAGATAAAGTTAACGCGGCAATTGATCAATTCGTCGGACTCACCAGACCAGAAGGAGCTAACCAAAAAGTTATCGTAGCGAAAAGGCTTCAGCAAACCTATGGAAGCGACATCAATCCTGAGTCTAATCCTGATCTCGTTATCGCCAACTTCATCGAAGATCATATCCTCACTGCTCCAGAAGTTGCTCCGACGTTTCGTTCTGTCGGAGCAAAAGTTGGCAACATGTATGCCGAACAACAACGGAGCAGAAACTTATTCGCACGCAGAGCTATATTCCAGACTACGTCACCGGAAGATGTGGCAAAGCTCCAAGCTGATGAAGCATACGATCCAATGTCGGAAGTATCTGATGACCACATCGCTCCAGACAAAGATCTTTTCAGCCCGACGTCGCAACTCACCAAAGGATTGATGGAGCGGACTGCGGCTGATGCTGTTGATTCAATCGATAGCGATCCTGAACTGAGGACAGCATTGAATAAACTGTTGCGTAGCACTTTGTATAAAGGCAACAGCGCGTTTGATGTCAGCGGCTTGACCGCCCAAGACGCATTCAGCCAACTGGCTCAGTGGATGTCTGCCGGAAATTACGCTACCAATCCTGAAGCTATCGGATTCCAAAGAGGCTTAGAGAACGGTGACTACGAGAACGGCATGGCTCTTCGTGATGCGTTGAAGCTGATGCATATCGCATCTAAATCGGTCACTGGCAGCATCGACCAAGATCCTGAGTATATCAAAGAACTCGCCAGAAACCTTTCGTCTGGCAGTGGGGTAAAGGTTACCGAACGGCAAGCAAAAGAATTTGCCAAGTCAATCGGCAATGTCGCTACTCGTCTGTGGTCGCGCTCTTACGTGCGCGGAGAACAGATCCAATTCGCACGCAATCTTAACGAAGCTGATGTCGCACGCTTGGGTCTTAAGAACGGAGACCCGCAGTCGGTCATCAACGCGCTTAGGATCATCGCTTCAACTGAAGCTGACCCGAACAAGAAACTTCTGGCTAGACTCCTGCTTGAGAACCAATCGTTCATCCGGCAAGTCACGTTCTCAATCGACGAAGTCAGCTTGCCATACGCTGGTCAGTATACGCTGATGGCAGACGGCACTTCAGCAGTATCGTTGAACTTGGACGGCTACAACGGCAGAGGGTTATCTGATGCACTGCTGCATGAATACCTGCACGCGTTCGTGAACAAAGTCATATCGGCTCCGGTCGAACTCCAAACGGAAGATCAACGTGCGGCCATTCAACGCCTGAACGGAATCCTGAATCTGATTCGTGATTCCGCTGCCTCAAACGGTATCGACTCACCGATGCTGACGGATGGTCTGGTTGATCTTAACGAATTTGTTACTCACTTTTTTACGTCAACCGACTTCCAGAATCTGGTTAAGACGCTCTCGCCTCCAGCTAAACAACGTGGGTTCTTTGCTCGCGTTATCGATGCACTTCTCGATGTGTTCGGGTTGGGCAAATCGACTCAGTCCGTTTACCAACAAGCGTTCACGGATGTGGTCGATCTCACACGTTCGGCTATCCACTCCGCTCCGCTTACTTCCCGCAGTCTGATCAACAAGCTCGCTGTGAAGTCGAGCGAGATACTCGGCATCGCGAAGCGGGTCGGCAGTTCGTTCGGATCGGTCGCGGGCGATGGGACAATATCTGTCGATGAAGAATCTGCCGCCGCTGAAGCCGAAGCAGCCGCAGTGAAAGCCGCTGACGAAGCGGAAGTCTCTGACTTGATGGATCAAGCAGATCCTAAAACTCTCCCCTTCGATCCAACGACCGACACGAACCGCTCGATGGTTGCTTCGATGAAGCGTTCGATGTTGCTCATCCGCAAGCTGGTCCCTAAAGAAATTAAACTCCAATGGGATAGCACTGTCCCGATGGCGGAAGTCGATCTCCAGACGGGAGAGCTGTTTGTCAACCCGCAGAGCATCGCCGCACTTATCAACGGTAAGACTCCGTCGCAAGCGAGTCTTGCCATCAAAACGATGATTGACGAAGAAATGCGCCACGTCGCATCGTTCAACTCGCTTACGGAATCTGAGGTTGCTACCATCGTGGATTCCAAAAAGGATTCGGACTTTGAAGAGATTGCCAACGCATACTACGGCAACGAAGCCAACCGTGCGGCTGCTCTCGAAAGACTTCGTAGTGAAGATCCTAATGTTTCTGGAGCAGAGAAACTCCGTCTTACCGAAGAACGGTTGCGGATGCTCTCACAGAAAGTGACTCGCGGAACTACGACCGAAGAGGACTATGCCTTCTGGAGAACTAACCCAAGCACGTTAAAGATTCTTGGACGCTACTTCAAGAACATGATCAACTCCATGTTCGGCGGCACTACCAACATCAATAACAATGTTGCATCGTTCGTTCGTGGAAAAACATTTCTTGCAATGTCTACCGACGAACGTGTGGCCGTCGCCCGTATCGTCACAGAGATGCGTGCGCTCCAAGCAGGCTATCGACTGGCTCCGAACGCGATGCGTTTCAATCCAGAGAATCCGTCCGACGTAGTTGGAATGTTTGAAACTCAGTTAGGAACATCGTTCGGCGATGTCGAAGCAGAGCTTACCCGCTCTTCGTTCCCAATGTCGGCTCTCAATCTTCTACACGGAGCTGAAGTAGCCGCAGTTAAGTCCGCCAATAAAGTAGTTGCAAACAAGCTTGCATACATGGCGATGTCTCACTGGGGCGAAATGATCACCAGTAAAAACATCACTCCAGAACAGGAGCAAGCCATCACACTCAATGCTCTTCAGGAAGTCATTGCCGCACTCAACGCCAGCGGAAAGAATGCAGCTGATTGGTATTCCACCGCTATCGAAGTTGCGATGGGTGTTGCTTCTATTATTCACCCTGAACTCTCAGATGTTAATGCAGCTAAAGCAATCCCTGCATTTGCTGCGGCTGAAGATCCCGTTCAAGCGGCGAACTTCGCAATGCGTATGGCATTGGCGATCACTTCACAGAATCTAAACGTCGAACAAAATGCTGAGTATGCTAACGAACAATTTGAACTTCTTAAGCAGAATGGCAAGTTCGACAGCACCAAATCATACGGCGCGAAAGCAGAAGCTATCCAAAGCAATCTAGAGTTGGCTAATATCTTAGTCAAGAAAAAGGGATATATTGGAGCGGAAGAATTCGTCCGCATGGAGTTTACGGTTAAAGGTCTTGAAGAGGCAGCGTCTTTGATCAGGAACAAAGATGTATCGATTGCAGGCGGGCAAGAAGATATCGTAAACGGAGCCGCGATCTTTGGTCCGAAGATTGGACAGGGCTTCTTGCAGAACCTGATGTCTGTCTTCGATCCGGTCACCATCGATCTATGGATGCGCCGCACATGGGGTCGCTGGACTGGCGACGTAGTGGGAGATGGAGTCACGGAAGACCGCTTGACTAGGATAATCCAAACAGCACGCAAAGCGGGTATCAAGCTTCCTGCCGAACTTGAAAGCATCGAACTTATTCCTGCATTCACCAAAGCAGGTAAGCCAGCATCTGTTAAAGGAGAACCGAAGCTTACTGTGCCGCAAAGCGTCGTTGAAAAACTCAAAAAGAATGCGAAGTTCAGAGAGCGTTGCAACAATCTCGCAATCCAAATAGATTCGCAATGGCAACAAATCTTCAAAGCGTTGCGTCTTCCGATGAATGCAGCTACTTCAGACGCTCTGTTGTCTGGAAAGATGACGCTGTTCGACTTCAAGAAAGCTTTCGATAAGAACCAAAGCAAGCTGGACAAAGAATACAAAAAGCTCAAGGACGCTGGATTGCTTCCTACGGTGACGCGAAAAATCTGGGAAGCTAAGAAGATCAAAGAGATCAACAAGAAAGCGAAGCAAGAGAATCTTTCAGACGCCCAAAGGCAAATCCTGCTTAACGAACTGACAGACAAATTCGATAAGCTTGCAGCGGATAACAAACTTCCAGTAACCCCCATCGATGTATGGAGGCTCTCGCAGTATGCAGAGGCTGACGTTGATTTCGCTTTCAACAAAGAAAAGATCAAACAGGTTAAGCCCGATTGGGCAAACGCGGCAAGCGCAATCAAATCCAAGCTTAATCCAATTGATGTCCCTTCTGAATTGGACCGCAAAGTTATTTCGCGCATCGTGAACAAAGTTCGTGACCAACTGGAAGCGATGGGCTACACTACAACCAATGCAGATATCCAAGCCATCCTTTGGTATCCCGAAAAAGATCTCTGGGCCAAGCTCAGAGGGAAAGAAGAAAGCAACCTCAAATCATCTTATGACGAAGAATTCATCAACATCGCGAGAAAGCTTGGAAGAGGCGACGAAGCCGTTGCAAAAGCAGAATCCATCAGAACCGACAGAGCCAATAGAACCGCACGAAGTGGCGTCAGGAATGACGGTCGATCAAATGGGGCGGTTTCTGGACGAGCTAATGAAGCTGGCAAAATCCAAGTAGGCACATCCTTCGGCGACACGCCAGAAACAAATTTCAAAACATTACCAAATGGAAACGAAAAAGAAAACACCGCAACAAGCGTTTATGAACGCAGCATCAGGAATGAGCCTGATGTCGGACGAAAATTTCTTGAAGGAATTGGAAGAACTGCATCCGACCACCCAATGGGTGCAGCAGTTGAGGTCAAAGATGCCTCCTTCTACAACGACAGCGGAACCAGACTCTTCCTCGCCCCCGATGACTTGACTGGAGTTGCAGTGACTTCGTATGGTGACCTTGTCAGCGTGTTCAAGCACCCATCGAGCAAGGAGAAGATACTACCAATTCTTAAAGAAGCGGCAAATTACGCAACAACGCTGGATGCGTATGACGTCAACGGGTTCCTTCCAAACCTGTATTCCAAAATTGGATTCCGCCCAGCCGCGAGGATTGCATTTAACTCAGACTACGCACCTCCAAATTGGCCTTATGATCTAGCAGGCAAGCCAGACGTCGTGCTAATGGTCAAAGACCCAACTGGCAAGTCAGGTCTTCCAGAGATCGGGACAGAAGGCTACGATGCGATTCGCGACCAAGTTCCGCTTTATGCCACCTATGATGAGGCAATGGCGGCGCAGCAGGCAGCCGTTAAGTCTATACCTCCAGCATCCAACAAGCAACCCACGCCTAATGTCGGCACACTGCAAACATCCTTCGGCGATGTCTCACGTCAGTCAGACGCTGAGTATCTGAAAGCCGTTGATGCTGGCGACACTGCAAAGATGCAGCAGATGGTGGATGCAGCGGCAAAGGCGGCGGGGTACACCATAAAAGGGTGGCATGGAACAGCATATAAATTCACGATTCCCCAAGGATATAGAGGTGTAGCAATGCATGTTGCTCTTCGCCCAGAAATGGCAAAAGATTTTGCTGAAGCTCAAGCCGAAAATGTTAGGCATATTGTTGATCGAGAGGGTGATCAGTTGGATTCAGAATCAACTGAACCTATTATTTTGGGAGTGTTTGGCAGTAACAATCTCTTCGACCCGCGAGTGCAAGATCACAGGTCTGCGTTGCGTAAATTGATGTATATCGATGACGCAGAACTGCAAGCCGCTGACTATGAGGTTTTTGAAAATAGTAGTGCCCAAGATCTAATTCGACAACTTGGTTTTGATGGTTACTACGAAAGTGAAAGTGGAGATGGAAACATAACTAGCTTTGCCATATTTGACCCAAATAAAGTTAAATCCGCAGATCCGATTACCCGCGATGAGAATGGAAACGTGATTCCTCTATCGCAACGATTCAATCCAGCAAGTAACAGCATCCTGCAAACATCCTTCGGCGATGTCTCGCAGTTGCCCGCTCGCTTCGACGCGGACAAGATGGACTTCAGCAACTTCTTGCAGGCATTGGAGATGCCGATGCTTGAAGTCGGAACGTATCGCTCGCCAAAGAACGTGCTTGATCGCTTGTTCAAAGGAGAACTCGATCCGCGCATTACTACTCTGAAGAACCACCGCGACTTCTTCAAAGGCGCGGCGACGAGTCTCGTTCAGAACTACAAGACGAAGCTCGACAGCATCATCAAGAAGGACTTCGGTTCGCTTGAGAATGCTCCGCTCGACGACATCGCGGCAGCGATTGGATCTACACACGGCACGGTCCTGAATCAGGATGTCGTCGATCAGATCGAAGACACGTATCAGGCAGCACTTGAGACGATCAGCATCGATGACACGCTCAACGCAAAGCAGAAGACAGCGGCCCGCCGGACTGCTCTCGATGCCAAAATGCAATCGATTGATGTGGAACGCACGGCACAAGCCGACGCCATCCGCTCATTGCGGGATACCGCGCTCGAAAGTCTCGCGAACAAATCGCCCGAACTTGCACGCCACATCGTTCAACTCAGAACGCTTACCGACGAAGTATCTAAACGCGTTGCTTCTCTGTATGGATTCAAGCCTGAGCTTCAAGCCACATTCGATTCGCAACTTGGCATCTACTTAACCCGCTCGTATAAGATGTTCCACGAAGTTGGCTTCGCTGATATTGTTCGGAGCGATCCATCATATGAGACGCAGCGTCAGGCGGCGATGACGTTCTTTGAGAACCAGTTCATGGAGCATGAGACGGCGCGGCGTGTGGCTGCGGGCGAGACCCAATCCGACGCGGAGAAAAACGCCCGTATCGATCTTGCAAACAAAGCCAGTAACGGACGGTCTGTCGCGGAGAACGCGCTAGAGGAATTCATCTCGCAATACGAGAAGAAGGGTCTCTCCGGTTCAGCGGGATCAACGATGTCGGAATCGTTCCGCATCCTCCAGAAGAACATTAAGCAGAAGAAAGATATTCCGGTAGAACTCCGCAACATCTTGGGAGAGTATGGTCCCGAATCGGGAGCCGATAACCTGCTTCGCTCGTTCGTAACGGTCTCGTCGATGGCGGCTAATCAATCCTTCCTCCAACACGTTAAGACCATCGGTGTTGAAGGCGGATGGTTGCTGACCCGAAAAGAGTTGGATGACAAGATGGTGTCCGACTACGATACCTATAAGAACTACGGCATGATCCGATCGAACAAAGAAGCATCAGCCTACGATCCGTTGGGCGATCTCTTCGGACCACCGGAACTGGTCGATGGTCTGAACAAAGTGTTCTCCTCTGAAGCGCGTAAGCAGAACATGGACACGGCTCAGGACTTAGTCGCAAAGACAACCAATCTGTTTGCGAAGCTTACAGGCGGAGCAATGGCCGCGAAGACGTTAGGATCAGTTGGATTCTACATCCGCAACGTCGTCAGCAACATGGCGTTCTTCGGTCCTTCTCAGGGATTCTTCAATATCGGATCGATGGCTGAGTCCGCTCGCAACGAGATCTGGTCTTCGCTCACTGACCCGAATCGAATCGAAGCATATCGCACCGAACTCATATCGTTGGGCGTCATTGGAAATGAAACCCAATCCACTGTTATGGCGGATCTCCTACGCGGGACTACCACAATCCAGTCTATTGAAAGCCAGCTGGACAAGCTGATCAAGATCGGGCACGCGGGAACGAAGCCACTCACATGGATGACGGATAAGGCACAGCAGCTAGCGTCTGCCGCTGATGCCTTCTACAAGATCGCCTACTATGAGAACGAACTCAAAGTGCTTAACAGCGCGAGAGGTGCGGGCGGCGGTAAGTTCGCGACGATGAGCGACTATGATCTGAAGCGTGAAGCTGCGCGGAAAGTCCTGATGACGTCGCAGTCGGCGAGCCAAGCACCGCCAATCGTCAAAGAGATCACGAAGTCTGGCATCGGCCTGCTGTTCTCGCCGTTCCTCCGATTCAAAGCGGAAGTTCCGCGCATCGTTCTCAATACTTACAAGCTCGCGTTCGACGAGATGAAGAGCGGCAACAGCGTGATCGCGGCACGCGGACAGAAGCGTTTCGCAGGCATGACCTTCGTGATGGGCGGCGTTTCGATGGTTGTGCCCGCCGTGATCCGCGCATTGGTCGGCATCGGAGACGATGAGGATGAGGCACTACGCGCTTCGCTTCCATCTTACTTAAGGAACCACACGTTCTTCTATCGCCGCGATGATAACAACCAGCTGCAATCGTGGGACTTCACGTTCCTCAATCCGTATTCGTTGGTATCAGATCCGACGATGCGTTCAATGGAGCATCTCCTTCGCGGAGATCCGGCAAAGGCGGCGGCTACGTTTGTCGAGACAGCGATCTTTGATCAGTATCTCGACGATCAGATCTTCTCGTCCGCGATCCAATCGCTGCGTGAGAACCGCGACCCGTCCACGGACAAGCCGATCTATGAGCCGAAGATCGATTCAGCAGGAGCGGTTGTTCTCAAGTCGATGTCTCACGTGTTCCGCCAAGCGTATATGCCAAGCGTAGCGAACCGCATCATCAAAGCTTATCAGGCTGTCGGATCTGACTACACAGATTTTGACAATTCGCCAGCAGGAATCCTGATGCAGGAATTCTATCCTGTTAAGCGACATGATATCGAACTGGACAAGCAACTCCGCCGCTATCTGTCGGAGACACGTGATGTCTACAACCGCATCAACGAACGGAAGAACGTGCTGTTCAGCAAGAAACCAATCGATGAGGCTACGGTCCGCGACATCATCAAGTCTGAAGTCTATGACAAAGCCGCGATGAACGAAGACATCTACCGCAAGATGCGCGGCTATGAAGGTTTGGGCCTAAAGCCACAAGACATCTACAGCATTATGACGAGCAAGAACATGGGCTACGGCAAAGACCGATCCCGCTTGTTGTTCAACAAGCTAATGGATCGGCCCGTGCTTTCGCCTGACTTCCAAAGTAGACTCGCTGATCCAACGAACGAACAGGGGATGGACCGACTGTTGATCGCCGACGACGAGTTGAAGAAGTATAGCCGCTACATAATGATCGAACCTTAATCGTCCGCCGACGCAAATGCTTGAGCGTATACCTCCATCGGTATGCGCTGGCAGAATTCATTGGCCCGAATGCAGATCGACCGCTTATCCAATTCTTCTTCTATTGAATCAGATAAGTCTTGGAACCACTTCCTTCTCTTCACTTCGTTGATCTCCGATACCAAACGACTGATCGTTGAGGCATCGCGTGATGCGATGGCTGCGACTTCCGCCATCTTGCGTCCTGATTTACGGAGCAGGTAGACGGCGATCTTCCGCCATGCTGCTATCTCTTTGTTACGCGACTCGAAAAGAACGCCCGCCGTGACTCCTGCACGGCGGGCTATTGTTTCAAGTATCAGGTTACCGGAATCAGGGTTCCTCAGCATTGAAGTTTCCGGTGACAAGCTCAAGGGTCGTATTCAATTCAGCGTATGCCTCACCGAACTTCTTCTCGTAGTCGGGCGATTCATTATCCAACAGCCCGCAGATGATGGCGTTGATGAATGCGTCCCGCGCAAAAGGAAGATGCAGTTTCGATGAGCGGATTGAGAATGCAGGAGTGAAGGTGATGACCACCCATCCGTGCTTTTCGATCCGTGCCTTCACGTCAACGGGATGCCCGCCGACTTCGATTAGTTTTTGTGTTACGTGTTTCATTTATCAATCAATTTACAAGTGGGATATGAGCAGTATGAGAGCCGCGCCCCCTACGATTATCAAGCAGATCGCTTGCAGGATTGCTCCGGCGATGATGTCTCTTGAATTGTTTTCCATTTTGTTTACTTAGTCAAGATGGACGTGATCGCGGCGAACAGTCGAGCGCGTGCTGGCTGGTCGAGCTTTCCGATATCGATGGTGACGTGTCGGCTCGCTCTCATGTCAGCGAGCAGCTTCGGCATTGGCATCTCATCCATCGGTCCCAGCCCCATCTGGTTACGCACAGCGGCACACCATTCGTTGACTTGCCGCAGCGTGGCCCACTCATGCAGCTTAGTGACAGCCGCACTAGCGACGAGACGCTGGTGTCTTTCGGCGGCGTCGGCCTCCCGCTTGGCGGCGCGTGCTTGGATTCGTTTGTTGATCATGGCTTGAACCGGAATCGGATTGAGGTTGCAGGGATCAGGAACAGCGTGCGCTTGATTGCTCGGATGATTCGATTCTTCCGTTGCATCTTCGCTTCGGCTGCGGCTTGTCGTGCGGCCACAGCCCGCATGATTGCGATGGTGAGATGGACATTGCGTCCAATGGTAATGGTATCAGTATGCATTTTGTTTTGTTTTCAGTTTGGTTTTATGTTGGTGCTCCATCTCAGCGGAAAGCTACGCCGTAGCACGAAACGCTTAGGCGTCCGTGATCGGAATGTTCGGGTCAAGATGTTCAGTCGTCGTCATAGAGGTATGGTGTCGCGTCGGTCGGTTCGCATGTCAGACGCTCGATGGCTTCCGCAATGGCGTTTTGCCGCCACTCCGGGAGATAGCTGCCATCGCAGCCGTATCGGTGAACCATGCAAGACCGCTCGCCATTTTCCCAACTCCATCCCTTTTCGACGTTCACCCAGAGAACTGAATCGGCCTTGTCATCATCCACTGTGCAGTGATTGGCAGTAGCGAGTCTTTTCAGTTCAGGCATCCGGTCTTTCTGTTTTGCTTTGGTTTTCATTGCGGCTTAGTGTTGGTGTTGGTGCTCCATCTCAGCGGAAAGCTACGCATCTTAAAAAATTACCGTTCGGGCATTTTCTTGCTCAGCACCTTCGAAAAGTTTGAATAATTACTGATCGGGAACTCCAGTTGGTTGATGTTTCAGTTTGCGAGCGTGATCGGATGCGCTCCCCCCCGTTGGTTTATATCAGCGGTGATATGGCGTCGTCAGTTTCTGGCGTATCATGCATCGTCTTTGCCTTTCCACCATTCGTTTTGCCGCCCGTTGTAATGCTCGATGCAGGCGTGTTCCCCGCCATGTCCTTTTTCCCTGTTGCACTTTTTGTCAGACCACGGATGTGGGTATTCGCAGCATTCAAAAGATGGGAGAACAAGGCGTGCCGCCTCCTGCTTGGCATAATCGGCTTTCGTCATCGGGTCGGCATCCTTGAAGTCATCGAGCGTATTAAAGAACAGGCTGGAGCATCCTCCCATTCTTCCGCGTCCAAACACCCACCCTTCGCGGAGTTCGCAATAGTGCTTGTAGTCGCTGTCTTGATTCCATCCCGTGTCATACTTTGACACGGCTTTGTGTTGTCTTACTGTTTTCATTGCGGGTTGGTTGTTGTTTCAGTTTGCGAGCGTGATCGGATGCGCTCCCCCCGTTGGTTTGTATCAGCGGTGAGTGAACGAAACCACTTCACCGAAAGGGTAGGCGGACGCGCCACGCTTGCCGTAGTCGAGCCA